>Ga0105242_10000733_pt1 | contig 25591 bp, 19 predicted proteins | sample KBSM24metaG_FD_81521 | JGI IMG/M metagenome (GOLD analysis project Ga0105242, IMG submission 81521) | Miscanthus rhizosphere microbial communities from Kellogg Biological Station, Michigan, USA - KBS M2-4 metaG | ecosystem: Host-associated > Plants > Roots > Rhizosphere > Soil | place...
CAGACCGAGAAACCGTTGAAACGGTTCCTTGATCAGTTCACTGAGGCTCAGTCACCGGGCTGAAGCCCGGTGTGAATGAGAAGGTGGAACTTCGCCAACTTTCAGACTTTTGAGGCAAAGCCAGTTCGCGAAGGAAACGGTTAGCAGACAGCCTGAAGATGCCCTCCAATTCCAGCCCCACATTTCCATCAGGCCGCGCGCGCAACAGGCCCTCGAGCGCGCGCGAATATTGACATCGGATATTCGATCAATGTACCTTCCTTCCCGTCCCAGGTAATAGCTGATGAATTTTAGAACCACTAGCAATGCGAGCTGCTGCGGTTTCAATCCGTGCTGCTGCGCTTGTATGTGTTGTTGTAATCGGCCATCGACCGAGCGGACTCAATTGCGCGAAATAGACTGACCGTAATCTTTTTGCAGTAATCACCGAGGCCGCTCAATCGAGCGGCCTTTTTCTTTTGGCGCCAACCCGATCGCAGCAGGGAGACAACATGACCATTGAAACTAAACCGATTGCCATCTTTTACGAACATCCGGACTGGTTCCGTCTGCTATTCGCGGAGCTCGACCGTCGCAGCGCTTCCTATGTACAAATAGCAGCTGCGCAACATCAATACGACCCGGACGAGACTGAGACCGGGTTCAGCCTGCTCTTTAACCGCATGAGCCCTTCAGCTCACCTGCGTGGTCATGGACAGGGCATCTTCTACACCCTGAACTATCTCGCCCATCTCGAACGCCTGGGAATACGAGTTATCAACAACCGCGCGGCTTTCACCATCGAAACCTCAAAGGCGCTGCAGCTCTCGCTGCTCCGCTCGCTTGGTCTCCCCTATCCCCGCGCGCACGTCATCAACCATGCGTCGCAGGCGCTTTCCGCCGCGCGCGAACTCCGCTTTCCAATTGTGGTGAAAGCCAACATAGGCGGGAGCGGCGCCGGTGTGGTGCGCTACGACTCGCGCGAATCACTCGCCCGCGCAGTGCAAGCCGGCACGATTGATCTCGGGATCGATCAGACTGCGCTGGTGCAGGAATTCGTCCCGGCCCGCGGCGGCCACATCACGCGCATCGAGACGCTGGGTGGCCGCTATCTTTACGGCATCAGGGTCTTCACTTCGGGTGAGAGCTTCAACCTCTGTCCGGCGGACATTTGCCAGACAACCGATGGCGTCGAGTTGACGCGCCTGGCTTGTCCGATCGACGCGCCGAAAAGCGGTCTTCAGGTCGAAGGCTATACGCCGCCGGCGGAAGTGATCGATGCCGTCGAGCGAATCGTTTCTGCCGCGCAAATCGATGTCGGCGGGGTTGAATACATCATCGACGATCGCGACGGCTCGCTGCTTTATTACGACATCAATGCCCTTTCAAATTTTGTGGCGGACGCGCCGCGGGTAATTGGATTCGATCCGCACGAGCGGCTGGTTGATTTTCTGGAGGAGGAGGCAAGCAAATGCGCTACGGCTACTGGTTACCAGTTTTCGGCGGTTGGTTAAGAAACGTCGATGACGAACAGATGGAAGCGACGTGGGAATACAACAGCCGTCTCGCGCGGCGCAGCGAAGAAATCGGATACGACCTGACGCTGATCGCCGAACTGAATCTGAACGACATCAAAGGAGTCGAAGCGCCATCGCTCGACGCCTGGTCTACCGCGGCGGCCCTCGCGGCCGTAACCAGCCGGCTGGAATTGATGGTCGCGGTCCGTCCCACGTTTCATCAGCCGGCGCTCCTGGCAAAGCAAGCCGCCAACATCGATCACATCGGCGGCGGCGGCCGGCTCTCGCTCAACGTCGTTTCTTCCTGGTGGGCTGATGAAGCCAGAAAGTACGGTGTGCATTTCGAGCAGCATGACGATCGCTACGCGCGCACAACTGAGTGGCTCGAGATCATCGACCGGATGTGGCATCAGGACCACTTTTCATTCAGTGGCAACTACTACACGGTTGACGATGTGGTCATGCAACCCAAGCCACGTACCCATCCGCGTCCGATGATTTATGCCGGCGGCGAGTCAGAGGCCGCGAAGGACATGATTTCCCGGTTCTGTGACGCGTATGTGATGCACGGCGACCATCCGGCCCGCGTGCGCGAGAAGATCGCGGACCTGTCAGAGCGGCGCGAGCGTCTGAATCGGCCGCCCATGACATTTGGCGTGGCCGCATACGCGATCGTCAGGCCGACGGAAGCCGAAGCTCAGCGCGAGCTGGCGCGCATCACGAACGTCAAACAGACGGCTGCGGGCTATGCCAATTATCATCAATGGCTGGCAGGCACGAAACTGGAGCAGCAGGTTTCGCTTGAAGACTACTCGGTTTCCAATCGCGGGTTGCGTTCCGGTTTGGTCGGCACGCCCCAGCAGGTCGCCGATCACATCGGCGAGTTCGAAGCTGCCGGCGTCGACCTGTTATTGCTGCAGTGCAGCCCCCAGCTGGAAGAGATGGAGCGTTTCGCCGAGACGATTATCCAAAAAAGGTAGATACAGCAAGACGTGGCACCAGTCCGCGAAGCGGACGACAGCGTAAAGCCTGGGGCGTAAGCCCCAGGACCGCGTCCCAACCAGAAGCGCAACCCGCGGAGCGGGCGACAGCTCATCAAACAAATCTCTCGTCGTATTCAATTCCGTTTGCTCTCAGGAATTGAATGAACTCATCCCGAAAAAAAACCTTACGATGATGTTCTTTCTGCCTCGCAATGTATCGACGAACTTCCTCAACATTTGATTGGCTAACAGTGAACGCTCCATAACCACGCTGCCAACAGAAGTCTTTAAGCGAGGGGAAAACGTCATGCATCCATCCTGTCGCGTTTGCCTTTAAGTCTCGAAGAACATCCGAAAGAGCACGGTCGGGCCGAAGCTTGGCCAACATGTGAAGATGATCTTCAGTGCCGTTGAGTTCCAACGAAATGCCGCCGGCTCGCCGAAGAGTCCCGCCAACGTAATCATAAAGCCTGGGTTCATACTCCGGCGTAATCAAGGGACGCCGATCCTTAGTCGAAAAAACGATGTGATAGAGAAGATTGGTATAGGAGTCGGACATTCATCGACGCTACCATGGCTGTCGAGTAAAAATTCTTGCAAGCTGCCGCCCGCTCCGCAGGCTCGATGTATTTTCGGTTCGCCGTCCTGGGGCTCACGCCCCAGGCTTTACGCTGTCACCTGCTCCGCAGGTTTTTCCTTCGCTCCGCCCATCCACTCCTGAAACCTCTCAAAATAAACATAAACCACCGGCGTCAAATACAGCGTCAGCACTTGAGAGACGATCAGGCCGCCGACGACTGCCAGGCCTAAACCTCTGCGTGCAGAAGCACCGGCCCCCCATCCGAGCGCGATTGGCAAAGTGCCCATCAGAGCAGACATCGTGGTCATCATGATCGGGCGGAAGCGGATTACGCAGGCCTCGTAGATCGCGTCGCGGGCGTTCTCGCCTTCTTTTCGCTGCTTCTCCAGCGCGAAGTCAATCATCATGATGGCGTTCTTTTTGACGATGCCGATCAGCATGATCAAACCGACGAAGGCATAGATGTCCAGCTCGCGATGAAAGATCATCAGAGTCAGGAGCGCGCCCAAACCGGCCGAAGGTAGGCCGGAAAGAATCGTCAGCGGATGAATAAAACTTTCGTAGAGAATCCCCAGTACCAGATAAATCACCAGCACGGCAACCAGCAAGAGCAACGTCAGGTTTTGCAGTGACGATTGAAAGACCTGGGCCGATCCCTGGAAGGTTGTTGTGATGGTGGCCGGCAAGGATTGCTTGGCGATGTTTTGAATTTGCGTAGTGGCCTGGCTGAGCGAAACTCCGGGACGCAGGTTGAACGAAATTGTAGTTGCGGGCATCTCGCCAAAATGATTCACCTGGGCCGGGCCCACGCTCTTGGAAAAACTGGCCACCGCGCTCAAGGGAACCAGGTTGCCGTTGGACGAGTGAATATACAGCCGGCCCAACGCACTCGGATCGGCCTGGAATTCCGGCTTGGCTTCAAGGATCACCTGGTACTCGTTGGTGGGCGTGTAGATCGTAGACACCTGTCGCGATCCGAAAGCGTCGCCGAGGGCGGTCTGAATCTGGGCGATCGTTACGCTGTGCGCGGCCGCCTGTTTGCGATCAATCTCCACGTTCATCTGCGGCGTGTTCACTTGCAGGTTGCTGTTGACGTCCTGGAGCAGCGGCAGATCGCGCATCTTCCTTTCCAGGATGGGAGCATTGGTGATCAGCTCGGCGTTGCTGGAAGCCTGGATGGTCACCTGGTAAGTGCTGCGACCAAAGCCGCCCCCGATGTTCAGGCTGGGCGGATTCTGCAGGATCGCGCGCAAGCCGGGTTCGCGCGAAAGTTTCGGGCGCAGCCCTTCAATCACCTCATCAGCGCTGAGTTTGCGCTGGCCCAAAGGCTTCAAGCCGATGAAGATCGTCCCACTGTTGCCGCTGGAGTTTCTCCCGCCCGCGCCGACCGTCGACGCGTACGATTGCACGTTCGGATCTTTCTTAATGACTTCAGTGATCGCGTTTTGATGCTTGATCATGTCATCAAGTGAAATCCCCTGTGCGCCTTCGGTGCTGCCCAAAACCAATCCCGTATCGCCACTGGGGATGAAACCCTTGGGCACCGCGCCAAACAAATAAAAAGTGAAGACCGCGAGAATCAGACTGATGGTGATTGTGAACAGCGGGTGCCGCAGCACGCCCCGCAAAGTCCACTCATAAAACTGCAGAACGCGGTTATAGATGCCTTCGGTAAATCCCCACCAACCGCGGCGCACTCGTTTACCTGTGTCTTCATGCAAGGCGCTGGCGCGAATGTCTTTGGCCTTTAAAAGCTTGCTGGCCAGCATCGGCGTCAGCGTCAGCGAAACAATTCCCGAAACCAGAATCGCCACGCTGATCGTGATCGCGAATTCGCGAAACAGCCGGCCGAGAATTCCGCCCATGAAAAGCACGGGAATAAAGACAGCGACCAGCGAAACAGTCATCGAGACGATGGTGAAGCCGATTTCACGCGAGCCGTTGAGAGCCGCTTCCATCACGGTGTCGCCGCCTTCAATGCGGCGTACGATGTTTTCGAGCATCACCACGGCATCGTCAACGACAAAACCAACTGAAAGCGTCAGCGCCATCAAAGACAAATTGTCGAGACTGAAGTTCAGCAGGTACATGACCGCGAAGGTGCCCACAATCGAAGTGGGCAGCGCCAGCGTGGGAATGATGGTCGCACGGATGTTGCGCAGAAACAGAAAAATCACCATGACGACCAGGCCCATCGCCAGCAGCAGCGAGAATTGCACGTCATCGACTGATTGCCGGATCGAGATCGAGCGATCGTTCAGGATGTCGAGATTAACTGAAGCCGGCAGCTGCTGTTTGAACTGAGGAATGAGCGCTTTGATCGCATCAACCACCGCCACAGTATTCGTTCCCGGCTGCCGCTGCACGGCCATGGTCACGCTGCGGCGGCCATTGAACCAGCTCGCGACCCGGTTGTTTTCGACGCTGTCGATGACGTTGGCAACTTCCTCGAGCCGAACGGGAGCTCCATTTCTATACGCGACGATCAGGCTGCGAAAATGGGCGGCGTTTTCCAGTTTGACGTTTGTCTGGACCGTGACGTTCGAGTATTTTCCGTACAACGTTCCGGTGGGCGTGTTCGGGTTGGCATTGCGTATCGCCGCGTCAACGTCGTCAACTCCAATACCGCGATTGGCCAGCGCATTCGGATCCATCTGCGCGCGCACGGCGTACTTCATCGCGCCGTACACCTGCACCTGCGACACGCCGTCCACCATCGAGATGCGCTGCGCGATCAGGGTCTCGGCATACTCATCAATCTCCGGCAACGAAAGCACATCTGAATTCAAAGCAAAGAACAGAATCGGACTGTCCGACGGATTCGACTTGCGCATGCTGGGCGGGTTCGGCATGCCCGGCGGCAGTTGCGGCAGCGCCGCGGAGATGGCGGTCTGAACATCCTGGGCCGCCGCGTCGATGTTGCGGCTCAGATTGAATTGCAGAGTGATCGAGGTCGAGCCCTGCGAATTACTCGAATTAATCGAGTCGATACCGGCGATGCCTGAGAATTGGCGCTCGAGCGGCGTCGCGACCGACGCGGCCATCGTCTCGGGATTGGCGCCGGGCAAACCGGCGTTGACGTTGATGGTCGGGTAATCGACGGTGGGAAGATCGCTGACCGGCAGAGCTGCGTAACCAATCAGACCAAACAGAAAGATTCCGACCATCACCAGAGTGGTGGTGATGGGCCGCTGGATGAAGAGCTCCGAGATACTGCGGCGATGTTTGTTGTTATCGGTCAAGACGTTTGGTCATCCTGGAGTCAGTACCATCCGCGTAAGCGGATGGGTGGCCCACGCAACCAAGTCGGACAGCGGGACCTCCTGATCCCATCTGCTTACGCAGATGGTACTGACCTCGCGCTGACGCCGCCCTTGCTTACGCGCGGGCTTCTGATACTTGCCGGCTGCGGCGCCGCCGTTTGATCCACTCCTGCGCCTGCTCGAAATAGAGGTAAACGACGGGCGTCAGGTACAAGGTCACCACCTGCGACACGCACAAACCGCCGACGACCGCCAAACCTAATCCTCGTCGTGAAGATGCTCCGGCGCCCCAACCCAGAGCGATTGGCAGAGTCCCCATCAGCGCGGCCATGGTCGTCATCATGATCGGCCGGAACCGAATCAGGCAGGCCTCAAAGATCGCTTCTTCGGCAGGCTTTCCTCTTTCGCGCTGAGCGGTCAAGGCAAAGTCGATCATCATGATCGCGTTCTTCTCGACGATCCCAATCAACATGATCAGACCGACGAAGGCGTAGACATCCAGCTCGCGACCAAAGATTAAGAGTGTCAACAGCGCGCCCAACCCTGCCGACGGCAACCCTGAAAGAATTGTCAGCGGATGGATGAAGCTCTCGTACAGAATTCCCAGCACCAGATAAATCACCAGCACCGCGACCAGCATCAGCAACGTCAGATTTTGCAGCGACGATTGAAAGATTTGGGCCGTTCCCTGAAAGCTGGTCGTAATGGTTCCGGGCAAGGTCTGCTTAGCCATTTCCTCCACCTGATTGGTGGCGGCGCTTAAAGAAACTCCCGGCTGGAGGTTGAACGATATCGTCGCCGAAGGCAGCTGGCTCAGATGATTAACCAGCAGCGGCCCGATGCCGCGCGAAAAGGTAGCGACCGTGCTGAGCGGAATCAGACGGCCCTGGGTTGTCTGGCCCGGCTGAGACAAGCCCGCCGGTTGCTGGGCCGAATTGAGAATAATCGGCGTCGGCTGGGCCAAAGCGTTCTGCACCTGCGCGACCTGGCTCGCGGTTGAAGCGGGCGCGGTCGAATGGATATAGAGCTGACCGAGCGCCGAAGGGTCCTGCTGAAACTCGGGCTTAACTTCCATGATCACCTGATATTCGTTTGATGTCGCATAGATGGTTGAGACCTGGCGCGTCCCGTAGGCATTGTTGAGCGCGTCTTCGATTTGCTGCGCCGTCACGCCCACGGCTGAAGCTTTATCGCGATCGATATCAACGTTCAGTTGCGGGTTCTTCGTTTGGATGTCGCTGGTCACATCCAGAAGTTGCGGCAACGTGGCCATCTTTTTGAGCAACTTGTCCGCATTCGCATAAAGCTCGTCTCGATCCGGACCTTGCAAAGTCAACTGATAAGGGCTCTTGGTCACCTGGCCGCCGACCTGGACCAGCGGCGGATTCTGCAAAAAGATGCGCATGCCGGGAACGCTGGCCACCTTTGGTCGCAGGTCTTCAATAATTGCCTCGACATCCTTTTTTCGATCGTGAACGGGCTTGAGCAGAATCAAAATATTTCCGGAGTTGCTGGCAGCGCTGATGTCGCTTTGGCCGACCGTGGACAGGACGCCGAGCACGTTTCCGTCTTTGCGAATGATGTCGACGATTTGTTCCTGGTGACGCGACATTTCGGCAAAGGAAATGCCTTCGGCAGCTTCGGTGTAGCCGACAATGCGGCTGGTGTCGTCGGTCGGGATGAAGCCTTTCGGAATGACGTAGAAAAGCCCAATCGTGATCAGAAGCAACACGCCGCAAATCAACATGGTCAGGGGGCGATGCTCGAGGGCGATTTGCAAGGTCCAGCGATAGCCGCCGACGAGCCATTCGTAAGCGCGCTCGGTCTTCTGCCAAAACTTGCCGTGAACTGCGGACGTGTCAGCCTCTGCTGCACCCTCCCTCACGGTCGGGTTTCCGCCTTCCTCACGCCGGTGGCCGATTGATTTCAGCAAACGACTGCAGAGCATTGGGGTGAGGCTGAGGGAAACAAAGCCTGAGACCAGGATTGCGACGCTGATCGTGATTGCGAACTCGCGAAACAAGCGGCCCAGAATTCCGCTCAGAAAAAGCACCGGAATGAAAACGGCCACCAGCGAAACCGTCATCGAGACAATCGTGAAACCGATTTCCCGCGAGCCTTTCAGCGCCGCCTCCATCGCGCCCTCGCCCTCTTCCATGCGGCGCACGATGTTTTCCAACATGACGACCGCGTCATCGACAACGAAACCAACCGACAACGTCAGAGCCATCAGCGAAAGATTGTCGAGGCTGAAGCCGAGCAGATACATGATCGCGAACGTGAAGACAATCGAAGTCGGTAATGCCAGAGTCGGAATAAAGGTCGCCCGGAGGTTGCGCAGGAAGAGAAAGATGACCAGCACGACTAAACCGATAGCCAACAGCAGCGAGAATTGGACGTCGTCTACTGATTCACGAATGGACTCAGAACGATCGTATAAGACGTCCAGCTTGATCGACGCCGGCAGCTGTTGACGAAACGCCGGCAACAAATTTCGAATTGCGTCGACGACCGCAACGGTGTTGGTTCCCGGCTGTCTTTGAATTGTCAGGGTGACTACTTGCTGGCCGTTATAGCGGCTGGCGAGACGATTGTTCTCGACGCTGTCGACTACGTCGCCGAGGTTGCGCAAAGCGACGGGCGCGCCATTGCGGTAAGCAACAATCAGCTGGCGATATTCTTCAGCGTTGGTCAGCTGGCCGTTGGCCTGCACCGTCAGGTTCTGATGGATGCCGTACAGCGTGCCGACCGGAAGATTGGTATTGCCGCGCTGCAACGCAGTCGCCACGTCATCGATGCCGATACCACGCGCCGCCAGCGCCGACGGATCGACTTGCACGCGCACCGCATATTTCTGCTCGCCGGTGACCAAAACCTGGGCCACACCGCTGATGGTAGATAGCCTTTGCGCCAGTGTGGTATCGGCATACTCATTGACTTTGGATAAAGGCAGCGTCGGCGAACTGACCATCAGATAGACAATTGGCTGGTCGGCCGGATTTACCTTTTTCAAAGTGGGCTGGTTCGGCATGCCCGGCGGCAATTGTCTGGACGATTGGGCAATCGCGGTTTGGACATCCTGCGCCGCTGCATCGATGTTGCGGCTAAGATCGAATTGCAGCGTCACCTGGGTGTTGCCCAGCGTGCTGGTCGAGCTGACATTCGCGAGTCCCGCGATCGTTGAGAACTGACGCTCAAGCGGGGTCGCGACGGACGAGGCCATCGTTTCCGGACTGGCGCCCGGCAGCTCGGCCGTGACTTGAATCGTTGGGTAATCGACGTTGGGCAGGTCGCTGACCGGAAGCGCGCGATAACCAATCAGGCCGAACAGCACGATGCCGGTCATGATGAGGGTCGTGGTGATCGGCCGTTGGATGAAGAGCTCAGACATTAGGAACTGAAAGTGGCTTCGCCACCTGATGTGCGGAAAGGCTTTGCCTTTCCGTGGGGAGATAAAAAACGTTTTGAGGCTACGCCTCGACTTCCACTGAGGCGTAGCCTCAGTTAACGGTTATACGAGTTACCGGAAAGGCAGAGCCTTTCCGCACATCAGGCGGCGAAGCCGCCGTTCCACAATCACTCCTGCGGCAGCGCGAACATTTTGCAATTTGCATTTTTCAATTCTCAATTTTCAATTCCAACTCACGGGCTCGGGTTCCCCACGCCTCGCTGACGACCGCCACCCTGGCTACCCTGATTTTGATCTCCGGCGTGGCCCTGACCGCCGCCTGGCCCGCGCCCAGGTTGTCCCGGTCCTTTCTGAATCTTCGATCCCGGCACCAGACGCAGTTGACCGTCGGTAATAACCTGCTCGCCGGGTTTCAATCCTTCTTCAATCACGGTCATCGAATCCATGGTTGTGCCGGTTTTGACCGTTCGCATCTCGGCGGTGCCATCCGCCTTGGCGACGTAGACAAATGACTTGTCCTGTCCGATCTGCACGGCCTGCGAAGGAACGACCGTCGCCTGACTTGCAGTGCCCAACGTCAAGACAACGTTAACGAACTGCCCGGGATAGAGCCGGCGATCCTCGTTAATGAAAGTCGCTTTCAAGCGAACAGTGCCGGTAGCGGGATCGACTGTGTTATCAACCAGCGACAGTTTGCCCATCACTGGATTCGCTTCATCGCCCGGAATCACTCCCTGCACAGCCAGGACGTCCTTACCTGATGTCTGCCGAATCCGCACCAGGTCGCGCTCAGGTACCGAGAAGGTCACGTAAATCGGCGATGACGTCGTAAGCGTGACCATCGGTGTGGTGTCATTGGCACGCGCCAGGTTGCCGGCAGTTACGACAAGGTTGCCAGTTTTTCCGGCTAGCGGCGCGCGAATCGTCGTGTAGCTCAGTTGCACGCGCGCATTCTGCACGTTTGCGTCTTCGGCCTTCTGCGCTGCCTGCAGGTTGGCCACCGAAGACTGATCGGCGCGCACCGTGGCTTCAGCTGCACGCAGCGTGGCCAGGTCGTTGTCGTACTGTTCGCGCGGAATCACGCCGCCTTCAACTAATTTCAGATCGCGATTCACTGCTACCCGATTGTTTGCGGCAATGGCCTCGTCGCGCGCCACGATGTCGTTGGCTTGACGGACGGCGGCCATCGCCTTCAAAAGATTGGCTTCCGCCTGGCTGAGCTGGGCCTGCAATGGACGGGCGTCGATGGTGAACAGCACCTGCCCTTTCTTTACCTCCTGCCCCGGGGCAAAGCCTACGGTGAGCAGCGTCCCCTCGACCTGTGAACGGACCGCCACTGTGGTCACAGCTTCGACATTGCCAATGCCCTTGATTTGAATCGGAACGTCTTGTTGCGTGACCGGGGCGACTTCGACTGGCACCGATTCTCCGCCGCCACCGCGACCTCCGCGGCCGGCGCCCGGGGTTGCTGCTCTATCGCCGAGGAATCTCCACAGCAACACGAGCGCCAACACCAGCAGCACCAGACTGACGATCTGGACAATCCGCGCGCGCGTCTTCTTCGGACGGCGAACATTTTCCACGCGAACTGGATTGGCAGAGGCTGAACTGGCGGACTCTTCAGTCCCGGTGACCGGCAGAGGCATGTCCCTTGAAATGTGTTCTTCCATCTAGGTACGCACGCTTCCAGCGTGCTAGCTCCCTGGACGGCACGCCAGAGGCGGGCGTACCGCACTATTTTCCAACTCAAAAACGGATTTCATTTATGGTCGCATAGCTATCAACGCCACCGCAAAGACCTCGGTTACAGAAACGGTGCGCTTAACAGGATTGTGAGATTGGCCTGAGGTATGCATATGCCCGGGTTCCGAACCCGCGGCTTTGCCGCCTGATGTGCGGAAAGGCTAGGCCTTTCCGGACGCTCCCTTTTTTACATTTGGGAGGCTACGCCTCCAGGAGTTCAGAGGCGTAGCCTCAGGAAAAAAATAAGTCGGCTGATCGGAAAGGCAAAGCCTTTCCGCACATCAGGCGGCAAAGCCGGTTCAATTAGAGTGTGCAAAGCGAGCGATACCAGCAGCATGCTTCGATCCGGGATACAAAGCACGCCGGAGGCGTGCGTACCGCAAGACTAGCCCTTGAACTTCGGCGCGCATCCTGATAAGACTGTGGGCCGAAAATCAACCTCGCCCGGCAGTAGAAAACTAAAATGGAGTGAGCCATGAAATCCTTCAACACAAACTCGCGAAGACTCGTGTCATTGGTATGCGCACTTACTTTGATCGCCACGTCTCTGGCCCAGGCTTTGGCCCAGCAGCCGGTGAATACCAAACGTGCGCTAACGCATCAGGATTATGATTCCTGGCGCTCGATCCAGGCGCCCACAATTTCGCGCGACGGAAAATTCGTCGCTTATGCGTATATGGCCCAGGACGCTGACAGCGAGGTCGTCGTCCGCAACGTGGCGAGTGGAACTGAATGGCGCGCCGCCCGCGGATACCGGCCGCCGGCGCCGCCCCCTGACGATTCGATGCCGAATTCCGGCGAATTGATTGCGGCGCAGGGGCGACTATCGCGGCCGCTGTTTACCGCTGACAGCCGCTTCGTCGTTTTCAGCATTGAGCCCACAAAAGCTGACCTGAATAAGGCGAAAAAGGAGAAAAAGAGGCCGGATGACATGCCCAAAAATGCTCTGGGCCTCATGGAATTGTCGGGCGGACAAGTCGCGCGCGTGGAACGCGTAAAGAGTTTTCAGGTGCCCGAAGATGGCGGCGGGTTCATCGCGTACCTGCTGGAAGCGAAGCCAACTCCGCCCAGAGAGGGGGCAGCCCCCGGCGGAAACCCGACCGTTAGGGAGGGTGCAGGCTCGAACGAAACTTCGCCGGCAGCCGGAACCGGCCAGCGCGGAGCTGGATCGCAATCATCACGTGGGAAGAAAAAGGAATACGGCACCGATCTCGTGCTGCGAAACACCACGAGTGGAACGGAGCGAACCTTCTCTGACGTGCTCGACTACACTCTCAGCAAAGACGCCAAGTCTCTGGTTTACACCGTCAGTGCAAAAAATGAAGAGGCGAACGGAGTTTATCTCGCCGCGACAGACACCGACACGGCCCCGGTTTCGTTAATCGCCGGTAAAGGCAAGTATCAAAAGCTCACCTGGGACGAGGATCAAACCGAACTGGCATTCGTCAGCGACCGGGACGATTATCAATCGGGGCAGCAGTCAGGGCAGGAATCAAAACAGGCAAAGTTCAAAGTATATCTTTGGGAGCGCGGCAGCGGAGGCGCGGTGAAGGAAGGCACTGATCGCAACCATGCGGCAGCGATGGCCGCAACCGAAGTGGTCTCGAGTACAACTGCCGGCTTTCGTAAAGACTTCGTGGTCAGCGACAAAGCCACACTGAGTTTTTCCCTCGACGGCGCGCGACTGTTTCTGGGTGCGGCGCCCCCGCCTGATCCGGAAAAGAGCGCCGACGAAGAAATTCCGGCGGACGAGAAAGTGCTCGTCGATCTCTGGCACTGGAAAGATGATTACATCCAGCCGATGCAAAAGGTCCGCGCCGAGCAGGAACGCAGCCGCTCTTATCGCGCCGTGTACGTAGTCAAGGACAAGAAGTTCGTGCAACTTGCCGACGAGAAGATGGAGTCGGTGGCGCTGTCGAACGACGGTCGTATGGCTATCGGCAGGGACGATCGCGCTTACCGGATCACGAACGACTACGATCCGGGCATGAGCGATGTTTACCTGGTCAACACTACCGACGGCACGCGCAGACAGATCGGACAGAAGCAGCGTTTTGGCTCGTCGCTTTCTCCGAACGCCAAATATGCTCTCTCGTTTGACGGCAAGGACTGGAACGCTTACTCGGTCGCTGACGGCCGCATGGTTAACCTGACGAAAAGCCTGGGCGTTAATTTCTTTAACGAGGACAATGACACTCCGGAACTACCCAATCCTTACGGCATTGCCGGATGGACCAAAGACGATCGCGAAGTCCTGATTTACGATCGCTTTGATGTCTGGCAGGTGCCGGCTGACGGTACTGGCGCGAAGAACCTGACGGACGGCGTCGGCCGCCGTGAACACGTCCAGTTCCGTTATGTCCGGCTCGATCCGAAAGAACGTTCGATCGATCCGGCAAAGCCGCTGTTGCTGCACGCGGAAAATCAGGACACGCGCGACTCGGGATTCTACCGCGATCGCATCAATGGCGGTCTGCCTGAGAAGCTGCTGATGGGCGCGAAGGACTACAACAATCCGACCAGGGCAAAGGACGCGGACGTTTTGATGTTTACCGCGTCACGCTTCGACGAGTTTCCTGATGTTTGGGTCACGGGTTCGGACTTCAAGAACCCAAAGAAGATCAGTAACGGAGATTCGCAGCGCGCCGGCATTAATTGGGGAACCGGCGAGTTGGTGAGCTTCAAGAATACTGACGGCGTCGCTTTGCAGGGCTTGCTGCTGAAGCCGGACAACTTTGATCCGAAGAAGAAGTACCCGATGATCGTGTACATCTACGAGCGTCTCAGCCAGGGCCTGCACCAGTGGCGCTCGCCGGGACCGGGTACATCGATCAACGCCGCCTACTATGTCAGTAACGGCTATCTGATTTTCATGCCGGACATTGTGTACACGACCGGCTATCCGGGTCCCAGTGCCTTGAAATGCGTACTGCCGGCCGTTCAAGCCGTGGTCGACAAAGGCTTCGTCGATGAAAAGAACATAGGCATACAGGGTCACAGCTGGGGCGGCTATCAAATCGCCTACATGGTGACGCAAACCAACCGCTTTAAAGCCGCCGAAGCCGGGGCCGCCGTCGCCAATATGACCAGCGCCTACAGCGGAATTCGTTGGGGTACTGGCCTGCCGCGGCAGTTCCAATACGAGCATACGCAATCGCGCATCGGCGGATCGCTCTGGGAATACCCGATGCGTTATCTGGAAAACTCGCCGCTATTCCATCTCGATAAAGTGCAGACGCCGCTCCTGCTGATTAATAACGACGAAGACGATGCGGTGCCATGGTACCAGGGCATCGAATTCTTCCTCGCGCTGCGCCGCCTGAACAAAGAGGCTTATATGTTCAGCTACAACGGCGAGAAGCATGGCCTGCGCCGGCGAATTAATCAGAAGGACTACACGCGCCGTCTGCAGGAATTCTTCGATCACTTTTTGAAGGGCGCGCCCGAGCCGGAATGGATGCAGAAAGGCATTCCTTATTTGCAGAAGGAGAAAGAGAAGGAGAAGTATCGGGCGACGGATGAAGAAGGACCGGTGTCAGAAGCCCGACCGTAAGGGAGGGCAACGCAGCACAATGTTTGAGGGCGTTACGAAGGAACCAAGTAACGCCCTTATTCATCTCCCATCAACTCACACTTCGGAGGACCCACAATGGCTCCCGACAAAACCTCTAATCCCCAGACTGACCGCCAAACGCTTTTCAGCAGCCTCCTGCAATCACCAGGTTCAAGCATGTCCGTTTGGTTTGTTTTCCTATTTAGCGGCGGCATCGTTTTCGCTGTCTATTACGCGCGAATCGGCTACCTGCGTCTACGGCTTTTGGTATGGAGTGTCGATGGGGGCGGTTTTAGTAGCAATCTACATCCTGTTCAAGTTTCTTGACCTATCACATACTAGCTATGTGTGGACCCATTTCGGTATCTGTACGGTGGGCGTGGTTGTCGCAAACTCAGTAGTTACGGTTTTCTTGCACCAAAAAAATCGGGGCTGGGCTTATGCGTTGGCATTGTTTTTCGGGTTGGGACTCATCGTCGCCACCGACTATTTTGATCACGTGCCCAATAAGATTCTTGGTAACTATGGATTTGGTCAGACGAACGCGCAACTCGTTGTTAATGACGACGGCTATAAGACTTTACGAGCAGCGGGATTTAAGGAAACCGACTTTCAGACTTCCGGTCCAATCGTGGCATCCAATGTCACGATTCTCTGCCGAATGGGCCCGAACCTTTTTCTTCAATTTGAGAACATGGATAAGAAACTGACGAAAATGACACTACGCAAGTCGGACCTCATTTCGTGGACTGTAAGGGAAAAGTGACATGATCCGATTACAATGAAATACCAGGACATCATCACGATTCAGCCCGGTAAACGCGGCGGGCGGCCTACAATTCGTGGGATGCGGATTGCCGTCACAGACGTCGTCGGTTGGTTGGCTGCGGGGATGACGCCTGAAGAAATCCTCAGTGACTATCCCGAACTCACTGAGGAGGACATTCGCGCGTGTCTTGACTTCGCCGCTGATGACGGCGGCCCCCCGGCAGCGGCGAAATATTCATAAATACCGAATACCAAATCTCATTCTCAATCCGCATAACTTTGCCTCGAGAGTTCGTTCTCATTCACACCGGGCTTTAGCCCGGTGCCACGGCGCAGCAAAATCGCACGGAACCGTTTCAACGGTTTCCATCCGAAATACGAAGCCACTCATCGTTGCTGAATAACACTTCGGGGGTCACCAGAAGGTAAACCGTTAAAACGGTTCCACCGTTTTACTGTCGTTCGACACCGGGCTGAAGCCCGGTGTGAATGAGACGGGACCAGACCTGTGTCTATTAACATTTCGTGCCTATGGCACGAAGACGCCTCATACCGCCACCCTACCGCTCGCGATTCTGACTTGCTGGTAACCTCTCCGGCCTCTTTTCAAACACCGCGCGCGCTACCGAGATCATAACCGTGGTCCGTGGCGCATCCCCCACAAACGTTCTCGCGGCGTCGACGGCTTGATAGAAGTTGTCTTCGGCCAGGCCGGCAAAGAGGGTCGATAGTTCGGCCGGCTTCACCAACTCCGTACTCATCCGAATGCTGAATTTCCCTTCAAGCAACAAAGAGGTTTGGCCGTTCTCTCCGGTAAAATCTTTGACGTCGTTCGCCGACTTGACCATCTCGCTCAGCAGTTGCCAGCCGCGCGTCTTGTCCCACTTCGCCAACTGCGCCACCAGAGCCAGCAGACAATACGCTCGTTCAGGCGTCGCCGCATCGATGCGTCTGGCTTCTGTCAGAGCCTGGTCAAGCAGCTCGAGCGCTCGGCCCCGGTTCTTCTCACCCAGGATCGCGGCCGCCTGAGTTAGGAAATGCGCGCGGAGCGTGTGCGGCAGTTCGGCTTTGGCAAGCAGGGCCAGCGCTTCATCGGCCCGCTTCTTGCCGAGCAGGCTGCGAATAAAACTGTAATCGACAAACCGGCGCAGCCCGGCGCGAGTGTCGAGGTCCTCGATCTTATCCACGAAATCGCGGGCGCGCGGATCGCCCTCCTCTGCCGCCCTCATCGCTGCGAATGCATAAGCGCGATCGCGCGCATCGGAACTTTGCGCGCCTTTTAGTCGATCGCCCAACTCGTCTTCGATTCCTTCACGCTTGCCGTTGTCGCTCATACCGCGATTGAGAGAAAGATTGCCGGCATTCAAGGTGGCTTGTCCGGCTTCGGGCCCCAGGGCGGCCAGCTGCGCGGTGATCACCGGCGCCAAATCCGGAGCGTACTGCTGAAACAGCGGCAAAACCCTCGCGGCGATAAAGTAAGTTCCGGCCCGTCCCGCTGACGATTGATCAATCTGGGCGAAGGGACGAAGCAGAATGTTAGCGGCCACCTGGAAGTAACTCTTACGTAATGCCGGCGCGAGATCCGGCGGCGCATGCGGCAGATAAGAATTGCTCGACGGAATCCCGGCCGGCCCAACCTTGAGATAGATTGAAGGCGTGAAGGCGTAGCTGGTAAGCATCGAGACTGTGTTCGCGTCCGAAGCCGGATCAGCGGCGGCCAGCGCAAGCAGCGCCGCAAAATGCTGGTCGCCGGCCGGCGCGTTCTTGTCGCGCAGCTTTACCAGAAACCAGATCGAACTCTCAGTAGCGCGAATCAGCGCCGGATCGGCGAACTGTAAGGCTCTTTCAAGCTCGCCCGCTTCCAAAAAACCGCCCGCCAGGCTGAGTCGCTCGGCCATCTCTGCGGCAGAGATCTCTGGACGATTGGTGTTGGGATCATTCGGCTGGTCCTTCTGATCTTTTGCATTTAGCTTTCGCAGGAGCTCTTCACCCAACCCCTGATCTCGCCTGGCCGCCAGCTGCAAAATCTCTCGGCGCAGGTTCACGCGCGGACGAGCGGGACGGCTTTGGGACGCCCTGCCCGGCGCTGAGCCACTGGAGGTCGCCGCGCTGGTCTCTACTGATTCCGCGACTTCCCACGCTCTGCGAAATAGGCTGCGAGCCGCCTCTTTATCCTGGTCCCAAAGCGCGTCGGCGATTCGAGCCTGGACACGCGCACGCAAAGGCTCGTCGCGAAAACTGCGCGCCTCAATCGCCAAAGACTCGATCATGGACAAAGCGACCGAGCGGCGCTGGACGGTTTCGGGATCGAGTTCTTTGCTCGCTTGAGACTGTTTGGCGTCCTTCGGAGGTCGCGGCGATGGCGTTTGGGCTCGATGGGAAACACAGACTAACAAAACGGAGAGCGCTGCAAAGCGAAAGCGGTTCATTCCTAAATCTCCCGAGCAGTCTGTGAGCGAACGGAAGCCTGCTGATAAATCGCGGCCACTTTATCATGGCTTCATCCGAAGGCAGACACAAAAAAAGGCGGCCTTGCGGCCGCCCTTTCCCCTGGAGGAGCCCCCACCAGGCAGTAAGCCTTCGCTAGCAAAGGCTACTGTTTCACAAAGTTGTAAACCAGCGATCCCCTTACCTGAACTGGCTTGCCCTCGAGCCGCGTGGGAGTGAACTTTGCTTCCCGGGCGGCGCTAACCGCGGCCGCCTGTAACAGCGGGTGCCCTGAAACTGCCTGCGCCCAGATGATGTTTCCCTCTTCATCAATCATGACCCGGACCACGACAGCACCTTCGGCATGCGCTTCGCGGGCTATCGCCGGATAGTTGGGGGCGGGAAGCGAAACTGCTTTCCCATTCAGCACTCCACCTTCAATATTCTTTTTTTCGTCATCGGAAAGACGATATTCAATTAGCTCGCGTTTTCGTTCTTCTTTTTCCGATCGCACCACGCTGCCATCCAGCGCATTCACCAGTACGTGATAGGTGACCGGAGTGGTATCAACTTCGGAAAGAATCACCACGTGGTAGAGCACCTGACTCGGTTTAGCGAGCTCTCCCGGACCCGACCAGCGTTCTCCGACCAGACTGCACTCCAAAACCTTTCCTGGGACTTTACTGGTCGCGATTTGAATCGCCTGATCCATGGAGATCTTTGCTTCCCGGGCGAGGACCGCCCGCTTCTTCACTTCCAGTTCTTCTTCCGCGCGGCGCTCAGCTTCTGACCCCCTGCGCACACGAATTTCCTGGCCCTGGTATTCCGTGCGACCGTCGCGCGTGATGGCCTCGCCGCGCTGCGGCTCCTGATTCAGATTGAAATTGACTTCAGCTTCCATCCACATTGAAACGGGTTCACCGTTTTTCATTGCCGGCTCGAATCGCCATTTATTCACAGCCTCGACGGCGGCTTGATCGAGAGAAGGATAAAGCGATTTCTTCACTTGAATGTTCTCCGTGATTCCTTCGTGGTTAACCGTAAAGCCAAGCACGACTGATCCTTCGATCTTCTTTTCGCGCGCGTCGGGCGGATATGCGGGTTCGGTGTGATAGATGACGCGGGCCTTTCGGTTACCTTCGAGCCGCCGCTCCGTTTCCAGCATCTCTTTCGTCGCACGGACGCGTTCGTCCTCGTCCGCAATAGATTCCTCTCTCACCTTCGCGAGTAGCTCTCTGCCCCTGGCGGACTTTTCCAACATGCGCTTATGCTCTTCCAGATTACGTTCAACCTCGAGCAGCCTGGCTTCCATTTCCGCACGTTGCCCTGCAGGTGTCCGCTTCATCCTCTCTTTCAGCTCAACTCTTTGTTGCAACAACTCAACGATTGCTCGTTCCTGTTTCGCGCGCTGCTCAGCAATTTCATTTTGCTCTTGCAACGAAACCGTTGCAGGCTCTTGTGCGCTGGCGTCGAAACTCAGGGCGAAGCGCGCCGCCGCGACGCACGGGACTGTCAACAAGAAAGCCGCAGCAATCAGCAAAAGCGTACGGCGGCGTGGGGAGAACTTCCGGGTATTAAGCAGTGACATGATTCGTACCTCCAAAATGTCTGATTCGTTGATTCCAATCGTTGTGTCCGGGGCCAGCGGACGCCAGATCGGCGCCGAGCCAATCAAACTGATCAGCGAGCGAGCATAGACTTCCGGTTGGATCAGTTTGGCCGCGACGGTCTCGTCGCAACAGAGTTCACGAGTGTGTTTGATTCGCCGCCGCGCAAAGGCTGCGGCTGGATGAAACGAGAGGGGAATATAGATAAATTCAAAGACCAGGTTGGTTAAATAGTCGCGGCGCGCAACATGCACCAGTTCGTGACCAATCGCAGCCCTCAGCACGTCCCGGTTAACCTCGCCGACGAAGCGTTGCGGCAGAATGATTATGCGCCGGAACACCCCGACCGTTACCGGCACAGGAACTTCGGCCGAGCACAGAATCCGGGAAGGCCTGGATCGGACCACTCTCTGACAATCGTCCAGCGTGGTTCTAAATAGATCGGAGAAATCACAGTCAAACGCACTCTTCAGAATTACTCTGGTCCGATGCCAGGCGCGAAACAGGCTGGCAATACGCCACAGCACCAGCAGCGCGTAAAGCACGGTCAGTAACACCGCCAATTTCGGATTAATACTGATCGAAGAAGCGCCGGGAGACAGTTTACGCTCGTAACTTGCGGCGGCTGTGACGGACCTTTCCGGCGATTGCGTGCCGATTTCCACCCCAGGCGTCAGGATTCGCGAAGTTACGATTGGGCGCACACTGTCTTGCGTCGACGTACTCTCCCGGGCCATGGTTTCTCGGGCGAATTTGACGGAACTCAGAACCGGCATCGCGAGACAGGCCAACAGCGTCATCACCCATAAAAGGTGGCGATACCGTGCCGCCACGCCACGCAGAAGCCAATCACACACCACGGCAAAGGTCACGATTAGAGACACTTGCCAGGAGGCATTGAGCAGAAACGTCAGCAGCATTTGCTCCAGGATTTTCATTTCTTTTCCCCCCGGTTCTCCTCGATCAGCTTTTGCAGCCGGGCCAGCTTTTTCGGTGTCAGATGTTTGGTTTCGACCAGGCTCATGACCAGACTTTCGGCAGATCCCCCAAACAGACGCTCGACCAGATCGCTCAAGTGATTTCCGACCACGTGGCTCCGACTGACGACGGGCGAATAGAAGTAGGCCCGATCTTTCAGGGTGCGTTTCACCTTCCCTTTGCGATGAAGAATATTCAGCATCGTCTGCACCGTGGTGTAAGCCAGCTCGCGTTCGAGATGCTGCTGCACTGCCTGCACGTTGGAGGCGCCCTCATTCCAAAGCACGTGCATGATTTCCAACTCCAAAGGCGTCAAGTGTGGTGTTTTTTGTCTTGCCATCGGCCAGCTGTCTCCTAAGTATTTAGGACTTATACTCGCACCAGGGAAACTTTGTCAACTAATTTTTTAGGAGTAAGGCTGTGACGCGTGGTCTGAGGTCAGTACCGGGAGCGGTAGCGACCGGGTTACTGTACGAGCGATCTCGACTCTTGATAAGGTGCGGACCCGGTCGCTACCGCTCCCGGTACTGACCTCAGTCTCAGCCTACGTTCAGAAGTCGATCACCACGCCCGCGGAGGGCACGATCGGCAGCAGGCGATCGAACTGGCCCTGGACCCGGCCGTTGGAAAAATAGAAATCGAAACCCGCGTAGCGCACATTTTCACGGTTCAGCAGGTTCAGCACTTCCCCGGTGAGGGTGAGTTTTGTTTTCTTGAAAAGAAAGGCTTTGCTCAGTCTGATGTCCAGGCGGTTGTAGAACGGCAGGCGCAGCTGATTGCGCCGCGTGATGAGGAAAAAACCCGCGGCGTCGCGGCCGTAAAAACCCGGCACCGGGTCAGACCCAAAACGAGTATCGCTGTGGTCAAAGTGTGAGGTTTCATAGGGGTGTGTGCGGCTCCCGCTGCTAGCGCTTAAGCAGGACCAGCGTCAGGCCGCCCTGCGGGAGATCCTTGAATGTTTGTGTCAGGTGAAAAATGCAAGCCTCGCCTGTTTGAGCGCCTTTCAGATTCACACCAAAAGTAATTTGCGTCAAAGTGGCGGGTAGTTGGACCATCGCTTCAAAACTCGGGATATGCGGTGGAATGCCTGCGATCGGTGGATGCGAATTATCAACTACCTGGGTGGCTTGCAGGCCGGTCAGGTCAAAGCCAAAACCCAGGGGCAAGGGCACCGTCCTCAATTGCTGAAAGCCGGCTAACGGGTTGAGCCTCGTCAACACCGTCTTCTTCACAAAGGCATTCGGCGCGAGATCCAATGCGGCGCGCAGCTTGACCGCAGGCACCAACAGATTTGCAGACAGCGACGGATTGAAGGTGTTGATTTTGAAAGTTACTTTCGTATCGCTGGTCGACAACACGCACAGATTGTGTTGCGCGACGTGCCGGTCAGCTGGGACAAAGAACTTAGTGGTGCTGGGCGTCAGGCTACTGGGATAACAGATCGCAACGAGACACTTGGGTCCGGGCCTCTGAGGATTCTCGACTCCAATTGGAGACGGCAGGGAAGCCGGCGGCGGAGTCCAATCGATCTGCTGCGTCTGGCTTCCGCCCTCCGCCGGCACGAGCGATCCGATGAAGCCTACGCGCGCCGCGCTACCTCGGACATCCGGCGCCATCACCAGCGAAGGATTCGCCACCCAGGCCTCTACGGTAATGCTTTCATCGCCGGGAAAATTACAGGTGCCGGCCGGTTTGCGGTGAAACCTCACCAGAATCTTGTTGGGTCCGGCATCGGCATTTTCCAAACCTGAGGTGTGTCCAATCAAAGTTATGTCAGGACTGAGCCACCAAACATCTGACGGGTTTTGGAGTCCTCCGTCTCCGGGGATGGCTTCCAGAAAGATGCAGGTATCGCCGACGAGGCCGGGGTCGTTAGGCATGATCAAACTCCTCTCAGAGGTGTGGGGCTGACTTGTGCCGAGAGATTATCGAGTGGATATTGAAATGTCCAGGTCTTTTGGCGACGGGCCCGGCTAGGTGGCACGGGCGTCCCGCCCGTGAATACACGCGCAGGATGGGCGTGCCACATCCCTAACCTTTTCGCTGGATGAGAACCTGGAAGGACGCCGCCAAGCCATCGGGCCGAATCATTTCGCGCGCGCCTGTCTGCAAGTTGATCACGTCAGCCGGGTGGCTCATTTGACCGGCCAGGCTTGAGAGTGCTTCAAACAATCCTTCATTCAGGAGAAACTTGTCCAATCGTTCAAGTCGAAGATTTTCGAAACCGCAGCGCGCGCCGGTTTCCTGCATGGCGGTCCAGTCAACTGTGGTGGTGAGATCCTGCCCACCAGGATTAGCCAGAGCGTCGTCAGCAAACTGATGCCGGCGAAAAGCTCTCAACGTGCCGGTGAAACGATTGGGCGCGTTGAGCAATTCGTCTCGCGATGCGCCATAGTCGACTGTGATCAAAAGACCGCGGTCTAGTAATCCTGCCGCGTGCGAAACAAAATCCGCAGCCGCGAGATTCAGTTCGTAGATCTGACCTTCAGCCAGACTGATTCGCAGGCGCGCACACGCTTCGGTAATTTCATGGTTCAAATCACCTTCAACCCAGACGAAGTCGCCTTCCTCATTCAGGTCAACGCCAAGCTGTTTGAGAGTTTGGTTCCGTCCGATCAGGCGATAGACCGGAAAGGCATCGATCAACTCGTTCGAAAAAATGATCGCGGTTTCTAACGGGGCACCGATCTCGTCAAGCCTGCAAAACTCCACCTGATCTCCAAACTCAGACAGGTTGGCAAGAGCTTTTGCGCGCGCATCAAGGCTGACTTCGTCGATCAAATAACGCGTCGCCGCAAAAACCTCCGGAGCACTTGAATGCAGGGCGGTCAGGATTCCGCGGGCAAACTGGCCCGAGCCGGCGCCGGCCTCGACAATAATCAACTGTCGCGGTTTGCCAAGATCGAAATAAGACTTAACGAAGTATTGGGCGAACGTGGCGGCGAATAAGGGGCTGGTCTCCGGCGCCGTGCGGTAGTCACCCGCCCGGCCCTGGCGAATAAGTTCAGGGCGACAGTAGTAGCCATCTCGCTCGTCATACAGCGCCGCCTGCATCCAATCGTGAAAACTAATTGGACCATCGCGGCGAATGCGCGCGCGCAATCGAGCAGCCAGGCTGTTTTGCGAAGCGTGGTTGACGCTCGACATGTCGCTGATTGTGCCGCGAGGTTGGCAGCCGCGCAACGCGGCGACAGCATTAGCAACCTTCGGAATCAGGGCTGGAGGTGTTATGGCTCGGCCACGCCGATGCGCGGCAAGTCTCTGACTTGCCGAAACGTTCCTAAAACTAATCGGTCTATGACCTCGGTCGGAGACCCTCAAAAAAGGAAGCGCTTGCCTGCAAGTCTGAGATTTGCCGCACATCGGCGTGGCTGAGCCATTGCCAGGCAACACGTTCCTTCAAAGGCAACCTCGTTCCCATCCGAAGAGCACGCCGGAGGCGTGCGTACCGTTATTCGCTCTTGGGCTCTTTGTCGAGCAGGCGGGTCGTGCTGTCGGTCACGCTCGGCGGTTGAAGAATTTCCGCGGTCTGTGGTCTCTGTCGCCATTGCGACGCGGGATTGACTGACGCCGGAGGCAAAGCGGGCGCGCGGTTTGCCGGCGGAATAGAAGGCATATTGTAAGTCGGCGCCATGGGGAACGGGTACTTCGGGGCGCCTTGTTCAAAGATGGCGGCAAACAGCATTCGCAACGGCCCGCCGACAAAACAAATGATTGCCGTGAGCGCCGCCCAGAACTCAAAGAAGTTCTCCAGTCTCCCCGGGGCAAAACCTGACATCACGCCAAAAATCGGAACCAGCAGCATTCCGATCAGCATTATCAGCACGCCCTGCTTGACGCCCTTGCGCCGCGGCGAGATCTTTTTCTCACCGTCCGGCGGTGCCTGATATTGCGGCAACATGCCGTTGTGCGCCAACACGTGCATAGTTCCTTCCATCGAGAACCCGCAACGCGAGCAGAAGCGCATTGAGTCAGAGGCTTGTTGTTGACCGCACCTGGGACAATACATAGATTCTGAACTGGTTCGATCCAACTACCAGCGAACGCTGGTTGGCTTTATCGAACCTTGATCTGTTTCTGAATTTCCTCAGCTCTAAGTTGATGATGACGCGCACGCACCAGCGTGTCGAGCAGCAAAGACGCCAGATGCATCTTGCCCGACGGCGTCATCACTTCTTTCAACAGGTCCTCATCATCCTTGAATAATCCGAAGCCGCGTTGGCGCGTGGCTTCAACTTCGTCAAAGTACTCGAGCAACTTCTCTCGGGTCGCTAAATTCTCCGGCAGCGTCCACTCGAATGGGTCGTCCCAGAGATTAGCGGTAATCCCGTCAAATGTTTGTTCGACCGCCCCCGCGCTGCGCACGACGTGCTCACCAGGTGATAATTCATGCGCGGCGGTTCTTTGATAGATCCTGTTCGGCTCAATCGCCTGAATCAGTTCGCGCCACTCTGACTGGAGCCGCAGAAATTCATGATCGAACCATGCCTTCAGGTGGCCCATTGAATCATTGTTCGCTGACTCGATCAATCAAAATTGAGTTGGCGGAGCTGCCAGTTAACCATACGCTCGGGCGCTTGCCCGGAGTTCCCAATACTTCAACGGTCTGTTTTACTCCCTCTCCATTGGGAGAGGGCTGGGGTGAGGGCCTTGGCGCAAACTGCAACCACAATGTTGCTGCGGGCTTCAGCCCGCAATCCGTTCAGGAATTCCTCGCAGCACCAGCAGCGTTAAAGCTCGTCTCGATAACGGGCTAAAGCCCGGAGCATTATTTCCGATTTGGC
>Ga0105242_10000739_pt1 | contig 25502 bp, 19 predicted proteins | sample KBSM24metaG_FD_81521 | JGI IMG/M metagenome (GOLD analysis project Ga0105242, IMG submission 81521) | Miscanthus rhizosphere microbial communities from Kellogg Biological Station, Michigan, USA - KBS M2-4 metaG | ecosystem: Host-associated > Plants > Roots > Rhizosphere > Soil | place...
GCGCTCGGCCTCGACTACATGAACGACACGATCAAGACGCCGGAGGACATCACCCGGCGCCTGAAGCTGCCGTTCCTCGGTCTCGTCCCCGCGGTCCGCGGCGACAAGCATCCGCTGCTCGCGTCCTCCCAGGTGCCCCACGACTTCGGCGAGTCGTTCCGATCGCTCAGGACGTCATTGCTCTCGAAGTATCCAGACGAGGGCACCAAGATTATCGTCGTCACCAGCGCGCAGCCGCTCGAGGGCAAGACGACGACGGCGGCCAACATCGCGATGGCGCTGGCGTACGGCGGCGCGCGCGTGCTGCTGGTCGACGCCGACATGCGCCGTCCCGGCCTGCACCGTCCGCTCCGCCTCACCAACGAGCGCGGCCTCTCGCAGGTGCTCACCGGCCAGGCGCGCGTGCGCGACGTGATTCAGCGCACCGTCGATCCGAACCTGCTCGCGATCACGGCCGGCCGCACGCCGCCCAACCCGTCCGAGCTGCTCTCGTCCGAGCGCATGAAGACGCTCCTGGCCAACCTCGCGCACGGGCCGTTCAACTGGATCATCATCGACACCCCGCCGGTGCTGGCTGTCACCGACGCGGTGATCCTCGCGCCGATGGTCACGGGCGTGACCTTCGTGATCGGCGCCGAAATGACGCGGCGCCGCCTGGCGGAGCGCGCGATCGAAACGGTGATGCAGGCGCGGCCGCGCTACGCCGCCGTCGTGCTGAACAAGGTCAATTTCGCGAAGAACAAGTATTACTACTCGCGGTACTACGGCCATCAGTACAAGAACTACTACGCCGAAGCCACGCTCTGATGTTTCGGCTGCGGCCTTTCTCCTTCTCCTGATCGTCGGCTGGGCTCTCGTCGCATTCGCCGGCGCGTACCGCTGGACCACGGTCCCGCTGTGCGCCGGCGTCCTGCTTCTGGTCGCGATCGCGCGCCCGTCGATCGGCCGAGGCCGCGGGTGGCTGCTCGACGGCGCCCTGCTCGTCTGCCTGCTGGTCGTCTCGTCCCAGCTGATTCCGCTCCCCGCCTCCGTCCGTGATCGGCTGTCGCCCCATGCGTTCGCGGTCGATCGCATCGTCGTGATCGGCGCCGAACCGATCGTCCACCCACCGCATGCACTGTCCGTCGACGTCGAATCGACCGGGTGGGCGCTCGCGCTCGTCGCCGTCTACCTCGGTGTGTTCTGGTGTGCGCGCACCATGTTTTCGAGCGGCGGGGTGCGCACGACGGTGCGGGGAATTGCCTGGCTCGGGCTGGGGCTGACCGCGCTCGTCGCGATACAGCGGGCGACCTCGCCCACGCTGCTCTACTGGACGCTGCGGCCGATCGACGTGGGCGCCTCACCGTACGGGCCGTTCGTGAACCGCAACGCGCTCGCGAGCTGGCTCGCGATGGCGGTGCCGCTGGTCATCGGCTTCGCGATGGCGCGCTCACAGTCGCAAGGACGCAGCGATCACGGCGTGATCCCGGGGACGGCGATCGACTCGACCCAGCTCTGGCTGGCCGGCGCGGCGATCCTGATGACCGGCGGCCTTCTCGCATCGATGTCGCGCGCCGGCATCCTCGGGGGCGGCGCCGGACTGATCGCCTTCATCGTGCTGTCGCGCAAGCGGCTCAAAGGCCGCGCCGGCGTCGCCTGGATGGTGGGCGGACTCGGGGCGATGGTGATGATCGCGACGGCGTACGCGAACCTCGGAAGCCTCGCGATGCGCATGCGGGAGACGACCGAGCAGGGCGAGTGGGGCCGTCCGGTCATCTGGCACGACACCTGGCGGATGGTGTCGGACTTTCCGCTGACCGGCATCGGCGCCGGTGCGTTCCAGCGCGCGATGCTCGTCTATCAGGAAGGGTCGCGCCTCTTCTTCTTCAACCACGCCCACAACGAGTACCTGCAGCTGCTGGCCGAAGGCGGGCTGCTGATCGCGGTGCCGGCGGCGATCGCGGTGCTCGCCGCGATCGTGCTGATGCTGCAGTCGATGGACGCCGATCGCTCGCCGATCTTCTGGGTCCGCGCCGGCGCGAGCTGCGGCGTCCTCGCGGTCGCGGTGCAAAGCATCTGGGACACCGGCTTGCGGACGCCGGCCAACGGGGTGCTCTTCGCCGTGATCGCGGCGATCGCCCTGCACGATCCGCGGCCCGCCGACGGCCGGGCAGGCCGGAGCGCCAGGTCCCGCTAGCGCGGGCTCGAGCGCGTCGCCGTCAGCCGCCACCAGACCACGATCACGTACGACAGCACCACGAGCACGAGCGCTCGATCGAAGTGCTCGATCACACTGTGTCCCCAGCCCGGGCCGGGCGCCAGGCCGCTCAGCCGCACCGGCACATCGAAGGCCAGGGCCGCCTGAAGAAGGACGAACGGGATCCACCGCAGCGGCGACGCCTGCCGATCCACGTGAAACCACAGGAACGCAAAGGCCGGCAGCATCAGAATCAGGTTGTTGCCGTTGTGATAGGTGACCAGCAGGGACCACAGGCAGAACATGGCGGGGATCGCCAGACCGCCCTCGTCGAGCGCGCGGGATCGGTCGCGCAAGGCGATGCCGCACAGCACGATCAGGATCAGAAGGGACACTGCGATCCAGATCGCGTCGCCCGCGGCCGGGTCAGGCACCGCGATCTGAGCCCAGCCGCGGATGCTGGTGTGGCCCACGAGACCATCCGGTCCTGTGTACTCGGATCCGATCACGGTCCACCAACCGGCCGCGGTCGTCAGCGGGCGTTCACCGATGCGCGCGTCGTAGACCGCCACACCCAGGCAGGCGACCGCCGCCGCGGCAATCAGCGGACGCAGCCGTCCACTGACCAGCATCCACAGCGCGATCGGCCCGGCGATGTGCGGCTTGAACAGCGCCAGGCCCAACAACGCGCCGCCTGCCAGCCGGCGCCGGTCGACGAGCAGGACTGCCGCGAACGCGAGCGTCAGCGACAGCACGCTGAACTGCAACAGCGTGCGCGGCGCGGCCCAGCAGAGATACAGGAGAGCCGGCACGGCGCCGGCGAGCGGTGGCTGACCGGAGCGGGCCTCGGAGCGAATGACAAGCCACGGCAGCAGCAGTGCGAGCGCGAGCGCGACGGCCGTCCAGAGCGGCACGAGCCACCGCACCGGTACAAGCGCCAGCGGCGACAACAGCACGATCGCGTTTGGAGGATAGTCAGTGACCGCTTCCGGTCCGGTATACAGCGACTGTCCGTCAATCAACCAGGCGCGGCACCAGTCGTACATCGCCTGGAGATCGGACGCGCGGCCCGGATCGCGAAGCGCGATCGTCACGCCGGCCAGCAGATTGACGCACGCCGCGGCGGCAAGCAGGATGACACCCCACCGCGCGACCCGCGGCATCGCGGCGTCCGCCTTCATTCGAGCCGCTCCGCGGGCGCGTGTGCGAGCGCCGCGGCAAACCATCCGAACAGCGCGCACACAATGACCGCGAGCGGCACGGTCGCATCGATGCCGGCGATCGTCGTGGTCCATTCCGGCGGACCGTCGCCCTGCAGGCCATAGACGAGATACAGGTTCAGCGCGAACGCCAGGCTCAACGCCGCGAACACGGGCGCAAAGGACGGACGCAATGCGGCGGCGAGCGCCAGCAGCGGGATCGCCAGAAAAAAGTGGTTCTCGTGCACCTGGACCGACAGCGTGAAGTAGGTGACCACGGTGAAGGCTGCGAGCGCCGCGTGCCGACCGAGATCGCGTGCGTGCCACGCTTCCTTCAGCGACCACCAGACCGGCCAGGCCAGCAGCGCAAGGGCGATGATCCGGGGATGCGGAAACCCGCGTGCGATCGCGGACGCGTGCGTCACGATCTGGGGGTGTGCCTGCAGCGCCGCCCGCAGGCCGCTCGATCCGGCATCTGCCAGGGCGAACAGGTAGCTGACGATCCACCACGCGTTGAACGCGAGCGCCGACAGCGAATCATGACCGGCCAGCACCGCGACCGATCGCAGCATGTCGTAGGTGCCGCCGGCCGCGACGACCGGCGCGACGATTATCGCCGAGGTGACGGCCGACGCGGCGATTGCCTCGCGCAGGCGAGCACCGCCGGTGCCGGCGCCGCCCGCGTTCCACAGCGCGAGCGCCGCGACCGGCGCGACGAACAGGCCCTGCGGCTTCGTGAGGACCGCGGCCGCAAAGAGCCCGCCGGTCAGCCACGGCCGGCCGCATGACGCCGCGATCACGGCGCCCACCGCCGGGATCGCGAGAAAGACGTCGACGAAGCCGAGCGTCGTGATCATCAGGACCGCCGGATTCACCCAGTACGCCAGCGCCGCCCACCACGCGCGCGCCGTCCCCGCGATCCGCCGCACCGCCAGAAAAAGCAGCATCGTCAGCAGCGCGTCGAGCAGCACAATCGCACCCTTGATCGTCCTGGTCAGGGCGACGTCGTTCTCGAAGCGGCCGCCGTGCATCGCCATGTGCGCCCGGCCGACGATCGCGAGCTCGTCGAGGGCGAGCGGCGGATAGACCACCGGCGCGTCGATGTCGCCGAACCTGACGGTATGTCCTCTCGGCCCGTACAGGTTCCAGGGACCGCGCGTGGCCGCGTGAAAGCTCCACGCCCGCCACGAGTCGTCGACCGCCGGAACGCCGATGGGGAGAATTGCGATGCGAAGGAGGGCGCCGGCGATCAGCGCCGTGACGGCGAGGACGCGCATCGGCCGGAGTGCAAGGAGGGATCGGAGAGGGCCGCGCCGGGCTTCCGCATGACGCCGGCGAGGGGCCGCGTCATGCCATCATCGCGCGGAACAGGATCCGGCGCGCCGGCGGGTGCTTGAACAGGGCGCGAATCAGCGGACGATGCTCGTTGAAACGGGCGGTCGCGCGGACGATCGGCATGATGCCGTCGGTGTGCGCCAGCTCGAAGAAGCTGTCGATCGCCTCGTCGCTCAGCGACGCCGCGATCTCGCGTAGCTCCTGCTGCGCCTCGAACTCGTCCGCCAGATCCGCACGCCACGCGGTTTCGTACGCCGACAGGGTCTGCGCGTCCAGCCGATCGGCGGCCAGCGCCGTCACCGCGACGTCGGCGGCCAGCGCCGCGCTGACGATGCTGTAGTGAATGCCGCCGCCGGTGGTCGGCTTCACGAGCCCCGCGGCATCGCCGATCGCGAGCATCCGATCGCCATAGGTGCGGCCGACCGCGCCGAGCGGCAGGATCTTCACACGCGGCGCGACGTCGCCGCCGGTCACGCCCCACCGATCGCGAAGGCGTTCGAGCATGCGCTGGTAGCAGCCGCGGATGCCGCGTGACGCCATCACGCCAATCCTCACATAGGCGCCCTCGGGCCGCAGCACCGGCACCGCCCAGGCAAAGCCCCCGGGCGCGACGTCCTGTCCGAAGTGGAGCTCGACGTCCCTGGGGCAGCTTGCGGGCAGCTCGCGCTGCGCCGTCTGCAGATACGTGGTCGGCAGGCCGAATCCGAAACGCCGCTGGAATTTGTAGGCCGCGCCGCATGCGAGCACCGCCAGGCGTGCCTGCACGACGGTGTCGCCGGCCACGGCCCGTACTCCGTTTGCATCGACGTCGAGCGCCGTGACGCGCGCGCCCACGCGGATCTCGGCGCCTGCCGCGATCGCCCGATCCGCCAGCGCGCGATCGAAGACCGGCCGATCGATCACGGTCGCCATCGGCGATGGCGGGGTGTAGTCGACCGGGATTCCGCCCGGCGACAGGAACCGCACCGACGTCAGCTGGTTGAGGGTCGCGGTGTGGGGTAAATCGAACTTGGCGAAGCTGTCGGCCGAAAGCACGCCGGTGCAGTGCACCGGATCGCCGACGCGCGCATGCTCTTCACAGACCAGCGTGCGCACGCCGCGTGCGGCGAGCCGCGCGGCCATGAAGAGTCCTCCCGGGCCTCCGCCCACGATGAGGACATCGATCAGCTTATCCATGCGTGCCAGCATTATAAGCGGACTGTTAAGGCAGGCGGCGGTTGCGCCGTTCCCAGGCGCCGGTCCCGCTGATCCAGAACGACAGCAGGATCAACTTCAAGTCGAGCCAGAAGCTGGCGCGCTTCAGGTACACCTGATCGAGCCGGAACTTGCTGGTGCGCGAGATGTCGCGCGGCGCGTACACCTGCGTCAGCCCGGTCAGGCCGGGCCTGATGCGGTGGCGCGCTTCGTAGCCCGGAATCTGATCCAGCGGCACCAGCTGTCCGTCGCCCCGCACCTCCACCTCGCCGGGGCGAAGCGGCCTGGGGCCGACAAAGCTCATGTCGCCGGCGAAGATGTTCCAGAGCTGCGGCAGCTCGTCCATCGCGGTCGCGCGCATGATCCGGCCGACCCGGGTGACGCGCGGATCGTTCTCGGCGGCCTGCACCGGCCCCGTCCGCGCCTCGGCGTCTGCGACCATCGACCGGAACTTCAGCGCGTCGAACGTCCGGCCGCCGAGGCCCACGCGCGTCTGGCGGAAGAACACCGGTCCGCCGTCCTCGAGCTTGATCGCCATGGCAATCAACATCCAGAGCGGCGCCGACGCCAGCAGCCCGGCCCCCGCCAGCGCGCAGTCGAAGGTCCGCTTCATCATGCGGCTCGCTCGAGGCCCGCGACCTGCGCCAGCAGCTCGCGGTACGCCTGCACCGCGATCGCGCGGTCGTACTGCCGTGCCGCAAGCCGCGCGCGCGCGCCCATGTCGCGCGTCATCGACGGATCGTCGTACAGCGTCGCAATCGCGTCGGCGAGCGCCGCGGGATCTCCAGGCGCCGCCACCAGGCCGCAGCCGGTCTCGCGCGCGATCTGCGCCGGCTCGCTGCTCGGATCGGTGGCGGCGATGTACGGCCGGCCGGCCGCGAGGATGCCGTACACCTTGCTCGGCACGATGAAGCCTTCGACGCCGGCCTTCAGCGCCACCAGGAACGCGTCGGCGGAGGCGAATGAATCGTGCAGCAGCGCCTTCGGCTGGTACGGCAGGAAACGCACGTTGGTCAGCCCGCGTGCCGCCACCATCGCCTCGAGCGCGGGACGCCTCGATCCGTCGCCGACGATCGCAATCGTCAGCCGCTCCTTCGCGCGAAGGCGATCGGCCGCCTCGACCAGCACGTCCAGGTTCTGCGACAGCCCGACGTTGCCGGAGTGCATCAGGACGAAGCGATCGGCGAGCCCGTGCTCGCGGGAGAACGCGTTGTCCTTGGGTCCCGGGACGATCGCCTCGCAGTCGGCCCAATTGTGGATGATGTGGACGCGCGCCGGATCGGCTCCCTTTTCCTCGACGAGACGCCGGCGCATGCGATCGCCGAGCGCGATGATGCCGTCCGCGCTCCGGAGCAGATACCGGTTGATCCGATCGAGCGCACCGTTGACCGCAGCGTTGTGAAAGTCGTCGAGCAGCATCGCGACTTCGGGAAAAATATCCTCACAGAGAAACACGAAGCGCGCACCGGCGCGGCGGGCGGCCCAGAGCGCGGCGAGGCCGACGATCGGCGGATCGGTCAGCGAGACGACCACATCCGGCCGGCCGACGTCGAAGCTGGCCACCGCGGCCGCCCCGAAGTAGCTGACGTAGTTCGACGCGCGCGTCACGAACCGATCCGGTCGCAGCGTGGTGCCGTTGGCGCGCCGGATATCGACCCCTTCGTGCGTCTCGCGCGTCACCAGGCGCCACCGCGATCCGGTTTCGGCGCGTGACGCGTGCAGCGCCCGCCCGGCGACCACCGTCACCTGGTCTCCGTACCGGCTCACCAGGTCCTCGGCCAACTCGGTCAGGAACTGACCCGTGGCGGCCTGGTCGGGCCAGTACGATCGGTTGAAAAAACAGATCTTCACCTCGCGGCCTCGCGGTGCGCGCGGTACCAGTCGATGGTCCTTCGCAGGCCGGCTCGAAAATCGGTCGTCGCCCGGAAGCCGAACCGATCCGCGGCGCGGGTCACGTCGAGCATCCGACGCGGCTGTCCGTCGGGCTTGGTGCGATCGAACGTCAGCTCCCCGGTGAACCCGGTGAGCTCCGCGATCAATTGGGCGAGCTCACGGATGCCGATCTCGAAGCCCGCGCCGACGTTCACCGGCTCGGGACCGTCGTAGCGCTCAGTCGCCAGCACGATCCCCTCAGCGCAGTCCTCGACGAAGAGAAACTCGCGCGTCGCTGTACCGGATCCCCAGATCACCACTTCTGCCGCGCCGGCCTCGGATGCCTCGACACACTTGCGGATGAGCGCGGGAATCACGTGCGACGAGCTGGGGTCGAAGTTGTCGTGCGGCCCGTACAGGTTCACCGGCAGCAGGTGAATCGCGTTGAAGCCGTATTGCTGGCGGTACGCCTGCCCCTGCACCAGCAGCATCTTCTTGGCGATCCCGTACGGCGCGTTGGTCTCCTCGGGGTACCCGTTCCACAAGTCGCGCTCGAGAAACGGGATGGGGGCGAGCTTGGGATAGGCGCAGATGGTCCCGACCCCGACAAATTTCTCGACCCCGCTCAGGCGCGCCTGCTCCATCGTCAACGCGCCCAGCATGACGTTCTCGAAAAAGAAGCGCCCCGGCGAATCGCGGTTGGCCCCGATGCCGCCGACGACGGCGGCGAGGTGGAGCACGATGTCAGGCCTGAGGTCCGCGTACATCCGCTCGACATCGGCGATGCGGGTGAGGTCGTACTGCGCTTTTCGCGGCACGAGCACCGTGCAGCCGCGCGTCCCGAGCGCGGCCACGACATGCCGGCCGAGGAATCCGCTCCCGCCGGTGACGACGACCCGCTTCGATGCCAGGCTGCCCATGCTCAGATCTCCACGCGCGCGGCGCGCGCCCCAATCGCCGGCGCCGCCACGCGCGCGCGCTCCAGCACATGACGGCCGATCACGAGCACGTCCATGCTCGTTCTCAGGAAGCAGTCGAGCGCCTGCGCCGGCGTCAACACGATCGGCTCGTTTTCGTTGAACGACGTGTTCAGGAGCATCGGCACGCCGCTGAGACGTCCGAAGGCCTTGATGAGGTTGTAGTAGCGCGGGTTCGACCGGACGCTGACCGTCTGGAGCCGCCCCGATCCGTCCACGTGCGTGATCGCCGGCACGACGGCGCGCTTGTCGGGACGGACCGGGTACACCTGCAGCATGAACGGATCGGGCACGGCGCCGACGAAGTACTCGTCGAGCGCCTCTTCGAGCACCGACGGTGCGAATGGCCGGAACCGCTCGCGAAACTTGATTCGCGTGTTGATGATGTCGCGCATGTCGGCGCGGCGCGGATCGGCGACGATGCTCCGGTTGCCGAGCGCGCGGGCTCCCCATTCCATTCGTCCCTGGTACCAGCCGACGACTCGGCCGTCGGCGATCTGCGCGGCGGTCCAGTCGTCGAGCGCCGCCTCGTCGGTCCACGCCCGGCGCGCGCAGCCGCGATCGGCAATCGCGTCCTGCTCCGCGTCGAGCGTCGAAACGATCGCCTCGTCACCGAACGACGGACCCCAGTAACCGTGCTCCATCACGAAGCCCCGCGGCCGCCCAGCGTTCTGGTTCCAGGCGTAGAAGGCCGCGCCGAGGGCGGTGCCGTTGTCGCCGGATGCCGGCTGGATGAAGACCTCCCTGAAATCGGTCTGCTCGCGGATCTTCCCGTTGGCCACGCTGTTCATCGCGCAGCCACCCGCGAAGCACAGCTTCGTACGACCCGTCGCCTTCTGGACGTGGCGAAGCACGTGCATCGCCGCACGCTCGTGGGCGACCTGCAGCGAAGCCGCAATGGCTTCATGCTGAGCTCCCACCGGTTCGTCGCGCCGGCGCGCCGGGCCGAGCAGCGACTCGAGCTTCGAGGTGAACACCGGACCCAGTTTCGGCTCCCCGTCCTCCCACGTCATCTGGACCCCGTCGGACCAGTGCCGGAAGTACGACAGATCCAGTTCGAACCCGCCATCCTCGCGCAGATGCACCAGCGACTCGATCTCCCGGACGTAGCGAGGTTCGCTGTAGGGACCGAGCCCCATGACCTTGAACTCATCGCCGTAATTGGGGAAGCCGAGGTACTGAGTGATCGCCAGGTACAGCAAGCCGAGCGAGTGCGGAAAGAACACGTGGCCGTCGACCGTCATTCGCGGGCCGGACACCCGGCCCCACGACGTGCTGACGAAGTCGCCGAATCCGTCGATCGCGCAAATCGCCGCTTCGTCGAACGGCGAGACGAACGCCGCGCTCGCGAGATGCGCGGGGTGGTGCTCGACATATTGGACGCGAGGCCGCACCCGCCCTTCGTCGAGCGCCAGCGCTTCCGCGATGGTGTCCGGCAGCGCGCGGAGACTGACCAGATTGCGCGCGCGCGACGCCACCGTGCCTTTCGGCCGGTGCCGGAGGAGGAACCAGGCCTTGCGCAGCAGGTGCGCGCGCGGATCGCGCGAGACCGCGAACACGTCGACGTCCTCCGGCGTGATGCCGCCCATCTCGAGACAGGCGCGCATGGCATGCTGTGGAAAGCCGGCGACATGCTTGATGCGGCGATAGCGCTCCTCCTCGACCGCGGCGACGAGCTGGCCGTCGCGGACCAGGGCCGCCGAAACGTCGCCGTGATAGGCGTTCAGCCCGAGAATGTTCATGACACGACCGGCAGCAACGCCGTGAAACGATCGCGAAACCGCGCCTCGGTGAACTGCTGCAGGAATCGCACGTGCCCGCACGCGCCCATGGCCGCGGCGGCAGGACGATCCCGCAGCAGGCGCACGACCGCCTGCAGCAGCTGCGCGCGATTGTCGGACTCCACCAGCAGGCCTGTTTCTCCGTCGGCGATGATCTCGGCCGCCGCCCCGTGGCTGCCGACGCATGCCCGGGCGGCCCGCATCGCCTCGACGAACACGAACCCGAACCCTTCGTCGCGGCTGGGCATGACGAACGCCGTGCATCGCTGGTACTCGCGCTGGAGCGCATCTTCGTCGAGCCGGCCGAGGAACGTCACCAGACCGTCGCGCGTCAGCGACGCCGCCTTGTGCTCGAGCCGCGCCCGATCGTCTCCGTCGCCGACGATGCGGAGCGACGCGCCGGCAACCGCCGCGCTCACCTCGGCCCAGATTTCCAGCAGCGCGTCGTGACCCTTGTAGCGCTCGTCGGCCGCCATGCGGCCGACGATGAGCGCAGACGGCGGCTCAGCCGGCACGCCTTCCACGTCTGTCAGCGGCTCAATGCCGAGATGACAGACGTCCACCGCGCCGGCGGCGAACCGCGGGTTGGCCTTCTGAAAGCCGTCGCGCGTATAGCGCGAGATGGCGATCAGCCGCGCGGCGCGCTCGAGCGCGGCACGCTGCGGCCGGCTCACCCGTCTCCACGCTTCGACCCCGCACAACATCGTGGTCAGCGGTGCGCCACGCACCGCGAACGCGAGCGCCGCCGGCGCGAGCTGCAGGTGGGTGACGATCACGCGGGTGCTCCGATCGGCGGACACGGCACATCGCAGCGCGGACGCCACGAAACGCGAGGCGTGTCCGCCGGCGCCGCGAACGCCGGCGCGGCCGAAGCGTGTCACCGACGCGGGTTCATGCAATGCGAGCACGGTCACTTCGTCGAAGGATCCGGTCACCAGGCGGGCGAGCCTCGAGATGCCGTCCTGGCCGCAGAGGTTCGGCGTCAACACGACAACCGGCGCACACACGCTAGGTGAGCTCCGCGTACAAGCGGGCCATCTCCGGGGCGATGACGTCCCACGAGTAGCGATCGCGTGCAAACACGGACGCCCGCTCGCCCATCGCCGCGCGCCGGGCCGGGTCGCCGGCCAGCGTCACGATCGCGGCCGCGATCGCCGGAGCCGTCTGCTCGACCCAGAATCCGCAGCCATGGGTTTCAATCTCGCGCCACGGGCAGGTGCGGGTCACGATCGCCGGCACTCCGGCCGCGAGCGATTCGATCACGGACACGCCGAAACTCTCAGAGTCCGAGCACTGCACCATCACGTCGGCGTCCTTCACCAGCGCCCACTTGTCCGCGCCGTGGATCGCACCGGTCGCGTGCACGTGGCCGGCATGACCCGACAGCCGGCGAAGGAGATCAGGCAGCAGTCCATCCTCATCGGGGCCGGCCAGCACGAGGTGCATCGACGGATGCGTCGCGCGCGCCGCGGCAAACGCGTCGCCGATCAGATCGAGCCGCTTGATGCGGTGCATGCGGCCCAGGAACAGCACGATGAAGGCGCCGGCCGGAATGCCGAGGCGCGTCCGGAAGCCGCGCGATGCGGTGCGCGCGCCGGCGAGATCGACGCCGTTCGGCACCATTGCGATCCGCCCTCCCAGATCGAGCGCTCGCAGCGCGCCGGCTTCCTGTTCCGACGTCGCGTGCAGCAGCGCCGCCCGTTTCACGTTGCGCCCGTCGAGCAGCGCCCAGGCCGCCGCCTTGCGGCCGCGGCCCCGCCGCATGGCCTCGGGCTGCAGCATCCCGCGCGGCGAGATGAGGTAAGGCACGGCAGCCGCGCGGGCCAGATGCGACGCCCACCACTCGGGCACGTTCCAGACGCCATGGATGTGACAGACATCGGCGCGGGCCAGGGCGTGCGACAACGGCTCGCGCACGCGGGCGCCGAAGAACCGACGCGGGAACGCGCGCGCGGCGTAGTGCACCTGCACGCCGTCGTACTGTTCGCCGCCGGGAGGGGACGGCGGCAGGCTGTCGGTCCCGTTGGCCGTGGTCGTCACCACCTCGACCCCGACCCCCGCGCGCTGCAGACCCTGACAGAGTCCGAGCACGGACGCCGGCGGGCCGCCGTACGGCCGCGCCGGCGGAAAATACGGCGTGACGTGAAGGACCCTCAACCGTCAGGACCGGTGGTGCTCGGCGGGCGTCCACGCGAGATCGGGGTTTTCCGCGGCCTGCCTGGCCGAGTACTGAATCAGCAGGAAGCGATCGAGCAGCACGATCGGGCCGCCGAGATACACCATGAAGCCGACCGTCACCCCCAGCATCGTCGCCCACGAACGCTCGAAGAGGTAGACCGAAATCCAGAACGAGACCGTCGCGAACGCCACGAACAGTTCCCGGTGCCAGATCAGCGAGCGGAAGATCGTGTAGCACGCCCCGATGAAGACGCCGAAGGCGAGGACCGGGATGAACATCCACGGCAAACCGAAATCGATGTAGGACTCGGCCGAGTAACCGAAGGCGATACTGGTGTTGACTTCGCGTCCGGCCACGGCGACGTTGGAATACTTGCGAACCTCGTCGCTGTCGGACGGAAGCTCGCCCTTGTTCGGAAAGAAGACGCGCGGCGTCACGATGTGCAGCAGCGCCGCACCGATGATCTGGCCGCCGGTGTGCGGAAGCACGGAGGGCACGCGCTGCAGCGCCAGCGCCGGATAGTAGATGGTCCACATCCGGTCGACGAGCTGATCGGTCGTCCGCCAGAGGCTCTCGGTATCGTTCCGCATGAAGGTAGACGTCAGATCCTCGACCCGGTTGATGCGCGCGTTGCGCGAGCCGGAGAACTGATCGACCTCGACGTATTCGCGGCGGTAGTCGCTGCGGATACCCATCCAGAGCACGCCGAGCATGCAGATGGCGACCGACGCGACGGCCAGCGCCAGCCAGTGCTTCCCGCTCCGCCGATCGAAGACCTCGAGAACGGCGAGCACGGCGAGGACAATCGGCTCGCGGAAACCGGCGAAAAAGCCGGTGATTCCCAGCACGATCTCGATCGAGACGACCAGCGCGAGGATGCCGAAGCGCGGCGGCGGCGCGCACAGCCGCCGCAGGATCAGGAACAACACGCCCAGGCGCGCCGAGTCGAACGTCGTGATGATCTGGCGGAGCGACGGGTAGTCGGGGGCGATCGTCGACAGCGTGCCTTCCAGGGAGACGGTGACTACGTAGACCGTGACGAGCAGACCAAACGAGAACGCAAACCCCGGACGCGGTTTCGAGGGGTCCGGCGCCTTCTTCACGGACAGGCCGAGGCGAATCCCGATCGCGAGCGCGAGGCAGCAGCCCAGCGCAATCATCACCATCGGGCGCCAGTCGCTGTCGTAGACCGCCTGCACCTGGCGGCCGGTCAGGCCGAGATAGAACAGGCCGAGGTTGCCCTGCATCCAGTGGAATGCCAGCGCGATCGGCAGCACGAACAGGCCGTCGCCGGTCGAGACGAGCCTGACGCAAATCATCAGCGTCATGATCGACACGCCGCCGAGCCAGTCGCCGGTCACGAGGCCGGCGACCAGGCCGGCAACCCCCAACGCGATCAGATCGAGATCAGAAACCCGCATGGCTCAGTTCTTCCGGCTGGAGATTGAAGACCGCCCGCCATGCGGCCGTGAAGCGCTCCTCACTATATCGGTCGGCGGACGCCAGTGCGGCGCGGCCGGCGCGCGCGAGCTCGTTCGGGCGGGTCAGAAAATATTCGAGCCCTTCGGCCAGCGCCTCGGGCGTGACCTCGGGACACACCCAGCCCTCGTCGCGATGCGCCACCAGATCCGGCAGATCACCGCTCATCGTGACCACCGACGGAACTCCTGACATTTTTGCCTCGAGGACCACGTTGCCGAACGCCTCGCGCTGCTCCAGCCGGCTCGGACAACAATGCACGCTCGCGTGGCTCATCAACACGGGCACATCCTCCCGCCAACCGAGAAAGTTCACGGCGCCGTCGAGATCGGCGCGGGCCGCACGCTCGCGAAGCCCCGCGCGGTGACCGCGATAGACGGGCGATTCCCAGCCGTCCATGTCGCCAATCACGTCGAGCGTGGCCTCGACGCCCCGCGCCCTGAGCAGCGCCAGCGCGTCCAACAGCACGTCCAGCCCTTTCTCGGGAATGATCTGGCCGACGAAGATGATCCGTCCCTGTTGGTGCGGGGCATTTGCGTCCCACGGCGTGGCGCGGCGGGACGGCATGTTCGGAATCGTCCTCACCTTGTCCGGCTGAATCTCCAGGGCCAGCAGCTCCCGGCGTGTGAACTCGGAGTTCGAGATGAAGCCGTCCACGAACGGATCGATCAGTCGCCGCCACAGCAGCCGGTAGAACCGGCCCGTCGCCGGCGCGTTGCCGAGCCGCATGACGATGCGGACGCCCCACGCGCGGAGCCACAGCAGCGCCAGCATGTTGCGCAGCACCGCCTCAAAATCCGGCAGGAAGATGTGCGTCGGCCGAATCCGCCATGCCATGCGGAGCAGATTGACGCTCACGCTCAGTACTTCGATCGCCATCCTCGCGGCGACCAGCGGCGTGAGCCGGCGCCGCTTCAATGGGTATCGGTACGGCCCCACCGACCAGGAGGCGCCGCTGGCTTCAGCGAGGGGCGTGATCCGGAAATTCTCCCAGCCGTTGACGATCGCATGGCACGCGGCGCCGCCCTGGTGGGCCGCGTTCAGTGCCGCGAAGGTCATGCGTTCCAGACCGCCCGCGATCACCATCTGCCCGCAGCAGGCGATGATGCGTCGGGGCGCATCGCGCCACACCGGCTCGGGACCCGGCGAATGCATCATCACCGAGCGTGTCGCGCGCACGACGCCGGCGGTCATCGCGTCATAGCTGTACGCGGTCACCAGCGCCCGGCAGGCCGGACCCCAGTCGTGCCCTTCCGCCTTGCGGTGACGCACCTTCGCCAGCGTCATCGCCAGCGCGTCGATGTCGTCCAGCGGGTACACGTAGCCGGTCTCGCCGTCGCGGATCAGATCGGGCGCGCAGCCGACCGCATTGCTGACGACGCACGGCAGCCCGGTCGCCAGCGCCTCGTTCACGACGAGTCCCCACGTCTCAGGGAAATCGCTGGGCAGCGTGAGGCAATCGGCGAGCGCATAAGGTTCGCCCAGCTGGCTTTGATTCAGAAAGCCCACCATCTGGAGCGAGACGCCGAGCCGCGCGGCCTCGGCGCGGATTTCTGCTTCGAGCGGGCCCGCGCCCACCACCATCAGCGACGCGCCCGGCGCGAGCCGCGCCAGCGCGCGGACGACGTTCACCGGCCGTTTGGAGCGCACCAGCTTGCCGACGAACAGCACGACGAACGCGTCGGGATCGATGCCCCATCGCCGGCGTGCGGCGGCGCGAACGTCGCGCTGCTGGTACGGCGCGGCGGCGGCGGCGAACGCCTCGTTGTCCACCGCGTGGGGCACCTGAAAGATCCGATGGTCCGGCACTCCGTACCAGCGCAGGTACTCGCGGACCCTCACTCCAGGGGACAGAAACCCATCGAACTGGCGCAGCAGCACGTGGGTCTTCATCGTCCAGAGCGGCCGCTTCCACCCGCTCGGACCGCTGAGCAGGTGCGAATCGCCGCGATAGAGCGTCGGCACTCCCAGCCGGCGGCACGCGAACAGAGCACGCACCAGCGTCACCGAGTACCAGCCGGTGATCAGCACCACGTCAGGCGACGTGTCGGCGATCGCGCGGCCGATTTGGGGTACGTCGAGGCCGGTGAACGATCCGCTGTCGATCCGATCGCTCGCCTGCGCCGGACGCACGACGATCGATCGGTAGCCGTCGGTGAGCGGCACGTCCCACTCGAAGGCGTGGTCGAACCCGACGCCCTGCTGTTCGGGCGTCGGCTGCGTCGCATGCACGACCGTCAGCGCCAGCTCCGGCGCCCCGGCGTGAATGCGGCGGAACCAGGGCGCGTAGTACTGAATGGGGTGGGTCAGCACGGCGGTCAGGCGGGCCGGTGTGCTCATGCCGCAACCCGATCGAAGACCGCGGCCAGCTCGCCCGCAAGGTGACGGGCCGAGACGCCGCTCACGCGCTCGAAGGAGACATCGGCGGCGTTGTACACGACGCCCGACGCCAAGGCGCTCAGATGGCCGGCGGTCTCGGCCACTTGTGCGTCGCCGGCGTCGCCGTCGCCGTACGCCACCACTCGCACCGTCGGTTCTGAGGCCGCCGCGCGCAGGATCGAGACGACGCTGCTGGCCTCGTGAAAGAGCGCGAGGATCGGCCGCTTCGCGAGCAGCGCGGGAAACAGCTTGCTCGCGGTGTAGTGCCGCTCCGAGCTGCCCAGCAGCAGGATCGCCGACGCGTGCGTCAGCACCGAGAGCGCATCGAGGTAGTCGAGCCGGCCGGGTCTTTCGGTGACGGCATCAGCGACGCCGCATTCGTGCGCGATCGGCAGCACACGAAGAAGCGTCGAGTCGGACTGGTTGCTGGTCCCGAAAAAGTGAAGGCGCAGGCGGAGGGCCGCCGGATCGTCGCGGCGCGCGCGGGCGAGGGCGCGCAGCAGCAGGCGCAGCGTTCCCGTACCCGCGGGCAGCAGCGTCCCCACGTAGCAGAGGTGCACGAGTCCGTCGGTCGGGTCGAAGAGCTGCGGCATCGGCGGACGGGCGCGCAGCGCCGCGAAGTCGTCGGGCTCGAACCCGAGCGGGATGACGCCGTGCGGCAGGTGCGCCGCGGCGGGAATGCGCTCGACGATCCCGTCGATGGTTCCCTGCGACACCGCGACGATCGCGTCCGCGGCGTTCACCGCTCTCGGCTCGAGCCAGGTGCCGAGACGGCGCGAGGCGCGGCTCTTCCAGTCCGGCGCGCCGTCGGGTCCGCCGCCGACCGACTGTCCCCACGCGCCGACCCACGGATCCTGGTAGTCGAGCACGAACGGCACGCGATACGCGGCCTTCAGCCCGGCGCCGAGCAGCGCCGGATAGACCGGATACACGGTGATGAACAGCGCATCGAATCGTTCACGCGAGAGGAGGGCACGGCAGGTGCGGCGCAGGCCGGTGAGCGCGCGGAGTCCGAGGTCGCCCAGTCCGATCTGCCGCGTCACCGACGCGGGCCAGGCGGCGGCGCGCACCACCCGCACCGATGAAGGCACGAGCGCTTCCAGATCGGGATCAAGCCGTCCTTCGTACGCCGATCGCTCGAGCGTGACGACGGTCGGCGTCCAGCCGGCATCCTCCAGGTGCGGCGCGAGCAGACGGACGCGATGCGACGCCGCGCTGGAGTCGGGCGGAAAGTGCGGGCTGATCATCAGCACCCGGCGCATCGCTACGTCGTCACCTCGACACCGACGCCGGGGGCCGTCGCGAGCCGCCGGTACAGCTGTTCGTATTCCCCGGCGATCGCCGCGTCGGAAAACCGCCGCTCGGCTTCGGCCCGCACCACGGCGCGATCGATCTCGGGCAACCGCGCAACCAGCGCCGTCATCTCATCGACCGTGTCGCACAGAAAGCCGGTGCGCCCGTGATCGATCCCTTCAGGCACACCGCCGCGGCGGAAGGCAATCAACGGCGTGCCGCACAACATCGACTCCGGCAGGACGACGGGAAACGGCTCCTCCCACTCAATCGGCAGCAGCATCGCCGCCGCGCCGCCCAGGAGCGTTTGTTTCGCGGCGTCGCCGACCGGACCGATATAGGTGACCAGCTCGCCGTCCAGCAGCGGCTTAATCTCCTCGTCGAAATACGCCTGCTCGTGGGCGAGCGGCGAGATGTTGCCGGCGATGATCAGCCGCCGTTTCAGCCGGCGCGCGACCGCAATCGCGTGATGGACGCCTTTGCAGCGGTCGAGCCGGCCGAGGAACACCAGCGGCGCGGCCGCTGGATCGGTTGCGCCGGCGTAGGCGTACCGCGCCGGCACCGCGCAGTTGTAGATCACCGACCAGTCGCCGCCGCCGGGCCGGCCGGTGTCGCGGATTGCCGCGCTCACCGCCGTGTAGTGGAGCCGCCGGGCGCCGAGACGCCGCGCCGTCGCCATGTTGCCGGGATCGACGGTTCGCATGTAGGTCTGCACCTTGGGCACATCGCGCGCAAACACCGGCGCCAGATACGCCAGGCGTCCGAAGTTGTGGATCACGTCGAAGCGCCGCGGTCCCCGGAGAAAGCGGCCGGCGAGCGTCAACGTGTTCCGGATGTTGCTCCAGCGCGTCCACTCCCCTTCGCGGCCAAACGGCTCCACCGTGCCGTTCACGTGTGAGCCGGGCGCGGCCCAGAGGGTGACGTCGTGACCGAGCATCGTCAGGCGGTCCGCCAGATCGGCCACTACGCGCTCGATGCCGCCGTAGTGAGCCGGCGGGACGGTGATGACCGGATCCATCAGGAGAAGGATCCTCACGAGAGCGCCTCGCCAACCAGCGCCAGCAGCCTGCCGCGCTCCAGGTCGTGTTCCCAGTGCCATCGCCGCGACGCGGCGTTCCAGGCGGTGCGCTTGGCGCAATCGAGCTCCGCGGGATCGCCGGCCCAGCGCGCGAATGCGGCAGCCAGCGCATCGACGTCTCCCGGCGGCACCAGTACCGCGGCGCGGCCGAGATCGGCGCCCAGCGCGTGCTGCCCCGGCGTATCGGTGAACGCGACAGCCATGCCCGCGAGCATGTAGGTGAAGGCCTTGTTGGTCAGACAGAGCTGCCGGTTGCGCGGCGTCATTTGTTCGAGCGCGAGGCCGACGTCGTATCCGCGCGCGCAGTCCACCATGGCGTCCGGCGGAGCCGGGTCGAGATGGGCGAGCTCGAGCTGCGGCGCGTGGAGCGCAGCGAGTTTCGTGAGCGTCTCGATATATCCGCCCTGCGGGCGCCCGCGCAGCGCGAGATGGGCCGCCACGCCGCTGCGGCCGAGCGCGAGAATCGCGTCTTCCAGACCGCGGCCGGGTCCGATCGTCTGGCTGAACCAGTACACGCGCAGACGCGACGGATCGACGCGCGACACGTCCGGCGGCCGCGACGGAAGCGCGAACGTGTTGTGGATGACCGCCGGACGGGATCCGTCCCGTTCGCGGTACGCGGCGGCGATCGCCTCGCTCGAGGTCGTCACGAACGCGGCGCCGGGAATCACCGCGTGTTCGACCCGGGCCGAGAGCGCGCCGACGAAGGGCGCATCAGGACCGGACGTCTCTTCGCTGTGAAAGTCCTCGAGGTCCAGCCCGTACGGCGTCCCGGATCGACCGGCGGCCTCTGCAATCGCGGCGAGCGCGCCGGTCGTGCCGCCGTAGATCAGATCACCGGGATCCGCGCTGATCGCCCGCACCAGCTCCGAGTGAACACGGCCGAAGGCGCGTGACACCACCGCCAACGGCACGAGCCCAGGCCCAATCGTGCTCGCGGCGGCTCGTGCGGTCCGATAGCGCGCGCCGCTCCACCAGTAGGTCGCGCCGCCTTCGCCGCGTCGGTAGTCGATCGTGTCGGCCTTCCAGGATCGGCGCGACGCGACGTCGAGATCGGCGACTGTCGCCCACGGCTCGTGCAGCGTGGCCACGACGCGAACGGTGTAGCCCGCGGCCGTCAGGGCGTCGGCGCTCTTCAGCATCCTCGGACAGGTGGACAGATGACCGGAGGTGACGACCGTCACGCGCGCGCCGCGAGATCCCGTCATGCGGCGTACATCGCCAGATAATCGCGCGCGACGTCGTCCATCGTCCGCACCGGCGCCAGCGCGCGGCGCCAGGCATCGATCGTCGCCGCCGGGTTGGTGGCGGCTTCGAGCAGCGCCGCCGACAACTGCTGCACGTTCCCGGCCTCGACCAGGCGGCCGTTGACGCCGTCCTGGATCAGCTCGCCGAGATTGCCGACGCGGGTGGCGATGATCGGCGTGCCGACGGCCATCGCTTCCAGGGCAATCGTGGGACCGTTTTCGAACCAGAGCGAGGGCGACAGCAACGCGTCGAGCTCGGCGAGCACGGCGGGAATCTCGCTGGAGGTCACCGCCGGCTCGAAATGAACGCGCCGATCGTCGCCCGTGATGCGGCGCAGATCGGCGTCGATCGCGCGGCCGCCGGCGTCGAGGACCGGCGCCCGGATGTCGACCCGGAAGTCCACCTCGCGCGGGATCGCGAGCACCGCGCTCGCGATCTGCACGAGCCCCTTCGCGGGATGAAGGCGTCCCGCGAAACCGAACCGCACCGGCTGGCGCGTCGGCCGCTCGTCGGGCCCCGGCTTGCGCGTGACACCGAGCTGACCTACTCCCAGGCGGTTGATCGCCAGCTTCTCCGCCGGCGAACCGTCGGCCAGGAGCATGCGGTAGGCCGTCTCGTTGAGCACGACGAAGCGCTCCACGATCTCGAAGAGCTCGCGCTGCATCTTCTGGTATTCCACGACCAGCGCGCTCATGCCGAGAACCGTGCCGACTTTGCCGGGAAGGACGCGCAGTGTTTCGCCGAGCCGCGGCGGGATGGCGCCGGCCATCCGCGACAGCCACGGTGCGAGGCCGACATGCGTCAGGCTGCACGCGGCGCATTTGCTGGGCCAGACGATGCCGTCGCACGGTCGCTGGCCGCCTTCCATCAGCTCGCCGGTGCGGCACAGATAGCCGAGGCTGGGCAGATGGCAGGTGGCGATGATCCGGATGCCTTGTCGGTGCGCTTCGCGAAACTCCGGCAGGCCGACGCCGGTCTTGATGCTGTGCACGTGCAGGATGTCGGGCCGCTCATTCGAGAGCCAGCGAAACAGATGCCTGGCGCCGGACATCGGCACGCGATGGTACGCTTCGTCGCGTGTCGGCTGATCGGTGATCGGATATCGAAACACCTGCACGCCGTGATACTCGTACTGCTTGGGTGCGGTCCGGCGCGGATCGGGCGCGGCGATCAACACCTCGTGCCCGGCATCCTGCAGCCGCCGGCACAGCCCTTCGACGTACACCTCGGTGCCGCCGACACTGTCGGGAAAGTACCAGCCCAGTAAATGGACGATCTTCATGTCCGGCGCCGCGCGTCGGCGAGCCCCGCGTACAGCGCCTCCAGGCGCGGCGCGACCTTGCTGATGTCGTGATGCGCCGCGACATGGGCCTCGCTGACGCGCGTCTGCTGCTGCAGCGCCGCGGCGAGCGCCCGACCCAGCGCCTCGACGTCGTGCTCGTCGCAGAGCCAGACGCCAGGTCCGGCCGGCACTACGTGCGGAATGTCCGCATGCCGCGTGGTTACGATGGGTGTACCGATAGCCTGAGCCTCGAGCAGAATCGTCGGCGCGCCACCCTCGGAGTCGCCGTCGCTCGCCGTCACGCTGGGATGGATGAACGCCGCCGCGGCGACAAGGCGCCTGATGACGGCGGCGTGCGGCTCCATGCCGGCGAACTCGATGCTGTCGCCCAATCCCAGCTGGGACGTGAGCGCGCGCGCCTCACTCTCCCCGCCGCCGCCGCCGACGATCGTCATGCGCGCCCGCGGCACGAGCGCACGAGCCCGGCCGAACGCGGCGATGGCATCGAGCAGCCCTTTCTTCTCGACGAACCGTCCGACGAACACCACCGTGGCCGTGCCGTCGGGCGCCCAGCGCGGATACTTCGTCAGGTCGAGGGCGATGGGATGGATCACGGTCCGCTCCGCCGGCGCACCGGCCGCGATCACCTTCTTACGCATCTCCGGCCCTTCGGCCAGGAAGAGATCGCCGTCGCGGAACAGACGCGCGTACCGCTCGCGCCATTGCGGCAAGTATGGGAGCACGGCCGCATCGACGCCGTATAGGCTCGTCACGAGCGGCAGCGCCGCGGCCGTCGTCACCGGTGCCAGCTCGCACCCGATTGGCCCGAAGTGCGCGTGCACCACGGACGGCTGGACCTGCGCCAGCATGGCGTCGACGCCGCGTCTCCATGGCGACCGGCCGCTCACCCGCTCGATTGACGCCGCCAGCCACCACGCGGCGGTGCGGCGGGACACCGGCTTCGGCTGCACGTGGACGCGCGGAAACGGAAATTCCTCGGCGTGCTCGCGGCTGTGGCAGAGCACGGACGCCTCGTACTGTTGATGTCCGGTCACGATCGTGTAGACAAAGGTCTCGCTGCGCAGGAGAAATCCGTCGACGGCATGCACCACACGCGGCGTCATGCCTCGAACGTCGCGACCGCGACGGGACGGTTGGTGCGGTACGACTCGACGCCGGCGAGGCAGGCGAGCACGGTCCGCCCGGCCTCGTCGATCGAACACAGTGGCTGGCGCCGCTCGCGAATCGCGCCGATGAAGTCTTCGATCGCGCCGACGCAGGCCAGCGAGTGCTCGTAGAGACGCACCGGATAGTTCGCGGCGCCGTACTCGGCGTCGCGCCTTCGCGCCAGCACCCGCAGCATCTCCACCGTGCGCGCCATCACGTACGGCGGCAGGTTGGTCCTCAGTTGACGGTACAGGCTCTGGCCGCCGGTCTTTCCCGCGCCCTTCAACAGCGGACGCTGCACCACCATCGGCCGGTGCAGCACCTCTCCGAGCCGGCCGTCGCGACGGTACAGCAGGTTCCCTCGCACCGACCCCTCGCGGCCCGAAACGCGCACGGTGTGATCCTGCGGACCCGGCTCGCCGAAGGCGACGACTACCTTGCCGATCGCCCCGGACGCGAACCTGAGCGTCACCAGATTGAGATCCGACTCGGGGTACTCGGGAAAGGCGCGATGCCCGGCCGCGGCAAAGACCTCGACGATTTCCTCACCGGCCAGCCAGCGCAGCAGATCGACGAAGTGACAGCCTGAGTAGACCAGCGGCGTGGCGTTTTCCTCTTCGCGCCAGCGATCGTTGGCAAAGGCACGGTGCGTCAGGTCGTGGACGTAGTAGCCCTCGAGGTACGACAACGGGCCGAGGGTCCCTGCGTCGACCAGCGATTTGATCCGCTGGTGCAGCGGCACGAAGCGCATCTGATGGACGACGGCGACGGTCTGCCCGGGCGCGGCGGCCGCCGCGCGGCGGATCGCCTGAAGCCCTTCGATCGAGTCGGTCAGCGGCTTCTCGACCAGGACGTGCAGTCCACGCTCGAGCGCCGCCACGACGTATCTCGCGTGGGTGCCGTCGGACGTGCAGATGACGACGGCGTCGAGGTCGGTCCAGAAGCGGTTCTCGTCGGAGCAGAAAATGTCGCCGGCGCCGCGCGCCGAGGCGCGGCTTGCGGCCGCCGGCTTCGGATCGAAGATCTTCGTCACGCGGCAGCCGGCAACGCACGAGAAATAGAACAGGTGCGCCTGGCCGGCGCCGCCGAATCCGATGATGCCGATCCGCAGCATCAGGCTGATCGCAGCCCGTGCGCGCGCAGCACCGCCGCTCGGAGGCCGTCTGCTAGAGTAGCGGTTGTTCTCGAATGCCCATCCGCAATCATCTCGCCGGGTTCTCGCGGATCGCACGATCGCAGGCGACCGTGGTGCGCAACGCCGCGCGCGGCTGGCCGCTCACCTACACCGGCACGACGGCGATGACGCTCGATGCGGACGACCTCGATCTCGCCGCGGCGCTGCTGGCGAACCGCTCGGATTGGACGTCTGACGCGCCGGTGAACGCCTTCGAGCGCGAATTCGCAGCGTGGAATGGGAGTCGATTCGCTGCCGCGTTCGCCAGCGGCCGCGTCGCCCTCGCCGCGGCTATCGCCGCATTGGGGCTCCGCGCCGGCGACCATGTCGTGATGCCCGGCTACAGTTGCGTCGTCGTCGCCAACGCGCTGCGAAACGCGGGCGTGCGGCCGATTTTCTCGGATATCGAGCTCGAGACCTACGGGCTCGACAAGGACGCCTTGCAGCGATCGATCAGCGCCCGGACGAAGGCTATCCTGATTCATCATCTTTACGGGTTCGTCAGCCGCGATCTCGACGCGATCCTCGACATCGCGCGCGCGCGTCGCATCCCGGTGATCGAGGATTGCGCGCAATCGGCCGGGGCGACGTACCACGGGCGCAAGGTCGGCAACTTCGGCGATGTCGCCATCTTCAGCTGCGATCCGTCCAAGCCGTTCACCTGTATCGAGGGCGGCGTCGCCGTCAGCGGCGATGACGGAATCGCCGAACGGCTCGGCGCGATCCGGCGCGCGGCGGCGAGCCACGACGAGTCGGCGATCGAAAACAGGCTCCGCAACGTCGCGCTCAACTACGCGATGAACAAGGACCCGCAGCGCTGGTGGAAGGCGGATCTGGTCTGGATGCGTCGTGGCGGCGATTACCACTACGGCATCCCCGAGGCCGAAATCGACGGGGCTGCGCCGCTGGATGCCGGGTGCCGGATGTCCGGACCCGTCGCCACACTGGCCGCCAATCAGTTGCGGAAGCTCGATCACTACAATACCCGCCGCCGCGCCAACGCCGGTCGCTGGGATGCCTGGTGCGATGAACGCGGATTCGCCAGGCCGCTCACCCTGCCCGGGTCGACGCCGATCGTGCTGCGATACCCGGTGCTGGTCACACCCGACATGAAGCGCGAGGTGCGCTGGGCATATCGCAGCCTCGGCGTCGTTCCGGGCCTCTGGTTCGTGACCCACCTGCACCCGGCGCGAGAAGTGATCGACGGGGTGCCGAATGCCACGCGCGCGGTGGCGGAGTGCATCAATTTCCCGACGCTGTACTTCGAGGATCGCTGGCGCTCCGCCCCGTCGCATGCCGGATCGTGAGCAGGCGTGCACGCGAGAGGACATGGTCCGGATGGTGGTCCTCCAGCCCGAGTGTCAGCGCCAGCCGATCCGCGAGATAGAGGGCGCCAGGTCCGGTTCGCGCGAAGAATGCGCGGGCCAGGCGGTTCGTCGGTCCGCCGTCGACCAGCCAGTAGTACATCGGCGCTTCGCCGATCACCTGCAGCCCGAGGGTACCGATCAGCCGATCGAAGTATGCGCGCGACCGGACGCGGTGGTGCGAGGCCGGCGGCGGCGTGTCGGAAAACACGAGGGGAATCAGCATGACGCCGTCGGCGCTCAGATGCGCCGCGAGCGTACGCACGGCATCGTCGAACGCCGCGTCGTCGATCAGCAGCTGGAGCACGTCGATCGCCTGAATCAC
>Ga0105242_10000745_pt1 | contig 25345 bp, 18 predicted proteins | sample KBSM24metaG_FD_81521 | JGI IMG/M metagenome (GOLD analysis project Ga0105242, IMG submission 81521) | Miscanthus rhizosphere microbial communities from Kellogg Biological Station, Michigan, USA - KBS M2-4 metaG | ecosystem: Host-associated > Plants > Roots > Rhizosphere > Soil | place...
CATTCCTCCGGTGAGATCGATGCCATCGCCTCGGTCACGCCGTGGTACGCGAACGCCGTGACCAGGGCGCCGCCGCCGCCGGTCCAGGCGGTCGCCAGCCGCCACGCTGTGTCGTTCGCCTCGCTCCCTGAGTTCACGAAGAGCACCGTGTCGAGGCCGCTTCCCTCGGGCATCGTCGCGACCAGCCGCTCCGCCAGCTCGACCGGCGCGTCGGTCAGGTACCGCATGTTCGTGTTGAGCAGGCGCGACTGCCGCGCGATCGCGTCGGTGACGCGTGGATGCGCGTGCCCGACCACCGGCACGTTGTTGTAGCAATCGAGGAACCGCACGCCGTCGGCGTCGATCAGCCAGATGCCCTCGCCGCGCACGAGGTGCAGCGGCCGGTCATACGTCAGCGGCGACAGCGCGGGGCCGAAGGCATGCGCACGGCGATCCAGCAGGGCCGCGTCGCCCGACGTACGGCCGCCCGGGAGCAGCCGATCACGCAGGCGCGCGCTCCCCTCCTCCTCGAGATACCCGAGGAGCGGCAGCACCTCCGCCCAATCCTGGAGGTACGCGTTGTCGGGATGCACCGCCGCGCGCCACCCGAAGAGCACCGCGTCGGCGACCGCCCGCACGGCGATCAGATCGGGCAAGACATCGAGCTCCTCGGGCTCGAGCGCCGTGACGCTCCGATAGCCGTCCACCACCCGCATCGCGATCGGCACGACATCCTCGAAGGGCCGGTGCACGAGCAGCGATTCGATCGACGAGCTGAGGTCACAGACCAGCGCGGTGTGGCTCATGTCGCCGAAGTCGACGATCCCGGTGATCCGGCCTCGTTCGTCGACCAGCGCGTTGTCCACGGTGACGTCGCCGTGGATCACCTGGGACCGGAGCGACGACCACCGCGGAAGCACCGACGCCTCGAACCGGTCGAGCACGCCCGACAGCAACGCACGATGGCCGGGATCGCCGATCGCATCGAGCAACGGCCGCATCCCGGCGGCGTGGTGAACGTCCCACAGAAGCACCCGCGCCGCGGAGGGATGGAAGAACGAACGCATCGCACGGCCGAGCCGGGCGACGACCACGCCGTAGTCGTACGCGGCCTCCGCATCGATCTCGGGCGGATCGATCGACGCCGTGCCCGGCATGAAGGTGCAGGCGCGCACGAGGTGGGCGAGTCCACCCGGTCCCTCCACGGTCGTCACGAACGCGTCGCGCCCGGTCGCCGGGTCTGCGCCCACGACCGGCAGGGGCGCGGCGACCGGCAGCGACGGGTCGACCCCTCGCACGTGGAGCGCCGCCGCGATCTCCATGTCGACGACGTCGCGGTCCTCGCTCGCGTTGGAGATCTTGACCACGCCCACCGGCCCGGCCTCGCCGCGGATCACGAACCCCTGATCACGCTCGCTTCCCACGGCAGAAGCGCTGCCCTGCAAGCCGAAGAGCCGCTCGGCGATCGCGGCCGCCTGCGCCGGATCGAACGCGGGCGGCTGCCCGCGCAACACGTCTCCGTCGACGGTGAGCTCGGCCATCGGCTGGATGCTATCGGCCTGCCGTCGCGCCCCGTCAGCCTTCCGGCGGATGCCCCGGATCCCACGCGTGCTCCTACACTCCTCGGACGAGCCGGAACCCCCGGAACCCCGGCCATGGAGGGACATCGATGCGAGGCACCGTCCGCTCGGCTGCGACCATGTGCGCGGCCTTGCTCGTCGTGATGCTGGTCGCGCCGATCGCGAACGCGGCGCCCGTCGGCGGCAACGGCGGATGCCTGAGCCGGCAGGGCGCGGTCGGCCGGTCCACCGGCCACATGACACGCGACGAGGTCCGCACGACCGGCGCGGACAAGCTCACCGGCTGGCTCGCGCGGCACCCCGTCGCGCAGAGCGACGCCGAGGCGCAGCTCGCCGCGGCGCAGCCCGTGACGATCCCGGTGGTCTTCCACGTGATCCGGAAGGACACGACCGTCGACGGAGGCAACGTGCCGAAGGCGTGGATCACCAACCAGATCGCCGTGCTGAACTCCTCGTACGGCACCGGAACCGGCGGTGCCGACACCGGCTTCCAGTTCAGCCTGCAGTCGATCACGCGGACGACGAACGCGACCTGGTTCAAGCTCACGTCCGGCAAAGAGAAGAAGATGAAGACCGCCCTCAAGGTGGGCGGGCCGGAGACGCTCAACATCTACTCCGCGCTGCTCGGCAACTCACTGCTCGGGTGGTCGTACTTCGCGCAGGACGCCGCCAACGACGGCGTCCTCGACGGTGTCGTGATCCACTTCGACACGTTGCCCGGGGGTCCGTGGGGGACCGACTACAGCGAGGGCGACACCGCGACCCACGAGGTCGGGCACTGGCTGAACCTGTACCACACGTTCCAGGGCGGCTGTCAGGGCAACGGCGACTTCATCGCCGACACGCCCGCCGAGGCCACGGCTGCATACAAGTGCCCGACCGGGCGCGACACATGCTCGGCGCCGGGCACCGACCCGATCACCAACTTCATGGACTACACGTTCGACTCGTGCATGTACCAGTTCACCGCCGATCAGGCGGTGCGCATGCAAGAGGCGTGGGCCGCCTACCGGGCTCCCTAGGCGCCGCTTCCGCCCCAACGGTTCCCGCGACGGGAGGCGCGCCTCCGCCTCCCGTCGCTCAAGCCGTCCCCCGGACGGCCGAAGCCTTCCGCAAGGATCGATCCGGAAAGGCCTCGAGGGGATGGACCCTGCGGAACTGCTTCGCTACGCCGTCGAACGGCGTGCCAGTGACGTGCACGTCAAGGCCGGCAACGTCCCGTTCATCCGTGTAGATGGCGAGCTGCTCCCCACGCCCTTCCCCGACGTCACGTCCGAAGAGGCACAACGGTTCGCCGACGCGCTGATGCCTCCGCACAAGGCGGACGAGTTCGCCGAGACCCGCGAGGCCGACTTCGCCTACACGCTGGCAGGCGTCGGGCGCTTCCGCGTCAACGTGCTCCGTCAGTCCGACACGATCGGGCTCGCGATCCGGTGGGTGAGCCCCGAGGACCTCACGTTCGATCAGCTCGCGCTGCCGCCGTCGATCGGTGAGCTCGCCGAGACCAAGCGGGGCCTGGTCCTCGTCACCGGGCCGACGGGCGCGGGCAAGACCACGACGATCGCGACGATCCTCGGCTTCATCAACCGGACGCGACGCGCCCACATCGTCACGATCGAGGACCCGATCGAGGTCGTGTTCAACGACGCGATGTCGGTGATCCGTCAACGCGAGGTCGGCCGCGACACCGTGTCGTACGGCGCGGCCTTGCGGCAGTCGCTCCGCCAGGACCCCGACGTGATCTTCCTGGGAGAGATCCGTGACCACGAGACCGCGCTCGCCGCGATCCAGGCCGCGCAGACCGGTCACCTCGTGCTGTCGACGATGCACACGATCGACGCGGCCGAGACGATCTCGCGGATCGTCGAGATGTTCCCGCCGGCGCAACAAGGCCAGGTGCGCACGTCCGTCGCCGGCGCGCTCCGCGGTGTCGTGTCGCAGCGGCTGCTCGAGCGCGCCGACGGGATGGGTCGCGTGCCGGCCGTCGAGGTGATGCTCACGACCGGCCGTATCTACGACCGGATCCTCGACCCGGAGCTCGAGCCGTCCATCCACGAGGTGATCGCCGACAGCGGATACGACGGCATGCAGACGTTCGACCAATCGCTGCTCACGCTCGTGCGCGACGGGCTCGTCATGGAGGAAGACGCCCGCGCGGTCGCCACCAACCCGCACGACTTCAGCCTGGCCCTCGGCGCGGCCGTCGGCGTCGGGAGCCCTGCAGATGGATAGCGCGAGCGCGGCCGGCGCGACGCCTCCGACGGAGCCCGTGTACCCCGTCTTCGCCGCGGTCGCGATCGGCATGACAGGGAGCACCGTCTATCAGGTCATCGATGCGGTCGGCGGCATCTTCGAGTCCGCCGGCGCGGTGTTCGAGGGGTCGCCGGACGCGCCCGGAACCTTGATCGCCCTGTTGCCCCCGTCGGACGGGGCCGCGCTCCGCGCCGTGGAGCTGGGGCTGCAGGCGCACGCCATCGAGAGCTCGCTGCGGGTGGGCGTCGATGCCGTCGAGGTCCGCGCCAAGAAGGAGCAAGACGCGCGCTGGCAGCAGGTGATCGACAGCGCCGTGAAGCTCCAGAAGGCCGCACGAACCGGTGAGGCGATCGCCGGCGACGCGATCGATGTGCTCACCCATGGTGCGGCGGCCACGCAGGCGCTGCATGTGGGCGACGACACCTATCTGTTGTTGACGGGTGTTCGCGAGCTTGGCGCCGTGACGGAGATCGCGCGGGCCCCGGTCGCAGAGGAGCCGGGGCCGCCGGTCCAGGAGCCAGCTCCGACGCCGGTGGTGTCGGAGACGACCACCGCACCGGAACCGGCGGGAACCACGACCGAGCCTCTCCCCGTGGAAACCGAAGAGCCGCGCACGGTTCCGCCGGCACCGATGTCCTCACCGGAGGTCGCCCCACCCGCAGAGGAGATCCCGCGCGCCGACGAGATCGGCGCACCCGCTGATCGACCGCTCGATCCGTCGCAGGGCGCCACGCCGACCGTCCTTGAACCCGAACCGACCCCCCTGGCCCCAGCGCGCGGCGGCGCCGGACCCTCGTTGCACCCGACCGCGCGCTGGGACGGTCCGCTCGTCGGACGCGACGCGCAACTCGACGACCTCCGCACCCGGTTCGATCGTGCGGTCGCCGACCGCACCACCGCTGCGGTCCTCGTCACCGGCGAGCCCGGCAGCGGCCGCACCCGCCTCGTCCGTTCGTTCGCGGCGTCGCTCGACGCCGCGACCGTCCTGCACGTGTCGTGCGCCCCGGCCGACGGCGGGGGCGCACGGTGGCCCCTCGCCGAGATCGTGGAGGCGCTCGCCGGCCTGGACCCGCTCGCGCCGGCGGAGCCGGCGCGAGCTCGCCTCGCGGAGCTCTTCGCCGGCGAGCCCGACGCCGAGGACCTGATCCCCCATCTGACCGCGATGCTCGCGCTCGAGGGCGCGAACGATCCGGATCACATCCGGTGGGCGCTCCGCCGGCTGCTCGAGGCCGCAGCCGGCGGGGCGCCGACCCTCCTGCACATCGACGACGCCGACCGTGCCGGAAACGGGTTCGTTCGTCTCGTGGCCGACGTCGCGACGGCGACCCGGGACACGCCGGCGCTGATCGTCCTCACGACGACCGGAGAGACGGAGAGCCTTCCGGCGATCCGGCTCGCCCCGCTCGACCGGGCGGCGACCGAAACACTGGTGTCGCATCTGCTGGGCGACGCCGAGGACGGCGTCGTCTCCGCGCTCGGAGCTCGGATGTCGGGCCTGCCCCTCGCCATCGAGCAATCGATCGCCATGCTCACCGAGAGCGGCACGCTCGCACCCGGCACCGGTCGCTGGATGCCGCTCGCCGATCTGTCCCGCGTGCCGTGGCCGGACACGATCGTCGGCGCGATCCGCCAGCGGCTCCAGACGCTTCCGCCGCACGAGCTCGCCGTGCTCGGAATGGCGGCGGTGGCCGGCGAGCGCCTCGCCACGGCCCCGCTGCTCGAGGTCGTGCCCGTCGATGCGCGCGCGGGTGTACCCGGCTACCTGCAGGACCTGATCGCACGTGGCTACCTGATCGCAGACGGCGACGGAGCCGTTCGTTTCCGCCACCCGCTCCTCCGCGAGGCCACCATGACCGGCGTCCCGGACTGGGCGCAGGCTGCCACGCACGAGCGCTTCGGCCGGCGCCTCGAGGCGGTGGCCGGCGAGCGCGTCTGGAGATGGGCGGACGAGATCGGCGCCCACCTGGAAGCGAGCTGCCGGCTGCGACCGGACGCACCGGCGGCCGATCGCGACGACGCCCTCACGTTCCTGACGTGGGCGGCTGCCGCCGCCACGGATCAAGGCGACCTCGACGGCGCGGCTCGCCTCGAACGCCGTGCGGCCACGCTCTCCGATGACGACGCCGCCCGGCGCGCGGAACTCCTCTACCTCGCGGTCGCGCACATGGCGGCCGCTCTGCCCGAGCGACCGGTCGATCGCGAGATCGCGGAAGCTGCACTCGCGGCCTCGGTCGCCGGAGACGACGTCGACTGGCGCGTCCGGCTGCTGCGCGCGAAGCTCCGGACGATCGCCGGGCACGACGACGCGCTCGAAGGCGCGCGATCCATGGCCGATGAGGCGATCGCGGCGTTCGGTGAAGACGACCTCGGGTGGGCGCTCGCGGACGCGTGGGCGCTCCGAGGGCTGGTCCACGCCGCTCGCGCACAGCACGGACTCGTCGCCGACGAGCTCCAACGCGCCGCCGACAACGCCGCCGCGGCCGAGCGATCCGGCGACGTGACGGCAGCCCTCCGCGGCGCAGCGGCCGCGCTGCTCGATGGCCCGGAATCCGTCGGCGAGGCGGAGGCTCGGTGCCGGTCGTTCCTCGACCGGGTTGCCGGACCGATCGCCGACCGCGACATCCGGGGGATCGTTGCCGTGCTCGCGGCGCGACGCGGGGCGTTCGACGAGGCTCGGACCGCGATCGCGGACGTCGTCGCGACGCTCGAAGCGCTCGGCGCCACGGGAGACACCGCCGTCGCCTTGCACCGCGCGGCGCAGATCGAGGTCCTCGCCGGTCAACGAGCGGCGGCCGAGCCACTGATGCAGCGCGCGCTGGCCGCGGCCACCCACGCACACGACGAGCGCCTGCGCGCGTGCCTCGCCGCCTCGTACGCGCACATCGTGCTCGAAGACGACCGGCTCGACGAAGCTCTCGCACTTGCCGACGTCGCGGAGGCCCACGCCGGCGATCTCACGACACAGGTCGGCTGGCGCACCGCGCGCGCCCGCGTCATGGTGCGCCGCAGCCGGGGCGCGCTCGCGGAACGGCTGATCCGCGAAGGCGTCGGCATCGCCGAGCAGACCGACTCGACGGATCTCCGTGCGAGCGCGCTGGTGTGGGCGGCGGACGTCCGTCGTCGCGCGGGCCGGCCCGCAGAAGCCGAGCCGTTCGAACGGCGCGCGCTTCGGTTGTTCGAGCGGCGCGGGGCGAGCGCGCAGGCCGCCGCGGTCGCGAGCCGGCTCGCGCAGACACCGGATCGCGCCGCACCCACGCCGCAACCGACCGCTCCCCCCATGGAACCCGCGCCCGAACAGACGGCGCCCGCGGCGTCGCCGGCCGCCGACCGGGTTGTCGACGACCCCGCGCCGCCGCCTCCCGACGGTGGGGCGACCCGGCTCGCCGACGAGATGTTGGCGATGTTCTCGGACCCCGAGCCGGGGCAACCGGTCCTGGAGGAGTCACCGCCCGAGGTCCCGACGCAGCAGCCCGATCCAAGCGTCTCGTTCGAGAACCCCGACCGTCCGTCGGCCGAGATCGATCCGGCCGACGAGCTCCTGCACGACCCGATGATCACCGCCGAGGAAGAGTCCAAGCGGCGCTGGTTCAACCGCTGAGGCGCTCGCCGGCCGGCGGCGGTGGTGGCTCCGGCGCCTCGGGAACGAGCTGCACATCGCCCCGGTTCCGAACTAGCCCTCAAGAGTGACGGTGGCATCCGCCGATACGAACGCCATGCAGACATCTGCCCGCGTCCGTTCGATCGTCGCCATCGCCATCGGTCTGTTGGTCCTGGGGGGTGGCGCGGCGCTCGCAGCGACGGGCGGCGCGCCAACCACGACGGACATCACGTGCCCGTCTCCGAGCATCGAGCCGTCGGTCGATCCCAGCGTGAGCCCGTCGATCGACCCCAGCGGGGAGGCGCAGGCAGACCCGTCCGTGGACCCGTCGACGGAACCGAGCGTCGACCCGTCAGAAACACCGGACCCATGCGAGTCGCCGGAGCCGACCGAGTCCGCGGAGCCCAGCGAGTCTCCCGAGCCCAGCGACTCACCGGAGTCGAGCGAGACGCCGGACCCCACGCAGACCGACCAACCGCCGGCGGATCGCGCCGCGGCCTGCTACGCCGCAGCGGGTCTCGACCCGAACGCCACGACGAGCGATGTCCCAGCTACCGGTCTGGAGAACGCCATCCAGCACGTTCTCGCGAACTGCATCAAGAACCCGCAGGCGCCGGGACTGATCACGGCGCTCGAGCACCTCTATGCGAATCAGCAACGGCACGCCGCGCACGAGGCCGAGAAGGCTGCTCGGCAAGCCGCGCACGATGCCGAGAAGGCCGCCCGGAAAGCCGCACACGAGGCCTCGCACAGCGATGCGGGCGATCACGGGAACAGCGGTTCGCACGGGAACAGCGGGGAGCACGGCAACAGCGGTTCGCACGGGAACAGCGGGGAGCACGGCAACAGCGGCAGCTGAAACATCCCGGCGCGCCGCTCGCGGCCGGATGCTAGGGTCGCGCCGCGATGGCGCGCGAGACCCGCACCGTGGGATCGATCGAGGTCACCGCGATCGTAGACGCCGACCTCGAGCTGGACCCGATCACCGACGGCTTCCCCGACATCCCGCCCGATGCCCTGGTCGCAGACGATGACGACGCGGCCAGCGTCCGGACGCCGGGCGGCAACTGGCGCCTGCGGGTTCGGACCTGGTTGATCCGGCGGCCCGCCGACCTGCTGCTCGTCGACACCGGCATCGGAGGGCCGACCTCACCGACGCAGGCATGGGTCCCCCGTCCAGGCGACCTCGCCGACGAGCTCGCGAAGCTCGGCGTCGCTCCCGGAGACATCCCGACCGTCGTGATCACGCACGTCCATGACGACCACATCGGCGGGCTCCTCGATGCGACCGGCGAGCCCACGTTCCCGAACGCGCGCCACGTGGTGCAGCGAGCCGATCTCGAGTGGCAGCGCGCGCTCGGCACCGAGAACGACGAGGACCGAGCGGTCTGGGACCTGCTCGTGCCGCTCGAAATGGGCGGGATGTTGGACGTGATCGACGGCGATCTCACCCTGGCGGATGGCATCGAGCTGCAGCATCTCCCGGGACATACGCCCGGTCATCAGATCGTGCGGATCATCGACGCGGGCGCGGCCTTGACGATCAGCGCCGACACCTGGAACCACCCGCTCCAGCTGATGCATCCCGAGTGGCCGAGCGGCCCGGACAACGATCAGGCCGGCGCGGCCGAAGCACGGCGGGTGTTAGGCGAGTCGCTCGCGGAAGAGCCGACGACGATCGTCTCGGCGTCGCACTTCGCCTGGCCGTTCGTCACGGTCGGCGAACGCGGCGGCACTGCCGCCTGGCTCCCTGCCTGAGCCTCGAGGGGGGAGCGACGCCGGGCAGGAAGAACACCAGCGCAGGGGCGGACGAGCGGAACCCCGGGATGCCCGTCGTGCGGGACACCGTGAACACGGCCGTCCCGACGCACGCCGCGACGACGATGAGCGTCGCGAGCCAGATCGGCATCGACCGCCACCGGATCATCACGACACCGAGGGCGATGCCGACCCCGAACGCAGCGAACTTCCACGGCAGTCCCGGCGACGGCGCGGGATAGGACACCTGTTGGTTGACGCAGAAGCGGAACACCGGCGACAAGATCGTGCCCGGCGGGCATCGGAACCGCGGGATCATCAGCGCGACGAGGGCGCCACACGCCATCACAACGATCGCCTGTCCGATGCACCATCCGTCGCCCGCGTCTTCGCTCACGGGACGCCGGACGCCTCGCGACAACACGATGCATCCGACGATCACCAGGAGGACGCCGATGACGACGAGTGAGCCACCCGCGACGATGCCGATGCCGCACGGTCCCGAGGAGGTGAACTCTCCGGCAACACAGTCCACTTCGTCCCAGGCAGACACGACGAAAAGGGCGCCGCAGGCGACCATGCAGGCTCCGACCGTCAGATGAGCTACCTTGGCCCGCAAGGTTTCTGGCGGAGGCGGGGGAAAACGTGTGGAGATCCCGGTCGTCATATCTACGGCATCTTCACACCTGATCGCTTGGGATCCACCCGGCTCGGCCGGTAGCCTGCACCCGCGTGCGTTTCCGCGCCCCCCACACCCCCGTCGCGGTTATCGCCATGCTCGCGCTCACCCTCACGCTCACCACGGGTGTCGCGCATGCGGGCGGTTTCCGACCCGCGCGTGCGCGCGAGAAGGTTCTGCATTTCGTGAACCACTATCGCGTGCACCACGGGTTGCGACGGCTCCACGAGAACCGCGACGTGGATCGCACCGCGCAGCATCATTCGAACCTCATGAAGAACGCGCGCACGCTGTTCCACAGTTCGAGCATGTGGACGAAGCTGCGCGGGCACCACGTGCGCTGCTGGGCCGAGAACATCGGCATGGGCCCCTCCGTCTGGAAGGTCTTCAAGGGCTGGGTCCATAGCAGCGAGCATCGGACGAACATGCTCGGCCGCCGATATCGCCGAACCGGCATCGGCGTCTCGTACGCGCACGGGTACTACTGGATCACCCAGATCTTCTACGGCTGAGCACGACTCGACCGTTCTCGCCTACGGTCGTACGGTGCCTGTATGAGCGGGTCCGAGACGACACGCGTGCCGAGTGAACGGACGCGGCACGCCGGCATCCTGTTCTCCGATCTCGGTCCGCGGTACGACCGGATGGGCGCGATCTTGTCGTTCGGCCAGGATGCGCGGTGGCGGCGCTTCCTCGTCTCCCGGATCGGGCCGAGCCGGCCGCTCGTGCTCGACGTCGCGACGGGCACCGGACTGGTCGCCCGCGAGATCGTCGATCGCGGCATCGGCCGGGTGATCGGGCTCGACCGCTCGGAGCCGATGCTCCGGTCGCGATCGGATCGCGCCGCGCATGCCGACGTGCTCGGTCGCGCCGAAGCGCTCCCCTTCCCCGACGCGACCTTCGACGCGCTCACCGTGACGTACCTGCTGCGGTACGTCGACGATCCCGGCGCCACGTTGCGCGAGCTCGCGCGGGTCGTCCGGCCCGGCGGCGTCGTCGCGAGCCTCGAGTTCGGCGTGCCGCCGTCGCCGGTGTGGCACGCGGCCTGGTGGGCCTACACGAGGTGGGTGATGCCGCTGATCGGCGCGCTCGACTCGCGCGCGTGGCGTGAGGTCGGCCGGTTCCTCGGGCCGAGCATCGACGACTTCTGGCGGCGCTATCCGTTGGCCGAACAACAGCGCCTCTGGGCTGCAGCGGGTCTCGCGCCCGTCCGGGTCCGGCGGATGAGCCTCGGCGGCGGCGTAGTGCTGTGGGCGGTCCGAACGTGACCCAGCGGCCGGCCTTCTACGCGCTCGACGCCGGCGGCTGGCGCGACTACTGGTCGCTGCTGCATCCGCCGTACACGCTGTGGCATCTGTCGTTCGTCGCGATCGGCGCCTGCGTCGTCCCGGTGATCCGGCCCGCGTACCTGGGGCTTGCGCTGCTCGCGTTCTTCCTCGCCGTGGGACTCGCCGCGCACGCATTGGACGAGCTCCGCGGGCGCCCGTTGCGGACGCGGATCCCGGACGCGATCTTGATCGGCATCGCGGCGCTGGCGCTCCTCGGAGCGCTGGCCGTCGGCGTGTACGGCGCCTCGCTCGTCTCGTGGTGGGGACTCGTGTTCATCGGGGTCGGCGGGTTCCTCGTGCCGGCGTACAACCTCGAGTGGTTCGGCGGCACGTTCCATTCCGACCTCTGGTTCGCGATGATGTGGGGCGGCTTCCCGGCGCTCGCCGGCGCGTTCGCGCAGATGGGGCGGATCAACGTCGCGACCCTGTTCGTATGCGCCGGGTGCGCGCTCATCTCGGCAGCGCAGCGGCGGCTCTCCACGCCGGTGCGACGGATCCGGCGGACGGTGACCTCCGTGTCGGGTCAGATCGTGGAAGGCGAGACGGCCGAACCGATCACCGAGACGACGCTGACGGAAGCACCCGAAGGTGCGCTGCGGCTCATGTGGATCGCGATGGTCGCGCTGGCGGTCGGGATGGTGATCGCGCGCTGGCCGTGATCGTCTAGCCGGCGATCGAGCGGAGCTGGCGCACCGCGACGGTCAGCTGTGACAGGTCGCTCACGCCCTCCATCTTCAAGCCGCGCAGGAACCGCATCACCCGTTCGCACGACTGCGCGCGGTCCTCGAAGAACCGCTCGATCGCCTCGTCGATCCCGGCGCCGCCGGCGAGCTCGAGCACGCGTTCGCAGAGCGTCCGGCGCAGGGCGAACAGGTCGTCTTCCATCGACTGCTGCGCCCAGCGCTGCCAGCGGGTTGCGGCCGGCAGCTTCTCGAGCTGCTGCTCGAGCCAGTCGATGTCGAGCCGCTCGCCGAGCACGAAGAACCCGCGCGCGATCTCGAGCGGCGCACGGCCCGTCGCGTGCGCGACCGCGATGATGTCCGGCGCGTGTACCAGCTCGGGCTGGAACGCGTGCCGGTGCGCGACCGACTCGGGCACGCCAGCCTCGACCAGCCGTTGAGCCTCCTGTTCGTGTTCCTCACGCCAGCCGTCGGGACCGATCTGGCTGATCGCCGCCGACACCGCCGCGAACGACTCGCGCGACGGGCCGATCGACGACATCAGCAGCTGCCCCGCCGACTGCACCAGGTACCAACGCGAGGTGGTCTCGACCAGCCAGTCCACGCCGTTCATCAGATCGGACTGGACCGCCGGGTCGATCAGCCCGTCCAGTGCCTCGACGTCGCTCCACCGCGCGGTCGCGCCGGTCACATCCCGGGCGATCCGGAACGCGCGCACCACGTCGGACGGCGACGCGCCGGTCTCGGTCCCCATCCGCGAGGCGAAGGTGATGCCCTGGGAGTTCACGACATCGTTCGACGCCATCGTCGCGATGATCTGGCGCTTCAGCGGGTGATCGGCGATCAGGTGGCCGAAGCGCTCGACGATCCGCGGCGGGAAGTACCGCGCGAGATCGGCCGCGAGGTACTCGCTGTCGGGCAGGTCGCTTTCGAGCAGCTCGTCGAACACCTGGCGCTTCGCGTAGGCCAGCAGCACGGCGAGCTCGGGCCGCGTCAGCCCCTGCCCCGCCGCGCGCCGCTCGGCCATGTCGTCGGAGGTCGGCAGGAACTCGACCGCACGCTCGACCTCGTGGTCGGCCTCGAGCTGCTGCATCAGCGCTTCGTAGGACTCGATCCGCTGGGCCGACACCTCTTCTTCCTGCGACAGGATCTGCGCCTGGAGGTAGTTGTCGTACAGAACGTGCTGGACCACGTCGGGTGCGCAGTCCTGCAGCAGGTCGTTGCGCGCCTCCAGCGTGAGCTCGCCTCGCTGGATCGCGAGCCCCAGCAGGATCTTCCAGTTCACCTCGTGGTCGGAGGTATCGACGCCGGCCGAGTTGTCGATGAAGTCGGTGTTGATCCGGCCGCCCGTGCGCGCGTACTCGATCCGCCCGCGTTGGGTGAAGCCGAGGTTCCCCCCCTCGCCCACGACCTTTGCGCGGACGGCGCCGCCGTTCACCCGCAGCAGGTCGTTCGTGCGGTCCCCGACGTCGCCGTTGGTCTCGACGGCGGCCTTGACGTACGTGCCGATGCCGCCGTTCCACAGCAGGTCGACGGGCGCCTGGAGGATCCGCGCGATCAGCTGGTCCGGGGTCATCTCGTCGGGCGCGTCGTCCGGCAGGCCGAGCGCGACCCGGGCCTCCTTGGACGGCGTCACCGACTTGGCCTTGCGGTCGATCACCTCGCCGCCGGGCGACAACAGGGCGCGGTCGTAGTCGTTCCACGACGACCCGGGGAGCAGGAACAAGCGCTTGCGCTCTGCGAACGATGTTGCCGGGTCGGGATCGGGGTCGATGAAGACGTTCCGGTGGTCGAACGCGGCGAGCAGCTGCACCTTCTCGGTGTAGAGCAGCCCGTTGCCGAAGACGTCGCCGGACATGTCGCCGATCCCGACGCAGGTGAACGGGTCGCGCAGCACGTCGATCCCGATCTCACGGAAGTGCCGCTTGACCGACTCCCACGCGCCGCGCGCGGTGATACCGAGCGCCTTGTGGTCGTACCCCGCGCTGCCGCCCGAGGCGAATGCGTCGCCGAGCCAGTAGTCGTACTCCTCGGCGACGCCGTTCGCGGTGTCCGAGAAGGTGGCCGTGCCCTTGTCGGCGGCGACGACCAGGTAAGGGTCGTCGCCGTCGAGCACGCGCACGCCGTCGGGGTGATCGACCTGCCCGCGCACGAGGTTGTCGGTGATGTCGAGCATGCCGCGCATGAACGTGACGTACTGCGTCACGACCTCCTGGCGGAGCTCGTCGCGACTGACCGAACGTTTCAGGATGAAGCCGCCCTTGGATCCGTCGGGCACGATCACCGCGTTCTTCACCTTCTGCGCCTTCATCAGGCCGAGCACTTCGGTCCGGTAGTCCTCCTTGCGGTCGGACCAGCGGATGCCGCCACGCGCGACGAGCCCGCCGCGCAGATGGATCGCCTCCATCTGCGGCGAGTACACGAAGATCTCGAACAGCGGGAACGGCTTGGGCATCTCGGGAACGTCGGCCGACCGGAGCTTGAACGACAGGGCCGGTCGGTCGGAGAGGTAGGCGTTCGTGCGCACCGTCGCCATGACCGTCCCGGCGAGCGATCGGATGATGGTGTCCTGGTCCAACGACGACACGCTCTGCAGGTCGTCCTTGATCCGCTGCCGGCACGCTTGGATCTCCTCGTCGGAGGCCGCGCGGACAGGGTCGAACTTCGCCTCGAACAGTTCCACCAACAGACGGGCGAGGTGTGGGTTCTCGGCGAGGGCGTCGTTGCGGTACTCCTCGGTGAAGCGCGTCGACACGCGCATCCGGTACTTCCGGTAGGCCCGGAGGATCTGGACCTGGCGCCACGACAACCCGGCGAAGATCACGAGCCGGTTGAGCGAGTCGACCTCGGCCTCCCCGCGCCACATCGCCGACAGCGAGTCACGCACCAGATCGGACTCCGCCTCGAGGTTGAGGACCGCGCCGCGTGCGTCGAGCACACCGAAGTCGTGGATGTAGACCTTGCCCTCGCCCTGGACCGCGATGGGCACCTCCTCGACCGCTCGCAGGCCCAACGACTCGAGCAAGGGCATGAACGCGGACAGGTCGACCTTGCCGCCGGTCTTGTAGAGCTTGACGCGGGTCAGCCGCTCGCCGGTCGCCTCGTTCGAGATCCCGATCACGAACCCGTCGGTCGCGGTCCGCAGCCGGTCCAGCATCCCGACGTCGATCGCGACCTGTTCCCAGTCGGTCTCGACCACCTTGTAGTAGTCGGGGAACCGCGGGCCGTACTCGGCGGCGAGCACCGGGCCGCGCTCGGGCCCGTACGCCTCGGTCAGCTGGTCGAGGAGGTCGTCCTCCCAGGTCCGGGCGAGCTGCTCGACCTCGGCCTCGAGCGTTTCGTACGGGATCTCGGGGATCTGCGTGCCGGGCTCGACGTGCACCGTGAAGAAGATCCGCGCCGACTCGGTCTCACCGAGCGACAGGTGGTAGTCCACGGACGTGCCGTGGAACCGCGCCATGAACATCTCCTGCAGCCGGCGCCGGAGGGACCCGCTGAACTTCTCGCGCGGCAGCGCTACGACGATCGAGACCTGACGCCCATAGAGATCCTTGCGAACCAGGACGCGGATCCCCCCGTGCTTCTCCAGCTGCAGGAGGCCGACCACGAGCCGGCGGAGCTCCTCACTGGTCGCCTGGAACAGCTCGTCTCGCGGGAACGACTCGAAGAGCTCGACCACCTCTTTGTAGTCGTGCGAACCGGGGATCAGATCCTCGGCGGTGATGATCTGTTCCAGCTTGTGATGCAGCAGCGGCGTCTTGGCCGCCGGCTCCATATAGGCCTTCGACGTGAACAGCCCGACCAGCCGCGCCTCGCCGACGATCTTGCCCTCCGGGCTCACGACCCGGACGCCCACGTAGTCCATCCGCGCGCGGCGGTGCACGGTCGCATACGCCTTGGTCTTGGTGATGACGAGGAGCTCGCCTTCCTCGATCCGGCGGCGGATCTCCGGGTCGAGCGTGTCGAGCGGCGTCGCGTCGGCGAACGAGCTCGTCGAGACGTCCGACAAGATCCCGAGCCCCGAGCCGGGTACCGCCTGGATCGTGCGTCCGGTGGGTCCGTCGGCGAGCTGGTACTCGCGGTACCCGAGGAACACGAAGTTCAGCTGAAGGAGCCAGTCGATGAAGTCGGCGGTCTCGCCGACCTCCTGCGGTGTGTAGGCGACGGCCGCCTGCCGCGCGAGCTCGCCCATATGACGAACGCGCTCCTCCATCGGCTCGAAGTCGCGTATCACGAGCCGCACGTCGTGCAAGATCGCGCGGAGTCGGCCTTCCAGGACGCCGCGGTCCTGCTCGCTCAGCCGGCGCTCGAGCTCGATGTGGATCACCGACTCCCGGTGCGCCGCGTTGCGGCCGGCGAGCACCCGCTCCAGATGCCCGTCCTCGGCGCGCTGCGTCCCGATCATCGGGTGCAACAACAGCCGCGCGTGCAGGTCGCGGGCGGCCAGCTCCTCGGTCACCGAGTCCACGAGGAACGGCGAGTCGTCGGTGCTCGTCTCCACGACGGTCCCGGTCACGAGGTAGCCGTCGGCCTCGAGCGTCGGCACGAAGACCCGGATGCTCGCGGGATGGTTGCCGCGGCCGTCCACGAAGGCGAAGGCCGACCGCACCCGCCCGAGGAGCTGCTGGACCCCGAGCGACTCGAGATCGTCGGTGGACAGCCGCCGCAGGAACATCTTGGCGAAGGTGAGGACCGCGTCGCGACGCTCGGGGCTGACCGTGGCGGTGATCTCGGCCAGGAGGGCGTCGAGCACCGAGGGCGGCGCTGGGATGGGTGCGGCGGTCGGCGGTTGGGGGGCGGGGGTTTCGGCAGCGGGCTCGGACACGTTCTGCGCCTCGGTCGGTGGCTTGCGGCTCCGTTCGTCGTTCGTGGAACCCGTACCGTCCCCCATCGTAACGGCTGGACCGAGCCGGAGCCGTGACACGGCGGCTATCCGGCGAGGATCGCCTCCACCACCTCGGCCGCACGGTCGTACCGACCGAACTGGGGCATGACGTAGATCCCCGCGGCCCCATCGGCGCGGAGGTCCCCCGCCAACCCGGTGGCCATCGAACGGCCTGTCCGCCACGCCTGGTCGGCTTCGCCGGCCTCAGCCATCCGGTCGCGGACCGCCTCGGGGATGTCGATCCCCGGCACCTCGTTGTGCAGGAAGGTGGCATGCCGGCCCGACACGAGCGGCAGGACCCCCGCGATCACCGGCGTGTCGAGCGCCGAGCCGGTCGCCCGTTCGTACGCCTCGCGGAGCGCCCGGAGCGGGCCGACCGAGTACACCGGCTGCGTCAACACGAACCGGGCGCCGGCCTCGACCTTGCGCCGGAGCAGGCGCACCTCGCGCTCGAGGTCGGGCGCCGACGGCGACGCGGCAGCGCCCGCGAAGAACGAGGTCGGTTCGCCGATCGGCGAGCCGGCCCGGTCGACGCCGGTGTTGAAGTGCTCGGTGATCATCTGGAGGAGACCCGTGGCCGTCACGTCGACGTCGTTCGAGCCGTGCGGGTAGTCGCCGATCGTCACTGGGTCGCCGACGCAGACGAAGAGGTTCCGGATCCCGAGCGCGTGCGATCCCAGCAGATCGCCTTGGAGCCGCACGATGTTCCGCCCACGCGTCGGGAAGTGCAGAACCGTCTCGATGCCCACCTGCTCATGCACGAGCCGGCACGCTGCCCAGGCGCTCATCCGCATCTTCGCCATGGGCGAGTCGGCGACGTCGATCGCCGTCGCGCCCGCATCGCGGAGCGTCGCGGCCGCCGCGACGAGCTGCGCGGCGTTGAACGAACGGGGCGGCTCCATCTCGACGGTGACGACGAGGTCTCCGGCCGCGATCGCGGCCTGCAACCTCGTCGGGGGGGTGGCCGTGGCGGCCGACGGGTCGGCCGCCACCGAGGGAGCGGGGAGCTCGACCCGAGCGCGGGGCCCGCGATCGCGGACGGCGTCCGCGATCGCTCGCGTGTGCGCCGGGCCGGTGCCGCAACACCCACCGACGATCGCCGCGCCCTCGTCCAGGAGCGCACGCGTGATCTCCCCGACGTACTCCGGCGTCGCGGGATACAGGAACCGACCGCCCACCTCCGTCGGCCCGCCGGCGTTCGGCCGGGCGATGATCGGCGTCTCGGCCGCGAGGGGCGCGATCGTCCGGATCAGACGGAGCATCTGCGCGGGACCCTCACCGCAGTTCACGCCGAGCCCATCGACCCCGAGGTCGAGCAGCCGTCGTGCGATCAACTCGGGGGTGTCGCCGAGCAGGGTCCGGTCATCGCGCGTGAACGTCGCGCTCGCGAGGAGCGCGAGGCCGGGCGCCGCGTCGCGCGCGGCGTTCACCGCCTGCTCCAGCTCGCGTAGGTCGGTCTGGGTCTCGATCACGAGGACGTCGGCGCCGGCCTCCGCCAGGGCCGCCGCCTGCTCGCGGTACGCATCGAACGCCTCGGCAGGGTCGACCCGGCCGTACGGTTGCAGCCGGACCCCGAGCGGGCCGATCGATCCCCCGACGAGTTCGGGCGTTGCCGCGCGGGCGCGTTCGACCCCCGCCGCGCAGATCGCGGCCACGCGGTCGGCGAGGCCGTGGCGTTCGAGCCGGGAGCGGTTGGCCCCGAACGTGTTCGTCAGGACCAGCTGGGACCCGGCGGCGACGAAGGCGGCATGGATCGAGGTCACGCGGGCGGGGTCGCGCTCGTTCAGCGCCTCCATACAGGCGTCCAGCGCAACCCCGGTGTCGATGAGCGACGTGCCCATCCCGCCGTCGGCGATCAGCGGCGTGCGGGTCCGCTCGTGCAGGGCGGCGGCGTCCATCAGATGCCCCCGGCCCTCACGGGCCCGGCTCGATCCGAACGCGATGCGACAGCTCGACGACGGGACGGATCGTCGCCGCGACCGCGCAATACTTCCCCTCGGCGATCTCGACCGCTCGCTCAGCCTTGTGCCGATCCACCGTGCCGGTGACGACCCATTCGATGTCGATCGCCCGGAAGGTCCACGGGGGATCGTCGTCTTGCGTCGACGTGATCACCGCCTCGAGACCGCGCAGGTCCTGCCGCTGCTTGTGCAGGATGACGACCACGTCGTACGCCGTGCACGCGGCCAGCGAGATCGGAAGGAGGTCGGACGGCTTCGCCCCCGGGCCACCCGTGTCACCCCCCAGCGGGACCAGTTCCCCATACCCCGTCCGGCCGACGAACTGGAGGCGGTCACCCGTCCAGCTGAGCCGCACCTCGCTCATCGCGCGCGGAGTCTACCGTCCTACGTCTCGGGCCCACGCTCGGAGGAGGACCGAACGGCGGTAGATGCGACCGAAGGCCACGGGTACCCTGGGTCTTTCCGCCCGGTCGTACGCCGGGCATGTGGGAGTGGGATGGGACAGCGCAGCGTTCGCGTCGTCGTCGGCCAGGGGGATCTCGATCATGCCGGGTCCCTACGCGCTGTGCTCGAGCGCGATGACGTCGACGTCGTCGGCGAAGCATCCAACGCCTCCCAGCTCGCCCGCGTCCTGACCGACGAGCAGCCCGACATCGTCGTCCTCGACGACGTGATCGGCATCTCCGCCGTCGAGCTCGCCACGCAGATCGTCCCCGACGCCAGGCTCATCGTCGTGTGGCCCGCGGCCGTGATGCCGATCGCGGGCGCCGTTCGGGTCGAGCCCGCGGAGGTCGGGACCACGCTGGCCGCGACGGTCGCGCTCGCCGCAGGCCTCCGTGGTCTCGGCGGGATCGATCGCCCCGACTGGATCGACCGGGTCAAGAAGGACCCGGCGACGCTCCGCGAGATGCTCGCGGCGCGCGGTGCCGCGCCGGCCCGACCGAGCGTCACCGAGCTGCAGCGCCGAGGGCACCGCCTGCATCCGAGTCCGTCGGCGTCCAAGCGCGCCGCACGCGAGACGGACGCCGCGGCGGCCGCGGTCGTCCCGATCGGGCTCGCGGCGTCGCAGCGTGAGGAGGCCCCCGCCGATGCGGCGGACGCCGCTGCGGCGGCGACCGTCGCGCCGGCCGTCTTGAGCTCCGCGTGGAACCGGCGGCTGGGCATCATCTCGTTGGGCGGCGCGGCCGCGGCCGGCGCGCTGATGATCGCGCTCGCGCTCGGACCGCACGGCTCGAGCATCACCTCGGCCGAGCCGTTCCCGTTGAGCACCGGGCATGGCGGCGGCCCCGCGATCACTCTGGGCGGCGAGGCGCAGCCTCCCGGAGACGGCGGCCCGACGACGACCGGCGGTGGTGGCGACACCAGCGTCTCGGGGAACGGCTCGAACGCCCCGAGCGCCGGTCCGGGATCCACAGGGGGCGCCTCGCCACAGGGCTCGCTCGGCGGCCTCGGCGGTGGCAACGGCGATGGATCGTCCGGGGGAACCGGCGGATCCGGATCGGGAACGGGCGGCGCGGGATCACCGGCCGGACCGCGATCGAGCTCGTCACATCTCCCCGGAGCGCACGGCACCGGCAAACCCGGCGCCCCCGGGTGGCAGGGGTCGGCTCCCGGAGGCAGCGGCGACCACAACCCCCACGGGGGACCCCCGGGCCACGACCCCGGCCACGGCCAGGCATCGAGCCACGGATCCGGCCAAAGCAACGGCCAGGGCAGCGGCGGGGGGAACGACCAGGGCAACGGGAACGCAGGGGGCGGCCAGGGCGTCACCCACGGCAACGCCGGCGGGCGCGGCCACGCCGGCGGGTCCCATGGAGCCTCCTCGGGCTCGCACGGGAACGGCCATGCGAACGGCCACTCGGCCGGCCACGGCAACGCCGCGGCCGCCCACCGCCACAAGCGCTGATCTCCGCTCGCCGGTAGCATCTTCGCTCGATGAACGCCTACGACCCGATCCAGCGCATCTACGTTCGTCCCCCACACACCGAGGCCTTCGAGCAGTGGAAGGCCTACGGCTGGCACACCGAGCCCGACCCGCAGGCGGCCGCAGACGAGCACGCGGGGTTCGTCGAGGCGCTCACGGCAGCGGTTCCCGACGTCGTCGTCGGCACGGCCCCCGTTGCCGGTGACCCGGACGCGATCTACGCGTACGACCCCGCGCTCGTGACCGAGGCCGGCGTGATCCCCTTGCGACCGGGCAAGGAGGGACGTCGCGACGAGGTCGCGGTGGTCGCCGCGGAGCTCCGGGCGGCCGGGTGCACGATCCTCCCCGGCCTCGAGGCACCGGCGACCGCCGAGGGCGGTGACATGTTCTTCCTGGACGACCGCACGCTGCTCGCGGGCCTCAGCTACCGCACCAACGAGGCCGCGATCGAGCAGCTCCGCCCAGCGCTGGCCGAGCAGGGCGTCGAGATCGTCACGTTCGACCTCTCGCACTTCCACGGCCCGGGCGAGTGCCTGCACCTGATGTCGTTCATCTCGCCGCTCGACGCCGACCTCGCGGTCGTCTACTTGCCGATGATGCCCGTGCGGCTCGTGCATCTGCTCGAGGCGCGCGGCATCGCGATGGTGGAGGTCCCCGAAGAGGAGTTCCTGTCGCTCGGACCGAACGTCCTTGCGCTCGGACCGCGGCGCGCGATCACCGTCGATGCGAACCCGATCACCCGCAGCCGGATGGAGGCCGCTGGGGTCGAGGTCCAGACGTACCCGGGCAACCACATCTGCCTGAACGGCGACGGCGGCCCCACGTGCCTGACGCGCCCGCTCGCGCGCGCATGACGGACCTCTGGGTCTTCCTCCACATCACCTGTGTCGCGTTGTTCCTCTTGTTCCACGGGGTGCAGATGTGGGCGATGTTCTCGCTCGAACCGGCGCTTCCGGACCGGGAGAAGATCTTCGACCGCGCCGAGCAGTCTCGGATGGTGAGCACGCCGATGTACGTCTCGCTCGGACTGCTGGTGCTGTTCGGCGTGGTTGCGGGCATCGACGGCGACTGGTTCTCGCACGGGTGGTGGCTGTGGGGCGCGATCGTGGTCCTGCTGGCCACGATCGGACTCATGAGCTCGCTCGCGGGACCGTTCATGAAGAAGGTGCGGGAGGGGACGACACGCTGGGCCGACGGGTCGTACGCGATGACCGAGGCCGATCTCGAGGCCCTGCTCCGCGGGTCGCGGCCCCGGGTGATCGCCTTCATCGGGACCGCCGGGTTGGCCATCCTGCTGTGGCTCATGGTGTACAAGCCGGGCGCCTAGCCCTGCGCGGGCGCTCGGTAGCCTTGAGCCGTGCCCGAACGTGACCGCGTCGCCAACTTCGCTCCCGGCCCCGGCGTCCTGCCGCTGCCGGTCCTCGAGCAGGTGCGCGACGACCTCCCGTCCGTGCCCGGGCTCGGTGCGTCGGCGCTCGAGGTCTCGCACCGCAGCGCCTGGTTCGAAGGCGTGCTCGCCGAGGCCGAGGCCAACCTCCGCGCGCTGTTGCGGATCGGCGACGCCCACCGCGTGCTCTTCTGCCAGGGAGGCGCGTCGATGCAGTTCGCGATGGTGCCGATGAACCTCCACCGCGACGGGGGTGCCGACCACATCGTGACCGGGTCGTGGGGCGTGCGGGCCGCTGCCGAGGGCGGGGCGATCGGTCGCGCACGGATCGCATGGTCCGGCGAGACCGGCTCCTTCGTGCGCACGCCGACGGACGAGGAACTCCTCGGTTCCCTCGATCCGGGCGCCGACTACGTGTACCTCACGTCGAACGAGACGATCCAAGGGGTCGAGTACCCGGGGACGCCGGCACTGCCCGGCGACGTGGTCCTCGCGGCCGACGTCTCGAGCGACTTCCTGTCCCGGCCGATCGACGTCGCACGGTACGGGGTGCTCTTCGCGGGCGCGCAGAAGAACGCCGGACCTGCAGGAGTGACGATCGTGATCGTGCGTGACGATGTGCTCGAGCGCGTCCCGGACGGGCTGCCGACCATGCTCGACTACCGCACGTACGCGACGTACGGATCGCTGTACAACACGCCACCCGTCTTCGCGATCTACGTCGTGTCGCTCGTGACCCGGTGGCTCCGCGACGAGATCGGCGGGCTCGACGCGATGGCCGAGATCAACGATGCCAAGGCACGCCTGCTCTACGACGTGATCGACGAACACCCCGACGTCTTCGAGGGGCACGCCGAGCCGGCGGCGCGGTCGCGGATGAACGTGACGTTCCGATTGGCGAGGACGGACGACGAGGCGGCCTTCCTCGCCGGTGCTGCCGAGGAAGGCATGGTCGAGCTCCGCGGTCATCGGAGCGTCGGCGGCATCCGCGCCTCGATCTACAACGCGATGCCGGTCGAAGGCGTCGAGCGCCTGGCGGCGTTCATGCGGCGATTCGCGGAGCGCTGAGTCGGCGACCGGCCGTCAGCCGACCGTCGTGATGTCGAACTCGTTGCCCTCGGGATCGAGCACGGTTCGCCAGCGGTACTCCTCGAGCGTCTGTTCGCCGCCCGGCCACGACCCGCCGAGCTCGACGATCCGCGCGGTCGTCGCATCGAGATCGTCCACCTCGAAGTCCAGGTGCATGCGGTTCTTCGTCGCCTTAGGCTCGGGCACCCGCTGGAGGCAGAACGTCGGCAGGTCGTCGCGGTCGCGGATGAACACGAACCGGCCGTCGTCCATCGGTTCGCCGGCCGACCCCTCGAGCAGGGAGGCCCAGAACGTGGCGACCCGGTCGATGTCCACGCAATCCAACGTGATGAACGCGAACCGCAGCTCCGGCATCCCTACCCTGCGCTCCCTCGGCCGATCAGCTCGTCGACCGCCTCCCCGAACACCTCCGTGTGCCGATCGACGTCCTCGGCCGTGGTGGCGGGCGACATCAGCGCCATGTTGTGGAACGGGGTCATCAGGACCCCGCGGTTCAACAGGTACAGATGGATAAGGGGGTCGAGTTCATCGTCCTGCCCGGCGGCGGCCTCGCTGCCGGTTCGCGCCCGGTCCGGGCGGAACAGGTACTCGACCCGGCACCCGAGCCGCACGACGTGCCAGGGCACGCTCCGGCTCTCGATCACGCCGCGAACCCCGGCCTCGAACCGTTCGCCGAGCGCGATCATCCGCTCGAACGCGTCGTCCGTCATGACCTCGCCCAGCGTCGCGCGCATAGCGGCAAGCGACAGGGCGTTGCCGGCAAGGGTGCCGCCGACCCCGCCGACGTCGGCGTTCCTCCAGTCGGTGTGGTCGTAGACGCGTTGGCTCAGCTCCTCGCTGAATCCGTACGCCGCGCTCGGGATCCCTGCGCCGAGCGTCTTGCCGATGGTGACGATGTCGGGCTGCAGGCCCCATGCCTCGGTGCAGCCGCCGGGGCCGGCGCTGATCGTGTGCGTCTCGTCGATCAGCAGCAGCGTGCCGTACTTCGAGCAGAGCTCGCGCACGGCCTCGTGGTAGCCCGGTTCTGGCAGGACGATCCCGATGTTGGTGAGCACCGGCTCGAACAAGCAGACGGCCGCATCGCCGGTCGCGAGCGCCCGCTCGAGCGCACCGAGGTCGTTGATCTCGACGACGAGCGTGGTCTCGTCGAGGTCGACGGGCTTGCCGACGTTCCCGTCGCGCGCGACCACGCGGCCGGCGGCATCGAGGGTCGCGAACGATTCGTCGACCGACCCGTGGTAGCACCAGTTGTGCACGACGACCTTCGACCGTTCCGTCACCTCGCGGGCCCATCGGATCGCGAACCGGTTGGCATCGGTGGCGGTCAGCGTGAAGTTCCAATAGGGCAGGCCGAACCGCCGCGTCATCTCGCGGCCGACCCACGCCGCGTCCTCGGTCGGAAGCATCAGCGTGATCCCCCGCGCGGCCTGGGTCGCGATCGCCTCGACGCTGATCTTCGGCGCGTGCCCGGCCATGCCACCGGTGTCACCGAGACAGAAGTCGACGAACGCGTTGCCGTCGACATCCCAGAACCGCGCACCCTCCGCGTGATCGACGAAGACGGGATGGTCGCCCGGCCACCGGGTCATCCAGTTCATCGGGACGCCGAAGAGCAACGAGGCCTTGGCGTCGGCCGCGAGCGATCCCGAGCGGCGGTGCCGCTCGCGGAACGTCTCGCGCTCGCGGTCCATCAACGTCCGGACGCGGGTGCGGTCGATGTCGGGCACGGATCCCTCCCGCCGGCGGCCGCCCTCGGCCGTGGCGCCGGGAGTGTACGCGGTTGATAGACGCGCCCGGCACCGGCATAGGATGCCTGGGCGACAGCGGAGATGGGCGATCCGTCAATCGGCGAGGAGTCCCACCCGATATGGAGAGGATGCCCCGGCTAGCGATGTCCCCGAGGGTATGGATCGGCGCGCTCGCGGCGCTCTTCGTCGCCCTGACCGCGTGTGGCAGCGGGCCGACCGTCGCCACGGCGTCGCCGCCGAGCACGATCGAGGTCACGACGACGCCGCCGCCGGTTCCCGGAGCGGGCAGCTGCTCCAACGTGTCGACGGCGCGCGAGGGCCGGCACGGGATCGAGGTCGAGGGCACGACGACGCACCACGAGCCGCTCACCGTGCTGTTCGCCGGCGTGCACCACACGATCCCGGCCGGCAGGGAGCTCACGACGTACGTTCGCGTCGGCGGCGTGCGCGCCCTGCGGATCAGCATGATCGGCACGAACGGCCACGTCGACCGGGC
>Ga0105242_10000748_pt1 | contig 25302 bp, 19 predicted proteins | sample KBSM24metaG_FD_81521 | JGI IMG/M metagenome (GOLD analysis project Ga0105242, IMG submission 81521) | Miscanthus rhizosphere microbial communities from Kellogg Biological Station, Michigan, USA - KBS M2-4 metaG | ecosystem: Host-associated > Plants > Roots > Rhizosphere > Soil | place...
CAGGCCCAGGAGTGGCTCGGCGCGCTCGGCCGCCTCACCCGCATTGACCTGCGCCTGCCCTCGGGTGAGGCGGGCGTCGCGCTCGCGCGGGTGCTGCGCGCGACGCTGCCCCCCGACGTCGAGCTGCTGAGCACGCGGGCCCAGGCGCAGGAGACCTTCGCCATGACCGATGCCTTCACGATCAACCTGCGCGCCATGAGCCTGCTGGCGCTGCTCGTGGGCACGTTCCTCATCTACGGCGCGGTGAGCTTCGCGGTGCTGCAGCGCCGCTCGATCATGGCGGTGCTGCGGGCGCTGGGCGCGACACGCGCCGAGGTGCTGGGCGTGATCCTCACCGAGGGCGCGCTGCTCGGCGCACTCGGGGCCGCCTGCGGACTGCTGCTCGGCGTGCTGATCGGTCACGCCCTGGTGGGACTGGTGTCGCGCACCATCAACGACCTGTATTTCGTCGTGGCCGTGAATGAGGTGACGCTGCCGCCCGCGACCCTCGTGAAGGCGCTGGCCGCAGGCGTCGGCACCGCGCTCCTGGCCGCGCTCATCCCCGCCCTGGAGGTGGCCGCAAGCGCCCCGCAGCTCGGGCTGGCGCGCTCGGTGCTGGAACAGCGTGCGCAGCGGCTCGCGCGCCGGCTCATTCTCGCAGGCCTGGTACTCGCGCTCGCCGCCGCGGCCCTCGTCGTGCTCTCGACGCGCAGCCTCTTCGCCGGCTTCGTGGCGCTCTTCCTGCTGCTGCTCGCCGTGGCCGCCGTGACGCCGGCGGCCACGGCGGGGCTGGCACGGCTCGCCGCTCGCCTGGCGGGCGGTGCCAGCCCGGTGACGCGCCTGGCGCTGCGCGACGTGGCCGGCTCCCTCAGCCGCACCGGGGTGGCGGTGGCCGCCCTCGGCATGGCGCTCACGGCCATGATCGGCGTGGCGGTGATGGTGGAGAGTTTCCGGGGCTCGCTGCGTGAGTGGCTGCTGCAGACCATGCGCGCGGACGTGTACGTCAGCGCCCCCGGGCCGAGCGAGGCGCTGGCGCGGCGCCTGGACCCGCAGCTGCTGCACGCGCTGCTCGAGGTGCCGGGCATCCGCGCGCACAGCGAGGCGCGCCGCGTGGTGGTGGGCTCGGCGCGCGGCGCACTCGAGCTGAACGCGCTGCGTCTGGTGGAGGGCGGGGAGGGCGCGTTTCGCTTCACGCAGGGTGAGCCGCAGCGCGCGTGGCCCCAGGTACGCGGCGGTGCGATCCTCATCTCCGAGCCGCTCGCGTGGCGCCTCGGCCTCTCGCCCGGTGAGCCGCTCACGCTCACCACCGCCGCGGGGCCGCGCGCGTTCACGGTGGCCGGCGTCTATCGAGAATACGGTAACGACCGTGGCGAGGTGCTCATGGACCTCGGCGTCTACCAGCGGCTGTGGCGTGACGAGGCGATCGGCGGCCTGGGCATCTACGTGGCTCCCGGGGTGGCGGTGCCGCGGGTGCTCGAGGGTCTGCGCGCCGCGGCGCGCGGCCGGCAGGTGCTCTTCATCCGCTCCAACGCCGAGCTGCGCGAGCTGTCGATGCGCATCTTCGAGCGCACCTTCGTCATCACGCGCGTGCTGTACTGGCTGGCCGCAGGCGTGGCCGCGATCGGACTGGTGAGCGCGCTGCTCGCCTGGGAGCTGGTGCGCGCCCGCGAGCTCGCGCTGCTGCGCACGCTTGGGGTCACGCCGCGCGGCAACGCGCTCCTGGTGCTGGCGCAGACGCTCTTCATGGGACTCGCGGCGTTCCTCGCCGCGGTGCCGGCCGGGCTGCTCACGGCGCTGGTGCTGACCGAGGTGATCAACCGCCGCGCCTTCGGCTGGCGCATCGACCTGCACCTGAGCGCCGGGCAGTTCCTCAACGCGCTGCTGCTCGCGCTCGCGGCGGCGCTGGTGGCGGGGCTCTACCCGGCCTGGCGCGGGGCGCGCGCGCCGCTCGCGCCGGCGCTGCGGGAGGAATGAACCATGGTGCGGCCTGCGCTCCTGCTTGCCATCCTGCTGCCGGCGGGCGTGGCGCTGGCGGGGGCGCCGCCGCCCACGCAGGTGAGCGGCCTACTCGGGCAGCAGGACGCCGCCGGCTTCGCACAGGTGCTGGCGCCGCGCGCGTTCAGCTTCCCGCAGGATCACGGGCCGCACCCGCAGTTCCGCCAGGAGTGGTGGTATTTCACCGGCAACCTCGATGCGGCCGACGGGGAACGGCTGGGCTTCGAGCTGACCTTCTTCCGCTACGCGCTCGCGCCGGAGGGGGCGCCGACGCCCGCCGCGGGCGCCTCCGCCTGGCGCACCGGGCAGTTCTACATGGCGCACTTCGCGGTGACCGACGTGGCGCGCGGCAGGTTTCGCTCGGCACAGAAGCTCTCGCGCGGCGCACTCGGGCTCGCCGGCGCCCAGGCCGACCCGCTGCGGGTGTGGATCGATGACTGGTCGCTGACGGCGGGCGCCTCCACCTGGCGGCTGCGCGCCGCCGGGCAGGGCTACGCGCTCGAGCTCGACCTCACGCCCGCGGGCGCGCCAGTGCTCAACGGCGAGGCGGGCTTCAGCCGCAAGTCCGATGAGCCGGGCGCCGCGAGCTACTACTACTCACTGCCGCGCCTCGCCGTGCGCGGACGGCTGCTGCGCGACGGTGAGCCCCTCGCGGTGCACGGCCTTGCCTGGTGCGACCGCGAGTGGGGCAGTGGCGCCCTCGGAGCGCGCCAGGTGGGCTGGGACTGGTTTGCGCTGCAGCTGCAGGATGGCACGGCGCTCATGTTCTACGCGCTGCGCGGGCCCGACGGCGCGCGCGATGCGCACAGTGCCGGGACCTGGATCGGCCCTCACGGCGAGTCACGTGCGCTCAAGTCCGGGGACGTGCTGCTGGAGGTCACCGGCCACTGGCTCGGCGCGGATCGGGTGCGCTATCCCTCCGGCTGGCGGCTGCGCGTGCCGTCGCTGTCGCTGGAGGTGGCAGTGCAGCCGGTGCTCGCCGACCAGGAACTGCGCGGCACCCCGCGCTACTGGGAGGGGGCGGTCGATGTCGCCGGCACGCGCGCCGGAGAACGCCTGGGCGGGCGCGGCTACGTCGAGTTGGTGGGTTACCCGCAGGAACGCTGACGCGCACCGGCCACTGGCGCCGTTGCGCGCCTTGACTGATCATGCGCTGAACGCAAGCCCCACTGTTCAGAAACGGGAGATGATCATGCGACGCCCACTCGTTGCGGCCCTGGCCGCAGCCCTGATTGCCCTGCCGGTGTATGCAGCACTGCCGGACGGCACCAAGGCCCCCGACTTCAGCACCGAAGCCTCGCTCGCCGGCAAGAGCTTCAAGTTTTCTCTGGCGCAGGCCCTGCAGAAGGGCCCGGTGGTGTTGTATTTCTATCCGGCCGCGTTCACGCCCGGCTGCACGGTGGAGGCGCACCAATTCGCCGAGGCGACGGACAAGTTCAAGGCCATGGGCGCGACCGTCATCGGCGTGTCACACGACCCGATCGAGAAGCTCAACAAGTTCTCCGTGAGCGAGTGCCGCAACAAGTTTGCGGTGGCCTCGGATGCGGACGGCGGCATCATGAAGGCGTACGACTCGGTGCTCGAGAGCCACCCGGAGTATGCCAACCGCACCTCGTATGTCATCGCCCCGACCGGCCAGATCATCTATTCGTACACCGCCATGGACCCGGACAAGCACGTGCAGAACACGATGGCGGCGGTGCAGAAGTGGCAGGACGAGCACAAGAAGAGCTGACGCCTTGAAGGCCGGTGACGGGCGCGCAGCGCCCGCCCGCCGCCCGCCAGCGCTCTAGGCAAGGTCGGCCAGCGCCGCCGGGACGTGGCGGCGCAGCAGCAGGTTCTGCGCCGCCCAGCGCTCCGCGCTCGGCAACTCGGTGAGGAAGCTCACCTCGCCACCCCCCAAGAGCGCGATCGGCACCCCGTCACGGTACAGCACGCGGTTGCCGCTCAGCGAAGGCAGGCGCGCACCGGGGGTGAGAATGCCGACCAGGTTCAGCGGGTCGGCGCCCGAGAACGCCAGCAGGTGATTGTCGAGCTGCTTGCGCCGCGCATCGCGCAGCAGCGCGATCGCCTCGGGAGCTGCGTACTGCTCGCCGCTGAAGCCGGCGATGAAGCGCCCGCCGCGGATCTCTCCGCGCGCCTCGAGCCGGCGGCAACACATGAGCAGGTCGCGCCACGGCGGCAGCCAGTCCGCCTCGCGCGTCAGCAGCTTCCAGAACACCACGCCCCAGCGGCGCAGCAGCGTACGCACGACGTGCTCGACGGTTTCCTCCGCGAGCGCCCGCTCCGGTTCGGCGCCGGGCGCGGCGCGCGCGACCTTCGACCAGCGACCGGCGGCGTCCATGCCGAACAATGCAATGCGCCGCCGGCGGCGGCCGGCCGCGCCGCCCCGGCGCCGCTCGGCCGGCAGCAGCAGCGCCCGCAGGCCGGCGAAGCTGTCCGAGTTCACCAGCCCGAGAGCCACCAGCTCGGCGAGGGCCTCCTCGGCCTGCGTGGGCAACAGGCCGCTGCCCGGGGCGATCTCATCAAAGAACGAGGCACCGTGGGTTGTCAGGTAGGCGCCGACGCGCTGTGCCGCGGCCGACAGGTGCACCGCCTCGGGCACGCCCGTGAGGCTTGACCACAGTCGCACGTTGCGCCGCGCCAGCAGCACGATCGGCGTGGCCCGCACCGGGGCTGCGCCACGCTCGGGGTCGGCGCGGCGCGGCGCCAGCCGCGTCCACACGAAGCGCCCCGCCAGGCACTGCTCATCGAGCCACGCCGGTTCGTACTCGCTGATGCGGTTGGGCAGCACCTCGGTCTCCCAGGCGCCCGCCGGCGCCTCGAAGCCCTCCAGCTGCGCGAGGATCGCCCCCACCGCGTCGGGTCCTTCCATGCGCCCGGCCGGCGTCACGCGCTGCCATTCAAACAGGAAGCGCAGGAAGTCGCGCGCCTCGATGGGCTCGATCTCGGCGCGCAGGCGCTTGACGGTGTAGCGGTGGATGCGCGCCAGCAGGCGCCGCTCGCACCACTCCGAGGCGGCCGCCGCCGCGGCCGTGAAGGCGCCGCGCATCGCGAAGCCTTCGGCCTGCAGCGTCGCGAGCGCCGCGTCGATTCGCGCCACCGGCAGGCCGAGCGAGGCGGCGAGCGCTGCGGCCGTGGTCGGACCCAGGCCCTCCAGTCGCCCGCGCACGAGCTCCGTGAGCGCCGCCTCCGGCGCCAGTGTCGTCGCGTACGCCGCCGGCGTGCGCACCGGCGGCACGCAGGTCGCCTCGGGGAAGAGCGCGGCGAAGAGCGGCAGCCGCTCGGCGGTGATCCACAGCTGCGCCGTGGCGTTGGTCAGCTGCGTGACGCGGCCCTGGGCGCACAGCTGCGCCAGCAGCGCCGGCCAGCCAGGGCCCGCCGCCGCCTCCGCGGCCGTCAGGTACGTGAGCCACAGCAGCGCGTCATGCAGCTCATCCACGCTCGTGGCATCGGGCCACGCCTCCTCGCGCACCCGCGCGATGGCCTGCGGGTCGAGCTTGCCGATGTCGGCCGCGCTCTGCGGGTCCATCCAGCGTCGGCTCATGACCGCCTGCGTGCGGCGCTCCTCGAGCGGCGCGTCGTCCAGGTACGCGTAGGGGCGTGCCGAGAGCACCTCGAGTGCCAGCGGCGAGGGCTCGGTGAGATCGCGCGCGATCACCTGGATGCTGCCGGCCTCCAGGCCGCGCAGCAGCCGCTCCAGACCCTCGATATCCATGGCCTCTTCCAGGCAGTCGCGGATCGCCTGGCGCACCAGCGGATGATCCGGAATCTCGATTTCCCCGGGAAGGTTCTCCGCGCACGCGACCTGGTCGGGAAACACCGCGGTCAGCAGGTCCTCGGCCGCCATGCGGGCCAGCGGCGCCGGCACCTTCTTGCCGTTGCGGAAGCGCGGCAGGGCGAGCGCGATCGTCGCGCTCCAGCGCCAGCGCACCGGGAACATCGGGGCCGCGCACAACGCCTGTACCAGCAGCGGGCGCACGGTGTTGGAATGCAGATAGCGGGCGACGTCGCCGAGCTCGAAGCTGTGCGCCGTGGTGAGCGACAGCACGATCGTGTCCTCGGTCGCCGCCGCCTGCAGCTCGAAGTTGAACGAGCGGCAGAAGCGCTTGCGCAGCGCGAGCCCCCAGGCGCGGTTGATGCGGCTGCCGAACGGCGAATGGATGACCAGCTGCATGCCGCCGGCCTCGTCGAAAAAGCGCTCGAAGATGATCGTGGCTTGCGTTGGCAGCGCCCCGAGGGCGGCGCGCCCGGCGGCAAGATAAGCGACCAGCTGCACGGCGGCCGGCGCGGCGACGCCGGTGGCGGCGGTGAGCCACGCGGTCGCAGCCTCGATGCCTGCCTCCAGCTGCGCCTCGAGCTCGCGGCGCAGCCCCGAGACGCTGGCGGAGAGCTCCGCGCTGCGCCCCGGCGCCTCGCCGAGCCAGAACGGGATGGAGGGCGGCTCGCCGCGCGCATCCTCGACCCGGATGCGGCCCTGCTCGACACGCAGGATGCGGTAGGACACGTTGCCGAGCTGGAACACGTCGCCCTGCAGGCTCTCGACCGCGAAATCCTCGTTCACGGTGCCGACGAACTGCGCCTGCGGCTCGAGGATCACCTGGTAGTCGGCGGTGTCCGGAATGGTGCCGCCGGAGGTGAGGGCGGTGAGGCGCGCGCTGCGCCGCCCCTTCACCAGTTTGTTCACCGCGTCGTGATAGATGAGCGCGCCGTGGCGGCCCCGGCGCGTGCTGTAGCCCTCGGCGAGCATGCGCAGCACTTCGTCGAACTCGGCGCGCTCCAGATCCCGGTAGGCGTAGGCGCCGCGCAGCAGCGCGAACAGCTGCGCCTCGTCCCACTCGCGCGCGGCCACTTCCGCGACGATCTGCTGCGCCAGCACGTCGAGTGGCTTCACCGGCATGACGAGCAGGTCCAGCTCCCCGCGGCGCACGGCCGCGATGAGCGCGGTGCATTCGGCCAGGTCATCGCGCGACAGCGGGAACAGCCGGCCCTTGGGCGTGCCGCCCACCGAGTGGCCGGAGCGCCCGACGCGCTGCAGGAAGGCTGAGATCGAGCGCGGCGAGGCGATCTGGCATACGAGGTCCACCTCGCCGATGTCGATGCCGAGCTCCAGCGACGCGGTGGCCACCAGAGCCCGCAGCCGCCCGCCCTTGAGGCGCTGCTCGGCATCCAGGCGCGTCTCCTTCGCGAGGCTGCCGTGGTGCGCCGCGACGTGCTCCTCACCCAGGCGCTCGGAGAGGTGGCGCGCCAGGCGCTCGGCCTGGCGGCGCGTGTTGACGAACACCAGCGTGGTGCGGTGCTCGCTCACCAGCTGCGCGAGACGGTCGTAGATCTGCGTCCACACCTCGCCGGACATCACCGCCTCGAGTGGCGCGGCGGGGATCTCGATCTGCAGGTCGCGCTCGCGCACGTGGCCCGCATCGATGATGCTGCAGTCGGCGCTGCCGTCGGGCCGCAGGTTGCCGGTGCCCACGAGGAAGCGCGCCACGTCCGCGATGGGCTTTTGGGTGGCGGACAGTCCGACGCGCGTGAGCTTGCGACCCGCCAGCGCCTCCAGGCGCTCGAGCGTGAGCGCCAGGTGCACGCCGCGCTTGCTGCCGGCCATGGCGTGGATTTCATCGACGATCACGGTGCGCGTGCTGGCGAGCATGTCGCGACCGGATTGCGAACCCATGAGAATGTAGAGTGACTCGGGAGTCGTCACGACGATGTGTGGCGGCCGGCGCCGCATCGCGGCGCGCTCGTGCTGCGGCGTGTCGCCGGTGCGCACGAAGGTGCGGATGTCGATCTGCGGCAGACCAAGTGCGCCGAGCTCCTCGCGGATCCCGGCGAGCGGCGCCTCGAGGTTCTTGTGGATGTCGTTCGACAGCGCCTTCAGCGGCGAGACGTACACGACGCTGGTCACATCGGCGAGGCCGTTGCCGGCCAGACCGTCGCGCACCAGCTGATCGATCACGGCAAGAAACGCGGCGAGCGTCTTGCCCGAGCCGGTCGGGGCGGCGATGAGCACGTGACGCTGTGCGCCGATCGCCGGCCACGCCGCCTGCTGCGCCGACGTCGGCGCGCTGAAGGTGCGATTGAACCAGTTGGCGACGGCGGGGTGGAAGGCGGCAGGCATGGCGCAATTGAAGCACAGCGGCACACTCAGGAGGAGCTTGGCCGCGTGCCGCCGCGCGCATACAGTAGCGGCAGCGCAGGTCCCCTGTATGAAGGATTGCCGGCCGGCCGGCGCAGCGCCGAAGATGCCGCCGGCTCCCCCTCGCGCCGCGGTGAATCTTTCATGCCAACCGTCAAGAGCTTCTGTCGGTTCTGTCACGCCAACTGCGCGATCGAGGTGGACCTTGAGGACGGTCGCGCGGTCGCGGTACGCGGCGATGTCACCAATCCGCTCTACGGCGGCTACACCTGCATGAAGGGGCGCGAACTGCCGGCGCAGACCTATCACCCGCAGCGCCTGTTGCAGTCGCTCAGGCGCGACGCCGCCGGGCAGTTCGCGCCGATCGGCAGCGAGCAGGCCCTCGATGAGATCGCCGCGCAACTGAGTGCGCTGCGCGCGCGGCACGGGCCGCGCTCGATCGCGACCTACTGCGGCACCTATGGCTTCATGAACTCCGCGGCGCTCGCCATCGCCGGCGGCTTTCACCAGGGCATCGGCAGTCCGAATCTCTACACCAGCATCACCATCGATCAGCCGGCCAAGGTCTACACCTGGTCACGGGTCGGCGCCTGGCTCGGCGGCCCGCAGCCGTTCTCACAGGCGGACGTGGTGATGATGATCGGCAACAACCCGCTCACCTCGCACTACGCCTGGCAGGGCAGCGTGCCGCCGTTTTCGCCCTCGCGTCGTCTGCGCGATGCCAAGGCGCGGGGGCTGAAACTGATCTGCGTGGATCCGCGCCGCACCATGGTGGCGCGGCTGGCCGACATTCATCTGCAGGTGCGCCCGGGCGAGGACGCGACGCTGATGGCCGCGCTGCTGCGCGTGATCCTGGCGGAGAAGCTGCACGACCGGGACTTCTGTGCGCAGCACGTGGCGGGCCTGGAGGCGTTGCAGGCGGCGCTGGCGCCCTTCACGCCCGAGTACGCCGCGCACCGCGCCGACGTGCCGGTGGCCGATCTGGTGGCCGCGGCGCGCCTGTTCGCGCGCGGCCCGCGCGGCGTCGCCACCACCGGGACCGGCGCGGAGATGTCGGCCAACGGCACCCTCACCGAGCACCTGGTGATCGCGCTCAACAGCGTGTGCGGGCGCTTCTGCCGCGCCGGCGAGGTGGCACCCTATCCGCGGGTGCTGAGCGCGGCGACGCCGCGCAAGGCGCAGGTGCTGGCGCCGAAGCCGCTGTGGGGCGAGGGCTTCGCGCCCTCGCGCATCCGCGGCCTCACGCAGCTGGGCGCCGAGATGCCCTGCGCTACGGCCGCCGATGAGATCCTGACCGCCGGCGAGGGCCAGGTGCGGGCGCTGCTGTGCATCGGCGGCAACCCGCTGGTCGCCTGGCCCAATCAGGCCAAGGTGGAACGGGCGCTGCGCAGCCTCGAACTGCTGGTGTGCGTGGACATCAAGCTCTCGCAGAGCGCAGCCCTGGCGCACTACGTGATCGCGCCTCAGGTGAGTCTCGAGCGCGATGACATCGCGACCGCGCCGGAGATCTTCTACGAGGAACCCTACGCCCACTACGCGCAGGCACTGCTGCAGCCCCCCGGGGACGTCATCGACGAATGGGAGTTCTTCTGGGGCCTGGCGCGGCGCATGAAGACCGAGATCCCCACGGCCGGCGGTCCGCTGCCCATGGACCGCAAGCCCACCAAGTTCGAAGTCCTGGAGAAGATCACGCACGGCTGCCGCGTGCCGCTCGCGCAGGTGCGCGCCCAGACCCGCGACGGCGGGCGCGTCTTCGCGCAGGCCGCGCTGCGCGTGGAAGCGGCGGACGCAAATGCCAGCGCGCGGCTGCAGCTCGCCCCGCAGGGGGTGGAGGCGGATCTGGCGCGGCTTGCGGCCCAGGCGCTGGATGCCTCGGGCCGCGCGGCGGACCCGGCGCTGGGCGCCACGCACCTGCTCATCTGCCGCCGCACGCGGCAGTTCTTCAACTCCACCGGCCAGGACCTCGAGCGCCTGGCGGTCAGGGGCACGACCAACCACGCGCACCTGAACCCGCAGGACCTCACCGCGCTCGGTGCCCGCGAGGATGACCTGCTGGAGATCTCGACCGCGCGCGAGCGCATCCTCGGGGTGGCCAAGCCGAGCGCCGACCTGAAGCCCGGGGTCATCTCCATGGCGCACGCCTTCGGTGCACGGGGTGATGATGCGGGTGCGGTGCGCGCGCACGGCGCCTCCACCAACCGCCTGGTGAATGATGAGCAAGATTACGACCCCATCACCGGGGCCTGCCGGCAGAGCGCGATCGCTGTCAGGGTGCGGCGCGTCAACACCTGACAGTCCCGCTGACACCGACACCGCCAAAAGGGGAGTAAAGTCCGCAGCTTCTCCCCGGCAGCGGTTGGAGGATATCCGAGGATGTGGGAAGCAGAAGACCTGGAAGCGGCCGCGCGACGCAAACTCGCCTGGCTCGCCGGCATCGTGGCAGCCATAGCCCTCGCCCTGGGCGGCTGGTACTGGTACTCGCATCAGGCCCCGCCGGCAGCCGAGCCGGTGCGGGCGGTCGCCCCCGCGCCGCCGCCGCCCGGTGAGGCGCAGATCTCCCACCCGGTGCCGGTCGAGGCGGGTGCACAGGCGCTGCCGGCCCTCAATGACAGCGACCAGGTGGTGCACGACTCGCTCGCCGGGGTGATCGGGCGTGACCCGGTGGAGAAGTTTCTCGTGCCGCAGAACATCGTGCGGCATTTCGTGGTGACGGTGGACAACCTGCCACGCAAGAAGGTGGCGGTGGACCTGCGCCCGGTGAAGGTCACGGCCGGACAGACGGTGACGGCGACCCAGGGCGACATCACGACCTTGAGTCCGGCGAACTTCGAGCGCTACGCGCCGCTGGTGCGCGTACTGGAGAAGACCGACGTCAAGGCGCTCGCGGTGGTGTACGAGCGGCTCTATCCGCTGTTCCAGCAGTCGTACGAGGACCTGGGCTACCCGGGCAAGTACTTCAACGATCGCCTGGTCGAGGTGATCGACCTGCTGCTGCAGACACCCGAGATCGCAGAACCGCTGCAGCTGACGCAGCCGAAGGTGTTCTACGAGTACGCGGACGCGCAACTCGAGAGCCGGCCCGCGGGGCAGAAACTGCTGCTGCGCATGGGCCCGGCCAATGCGCGCATCATCAAGGCGAAGCTGCGCGAGTTCCGCGCGGAGATCGTGAAGAAGAACTGACAGCGCGGCGCTGTTCTCCTCCTATGGGCGATACCACAGCCAGCAATGACGCCGACCTTGCGAAGCCCCTGAGCGAGCTGCGCTCGGTGCTGATTCCGGGCGAGACGCTCGAGGCCTTCGCCGTACAGCGCCGCGTGTTCGCGCTGCTGCACCGGCGAGCGCTGGTGGCCGCTACCAGCGGACGCCTGGTGGTGCTCACCCGCCGGCTGCTCGGCGGCTTCGACGTGGCCACCATCCGCTGGCAGGACCTGGAGGAAGTCACCCTGCGGGTCGGCATGATCAGCGCCGATATCGCCGTGCGCGCCGGCAAGGCCAGTGACCTGGCCTCCCTGGCCACGCAAGGCTCGCAGCAGGCCGAGTTCAAAGGACTGCGCAAGGAGCAGGGGCAGGCGGTGTACCGCATCTGCCAGAGCCAGGACCAGGCGTGGCGCGAGAAGCGCCGCGTGCGCGAGCTGGAGGAATTGCGCGCCCGCTCCGGCGGCATCCAGGTGAGCTCGGGCCCGGCCACGGTCGCGGGCGCCGCGGACGGGGATGCCGTGCGGCGCCTGAGCGAGGCGAAGCAGCTGCTGGAGGCCAAGCTCATTACCGATGCCGAGTACGAGGCGATCAAGGCGAAGATCGTCAGCTGAAGGTTTCCTGTAATACACAGCTAATCCACAGGCGATCCACAGCCGAGGTGCGCTAGGCTTCCCCCATGGCCATTCGCTTACGCCGCCGCCGCCCCCAGGAGAACGAGGTACTCGGGGTGTACAGCTTCCCGAGCCGCACCGTGCGCGTGCTGAAGACGCAGGATGATCGCATCCTGTGGACCTGTGACTGCGACAAATTCCGCCGCCAGACCGAGCAGCGCGAACCGCTGTGGTGCAAGCACATTGCCAAGGCCGCGGCGCGGCGCTCCCTGGAACGCCTGACGCGCCGCGTCGCGCTGAGTCGCTTCGGGGAGCGCTGAGCGGAGGTGAGGTCGCGGACGGTCCCTGCTTGAGCGTGGCCGTAAGGCCGGTCGCGGGAGGCGTTTCCCAAAACATCAGACGCCCCGGTTTCGGCCGGGTTCTGTAGGCCGCCTGCGCGCACTTATGTGCCGGATTGTTAAGGAGTCTCAAGGCCAGAGCGCGCCTTGGATGTCACACCCGAGGGGAGGGCTGTGACAGCCGCGCTACAGATGTCACATAACCCTTTTGGCCTTTGCGGATCAGTTTTGGACGTAGTATGGTTCTCGGGCCTTAAACGTAGGAGAGCGATATGCGCTGGGAAATTCCGACGGCGACTGAGTTCCGCTTTGGCATGGAAATCACGATGTACATTGCCAGGCGCTAGCACGTCTTCTGGGTGCCGGGGCCGCACAGGCCCCGCGTGCCGTGCGAACGTCGATGCTTTGTGAAAATTCGGGTGCTGGGGTCTGCCGCCGGCGGCGGCTTTCCGCAGTGGAATTGCAACTGCCGTAACTGTTCGGGCGTCCGTAACCGCACCCTGCGGACTCAGGCTCGAACCCAATCCTCGATTGCCGTGTGTGGTCGCGACGAGCGCCAGTGGGCGCTCGTCAACGCCTCGCCCGATATCCTGATGCAGCTGCAGGCGAACCCGATGCTGCAGCCGGCGCGCGCGCCGCGCGACACCGGCATTGCCGGCATCGTGCTGGTCGATGCGCAGATTGATCACACCACCGGCCTGTTCATGCTGCGCGAGTCCACGCGTCCACTGCCGATCTGGTGCACTGACAACGCCTACGCGGATCTCACGCGCGGCAATCCCATCTTCGCGGTGCTCAAGCATTACTGCGGTGTCGAGCACCAGGTGATGCCCATCGATGGCAGTGCGTTCCGTGTCGCGGGCGTTGCGGACATCGAGTGGCGCGCGCTCGCGGTGGCGTCCAAGCCTGCGCCTTATTCGCCCAATCGCGAGCACCCGGTGGCCGGCGACAACGTGGCGCTGGTGCTGCGCGATGCGGCCGACGGGCGCTCCGTGGTGTATGCCCCGGGGCTGGGCGCGATGGAGGAGAGCGTTTGGCACGCTATGTGCTCGTCTGCATGCGTGCTGGTGGACGGCACCTTCTGGACGGACGAAGAAATGATCACACTCGGCATGTCGCGCAAGCGGGCCCGCGATATCGGTCACCTGCCGCAAAGCGGCCCCGGCGGCATGCTCGAGTGGCTCGAGCGGCTGCCGCCACAGACGCGCCGCATTCTCATCCACATCAACAACACCAACCCCATTCTCGATGAGGATTCCCCCGAGCGCGCGCAGCTCAACGCCCGCGGCATCGAGGTCGCCAGCGACGGCATGGAGATTCAGCTGTGAGCCAGAGCGCCTGGACGCGCGCCGAGTTCGAGCGGCAGCTGCGCGAGCGCGGCCGCGCCTACCACATCCATCACCCCTTCAACGTGATGCTCAACACCGGCAAGGCGACGCCGGTGCAGATCCGCGGCTGGGTGGCCAACCGCTACTACTACCAGATCAACATTCCGGTGAAGGACGCGGCCATCCTCGCCAACTGCGAGGAGCGCGAGGTGCGCCGCAACTGGGTGCAGCGCATCCTCGACCACGATGGCCATGGCGAGGATCCGGGCGGCATCGATTCGTGGCTGCGCCTGGCCGAAGCGGTCGGGCTGGCGCGCGCGGAGGTGGAGAGCCTGGACGCGGTGCTGCCGGGGGTGCGCTTCGCGGTGGACGCCTACGTGAACTTCGCGCGCCGCGCGCCCTGGACGGAGGCGGTGTGCGCCTCCCTCACCGAGCTGTTCGCACCCGAGATCCATCGCCAGCGCCTCGCCACCTGGCCGGAGCACTACCCGTGGATCGAGGCGGCGGGACTTAAGTATTTCCAGAGCCGGGTGAGCTTGGCGCGACGCGACGTCGAGTTCGGGCTGGCGGTGACGCTCGAGCGCTTCCGCAGCCGCGCCGAGCAGGAGCGGGCCCTTGAAGTGCTGCAGTTCAAGCTCGATGTACTGTGGGGGATGAACGATGCCATGGCACTCGCCTATGGGGTCAAGACATGAGTGAGATGCCGGCCACGGCAAAACTGGCGCTCGCGCACGGCATGCGCCTGCAGTGGGAGCCGGCGCAGGATGCGCACGTGCTGCTGTACCCTGAGGGCATGGTGAAGCTCAATGGCAGTGCCGGGGCGATCATGAGCCGCTGCGACGGCGAGCGCACGCTGGCGCAGATCGTGGCGGACCTCGAGCGCACCTTCGGCGCCACCGACCTGGCGGGCGATGTGAACGCGTTCGTGAAATTCGCGCTGGAGAAGCGCTGGCTGGAGCTGCGCGAATGAGCGCCGTCTCCCCCCTGGCGGCGGCGGCGCCGGCGGCGCGCGGCGTGGGTCCCCCGCTGTGGCTGCTGCTCGAGCTCACCTACCGCTGCCCGCTGCACTGCGTGTTCTGCTACAACCCGACCGACTTTGCCAGCACGGCAGCGGAACTGCCCACCGCCGAGTGGCTGCGGGTGCTGCGCGAGGCGCGTGCGCTCGGGGCCGTGCAGCTCGGGCTGTCGGGCGGGGAGCCCCTGGCGCGCGAGGATCTGGAGGAGATCGTCGCCGAGGCGCACCGCCTCGGCTTCTACATCAACCTCATCACCTCCGGCATCGGTATGACCGAGGCGCGCATCGGGGCGCTCAAGCAGGCGGGCCTCGATCACATCCAGCTGTCATTCCAGGACAGCACCCGTGAGATGAACGATTTCCTCAGCAGCACGCGCACCTTCGACCTGAAGGCCAAGGTGGCGGCCCTGATCCGCGCCTACGACTACCCGATGGTGCTCAACGTGGTGCTGCACCGGCACAACATCGACCACGTTGGCGAGATCCTCGCCATGGCCGAACGCATCGGTGCGCAGTACGTCGAGCTCGCCAACACGCAGTACTACGGCTGGGCGTGGCTCAACCGCGAGGAGCTGCTGCCGAGCCGCGCGCAGCTGGAGCGCGCCGAGGCGGTCACGCGCGCGTTCCGCGAGCGCATCGGCAACAAGATGCAGATCTATTTCGTGGTGCCGGACTACTTCGAGACGCGGCCGAAGGCGTGCATGAGCGGACTCGGCTCGGTGTTCCTCGCCATCACCCCCGATGGCACGGCGCTGCCGTGCCACGCGGCGCGCATGCTGCCGGGACTGAACCTGCCCAACGTGCTCACGAGCGGCGTGCGCGAGATCTGGTACGAGTCGTCCGCCTTCAACCGCTTCCGCGGCGAGGGCTGGATGAAGGAGCCCTGCGTCAGCTGCCCGGAGCGCGCCAAGGACTTCGGTGGCTGCCGCTGCCAGGCTTACCTGCTGACCGGCGATGCCGACAATGCCGATCCGGTGTGCGAGCTCTCCCCGCACCACCACCTGGTGACCGAAGCGGTGGCGCGCGCCGAGCAGGCCGCCCAGCAGCCGCCCAGGGCGGCGCGTGAGCACGTGCTCAAGTTCCGCGACCACCGCACCTCGATCCCGGTCACCCCCGAGACGGGTGCGCGGCGCTAGCGTTCCCTGAGGACTCAACGCCGATGGCGGTGCGGCCGGTACTGAAGATGGGCGAGCCGCTGCTGCGGCAGGTGGCGCTGCCCGTGAGCCGCTTTGATGCGCAGCTTGCCGCGCTGGTCGCCGACATGGACGACACCATGCGGCACCTGAGCGGCGCCGGCATCGCCGCCCCGCAGATCGGCGTCGGTGCCCGCGTGGTGATCTTCGAGCTGCAGGACAACCCGCGCTACCCGCACATCAGCCCCGTACCCTACACCGTGCTCGTCAACCCGACGCTCACCGCCCTCACGCAGGAGGAGAGCGAGGGCTGGGAGGGGTGCCTGTCGGTACCGGGAATGCGCGGGCTGGTGCCGCGCATCACGCGCGTGCGCTACCAGGGTTTCGATTTGAACGGCGCGCCGATCGATCGTACTGTTGAGGGCTTCCACGCCCGCGTCGTGCAGCACGAGGTGGACCACCTGGACGGCATCCTCTTTCCACAGCGGGTGCGGGATCTGCGGCACTTCGGCTTCGAGGACGCGCTCGCAGGACAGATGACGCCAATGCCGGACTGACCTTACGCGAACCAGGAGAGTGCCCACCATGAGCCAGAGCCAGCGCGCCACCGGGTCCTTCGACGTCAAGGTCAACGCGGCCAAACCGGACACGCAGGTCGCACGTGCCGCGAACCTCAGCCGCCTCACCATCGACAAGCGCTTCCACGGCGACCTCGAGGGCATCAGCAAGGGCGAGATGCTGGCGCTGCAGACCGAGACCAAGGGCTCCGCCGGCTATGTCGCGCTCGAGCGGGTCACCGGCAAGCTCAAGGGCAGGAGCGGCAGCTTCGTGCTGCAGCACAGCGCCACCATGAACCGCGGCGACTCGCGCGCCGAGATCAGCGTGGTGCCGGATTCTGCCAGCGGGGAACTGCGCGGCCTGTCGGGCAAGATGATCATCAGCGTGGCCAGCGACGGTACGCACAGCTACGAGTTCGACTTCAGGCTCGAGGCGCGCGAGCAGGCCTAGCGCCTGCCGCGCTTCAGGGGGAGGGCTGGCGCGTGCCGGGTGTCGCGCGGCTGGTGCGCACGTCGCGCGTGAGGCGGATGGCGGACTCCACGCCCTGGTAGTAGCCGGGCACCTCGCCGCTCTCAAGGTAACCGAGCGCGGCGTAGAAGGCGCGGGCGCTCGCGTTCGTGGCGCGCAGCTCCAGCCCCACGATGAAGGTGCCGGCGGTCAGCGCGCTCTCCTCGAGCCAGGTGAGCAGCCGCCGTGCGATGCCGCGGCGGCGATGCGCCGGGTCAACCGCCAGGAGGTTGAGGTGCGCGCTCTCGTCCGCGTAACGCATGATGGCAAACCCGGCAATGCGCCCGGGGGCGCGCGCGGTCAGGACCACGCTGTCGGCATCGCGCACGTGCCAGCCGATGCGCGCCGCGCCCCACGCCGGCCGCAGCCCCGCCTCCACGTGTGTCGCTGACATCGCCGCCAGCAGCGGCGCATCCGCACGGCGTGCCAGTTCAATGCGGTAGCTGTCCACGCCCTAAGGATAGCGCTTGAGTGCGCCGGGCGTCTTCAGGCGAGCGTGTGGAACACCTTCTGCACGTCCTCGTCCTGCTCGAGCTTGTCGATGAGGGTGAGCGCCTCGGTCGCCTGCGCTTCCGGCAGCTCGGTCGGCACGGTACAGATGTATTCGTGCTCGGCGGACAGCGGGGTGATGCCGCGCGCCTCGAGCGCCTCCTGCAGCCGGCCGAAATCGGCGAACGCGCCGCGGATCACCAGCTGCGGCTCGCCCTTCTCCCCGCTGCTCTCGCCCATCTCATCCAGGCCGTGGTCGATGAGGTACAGCTCCAGGTCATCCTGGTCGAGGCCTTCGGGGTTCAGGCGGAACACGCCCATCTTGCGGAACAGGAAGCTGACGCTGCCGTTGGTGGCGAGGTTGCCCCCGCCCTTGGTGATGATGTTGCGCACCGCGGCGACCGTGCGCGTCGGGTTGTCGGTCGCGGTCTCCACCAGCAAAGCTACGCCGTGGGGCGCGTAACCCTCGTAGAGCACCTCGTGGTAGTTCGCCGCGTCGCGCCCGGCGGCGCGCTTGATGGCCGCTTCGATCTTGTCCTTGGGCATGTTGACGGCGCGCGCGTTCTGGATCGTGCGCCGCAGCGTCGGGTTGGAGGCAGGATCGGTGCCGCCGGCCTTGACGGCCATGGTGATGTCCTTGGCGATGCGGGCGAACTGCTTCGCCATGCGATTCCACCGCGCAAACATCGTGTGCTTGCGGACTTCGAAGATGCGCCCCATGGCGCGCATGGTGCACGAAGCATGCACGGCGTGCCAGCCGCGCCACGGGCGCGGCGCGCGCAGCGGTCGGGGGATTGTCAGGGAGCGCGCCGCTTAGCCGGCGGCGCGCGTGAACTTCACGCCAGCTGCGCGCTCAGCAGGCGCAGGCGCCGGCGCTGCAGGTGCAGGCGGCGCTCGATGTCGCGCAGCTTGCTCTGCAGGTCGACCTGTTCCCACTGCTCGAGGACCGCGCGCTTCTTCTCGCCCAGCCACTCCTCCTTGACGCGCGCCCAGTCGGCGAGGGCGGCGAGGAAGTTGTCGTACTCGTGCGCGAGCCGTGCGCGCAGCGGTTCCAGGCGCGAGAGGCTCTCGGCCGGAAACGCCGCCAGGCGCGCCTGCGCACGCGTGAACTGCATCGCCAGCAGCGCCTTCTGGATCTGGAAGTCCGGCGTGCGCTTAAGGCGGCTCGTGAGTCCGACGACGCTCAGGGCGCGGATCATCCACTTGGTCGGATCCCACTGCCACCAGCGCACGCCGTTGCGGTAGTCGTGCGTGAAGATGTGGTGGAAGTTGTGGTAGCCCTCGCCGTAGGTGATGACGGCCAGCACCGGGTTGTCGCGCGCGCTGTTGTCCTCGGTGTAGGGCTGCTTGCCCCACATGTGAGCGAGGGAATTGATGAAGAAGGTGACGTGGTGGCTCCACACCAGGCGCATGAAGCCGGCAAGGATCAGCATGCCCCAGACATCCCCGAGCAGGACTCCGGCGAGCAGCGTCAGGCCGAAGTTCGCCAGCAGCGCGAGCGGCAGGTAGTAGCGATGCTGGAACGCGAGCATCGGGTCGCGCTTCAGGTCGGGGATATTGGTGAAGTCGGGTCTGCCGCTTTTGTACTCGCGCAGCATCCAGCCGATGTGCGAGAACCAGAAGCCGCGCCGCGCCGAGTACGGGTCAAGATCCACATCATCCACGTGCAGGTGGTGGGTGCGGTGCCCGCTGGCCCAGGCGAACACACTGTTCTGCAGCGACATGGTCCCGAACACCAGCAGCACCAGCCGCACGCTCCAGTGCGCATCATAGGTGCGGTGGGCCCAGAGGCGATGGTAGCCGGCGGTGATCGCCATGCCGCTCGCGCCGGTGAAGACGATGGCGACGATCCAGGTGGCCGTCGTGAAGCCGTGGGTCAGCCCGTACCAGGGAACCGCGACGGCCGCGATGGCGGCCGTCAGCACGAACATCAGGGTATTCACCCAGACCAGGGGCGCCTTGGGCTCGTTAAGGGTCGTGTCGCTCATGCGGATTTGTAAGCGGCCGTAAGTGAAAGGGGGGCGCCGTAACTTATCATGACCGACACGGCGAAGTGGGACTTGCGTCTTCTTTGGGACGGGGATGGCGGTTTGCAAGCCCTAAGCCCCGCCCCGGCGGCCCCCGCCGGGCCCCCTTGCCATCCCCGCGCGGGGTCGTCCCGGCGGGGCAGGAATCGCGGAGCGGCGCAGCTGCGTGCTACCGTTGCGCCCCCTTACAAGACAGGCTTGCAGGAGCTGCCGTGATCGAACGTCGAACGCTCGCCCGCATCGGCCTCGTGACTGCCGCGGTCGCGCTGGTGGTGGTCAGCAACGCGCAGTCGCAGCCGGCGACCTCAGCCCCTGCGGGCCCGGTGCCCGCGGCGGTGGAAAAAGCCGCGCACGCCTATCTCACGCAGGCGGCACTCGAGGCGCCGATCCGCTTCCTCGCCTCGGACCTGCTCGAGGGGCGCGGGCCGGCGACGCGGGGCGATGAACTCGCGCGGCTGTATCTGCAGACCCAGCTCGAGGGCCTCGGCTACCAGCCGGCCTTCGCCAACGGTGCCTGGCAACAACCCTTCGACATCGTCGGTCTGAAGGCGCAGTTCCCCAAGACCTGGAGCTTCACCGGACCGGCCGGCAAGGTGGACCTCAGCTGGCGCGAGGACTACATCGCAGTCAGCGGGGTGCAGCAGGAGCAGGTGAGCCTCAGCAATGCGCAGCTGGTGTTCGTCGGCTACGGGATCCAGGCGCCCGAGTTCCAGTGGGATGACTACAAGGGCGTGGATCTGAAGGGCAAGATCCTCGTGATGATGAACAACGACCCGGACTGGGACCCGAACCTGTTCGCGGGCAAGCGGCGCCTGTACTACGGGCGCTGGGACTACAAGTACGAGAGTGCCGCGCGCCAGGGCGCCGCCGGTGCCATCATCATCCACACCACCCCCTCGGCCGGCTATCCCTGGCAGGTGGTGCAGAGTTCCTGGGGCGGGGAGCAGTTCCAGCTGCCCGCCGGCAGCGAGCCGCACGTCGGCGTGCAGGCCTGGACGACCGAGGAGGCCGCGCGGCGGCTGCTCAAGGGCGCCGGCCAGGACCTCGACAAGCTCGTGACCGCGGCGCACTCGCGCGACTTCCGGCCCGTGCCGCTGGGCCTGAGCACTTCGCTCACCTTCACCAACACCCTCTCGCGCGTGAAGACCGCCAACGTCGGCGGCGTGCTGCCGGGCAACGATCCGAAGCTCGCCCCGCAGGTGCTCATCTATAGCGCCCACCACGACCACTTCGGCATCGGCGAGCCGGACAAGAGCGGCGACAAGATCTACCACGGCGCCGTCGACAACGCCTCCGGCTGTGCCCAGGTGCTGGCGATCGCGCGCGCCTTCGCGCTGCTGCCGCAGCGGCCACGGCGCACGGTGATGGCACTGTTCGTGGCCGGCGAGGAGCGCGGGCTGCTCGGCTCGGCCTACTACGCGCAGCACCCGTCGTTCCCGGCCGGCCGCATCGCGGCGAATATCAACATCGACGGCGGCAACATCTTCGGACGCACGCGCGAGGCGGTGCTGGTGAGCCTGGGCAAGTCCTCGCTCGATGAGATCGCCGCGAGCGTGGTGAAGTCCCAGGGACGCAAGCTCGAGGGCGATGAGTACCCGGATCGCGGCTACTACTACCGCTCCGACCAGTTCTCGTTCGCCAAGATCGGCGTGCCGGCCCTGTATTTCTCGCAAGGCACGGACGTCATCGGCAAGCCCCCCGGCTGGGGCAAGCAACGCCACGATGAGTGGGAACTGAAGCAGTACCACCAGCCGAGCGATAAGCTCGACGGCAGCTGGAACTTCGACGGCATGATCGAGGATGCGCAGCTGTACCTGTACGCGGGCTGGCTGATCGCGCAGGCCGAGGCGCTGCCGGCCTGGAAGCCGGGTGACGAGTTCGAGGCGGCCCGCAAGCGCGCGCTGGCCGAGCCCGCCAAGAAGAACTGAAGCGGAAGGAAGCCTGATGTTTGCGGCTCTGGAGCTGATCGCCGCGGACGCGATCCTGGGACTGATGGCGGCGTTCCGCGCCGATCCGGACCCGCGCAAGGTCGATCTGGGCGTGGGGGTGTACCGCGACGACCGCGGCGAGACCCCGGTGCTCGAGGCGGTGCGCCAGGCCGAAGAGGCGCTGGTGGCGCAGCAGAGCACCAAGACCTACGTGGGCCCGACCGGCAATCCCGGCTTCAACACCGAGCTGGAGAAGCTCGTGTTCGGCGCCACGCACGCCGCCGTGACCGCCGGGCGCATCCGCAGCGTGCAGACTCCCGGCGGCTGCGGCGCGCTGCGCCTCGGTGCCGAGCTCATCCGCCTGGCCGCACCCGACAGCGTCGTGCACGTGAGCACGCCCACCTGGGCCAATCACACCCCGCTCTTGGCCGGCAGCGGGCTCAAGCTCGAGCGCTATCCGTATTTCGATCCCGCCACCGGCGGGGTGCAGTTCGGCGCCATGATGAGCGCGCTCGAGCGCCTGCCGCCGCGCGCGGTGGTGCTGCTGCACGCCTCCTGCCACAACCCGACCGGCGCGGACCTTGACCAGGACGAGTGGCGTGCGGTGCTCGAGCTGCTCAGGCGGCGGCGCCTGCTGCCGTTCATCGACATGGCCTACCAGGGGCTGGGGGAGGGTGTGGAGGCGGACAGCTTCGGGCTGCGCCTGCTGTGCGCCGAGCTGCCCGAGGCGCTGTGCGCGGTGTCGTGCTCGAAGAATTTCGGGCTGTACCGCGAGCGCACCGGCTCGCTGCACGTCATCAGCGAGAGCAAGCCGGCCGCGGAGGCGACCTTAAGCCAGCTGGTGCGCATCGCCCGCGGCATCTGGTCGATGCCGCCGGATCACGGCGCGGAGATCGTGCGCCGCGTGCTGCTGGATGCGACCCTGCGCGACCTGTGGGAGCAGCAGGTCACGGGCATGCGCACGCGCATCCAGAACCTGCGCCACGAGGTGGTCGCGCAGCTGCGCCGGCACTGCCCGCAGCGCGACTTCAGCTTCATCGCCCGCCAGCGCGGCATGTTTTCCTTCCTCGGCATCACCACCGAGCAGGTGCGGGCACTGCGCCTGCAGCACCACATCTACATGACCGACGACAGCCGCATCAACATCGCCGGACTGCGTGCCGAGAACCTCGAGTACTTCGCGCGCGCCGCCGCGCAGGTGCTGGCCGCCTAGGAGCTCTCCGGGATGATGAGGCGGTGGGTGGACTTCACCTCCTCCATCACGAAGTAGGTGTGCGTCTGCTGCACGCCGCGCACCGCGGCGATGCGATCGCCGAGGAAGCGCCGGTAACTCTCCATGTCGGTGACCCGCACCTTCAGCAGGTAGTCGAAGCCGCCGGCCACCATGTGGCACTCCATCACCTCATCGTGCGCGAGCATCACCTGCTTGAAGCGCTCGAAGGCATCCGGCGTGGTGCGATCGAGCGACACCTCGACGTAGGCGAGCAGGCCCAGGCCGAGCTTGCCCGGGTTGAGGCGCGCGAAATACCCCTCGATATAACCGGAAGCCTCCAGGCGCCGCACGCGCTCCAGCGTCGGGGTCACCGTGAGGTGCACCTCGCGCGCGAGCTGGGAGACCGCCGCCCGCCCGTCCTGCTGCAGCCGGGCGAGGAGCCCGCGATCGATGCGGTCGAGGGGGCGGTCGTGGGCCGGGGAGGCCCCTGCCGCCGGGGATGTTTTGGGGGTCATGGCAGTCGATTTACCTATTAAAGCCACTATTTCGGATAATTATCCTCTGGGTGGAACGATATCATAAGCGTAATTAACTACCGATAACGGGACACCACCATGACGACGCCCCAGATCGCGGCCGGTTCCGCCGCCGCGCTGTTCACCCTGCGCGAGCGCCTGCGCGCGGCCACGCTGCGCCCGGAGAGCGATGCGTCGGAGGAGATCCTCGCGGACCTTGAGCCGACCGCGGGGCCGCTGCAGGCCGCCCAGGCGCGCGCCGCGCGCTGGGTGGAGGCGGCGCGCGCCGATGAGCGCGCGCGGCCCCTGGTCGAGCAGATGCTCGAGCAGTTCCCGCTCGACAGCGCGCAGGGCAAGGCGCTCATGGGGCTCGCCGAGGCGCTGCTGCGCACTCCCGACCCCCGGCGCGCCGATCAGCTGATCGCCGAGCGGCTCGCGACCGTGCGCGCCGCCGGCCTTCCCGGCAACACCGCGCTGATGCTGCGCACCGGTTTCGTGCTGCTCGGGGCGGCGGGGCGGCTGTTGCCGGATGTCACCGCGCAGCTGGCAGGGCAATTCACGCCGGCGAACCTGGCCGCCCCGCTGGTGGCCCCGATCGTGCGGGCGGCGCTGCGTCAGTCGATGCAGATGATGGGTCACGCGTTCATCGTCGGGGACAGCATCGAAACGGCGCTGGCGCGCGGGCGCTCGGAACCGGCCCTGGCGCTGTGCTCCTTTGACGTCCTGGGCGAGGGCGCCCGCACCGCGGCGGACGCGCAGCGTTACTACGATGCCTATGCGCACGCGATCGCGGTGCTCGCCACTCAGCCCCCCGGTGCGACGTACGCGCGCTCGGGCATCTCGGTGAAGCTCTCGGCGCTCGAGCCGCGCTATTCGCTCAGCCAGAGCGCGCGCGTCAACAGCGCGCTCGCACCGCGCATGCTGGAACTCGCGCGCGCCGCCGCGCGCGCCGGCATCGGCTTCACGATCGATGCGGAGGAGGCCGACCGGCTCGACCTGTCGCTGGATATCGTGGAGACGCTGGCGCGCGATCCCGCCACGCGCGGTTGGGACGGGCTGGGACTCGCGGTGCAGGCCTATGGCCGGCGCGCGCCGCGCCTGCTGGAGTGGGTCGCGGCGCTGGCCCGCGACAGCGGGCGGCGCCTGGGCGTGCGCCTGGTGAAGGGCGCGTACTGGGACAGCGAGATCAAACGCGCCCAGGAGCGCGGTCTTGCGAGCTTCCCGGTCTACACCTCCAAGGACGCCACCGATGCGAGCTACCTGCAGTGCGTGCGGGTGCTGTTCGCCGCGCGCGAGGCCATCTACCCGCAGTTCGCCACCCACAACGCCTACACCGTCGCGGCGGTGCTGGAGCTCGCGCCGCAAGGCGCCGCGTACGAGTTTCAGCGCCTGCACGGCATGGGCGAGGCCTTGTACGAAGCCGCGCGCGCCGAGGATCCGCACTTCCCGCCGATCCGCGTGTATGCGCCGGTGGGCTCGCACGAGGACCTGCTGCCGTACCTCGTGCGCCGCCTGCTGGAGAATGGCGCCAACAGCTCCTTCGTCCACCAGTTCCTGAACCCGGAGATGTCAGTGGACGAGGTGGTGCGCGACCCGCGCCGTTCGCTCGGCGCCGAGCGCACCGGCCCGGCGGCGCGCATCCGTGAGCCCCACGCGCTCTATGGGCCCGAGCGCGCCAACTCCGCCGGCGAGGACTTCGGCGACCCGGCCGCGCTCGCCGGCCTTGAATCGCAGGTGCAGGTGCATGCGGCGGCCCCCTACCGCGGCGGCCCGATCCTGAGCGGCCCCGCGGCGGGGCCCGCGGCGGACGTGGCGGTGAGCTCACCAGCGGACACGCGGGTGATCGTCGGCTACAGCCGCGATGCCACCGCGGCGGAGATCCGCCAGGCCATGGAGGCGGCCGCCGCCGCGCAGCCGGCCTGGGAGGCGACCCCGGCCGGCGAGCGCGCCGCGTGTCTGGAGCGCGCCGCCGAGGCGCTCGAGCTGCGGCGCGGGCAATTCCTGAGCCTGCTGGTGCGCGAGGCGGGCAAGACGCTGCCGGATGCGGTGGCGGAGATCCGCGAGGCGGTCGACTTCTGCCGTTACTACGCCGCGCGCACCCGTGAGCTGTTCGGGGCGCCGCAGGAACTGCGCGGGCCCACCGGGGAGCGCAACACGCTGTCGCTGCACGGCCGCGGCGTGTTCGTGTGCATCAGCCCGTGGAACTTCCCGCTCGCGATTTTCACCGGACAGGTTGCGGCAGCCCTGGTGGCCGGCAACGCGGTGATCGCCAAGCCCGCCGAGCAGACCAACCTGATCGGCTTCGCCGCGACGAAGCTGCTGCACGAAGCGG
>Ga0105242_10000753_pt1 | contig 25210 bp, 26 predicted proteins | sample KBSM24metaG_FD_81521 | JGI IMG/M metagenome (GOLD analysis project Ga0105242, IMG submission 81521) | Miscanthus rhizosphere microbial communities from Kellogg Biological Station, Michigan, USA - KBS M2-4 metaG | ecosystem: Host-associated > Plants > Roots > Rhizosphere > Soil | place...
GAGATGATCGTCGGGTTCCGATAGCCCCGCTCGATCTGCGTCACCCACGTGATGTGGACGTCAGCTCGCTCGGCGACAGCTTCCTGCGTCAGACCCCTGCGCTCACGGATCTGCTTGAGCGCAGCTCCTACGGCTTTGGGGAGGTCATCGGGCGAGAGCATGGGTGGCCGAGCAAATCCGCCTCCCTATGCCGGCGTCTATAGACGATGTATCAGGTACCGTTACCTCCTTGAATCGACTTGAGCAGAGGGAAGATGGCTGACCGAGATAAGGCCGAGGAGGAAGCGCACTCGGCCATCCAGCAGATCGCCGACCTCTGCAAGGCACTCGCCCACCCGCTCCGCATCGAGATCCTCGACGCCCTTGACGCCGACCCCAGACGCACCCTCTCGGCCTCCAGGTTCGCCAACACAAAGGACGCCGACCTCTCCCGCGTCTCCTACCACGCCATCCGTTTGAAACAGGCGGGCGTGCTGGAGGTAGCCACCGAGCGGAAGGTCCGAGGAGCCACCGAACGCTCTTACTCGCTGACGGGCCCACGGGCGAGACTCGCACTGGATGTCATTGCGATGGTCCGGGCTGGCAGCGCTCCGTCCTGATCGGCCCCAGAACGACAAAAAGGCCCGCCACCCCACTGAAGGGATGACGGGCCTGTACGTACCCCCGGGTTGACCGGGTATGAAGGTGGTGAGGCTAGCTCAGCCGCAGACCCAGGGTCCGGCTCCAGCATCGACGTAGAGACGGTGCGCGGCTCGATCTTGGTCTCGCTTGGACCAGTCGCAAGAGCGGCAGTAGGTCGCGTAGGTGGTGTCGAGCAGCTGGTAGGCGCCGCGGGCGCTCGAGGTCGGGTTCTGCGCGCCGTAGTCGCCACCGCTCTCGCAGTCGACGATGTAGAAGGGGATCGCGTAGCAGCGGCCGCCTTCGCAGTAGGGGGTGACGCGCGAGCGCCAGAGTTCACCGCGGCGGTGCTTGTAGAAGATCCGGCGGTAGAGCGCCCACGAGCGCTTCATCGCCTTCCGGTCGCCGGCACCGGCCGCACACGTGAACCGGTGGTGCGCTGCGGCGATCGTCACCGCCTTGGGCTTCTCCCTCTCCCACCGAGACTTCTTCCAGGTCTTCTGGGCGAAGGTCTCAAAGGCTGGGGCGGTGAAGCCCTGGCCGTGGCAGGGGTCTACTGGGTGGGGCGGGATGTTGGGTCGCAGAGCCTCGGTCGGACTCGCAAGGAGAAGCGCGAGCAGGACGATGGCCCCGATGATCATGGGCGGGGTAGCGCGGCGGATGCCGGCTCCTTTCGTTGGGGATAGAGCTGCCCAACGTCGGCCGAGCTAGAGCCGGTGGGCCTTCAGGTGAAGGTCGGAATCGGTTGCTACCGTCAGCCGATGGCGCAGTGGGAACATCGACCCTGCGGCACCGTCCATGAGGCTGGCCCGGTGCCGCCCGAGGAGTGCGACTTTTGCCGGGGAGTGCTGGTTCGGGTTCGACCGGGACCGCCGGGCTGGAAGACGGTTCACGGACCCTCGGCCCACGTACACCAGGTGGCGAAAGGCTGCCGTGGCTGGGAATGCGCGCGCTGCGGACACACCGTGAAGCGCAAGAACTCCCCAGGCATCTGCGAAAACTGCCGGCGCCTCAAGGGCTACGTCCCGAACTTCCGCGAAGTGCAGATGACGAAGCGCGCGATCCGCAAACACACGCATGGCCCCGAAGGGCAGACGCCGAGTCGCCGAGATGAAGTCTTCGCTCGGGACGGCTTCCGCTGCGTGCAGTGCGGGGAGGCAGACCGAAAGCTATTGACGCTGGACCACATCGTGCCCAAATCGAAGGGCGGCACGAACGCAGCCAAGAACCTTCAGGTCCTCTGTCGCGCCTGCAATAACCGCAAGGCAGACATCGTGCCGCCGCCGGGGCTCACCTACCCGCCCGAAGTTCTCGCTGCCTGATCACCCTCGCGAGCAGTCAGGGGGTGGCGCTACAGTGGGGGCGTGGAAAGGGTCCGGTTAATCGCGGAATGCCGGAAGGTCGGCTTCGACCCCACGCCGGGGCAGCTCCGTTTTCTGGCGTCGATCGACGAGTTCGGTCAGCGAGCGGGGCGGGAGTTGAGCCGCGAGGTCACGACGTGCCTGCGCCGCGCCGAATCGCAGTACGCCAAGGCTCTCTTGCGAGAGATGCAACTGCGCTGATGGCTCGCGGCCCCATCCCAGACAAGCCGAGGAAGGGCGGGCCTATTACAGGCCATCGAACCGTTCTCGCGCCAGCCGAGATCATCGACACGCCGGAGCGCGCCGAACAGCTTGGCCTTACTGCTGATGCGCGTCGGATGCGACGCGAAGTTCGCGAGCAGCGTCAGGCTCGCTGAGCCACCGCCGCAACTCCTCCGCGCACCCCTCGCACAAGTAGACCCAATCCACCCGCTTCATCGGCCTGCAGAACCCGATGACGTAGCGCTCTTGGTGAGGGTCGATGCGGTTGGGGCATCGGGAGCAGGAGAGCGTCTTGCTCAACGCCGATGGCTCCGCCGCTGGATCCTGCCCTGCTCTTCAAAAGCAGCGACAATCTCGTCTTTCGATTTGCCCTTCGGCGCCTCACTCAGCCAACACGCCCGACACAAGGTCGCGTTTTTCCGCTGCAGCTTGACGCCGCAGAGAAGGCATTTGGGTCGAGCATCGGAGCGCCGCGCTGCAGCGATCTTGCGGCGGGTCTCGACGGACTTGGATGCGCAGCCCTTGCAGCAATAGCGCTGTTGATGGTGGCGGGGCTTGAAGGACCCCCCGCAATGCTCGCACGGCCGAGGCCGCGTTCCAACGCAAGCTTTTGAGCAGTAGGTCTGGCCGTTTGGCTTGCTGTCGTAAGCGCGCGACGAGAAGGTGTTGCCGCACGATGGGCACACCCTCTCTTCCACCGCTTCCTCACCGCGTGGCATCGAAGTCGAGCAGGGGCCAACGAAAATCTCCGTACGGGGATTCTGTGGATCTAGCTCAAGTCGAGCCCCGAAATTCACCACCTGTACGTCGTCGACCCAGACGACCCCATTGGCTGCATCGAAAACGGCCTTGACGAGATTGTCCAAATCGATCCGTTGTCGGTTCGAGCGGTAGAACACCATCCCAACCTCTAAGCCCGCCCTAAATGGCGACCTTCCTCCCATTGCGATCTGGAAGTGGCGAGCGAGGAGTTCTTCGTGCTCGCTGCTCTTTCGATCGGAGTAAACGGTGCCGCTCTGTCGGTTGAAGCGATGCCGCGCCTTCGAGCGAGGCTCCGTGGCGACGGTCACCTTGAGTGCTGCCGCTGGCGCCGCCGTCGTCACGAGCGGCTCGGCCAGGGAGGCGTTCCCGGGATCTCGAGCGTGGCCCGGAGCGGTGCATCGGCTGAAGCCACGCCGCCGTGTCGTTGATCCCGTAGCGCTCCCATCGGGTCCTTGCCTCGTCCAACTACGGCCGGTAGCCGGCTTCAAACGGCAGACTGACCGGCTTGTAGTTGACCGTGTCGACCCAGCTCGGTTTCCAGTTCTTCACCGAGTGGGCACCGCCAGCTGAGCCGTCCTCGCTGACGTTGTAGTCGTAAGTCCCGAAGGAAGCAGCCCGACCCTCAGTCGAGATGTCCGCGCCTTCCTCGGTCCCCACGAAGACGTTGTGGTCGACCTGGTAGCCCGAGCCGGCAGCCTGGTTCGAGTAGTCCCGGAATAGGCAGCCCCAGTGCGAGTTGACGATCGTGTTGGCCCGGAAGACCAGCCCCGTGCCCTGGTAGATCTGACAGGTATAGCCGTCTGAGTCGTTGTCGAACAGGTTGTTCGTGACCGAGACGTTGGAGAAGGCGCCTTCCTGGAACAGCAGGGACTCATGCGTCCCCGTGTTCCGAGCGACGTTGCCCTTGAAGACGATGTTCTTGCCGCCACCGAAGATCTGCCAGAGGTCCTGATGGACCGTCGAGTGGGCGTAGCGCAGGCTCGGGCCGAGGAAGGTATTGCCTTCGACCGTGAAGTTCACCGGTGAGGCGGACTGGATGTAGTCGTTGGCGACTTCCTTGATCGTGTTGCCGCGGATCGTGAAGCCTTCGACGCCATCGGACGCGGTGATCCCGTAGCCGTTGGCAACTCCCTCAGCCCCGGTGAAATCGAGGCCGTGGAAGTAGTTGCCTTCGATCAGGACTTCGGAGACCTTGGAGCCGGAGACCGAGTGAGCTTCGCCGCCGGCGTGGATTCCGAAGGTGCCGGTGAATTCGCTGCCGACGATCTGCACGTCGCGGGTGGCGCCGATCAGGTCGAGCCCTCCCGTGAAGTGCAGGCCGACCAAGCGGACCCCGCTGGACTTGTTGAGGATCGAATAGCCCAGGGTGCCGGGACCCCGCAGGGTGACGTTCGTCTTTTTGACCTGCGAGAGGCTGAGGGATCCGCTGGCGCCCTTGAGACAGAGGACCGCGTTGGCGGGCGCGTTGGAGACCGCGGTGCTGATCGAGCCGGTGACGGTCGACGTGCATTCGGCCGGCGCCGGGGGTTCGGGTTTGGGTTCCGGTTCAGGAGTCGGCGGGATTACGGGCGGCACTTCGATCACTTCGCCGTCCGGTCCCTGGATGCCCTGCGGACCTTGAGGACCTTGTGGGCCGACTGGACCCTGGATCCCTTGCGCCCCCTGTGCGCCGGTCGCTCCAGTTTCCCCACGTTCTCCTCGTGGGCCAGCTTCGCCGCGATCACCCTTGTCGCCTTTGGGGCCAGCGGGACCACGCTCACCAGGCGGCCCCTGTTCGGGAGCAGGCCGGGCCTCGAGCGCGGCAACTCGTTCTGTCACTGCGGCCAGCGCCGAGGTCAAGGTCGCCAACTTCGAATTCGTCGCCGTCTTGAAGCTGGCGAAGTTTTGCTGGAGGGTCTGGAATTGGGTGAGGGTCGGACCGCTGACCGCCGCCACAGCACTCGGCGTTACCGAGGCTGCAGCGATGACCAGGGCGAGGAGGAACAGCGGCGGGCGGCGCACTTGGCTACGCCTCGTCCTTCACCCGAGCCGGGATGCCGCGGGCTTCGAGGAAGTAGTTGACGTACTTCGCCCCCTCGCCGACGACGGCGCCAGCGAGCAGGCCGCCACCGACGACGATCCAGGCGGTGAGGTCGGCCGGTGGGTGGATCACGCCTAAGGTGCGCAGCAGTGCGAGAACACCGGTGACGATGAAGGTCGCAACGACCTTGCGGGAAACCGGCACGGTGATGAGGGGCATGAGCCCTTCCTTTCGTTCGGTATGGAGCGCCCGGAACGCGGGCGCCAAGAGGTACTGCGGTGGGCTACTTGCCCTTGGGCTCCCAGATCAGGCAGCGATAGAGGCCGTCGCCGAAGAGGTTGACCACGCCAGCATCAACCGGAGCGGAGCCATGGCCGATCGTCCCGTCTCCTCCTTCACCGACATACCCCTCGGTGTGGTGGCCCACGGTGTCCGACCAAGAGGAGATGTAGACGACGATCCCCCAGCCCTTCGCGCGCATCTCCTTCTCGGTGACGATCTTCCAGCCGTTGTGCTGGCCGAGAAGCGTGCCGGTGTAGCCGCCGGTGAATCGAGCTCCGTTGGGGTCCGGAAGCTGGGCCGACCAGCAGATGCCGGTCACGAACTGCGAGCAGTCCGAGCGCTCCCCGTACTGAGGACCGGGCTTGATCTCGTGCTTGCAATCCCAGCTGCCCGACTGCGAGTAGAAGTTGCGGCGCTTGTTCGTGGCGCAGTTCACTGCGGCGGTCTTCGCGGCGAGGATGAAGCGCTCGCCCGGATCCCCATCGTCCACGCGGTTGCCATCCACGTGCGGACCGGCCTTGGCGATTTCGCGTTCGAGCTTTCCGACGTCGGTGGAGATGCCTTCGATGCGCTTCGTCAGCGCCCGAGCCCGGCCGCGCCAGAAGACGGCACGGTGAGATTCCTTCGTCGCCTTCGCCTGAAGCTTCGCGACCTTGCCGTCCTTGCGCTGGGCCTTGCGCAGCTTCGCTTCTCCCCGGGTCTGATCCTCGTTCGGCCCGTAGGTCAGCAGCGTGTGGGCTTCTGCCCGCAGCTTGTCGGCGACCTTCATCGCCGCCTTCGCCTGCCGTTCGTAACCCTTCTGGGCAGCGTGGCGTTTCTTCATCTTCCGCACAGCCCGATCCCTCAAGGCCGTCTGGATCCCAAGGGAGTGCGAGAGCGAACCGAGGCGCGCTCGTAGCTTCGCCAGCATGTGCCGGCTCCTTTCGATTGGTGGTTCTATGGAGCCGCGCTCTTACTCGGCGGCGAGGTCTTGGATGGGCGCTACAGTGGGGTCACTGCAATCCCACTACTCGGAGGGGAAGCCCGAGATGGAAGAGATGCACGCAACGCTGACGCGGGAGATCCACTCAGCGGAGGCCGAGGACCGACCCGTCGCCCAGATCCGCGTCACGCCGGATGCGATCCAGGGGTCAGTGACGACGGCCCCAATGACGCCCGAGCGCGCTCGCGTCCTCGGTCGGCTCTTGGCAATGCCAACCGTTCCGCCGTGGCCGGGCGGGATCCGAGGACTCGGGTCGTCCACCGACGAGGTGGTTGCCTTCGGCGACCCGAGTAACGAGCGGCTGCTTGAAATCCTCGTTCACCCCGACGACTGGCGGCAACTGCTCGCCGAGGTCGACAACCTCTGGATGCTCGACATGGGCGGTCCGATCAAACGAGTCGCCGGAGTGCCGGTCTCAGGGACTTAGCGGGCCAGCTTCCCCGCTACGCCCGCTCTGCGCAACGGCCCGCTTCTGGCGGGTCGTCTGCGTTAAGGAGTCGGGCAGTGCCCAAGCAGCTGGCAGCCGGTGTCCTGCACGCCGCCAACCACTTCGTTCGCTGCTCCGTTCACACCGGAGACGACTTCTGAGGCAGCACCTTTCACGCCTTCCAATGCTGGGACGAGTGGACCGGTCGGTTCAGGTCGAGCCCCCTCCCCACCCTGCGGCTGTTCCTGTTCGGGCTGGGTAGCCGTGGGCGACGACGACGTTTCGGGCGCGCTGTCCGGCGCCGAGCCACCTTCGCTGCCACCTGGTGCCGGCGCCGCCCCTCCCCCGCTGCCGTGGTGCTGAGGCTGATGGGTGGATCCGTCGCCGTGGCGTGGGCCGAGCGCTTCGCTACCGCGGGTTGACGGAGAGGTCGCGCCGCCGCCCGCCGCTCGGGTCGGGCCGTGTTCCAAGTTTTGGACGGACTTGGAGTTGCCTTGGACTTCGCGCCGTTGAGCCACCCCGCACTTCGTCAGCCGCAGCAGCCGCTCATTCCGGTCGACCTTGCGGAAGGGGACGCAGGCATCCTGGACCGACTGCTGTTCGTCGGATTCCCGCTTGATCCGCTGGCATTCCTTGCCGTCTGGATTCACGGCACAGGCGGAGCGGGTGATGATCGAGCGCGTTTCCTCGCCCCGCAGGGCAACCCCGACGACCGCCACCGTGGCGAACGCTCCCAGCCCCAACGAAACCAACATCACGGTCATTGGGTTGGCTTCCATCCAGAGGTAGCCGCGGTTCAAGATCTGCTTCACGTCCAGAACCTTTCGATCGCGATGCAGAGACCGAGCAGGGTGAGAGCAGCGGTCATCGGCTGTTCCTCGAGCAGCCTCATCGGAAGGGGAAGTTCCTGTCGATCGTCTGACCCGCCCAGAAGAGCGCCAGTACGACGAGTGCCCCCAGTAGCCCCGGCTCGATCGAGCCCGACTTCAGCTGGCTCTGCACCGCCAGGGCCAGCAGCACGACGGTGATCAGCACCGCCAGCCAGGGCCGCGGCTTGCGTTCGGGCTCTTGCGCGTGCGTCAATCAACTGGCCCCTCTCAGTGGTCACGGAGCGGACTAAATTCGGATGCTGAACCCGGCTGTAGCGCTCGGGATCGGTTACGGTGCTCGCGCTTCTGGAACTAGAGAAGGGGAGAGCGTTTGCGCCGTCAGAAACCGATGTTGTTCGTCCTCACTGTCATCGTCGCGGGCTCGCTTGCGACGCCGCTACTCGGTTGTGGGGGCAGCGGCAACCCGACCATTGAAAAGGCGAATGCGAAGGCCCACGGCGAGTACGAAGTTTGCATGGAACAGGCTGAAGAAATCGCGAATCAGCAAGGTGCCGACGCAGGCAGCGAACACATGGATCAGTGCGTCAACAATCTCTCTCACGAAACTTACGTCGAAGAATGACCCCGAACGCGCTACGCTCCCCTGACCATAAAGACGCCCCGGCAGCGATGGAAGCGCCACCGGGGCTCGCACCAGAGAGGATGAGTCCCTGATGCAAGCCAAGACTAATCGTCGCCCTCGGCGGCTCCCGAGCTACTCCGCAGTCACCTCGACGCTCGCCCTGATCTTTGCCCTCGCTGCGTTCTGCGTAGGCGGGGCAATGGCTACTGGAGTACTCGTCACCTCGAAGCAGATCAAGAACGGATCGATCCTCACGCAGGACATCCACAAGAACGCGGTCACTGACAAGAGCATCGGCAGCAACGCCGTCACGTCCACGGACATCAAGAACGATGCGGTGGGAGCCGAAGACATCGGTGCCGGCCAGGTCGACTCAGAAGCGATCGGCACGGGCCAGGTTTCAAGTTCCGACATCGGCAACGGTCAGGTGACGCCGCAGGATGTGACGATGCCTGGCCCCGAGCAGATCAAAGACTCGGACGTGGCGAAACTCGCCCCCGCTTCGCTTGCCTTTCAGAGGCTAGATGAGGTTGGCTCCTATACCAAGGAAGACCCCGACTCAGCCCTACAGGTCGAATGGACCGGGTCGGTCGATGGCCATAATGAGGGCGAAGCTTCTGGGTGTGTTTTTCAGCTTCGTGTCGATGGGCAGCCGCCACAGGGCGGTGGCGGCGAAGTCTTCGGGCTCGGGGTCGTCAGCATCGCTGACTCCGCGCTCTTCTCCGGCTTGGGCTCGGGTCCGCATGCCATCGAAATCTGGGCACGTCTGGCCCAGTTTGAACCCACTCCGATGGGTGGCCCGAATGCCAATAGCTGCACCGTGGGGCCGGCCGCCGCGGGAATTAGCCAAACGATCGTCGTCAGCGAGCTGGTGATCTAAGGGAGGTTCGCGGCTTCCCGCCCATTCGCCGCCCGGGCCATGTATGCCGAGAGCAACTGGTAGCCGTTGTCAACTGAGATTTGAAGCGTTTTGCCATCCTGGTCCCAGTTGGTCTGGGTTATGAGGCGAGGCGCATCGTTGGGGTGGTTGACGAGGGCGATCGTTTCGCTTGAGCGAGGCTTCCAACCCTGGTGCCAGTGGCCCTCAGCATCGCGGATGTAGCCCCCCGCGATGCTGATCGTGCCCGGCGCCTTTGGTCGGTTGTACTCAGCCAGGTAGGCACGCCCAATCTGAAGGGCTTCGCCGAGGTTGCAGGGGAATGGCGCGGTGTATTCCGCCCATAGGTCGACGCCGTGCCGGTTCGCAGGATTGCCTTCAGCTTCGTCGCGGAGTTCGGCGAAGTCGCTCGGGTAGAGCGTCTGCGTCCGACCACTGAAGTCGGTGAAGGTGACTTCCACCCCGTTGGCGAAGGACTCGATCGAGTCGCCCTGGAGGGGCGTGAAGCGGACTCCCGGATCATCGGTGCGGACGATCCAATCGGCTTTGGTCAAATCAGCCGGGTAGTAGAGGAATTTCTTTTCCTCATAGACGGCGGTCTCGAGGAGGTCGAAGTCGTTCAGGGTTTTGATCGCGTCGTCCGGCTTCACGCCCTTGAAATTGGCCTGGCCAATGGGGTAGCTCGTCGGGTTCCCCGCCCACGTAAGGGGCGTAAAACGATTGATGATGTCCGCGAGCATGTCCGATGCGAAGAACCCTTCTTCACCGGCCGGTCCCTGCTTAGTCAAGCCATGGCGCCCAAAGATGCGGGGATTTAAGGCTCCGTGGGCAATGTTGTAATCCCCGATACTGGGCCCTAGGTAGGCGTCCTGAAGCAGGGCGTACTTGTAGCCAGCGCCGTTTGCGACTGCCGCGAGGTTTGCAACCGCTTCTTGATGGCTCGGCGTCGAGGCAACAACCGAGCTGGTTACATCATCGGGCGAGAGGAAGCCGCACTCGGCCCAGTTCGTGTCTGGGCTGCCGCCGCTGAGCGTAGCCACGTCAAAACGAAGTTCCCCGATGTCAACTCCGCCGCCCCAATACCACGCCTCCTGCAACTCGATATAGGAGGCTTCGAAGTGGTTGAAGGTAAAGACGATCCCGGGCGCGGTTGCGCCAGCCCCGCGCCACCCGTTGATGTCGGGTTCGGCCACAAACCGATACCCAGCGGGGATGACCTGAGCCCGCCTAGCGGTTGAGGGGCCACCCCAGTTCGCAAGGGACCGATCAACGTAGATCTCGGAGAATTTTCTAAATCGCGTCGCCGCATACCAGCCGACCAAGGTCACCAGGAACTGCTGCACTGGATCGTTAGTTCGGCCGAAATCGTGGTTTAGCCCCTCGTAGGCAACTGACCCGTCCTTGCCAACGAAGCGATGCGTGTCGATGAGGCCGAGATCCTCGTAATCGCGCATCGTTTCTCGGGTCAGTTTGAAGCTCCCTGGGCCGCATCCTTCCCCGCGCTGGGTCGAGTGGCTGATCGACTGCGGCCGTTTCGATGCCCTCCGAGAGGTCGCATCGAGCCTATAGAGGGTGCCGTCCGCCGTCTCCACCTCGACGTCGAGCTCCAGGGGGGGTTTCGTATCGGCCATCAGCGTGGGGCCAGAAACCGTTCGGCAACCTTGACTTCGACTTCCTGGTTGTTCGTCACGCTGGAATCAGCCTCAAGGTCAACATCGTTGGGGCGCGTCTTCACAACAAGACGACCGATCCGCCCGGAGTCGCCCGCGGTGGGTATCAGTAGTCGAGCCCCTCGGTAGCTTGGGGGCGGTCCGTAGTACGTGCCGCTCGCGTCCTGACGCTGAAGGGGATCGTCGACATCGGCCCTGAGTTCCGCTTTCCTGCCCGAGTAAAGGACCCGCCCCGCTTCGATGCCGGCGTTGAGGACGAAACTTGACGCACTGCGGGTACATGCCGTTGCCGAAGTCCACGCGTCATAGATTCCGGCTCTGCCCGACACAAGGGTGCCGCCCGTCGCCAGATCCACATCCTGTCCATAGATGGAATTGCCGAGGGCAGATCCAGGAGTAAATGCCCAACCCTGGAACGTCCCGTCTGCGGCCGCGGTAAGTCGTACAGTGACGCCGCTAGATAGGGCGGGAGACGGAGCGACAATTCGACCAGAAGCACCGATAGAAGACACCGTTCCTGCGACCCGTTTGAATATCCGCAAGAAGGGGAAAACGCCCGAGTCTGCGGACTCGTAGGTCAGCGCAGCGATCAACCAGTTTTCTACGTTCACATATCTGGCCAGGACCCCCAGGCGAATTTTTCCTTCGAGTAGGAGGCTGGACTTAAACGTAGCCTGAATTTGCATGGTGCTATATGAGCTAGCCCCAGCTAGTGCGAAGCAACCAGAGTTCGGGTCTGCATCACTGACGGTGGTCCTCTGCATCCGGCGTTCGCTGGAATTGAATACAAAGCCATTTGCACCGGTTTTGCCAGTCTCAGACCATGAGCCGCCAAGATTGAGTGCTTGGCCTTCAATGTTTCCGGTCTTCCCTTCGCAGAGATCGAAGGCGAGTAACTGTGCCGCAGCAGTTGAACTGGTGCCGCGGCCCTTGCCCCACCCCGCGCCGGTCGGGATCAACTCGATGTAGTTGATCTCTGGTTCGGAGGAGCCTTCCGTGGTGAAGGCTTCGATCCAAGCGATTCCCCGCTGCGTTCCCGCAACGACTTCCTCAAAGGTGAATTCGCCGAGGTCGATCTCTGCGAATCCGTTAATTACAGGCGGCGCGACTGCGGAAAGCGTCTTCAGCGGGCCGTCACCGGTGCGGTAGGCGAGCTGGTAGCGGACGACGGTACTGGTCACATAGACTCGGGCCTTCATTCGGTAGGAGCCGAGGAGCGACAGATTGCCCGTATTGCAGAGCGGCGTCGGCGTCGTGAGGGCGGTGCCTTTTATGACTTTTTCTGAGGCGTAGGCCCCCGACCGCGTTTTCACCGCGCCCGTTGAGCCGGTGACGCTGAGGCTCGCCGCGGTGATCAGGCAGGCACCGCTGTTCTGATCCAGCCCCCACTCCAGGTGTCGGCGATCCTTGGTCGCTTTGTCGGTGAGGACCATGCGTCCCTCCGCCGGCACATCGCCACCCACTTCTTTCAGTTCGACTTGCTGAAGCGGAGTTGCATCGGCGACCGGGCCGAGTATGGGTCGCTCAGGCGTATAGCCGAAAGGTCGACAGGTGATCTTCACGGGGACGAGCGGCGCATTGAGGAACCAGCCAGCCTGGTCACCAGCGATCGCGACAGGCAGATCAATCAGTTCGCCGAGTAGCGCGTACCACGTATAGGTCCTCGAGCTGTTCGCCGGCGTCCAGACCAATGGAATTCCGCCTTTGTCGCGCAGCGTCGACGCCTTTTGGAGCTTGGCCTGGATTGCCCCGAAGGCCGCCAAAGCCCCATCCATGGCGGCGTGCGGTGCGACCCGAATCGAGAAGGCAAATTCCGCGTTGGTGTAGTTGGGCTCGTAGGCGAGCGCAGCCCCGTCGGCATCGGGGTTGTCGACCCACTGTGGAACCTTTTTGGCTGGAGTGAAGGCGAAGGTGCCATCGACGATTTCGAAGTTCGTCCCATCGTTCAGTGCCAGCCCGTCCAGGACGATCTGCTCGAATTCCGATGGCATCAGGCGGTCCCCACCTTTCCGATCCCAGTAGCCAGCCCGGCCCGGTACACGCTCGGCCCGAGCTTGCCTTCAACTACTTCCGCAAGTGCCCTGAGCGCTTCCCTTGCGGTGATCGACTGGCTCGATCGTTCAACTTCCTGCTGTTCCTTCAGCGTCTTGTTCAATTCCTGGAGCGTCGTCTGCAGTTCGCTCTGGGACTGTTCGACGCCTTCAAGGGAGTCACGCAGCCCTTTGACTTTGTGCGCCGCTTCGATGTCATCGCGGGGATCAGGAGTCGCAAGGGCTTCCTGGAGTTCCTGTTCGGCGATTGCGAGAAGCTGGTGCAGGGCTGCTAGATCATCAGCCTTACCAGCGGTGAGTTCGGCGAGGGCCAGTTCCCGGTTCGCCCAGTCTTCGGCGGTCGGGGTTGCGTCCCTCAGAGCTTGGGCGGCTGCGGTCAGATTGCGGGTAGCTTCGGCGATCTCCTTGGGGTCGCCAGACTTTTCGGCACGCTCTAGTTCCTTCTTCGCCAGATCTTCCAGGTGCTGCAGTGCTTTGAGATCGTCTTCTTTGCCCGGCGTCGCTTCGGCGCGGGCCATCTCCAGATCGGCTGCCGCTGCCTCGGGATTTTCGGATTCTTCGTTCAGGCCTTTACGGGTTGACCGAACCCCGGAGAGGCTGCCCTGCACTGAGCCGAGTTCTTCTCGGAGGTGAGTGGCTTTGCCAAGGAGACGTTTCTGCTCAGCCGGACTGCGAACGACCTTCAGCTTCTCTTCAACCTGGGTGAGCTTGCGCTTCAGCTCTTTCTGGCGCGCGACAAAGAGCATTTCCTGGTAGTTCAGGACGGCTTCGTCGTCAGCTTTCGTCGTCGTGTCTTCCGCTTGGGAAAGGGCGAGTTCGGAGACGCCAACTTTGCCTCCGTAGCCGATGCCGGGAGCGCGCAGCAGTTTCTTGACCGTCGGCGCTAGACCTCGGGCTGCCGGCGGCAGAGCAGTCGGCTTCAGCGGCGGCGCCCAGATCGCCTTGCCCGACTCGATCTTGGCGGCCTTGATTGCCTGCCGACGTTCTTCGCGGCGGTCTTTTACGGACTGGCCGGCGGTTCCTTTCCCCCGCTTCGACCCGAGGCTCTTGACGGCATCGGCCACGGTATGGCCCATCCATTCGACCTTCGCCGGCGTATCGGTGATCCCTAGCGGCGCGCCGATCTTGCGGAGCCCTGCTTCCGTGAAGTCGATCGATCGGCCGGTCCAGGACGCGGGGCCCCAGTCGATGTGCTGGAGGAGACCAGATGCACCCCCGACCGTCGCCCAAAACCAATCCCCGAGCGTTGAGTCGTCTCGGATAGCAAAGCCCGGATCTTCATCGGTGTGGCTTCCGTCGGCCGTCGCGTTGCCAGTGCCGCCCTCATAGGACGCCTTGCCAGAGACGACAAGGCCGCCCGACTGGAAACCTCTCTTCTGTTTCTGTCCCCTCCCCCGTCGACCCGTATTTGCTCGGGCCATTGCCTGCTCCGAGAAATCGGCATGGCGGATCGTGAAGCCCGGGCGAAACGTGTAGCCATTGATCCACCCGAAGCCACCTCCGGGATTCTCGCTCGACGTGCCGATCGCGCCTTTCCCGTCAACGACGGCGTAGACGTGCTCGGAGTTCGCCAGCACCGAGACATCGCCCTTACCGGGTAGTCCCCAATTCGTAAAGCCCCCGGAGACCATCGGTGGGAAATTCCAGCCCGCGCCGTCGAAGAGCTCGGAGATACCGCCGCTGCAGTCCCAGGGGCCGCTGGTGGATGCCGTGGCTCCGTGGCCGCCACCCCAGAGGTATGGCTGGTGCAGCGCGTCCATCCGGCTGCCGTTGGCGATGACGCGCGCCTTGCCGTTGTGCTGGTTGTAGTAGCGGGTCGCTGCTTTGAAGACCTGATGGATCGCGTGCTGGCCGGCTCCGTGTAGGGGTTCGGTGCCACCTAGCTGTGGTTCGGCGCCAAGGGGACCGCCCTTCTGGAACCGCGGGGCCATCGAGAAGTTGAGGCTGTCCAGCGTCGAGGTCCCAATTGCCCTGACGGCGTTGCGATTCAGGACGTACTCGCCCTTCTCGAGCATCGCCGGCACCGAGTCACCCGAAGGGGCTCCGAGGTCGATCGTGCCGCCGCGCTGTTTCTTGGCGAAGGCGACTTCCTTCACGCCGAGGGAGGAGAGAGTGTTGTTCAGCCGGGTAATGACGTCGGCCATCGAGCGCGACGTGACGTGGTCGAAGGAGGCGACGTCACCTTTGGCTCGACCGCTCTGCGTGTGGAAGACATCGGTGAAATGCCCAAAGGCTTGTTCGGCACGCTGGGTCGCGGTCTGCGTCGCGTGCCCAAGGCTTGGCATCTGGTTGACCAGACCGCGGAAGTGCTTGCCGAATGCGGCCTGCGTATCGCTCATCCGTTCCAGCGAGCGGGCGAACTTCGGCCCTGACTTCGTCGCCGCTTCTTCGATCAGGTCATTGAGGTGCTTTTTCGAGCCGCTAAGTTCGCGTTCCTTGCCCACCAGCCTTTCGAGAAGCTGGTAGTTGTTCTTTTCTTGCCCGTACTGCTTCTGAAGATGGGTGACCATCCGCTGAAGGCCGGGAATCCGCTGCTTCTCCGAGGCGACCGCTTCAACGGTTCGGTGCTGATAGAGGCGAAGTTCATTGCCAGCGAGCTTGTGTGCGTCCTTAGCTTCCTTGGCGGTCTCGGCGTCCTTGTGCTGGGCGCGCGCAAGACGGAGCTCCGCTTCATTGGCCTGCTGAGAGGCCGGCCCGAATTTGCGGATCGCCGAATTCAGTTCCTCATGCGCCCGCTTTACAGCCTGAGTCGAGCGCTGGTGCCGATGGTTGGCCTGCGAGAGGGCGTCCTGTGCGTTGCCTAGCCCGCGGGCAGCATCCGCCTGCCGCTTGAATGCGTCGGCAGCATGGGCCGCCATGTCCCGGAGGGACTTCTGTAGTGGGGTTAGACGCTTCTCGGAGTCAAAGAGATTCCCGACGAGCCCGCCGAGGAAGGATCCTGCGCCGACCCCTACGGCAGCGCCTAGGGGTCCGCCGAGGAAGGCGCCTGCGATTCCGCCCACCAGCGCGCCGCCCGCCTTGAACCCCGCCTGCTTCATGTCGCCATCGGTGGCGGACGAGATGATGTTCGCGATGCCCGCTCCCGCGATGGCCAGCGGGATCCCCGTTTTCAAACCGGTGACGAGGGCAGACGCGCCTTTCCCGCCGGCGATCTGGAAAGAGCCGAGAAGACCCTGCCCCGATGCCAGGCCAGTACGAAAGATCGAGAATCCTTCGGCGAGAGCCTGCCCCAGCTTCATCGCCTTCAAGGCTCCGGCCGCCTTGACGAGACCGCCGATGCCGGTCGTCAAGGCGCCCGCCACTCGGATCACTGGCCCCAGCGCCACGGCGAACAGTCCGACCTCGACGATGCCCTTTTGGACTCCCCCCGGCAAGCCGAGGAAGGTCTTCACCATCCCTGCCACCGATTGCCCAACCTGACGCAGGAGGGGGATCAATTTGCCCCCCATCTCGATGCCCAGCGTCGCTGCTTCTGCTTTCAGCTTCTGCCACTGAAAGGCAAGAGATTTCGACTGCTCTTTGAAGACCTTCGCCGTGGATCCGGTGTCGTCGCCGAAGGCCCGAAGGTCGGTACCAGCCATGCGTGCGCTTTTGCCAGTCAGGCCAAAGACGGCCCGCATGGCTCGGACGTTGCCGAAGAGGTCGCCGATCGCTTCTTCCCCCCCACCCACTGCCTTGGTCACCGTTTCCAAGGCACCCTGAAAGCCCTTCTGATCAACGAGTTGTTTAGACGTCTCGTAGCCCAGTTCGCGGAGAACCGCATGCATGGCTTTTGAGGGCTTGATGAACGCCGTGACGGCCTGGTTGATGTTGGTCACGGCCGTTTCGCCGGACTGCCCCTCCTTGGTCAGGGTGGAGATCGCCGCACCGACTTCCTTGATGTTGATCCCCATCGTCGAAGCCGCCGGCAGGACGTAGCCGATCGACCCTGCGAGTTCGTCGAAAGAGACGACGCCGCGATTGACCGTTTCGAAAAGGTCGTCGGAGACCTGGCGGGCAGCTTTCGCGGGCCGGTGGTAGGCGTTCAGCGCCGCCGCCACGGCTTTCGTCGAAACCTCCGTGGTCGTCAACCCGGCAGTCGCCGCTTTCGCCGAGGATTTGAGTACGACCAGCGATTCTTTGGCATCGAAGCCGGACGACACAAGGTCGTAGAGGCCATCGGCAAGGGTTTTGGGTGCCTGCGCCGTCGGGCCCGCCAGGTGCTCGACGGATTTGCTCAGCCGTTTAAAGGCGGGTTCGGGGAGCTGCGCGATGGAGTTGACGTTGCGCATCGACTTTTCGAAGTCGATCGCCGTCTTGACCGCGACGGCGCCGATCGCCGCGACCGGTAGGGAGACATTCCGGCTCAGGGTCCGGCCGGCACTCGACATCCGAGCGCCGGCCTGCTGGATCCCCATGCCGGCGGCCTCAAGCTCATTGCGGGCTTTCTTGCCTGCCGTCCCCGCTCGTGCGAAGGCACGCTCGAGAGCGACGCTGTCACCGGTTAGGCGGACCTCCAAAGTGCGCGTTGCGATGGATCAGCCCTCCTCCCGGCGTTCCGCCAACTCCTTCGAGATGCCCTCCAGCAGCAGGTCGACCTCCCAGCTGGGCAACTCCTCGATCACTTCATGGGCCGAGACGCGGCAGTAGCGCCTCAGCAGGTAGAGCGCCTGTTTCTCGTTGGCGCTTAGATAGGGCGGGGTCCAGAACCCCGCGACATGATCTGCTCGGCTAGGGCGAGCACATGCCCATAGCCGATGTTGTCGGCGTCGAGCTCCCGCTTGACGACGGTTTTGACCTTGGTCTTTTTGCCGGCCTCGTCGGGAATCGGTTCGGTCAGCGTTTCCATGAACTCGAGGAATTGCGGCAGGGCGTCTTCGACGGTCTCCTCAGAGTTTTCTAGCCGCTCCCACTCCTCACTTGCCTGCTTTTCAAGTGAGCGAGTCATATCTTTGAGGCGGAACTTCGCTCCCCAGAGGTCGATATGCACCTCGTCGAACAGCTCGGCAGCCTTGATCGTGCGCGCTCGCGCCATGTCATTCCTTCCCTGCGATGGGAGTGCGATGGTGTGCGGCGCCGCGGCCCATCGCCAACCGGGCGCCGCACGTCTATTCAGCGAAACTGGTACCGAGAGACGATGGCCTCGAGGAGGACACCTAGACGCTCCTCAGTGCCCTCGCTTGCCGCGATGACCTCTTTGGAGATGAACTCGGTCCGGGGGATGTCGATCGGCACGCCACGCGGTTCGATTCGACCACCCCAATGCCACACTGCCGCATCCGGCTCGGTGGAGTAGAGGGAGATCTTGCCTCCCCGAACCCCCGTCTTCACCGACTTGCGCTTGCGCCCGATCTCTCCCTTGGAGTCAACCGGCCCATAGGGGCGGTCGGTCGAACTTCTAACTCGATCGCGCGCATCGTTGCCGATGTCCCGCAACTCTTTAACGAGCGAAGCCCCTAGCCGTTTGTCGATCTTGCGGAAGTCTCGGAGCAGATCTCCGATCCCGCCCGTATCGATGGCTGAGGACTTCGCCATCGGTCAGTTAGAGCGTGGCGTCGACGCTCATGTATTCGATCGAGATGGGGGCTTCCGTCCCGTTGTCGAACACTTCAAACGACCAATCCGGGATCAGGATGTCCGGCCCGCCGACCTGGGGGGTGTCCCCCGTGAAGTGGACGGCCGGCATTTCGATCTTGAACGTCTCTTTGAACGATTCCGCGATCGTGGCTCCCGTGAAGCCCAGGACCACTTTCACCGAGTCGCAGTTGGTGAAGTGGTTGTACTGGGTCAGCCCGCTGAACTCCATCGACATCGAGCCGGTCGGCCGGATGTAGTCGTTGGGGAGCGGCTCCGCGGCGAGGGCGCCACTGCCGAGACCGAAGCGATCGACTTTCTGCGGCAGCGGGATCGTCAGATTGGCGGAGGGCACGATGGCCAACGTGTCAGCACCAACTTTGATTTCCCCGCTGACGAAGTCGAACGAGGTGATCCCGGTCGGGTAGCTAGCCACTGCTAGCGCTTCGGCCGTCACTACATCGCGCGCGTTGAGGCTGAGCGTGGCCATCAGCTCGGCCCCCGTGTCGCAGGAGAAGACCGCCTGCGTGATCTTGGTGCCGATGTAGCTGAAGGGCTGAACCGTGCCGGTGACATCGGGCTTGCCGACTTGACAGGTCAGCGACTTGCCGAGCGGCGCGGAGGTACCGATCGCATGGACCTGTTTGTAGGCGGCCGTCGAACCCTGTTTGGCTGGCGTGACGACGTTTCCGTGAAGCAGATTCAGCCAGCGCCCGAAGCCCTTGTTGGGGACCTTCATCACGACATCGCCCGTGCCAGAGCGCGTGGTCGGCTTGTGCCGCAGGACCGGTGCCGCCATGCGCCCGGCCTTCAACCCGGTCGACGTCAGGTACTGCTGCTGGCGCGTCAGGGTCTCCGAGTCGAACTCGAAGAACATGTCCGGAACTTTGTAGGTCCCGAAGGCTTCCTCGGTCTTGATACCGAGCTGGGCTGCGAGCCCGCTGGGGATAGCCATGCTTACTTCTCCTCCTTGGTCTTGCCGCCGCCCGGCGCCTTCCAGATATCCACCTGCTCGAGCAGGCCCTTGGCGATCTCAGCCGGGAACTCAGCCGGCTTACCTCGCTCTGCAACAACGACCTGCCCATCAGGCAGGGGGACTTCAACCTCCGGCTGGGGACCGTCATACGTGACCTTCATGTCGCCTCCTACTGGCTTTAGATGCGTGCTTTGGCGGAGAGGGTCATCACGACCTCACAGCCCCGTTTACGGTCGAAGAGAAAGGGGGTCGGCTTGACCTTCGAGACCCAGTGGAATCGGACGGTTTTGTTCAGCGTCGTCTGCTGGGCCAGCGCTTTCTCTGCAGCATTGGCGATCTCGAACGCTCGGTCTTCAGACGGACGCAGCTCGTCGGTCCCCCGCATCGCAACTACACGGAGGGTGATTTCGATGTCCTCGTCGAGCTTGGGCGGTTGACTTCCGATTCCGGCGAAATCCCGGTTGGACTCCGCTTTCCAGATCCAGATGTACTCGGTAGAACGCTCGGGCTCCCGATCGTCGCTGACCTCGATGCCACTCAAGGCTTCAGCCCCCTTGAGGATCTCGGTAACGGCATCCCTCACGTCGAGAATCGCCGACGCCGCCACCTACGCCACCGTCACGTAAGCGTTGTCTTCGACAAAGGCATTGACGCTCGGCAGTGGGAACCGCGCCCCGCGCACCCCGGGAAGCACGATCGAGTAGGTGCCGATGTCGGTGGTGACTGACGTAGCCCTCTCCTCGACATCTGACGGCGCCGGCGTCAGACGAAAGGCGGCTAGATCGCGGACGGGAGATGCGGCCTGCGGGAAGCTGCCATAGCCATGGACGTAAGCCACCACTATGTTGCCCGAGCCCACGGGCCAGTTAGCCGAGCCCGAGACGATGCCCTGAGCGGTGACCCTTAGCCCGTCGAGATCCATCTCTTCACCAGCCACCGTGACGCTCAGCAGCTTCACGGCCTGGGGGTGGGAGAGCAGGAGATCGGTGGTTCCGGGCCCGTCCAGCGCCTCACGTGAATAGCGGTTACGGAAGGCGACCCCACAAGCGCCTTCTATGTCCCGCAACGCGATCTCCCGCTCCATCGCCACTTCCGGTTCGGGCGCCACGGTATCGGTGCCGAGCTTCTTGGAGATCGACCGCAGCGACGTCACAAAGCCTCCGACTACCTCCGTGTAGGTCGTGACGCTCGTGGCGCCGTCACTCCATACCGCAGTGAGAAGGTCGACCTCCGGGACTTCGTCGCCTTTGATGTCGACGACGAAATGGGCGATGTCGTCTTCGGTGGCGGCAACTTCGGCCGCTTCGACTTCTTCCAGGACCTTCGCCTCATCCGAATCGCGGGTAACCGTCACCTTCGGGATGCCCGAGAAGGTCGCGGGGTCCTCCCCGTAAGCCGGGAAGCGGATGCTCGAGGTGACGCCGCGCTGGATCTCGCTGAGCCCGCCGGCAGACCCCTGCGCACTGATGTCGGTGAACGTTTCGACCGGCATCTCAGGGACCCTCGTTGTTGTCGACGATCTCGAAGCTTGGCTTCGGGTTCTTGTTGGGGAAGAATTGGATTCTGGGAGGCGTCGAGCTTTCGTCCCAGGTCACCTTGATTTCGACGTCGTATTTGTCGCCGACGTTGTCGAGGTCTCCTTCGTTCCAGACGTAGCGGGCGTTGAATTCGTCTTCGTCGGGCGGCGAGATCGCTTCGACGTCACCGCGGATCAGATTGACGCCATCGAAGATCAACGCCTCGGCTTTATCGGCCGAGGCGATGTCGACGAGCTCACCCTTGTCGTCCTTGAGCTGGAATCGTTCAGGCGGCCAGGTTTCGCCCTTCGTGCGGGTGCTGTCAGCCATCTAGGCCCAACTCCGTGGAAGGGGCGTCAGGGACGAGGCGGCTGCTTGGAGACTCCGGTGCAAGGTCACTGGTCGGTCCCTCCGTCGTCAGGGTGTTGGAGACGCCGCCCTCCAGCTCGAGGCCCGTGCTCGGCCCTTCAACCATCAGGGCGGAGGCCGAGACGCTCGCTACAAGGGAGGTCGGGGCGCCGGACAGGGTCAGCTTGGTCGGGAGATCGGAGAGGGGCGCTTCCCGGTCACCGATGACCACTTCGGGCACCGGCATGGCCGCGAGGATGACCGCGGATGGAGCGACCACCGTGAGATTTATGCCGGCTGCTGCTGCGCTCACGACAGCCACGGCGGCTGGGCTCTGCAGGCCGATGCTCGCGGCCGGGGGTGCTGCTCCCGCGGACGCGCTACCCGCCGGCAGGGACACAGTGGCGCCCGGCGTCGGGGGGTCCGCCCCGGCGGTGGCGCCGGCAGAGGCCGCCGTCACCGTGACGCCCAGCGCCGGGCCAACCCCAGACGCGCTGGCCCCACCCGCCGTGGTGGTAATCGAGGCAGAAGGCGTCGGCGCTGATGCTGCGGCGGCAATGGCGCCGGACGGAGCGCTGAGGTTGATGGTCGGCACGGCCGCCGAGGCCGAGAGGATCGCCACGGCGGTCGGAGCGGCGACCGTCACGTCTTCGGTCAGCGCCCCACCGTAGAAGTCGTCCCAAGCAATACCGGTGCCGCTCCCGGCGCAACCGATGAACCCTTCACCGCTGACCGTCGAGTTCGTTTTTTCGATGACGGTGGTTTTGACCCCGGCCGCCGTTTCGTGGACGCACTTGATCGTCGTGCCGTTGCATTCCAGCCAGAGCTTGTCGCCGACCGCGATCGTCTTCGTGCCGGTGCCCACCGTCGCTTCGACGCCCGCTTTGACGCTCCCCAGTTCCCAGGCGCCCGCCGTCGTGACGGCGAGGTAGTAGCAATTCAGGGTCGACAGGCCAGGATTCTGAATCCGAGCCGTCAGCTCGAAGGTGCGGCTGGTCGTGGTCGCTGCGACCGTGACGCGCACGACCTGATTCGCTGCGAATTTCGTCGCCCAGTAGGAGTTCGACCAGGCGTTTTCGGAGTTGGCGAACCGTTCGCTGGTGAGGGCGACCTGTTTGTCGCCGTTGAAGACGGGCCCTTTCCACGCGCCCCCGTTGTTGAGCGGGGTTTCGTTGGCGCGGTTCGCGTTGTCGAGAAGGGTCGCCACGCGAGCCTCTAACTACGGTTCGACTTTGGCGTACAGCACCCCCGACGCGGCCCATTCGACCGTGAATTTCCCGCCGCCCGGAACCGTCATGCTTGCCCCGAAGTCCACGTACCCGGCCAGCGGCGACGTCGAAGAGATGCCGGTCGACTTATAGACGATCGCGTAGCGGGCGGTGACGCTCGATCCGGTCACGGTCCAGACGGCATTCGCCGCTTTCAGCCGGGTTTCAAGTTCTTTCTGTTCGACTTCGCAGCTCGCAAGCGCGAGGCCACCGGCCGTGTAGCCGTTTTCGGTGCCCAGCTCGTTCGTGATGTCGCTGAAGAAGGCGTGCGTTTTCTGGTTCGGCGTATAGCTCGCCGTGCAGAGCGCCAGCTTCATCGTGTCCGTGTCGAAGTCAAACGGCGGGCTGCCGTTGAAGAAGCCTTTGAGGGGGGCGGCATACCACTTCGCGCTGACGGCCATCTATCGATCCTCCTCGCGGCGCTCGGCGCCTAATGCTTTCTTTGAGACAGCGTCGCTCGCCCGGCCGACAGGCGGTTCGGCAATGATCTCCGCTTCGCCTCGTTCGACCAGTTCCTGCGCCACGGAAGCCTCGACTTCGTAGATGCGCCCGTCCTTACCCTTGACCTTCATCGAAGTCTCCTCGCACGAGGGGGCGGGCGAGAGCCGGGGCCCCCGCCCGCCCGAATCGCTATTCAGCGCACTGAGCCGTCTTGAACGCGTTCTGGTCGATGATCCGACCATCGGTGCGCAGGACGCCGCGCCATGCCACCTGGCCTTTGTCCGCGTACCGCTCGGTCAGCACCCGGATCGTGACGCCAAGGGCATCGCGGATCAGGTAGGCCCGTTTCACGTCGCCGAACCCGACGACGACCTTTTTGCTGCCGACTTCTTCGACGTCCGGGTCCGAGTAGACCGGGTAGCCGAGGATGCGGTCCGGCTCGCCAAGCTGAAGGCTCGGCTGCCAGAGGTACTGTTCGTTTTTGTCCTTCAGTTTTCGGACGATCGCCAGGGTCTTGTCCGCGATAAGCCAGGAGGCATTCGCCCGGTAGGGACGGATGACGGAGTGCTCGAGGTCGATCAGGTTGTCCCCGGTCGGCCCTGCGGTTTTCGAGACACCCGAAAGCCCGACGACAGATTTCGCCATCAGACCTTCAGGCTGTTCAGTGCCAGACCCCGCGACATAGCCTTTGTTGGTCGCACGACCCAGCTGGAAGCCCAGGCGGCGACCGACGAAGCCAGCCACGTCGAAGAGGGCGTCCTGCACCATCTCCTCGGAGGCGAGGGTCATGCGCGCGTACTTGAACGCACCGACCAGTTTCTCTCCGAATTCGTCCGCGTCGTCCGGAGTCGTTTCCGCCTCTTTGACGACTTTCGGGTCTTCCGCATACGTTTTCACGTAGGGAATGTGGAACGAAGCACCGCTCTCCGTGGTGATCACCTCGGCAAGGCCACGAACCGTTCCGAATTCCAGGAGCGATTCATGCAGCGCCCCCCATTCCTCAGGGACGGCCAAGCCGCCTTCTTCGTCGGAGCCGACTTTGAGGGTAGAGCGCTGCTCGGCACTCAATTCCCGTTTGGCGGCATAGGCGTTCAGGGCCTCGCGGTACTCATCCGAGCTTCGGTCGAGCGTCCGTTCCTCGGCCCCGCCATCCTCAGGCGCGGAGCGTTCCTCCGCGATGGCGCGGATATCCAGCCCCTCGTGGCCCTGGGTTTTTTCGTGGCGACGGATTTCGGCGGTCACGTCATCGACCCGCGAGTCAATGCGGTCGAACTCCTGGGACTCCTCGGAGGACAGCTCGCGCGTCTCTCCTGCTGCTTTGTCGAGAATGCCGCGCTGCTCAGTAACGAGTTTCGCGCGCTCCTCGATCAGGTCACCAATAGGCATGGCGATTCCTTTCGATCGGATTCGTTTTGTCGAATCCGCGAGGGCGCGCTGACCAGCTACGGCGCTAGGCCGTCCAAGTCATCGAGTCCCCGTCGAGCAGCACACATCCGTTCCCGTCAGGCTTGGGCAACCATCAGCCGCCGGCTAGCTGGGTGCTCCCGGCGACGGCTCTCCCGCCTGTCAGTGATGCTTCTCTACGCGGTGGTGCCGGTCGCTTGGACCGGCGGGGTGAAGATCAATCGTCGCCGGCAGTCGCGCCGGTATCCCCACGGCGCTCAGCGACAAGGTATTGGTAGTGCGGATAGACGTCCCGCGGATGTGGTGGGTTATCACGGTCTCCACCCGCAGCGACGAAGCCGTCCAAGTAGCCATGACCCTCGCACCAGCCTCGGTGAACGCCGCTGAGATCCGGTATCTCATCGCCGCAGATGGGACAGGTCAGCACCGCTGGCATCAGGCCACGAACTCGCGCTCGCGCATCTCGAGACGGCGGCGTATGAGGTCGACGCTCCGGTGCGTCTCCGCCTCCTCGCTCGCTCCGCCCTCGGCGGCAGTCTCAACGTCGGTGTCGCCTTGCTCCTGAATGCGTGCTGCGGCGCGCTCCACGGCCTCGGTGTCTCCGTCGATCTCGAGGCTTAGCTCGCGCCCCCGACCGGCGTCCTCGTCAGCAGGGGCCGTCTGCTCTCCGCTGCGGGCATGTACCCGCTCACGCTGCCATGGCGTCAGGGTGTCCAGCTTCTCGGCCGCTCGCTCCAGCTCCCGCCGCTCTGCCCGGGTTGCCTCGAGGTCTCCCCCATGTACCCGTTTGCAGACGGTGGCGAAGAGTTCGGCGTCCAGTCGACCCTCCGGTGACGCGATCGGCTCGCCCGCAATCATGCCGCGGACGCCGATCTCAGTAGCCGGGTAGGCCGGGAAGGTCACGACAGAAACGTCGAACAGCTCCGAGACCTCGTAGATGACCCGGCGCGCTGGCTCTTCGGGATCATCGGGGAAGAAC
>Ga0105242_10000756_pt1 | contig 25161 bp, 24 predicted proteins | sample KBSM24metaG_FD_81521 | JGI IMG/M metagenome (GOLD analysis project Ga0105242, IMG submission 81521) | Miscanthus rhizosphere microbial communities from Kellogg Biological Station, Michigan, USA - KBS M2-4 metaG | ecosystem: Host-associated > Plants > Roots > Rhizosphere > Soil | place...
GACGGCGGCGACGGCTTCGGCCGCGGCTCCTCGGACGGGCTCGGGCTCGGCCTCTCGATCATGGCCAGCCTCAGCGCCGAGCTGACGATCGTGCAGGAAGGCGAGGGGACCGAGGTGCGGATGCGCTTCCCGCTGCCGGCTCGGCGCTAAGGCTTAGAGCCGGTCGAGCAGCGGCGGCAGCTCGAGGTGGCTGTCGAGGACGAAGTCGGCCTCCGGCTCGCCGGCCGCGCCGGGGTCGTCGTGGAGCGCCCGGTAGCGGACGGTGCGCATCCCGTAGCCGGCGGCGCCGGCGACGTCGGTGCGGCGCAGGTCGCCGACGTGCATCGCTTCGCCCGGCGCGGCGCCGAGCGCCTCCAGGGCAGCGGCGAAGATCTGCGGCGAGGGCTTGTATTGACCGACCTCATCGGAGAAGGCCCAGCCCGAGAAGCGGTCGAGTAGGCCGGCATCGGCGAGGAAGCTACGCAGCAGCTCACCGCCGCTGAAGCCGGCGTCGCAGACGATCCCAATCCGCAGGCCGCGCTCGGCGAGGGCGTCGAGGCAGATGGCGAGGTCAGGTGCGAACGCCAGCTCAACCGTGCGGCCGGCATTGAGGAAGGCCCCGCCGATCGTCTCCTCGGCGGCGCCTTCGACGCCGAGCTCGGCGGTCAACATCGCCGCGCCCTCGCGTGGGTGAAAGTGCGTGCCGGCCTCCCAGGAGCGTTCATAGCTCTGCGCCACCCCTTCGAGGACCGCGGCGAGCCGCTCGGCCTCGATCTCGACGCTGCACTCCTCGCAGGCCGCCGTCACCGCCCGCAGCCGCGCCTCGGTCATCACGCCCTTGCCCGCCGGCACCCGAGCGAGCGTGTTCCAAAAGTCGAAGGTGACGGCGGTGATCGCGGCGCTCATCGCGCCCGGACGCTACCGCGCCGCGACCACAGGAGCTGCCATCGGCTACGAGGGCCGGTTCGCCTGCTGGACCGCCCAGCGGTTGCCGTCCGGGTCGGCGAAGAAAACGAAGCGGCCCCAGGGGAACTCCTGCACCTCGCCGACCTCCACCCCGCGCCCTTGCAGCTCGGCCCGCGCCGCGTCGGCGTCGTCGACGACCAGCTGCAGGCCCTCGATGCTGCCCGGCTCCATCTCATGGGCGCCGCTGGTCAGTGAGATCGAACAGGCCGATCCCGGCGGGGTCAGCTGCACGAAGCGCAGCTGCTCGCTGACCTGGTGGTCGTGTTCGGCGACGAAGCCGACCTGCTCGTAGAAGGCCTTGGCCCGATCGACGTCGGCGACCGGGACTTGAACCAGCTCTAGCTTCCAATCCATTGCGAGCTCCTCCGCTTCCTGTAGAGTTTTCTTAGTCACTAATTATCTTAGGAACTAAGAGACATGTCAAGCCCCTCAACCAAAAAGCAGGAGATCGTCGAGCGGTTGATCGCCGCCTTCCGCGCCAGCGGCAACCAGGACGGCGCCTTCGACAACCTCGCGGCCGAGCGGCTGGGGATCAACCAGACGGACCTGCACTGCCTCAACGCGATCGAGAATGCGGGTGGACTGACGGCCGGCCAACTGGCCGCCGCGGTCGGGGTGACGACGGGCGCCGTGACGGGCGCCGTCGATCGGCTCGAACGGGTCGGATTCGCGCGCCGCGTCCCCGACCCGGAGGACCGGCGCCGCGTCAAGATCGAGGTGACGCCGGAGTTCTACGCGCGTGCCGGGGAGATCTGGGGACCGCTGGCGGCGGAGTGGGAAGAGGCGCTCGGCTCGAAGTTCACCGCCGCCGAGCTGGCCCGGATCGTCGACTTCCTCGAGCTCAGCGTCGCGATCGGCAAGCGGCATTTGGAGCGCCTGGGCGAGGCGCCTCCGGGCTAGCTTCGCGCCGCAGCGCCGCGGTACCCGACGCCGCTGCCAGAATCGCTCCGGTGAGCACCCGCCCCGATAGCGCCCCGGCGCGCAAGCCGGACGGCTCGATCCACACCGTCTCCGGACGCTGGATCGACCCCCTGGCGCCGGACCCGGCCAGCATCGTGATCGAGGACATCGCCCAGGCGCTCGCCAACCAATGCCGCTTCGGCGGCCACTGCCGAGCCTTCTACTCCGTCGCCCAGCACTGCGCGCACGTCGCCGACGTCTGCGAGGAACGGGGCGGCTCCGCAGAGGAGGCATTGGCGGCGCTGATGCACGACGCCAGCGAGGCCTACCTCGTCGACCTCCCTCACCCGCTCAAGCACCGCAGCCCGCTCGGCCCGCCCTACAAGCTGGCCGAGGCGCGATTGGAGGAGGCGATCCGGGCGCGTTTCGACTTGGCGCCGCCCGGCCCAGGACTGAAGGCGATCGACCGCGCCATGCTTGCCTCCGAGCGCCACGCAATCGCCAGCGGCGGCGACCCCTGGCCTGAGCTGGAGGGCTTCGAGCCGCTCGATATTGAGATCGACCCCTGGGACCCGCCGCGGGCCCGCCGCGAGTTCTTGGAGCGCTTCGAGCGGCTCGACGCTGCCCGCCGCTAGCCGGGACCGGCCTTGCCGCTGAGGCCCGGGTGGATGCCGCGGCCGATCGTCTGTACGTCGACGATCTGCTGCAGCAGTTGGGTGAGGCGCTCGCGGTCGGACTTGTCGAGCCCGGCGGTCAGCGCCTCTTCGTGGGCCTGGGCGATCTCGCGGCCGCGGGCCAGCTTCGTGCGACCTTTGCGAGTCAGGTAGAGGGCACGAACGCGGCGGTCGCCGGGGTTGGGCCGGCGCTCGACCAGGCCGCGCCGCTCGAGCTCGTCGACCAGCGCGACCATGCGGCTCGGTGGAATCTGGATCGCCTCGCCGATCGCCTGCTGGGAGCGGCCCTCGGCGGCGTCGACGAGGTTGAGGATCCGGAACAACGGCGGCTGCAGGTCGATCTTCGCCAGCCGCTCCGCGAACTGGCTGGCCGCGTGGATGCCGACCTGCGAGAGCAGGAAGGCGAGGCTGGAAGGTGCCTTGTCGGCGGCGATCGGCTCGCTGGACATGGGCGCGGAAGCCTACACAGTTGATTTCTGCTAAGAATCGTTCCGTCTTGGAACTATTCCTGCTTGGAACGTGTTGACGCCTTTTTCATCCGAAAGGATCGCCGCATGACCCGCCATCTCGCCCGCCTCGCCGACATCTCCTACCGCCGCCGTGGCCGCATGGTCCTGGCCTGGATCGTCGCTGCCGTCGTCCTGATCGGGCTCGGCTCCTCCTTCACCGGCGAGTACCACGCCGACTACAACACCCCCGGCTCGGAGTCGAAGGCCGCCAGCGAACTGACCGAGCGCGCCTTCAAGGGCTACTCGGGGCAGGAAATCTACGTCGTTTGGCAGGACCCGAAGGGTGTCGATGGCGCCGCCGCCAAACAGCGCATGAACGCCTTCTTTACGCAGGCCGAAGAAGTCGCCCACGTCGAGAAGCGGGGGACGATCCGCGTCTCTGAAAACGGCACCATTGCCACCACCTCGCTACCGCTCAACGTGCCAGGCTGGGAGGTCAAGAAGGAACAGGGCGAACAGCTGATCGCCGCCGCCGAGGACCACAGCGGCGAAGGGCTGGCGATCAAGCTCGGTGGCGAACCGATCTACCTCGCTCAGGAACAGACCAGCCCTGAGATGATCGGCTTCATCGGCGCGGCGATCGTGCTGCTGATCGCCTTCGGCTCGGTGGTCGCTGTCGGCCTGCCGCTGTCGATCGCCTTGATCGGCCTCGGCATCTCCTCCGGCGGCCTGATCGTCCTGCTCGCCAACGTGATTGATGTTCCGAACTGGACGACCGCGGTCTCCGGCCTGATCGGAATCGGCGTCGGCATCGACTACTCGCTGCTCGTCATCACCCGCTTCCGCACCGCCCTGCGCTCCGGTAAGGACCGCCACGAGGCCGTCGTCGAGGCGGTCACCACGGCGGGGCGCAGCGTCATCGTCGCCGGCTCGACCGTGGTGATCGCGATCCTCGGCCTCTTCCTCACCGCCCTTCCGTACATGTATGGGGTGGCGATCAGCGCCGCGCTGGCGGTGCTGGTGATGATGCTGGCCTCGATCACGCTGCTCCCGGCGCTGCTCTCCTACCTCGGGCCGCGCGTCGACAAACTGCGGATTCCCTTCCTCGGTCGCAGCCTCGACCGCGCCGAAGACGGCAACTCCCCCGCCGCCCGCTGGAGCCACGCGGTGCAGCGGCGGCCCTGGACGGCGGCAATCGTGGCCACTGCGATCCTGCTGGCGCTGGCGGCGCCGGCGCTCGGCATGCGGCTCGGCTTCCCCGACGCCGGCAACGACAAACCCGGGACGATGACGCGCGAAGCGTACGACCTGATCAGCGAAGGCTTCGGGCCCGGGGCGAACGGGCCGCTGGTGATCGCCGCCGAACTGTCCGACCAGGGCGATCGCGCCGCGATCAACCGCCTCGCTACGGCGCTGCGCCAAGACGAAGGCGTCGCCTACGTGCCGGCACCTCGGTTCAACGGCGAAGGCAACGCCGCGATCGTAACCGTGATCCCGACCACCTCGCCGCAGGACGCGGCGACGACGGATCTCGTTGACCACCTGCGGGCGACGACGATCCCCGACGCCCTGCGGGGCTCGACCGTGGACGCAAAGCTCGGTGGCGTCACCCCGGCGCTCGAGGACCAGAGCGAATACATCACCGAACGGATGCCGATCTTCATCATCGGTGTGGTCGGCCTCTCCTTCTTGCTGCTCCTCGTTGCCTTCCATTCGCCGCTGATCTCGCTGAAGGCAGCGGTGATGAACCTGCTCTCGGTCAGCGCCGCCTACGGGGTGATGACCCTCGTCGCCAAGGGCGGCGCGGTCGGCGAACTGATCGGGATCGACCACGAAGTCCCGATCGCGCCGTTCATGCCGGTGATGATGTTCGCGATCCTCTTCGGGCTCTCGATGGACTACGAGGTCTTCCTCGTCTCGCGGATCCGCGAGGAGTACCAAAAGGACGGCGACACCCGCCGTGCTGTCGCCGACGGTCTGGCAAAAACGGCCCGGGTGATCACCGCGGCGGCGGCGATCATGGTCGTCGTCTTCCTCGCCTTCGTCTTCTCGCCCGAAGTCTTCCTGAAGCTCTTCGGAATCGGCCTGGCGTCGGCGATCTTCCTCGACGCCACCCTGGTCCGGATGGTCCTCGTCCCAGCCGTGATGCAGCTGCTCGGCGCCCGCAACTGGTGGATCCCCGACTGGCTCGAGCGGATCCTTCCCAGGATCGACGTCGAGCGGGCGGCGCCGGCCGAGGGCTCGTAACGGCGCCCTACTCTTCGCTCTCCTCGAGCAGCTCGATGAGAATCTCGCGCTGCTCGGGGGGAAGCGCGAGCAGGTGCGAGCGGTCCCGATCCCGCTTCCAGCCGAGGGCCGCTCGCAACATCGCGAAGGGGATCTCGAGCTCATCGTCCGCCGGCGCGCTTAGCCAATCGTCGACCCAGCGCTCGGCTTTCCCGAGGTCGATGTCCCCCGAAACGAAGTCGGGAATCGTGCTGACTATCGCCGCCCCGAGCTCCTCGGCGGCATCGGCAGCTTGGAATCCGTCAACAAGCTCCGCGAACAACTCGCGCCGATCCGAGCTTGCCTCGGTATGCATCAGCAGGGCCTCGCAAAGCAAATTAGGAGTCCCAGCGAGCCATTTCCTCGACTCTTCCCGCCACGCGGTGAGGGCCTGCCGAAGCAATCCGAAGCCCTCGTCGACTTCGTCCCTTTCGATCGTAATTTCGGCGAGCTGGAAGCGATAGATCGACCCAGTCGGGTTGAGCTCAATCGCGCGGCGGGCAACCAAGGCAGCCTCGTCGAGTCTCGCCAGGAAACGAAGAGCGCTGGCGAGAAGACCCTGCAAGCTGGCATCTTGGGGTTCAATCTCGACTGCCTTTGCGAAGGCTTCTGCCATCACACCCAGGTCCATCGAGGCAAGTCCTCGAGCCACATGGATGGTCGTGTCGGTGGGCGCCAGCTCGCTCGCCTCGACGAGAGTCGCCTCGGCGTCCTCCAAGCGACCGAGCGTCAGCAGGCTCCGGCCGAGCGCGAGTTGAATGTTCGCATCGGCCGGGTCGATCTCCGCTGCACGCTGCAACGTCGTCAGCGCCTCGTCGTGCCTCCCGAGCTGCTGCAGGAGGACGCCCACCTGGCCCATCGCAGACCCGCTCCGAGAATCCAAGGCAGCTACCTTCGAGGCGGCGGCCAGAGCCTCCTCGTAGTGACCGGCTTCGGCGTAGGCAGCCGCAACGGACCTGAGGATTTCCAAATCCTCGGGATTCCGCACCACCGACTCGGCAAGCTCGTCGAGGAAATCGGGTTCGCTGACCTCGCCCAGCATGTGGCGAATAAAGATCATCCGCACGGCAAGCGCTTCGTCGTGACCGTCGACCGATGAGATCAGCTCTTCGAGATCCGACTTGGCCTCCTCAAATCGCCTGTCCTGCATGAGAGTCGTCACACGGGCGAAGAGCAGGTCGATTCGCCCAGGCGATACCGATAGGCCCAACTCCGCTCGCGCCAAGATCTCCTCCGAGGATCCCCGAAACAGGTCGGCGGAAGGAAGGGCCTCCTCAAGCATGCGAAACGCCTCTTTGACGTACGCGGCCGCAAGCTTGGCCTCTGGCGGCAGGCTCATCAGCTCGTCGAGCAGCCTCGGGCCATACCAGGCACGCAGAAACTCGACGACCATTCTCAGCGGCTCGCTGCGCGCCTGCTTGACGTCCAAGCAGAGCCGCATCAACGGCTCTCGCAGCTCCCAAAAGCTCAGGCGGCTGTCGCCTACCGCCAGACCTTCCGGCAGCTCGGCCCGGCGCACGTAACCCCGATCGGCTAGATGGCGGAGCATCGTCGCAATCTGGTTTTGGGCGATCCCACTCCGCTCGGCGAGATCTCGATTGCTGAGTGCCCCGCCGGCCTCGGCAAGCAGCACGACCAGCTCCTGCTGCTGATCCCCCAGTTCGCGCAGTCGGTCCTGGTAGTACGGAGTGAGTTCGTCGAGCGCTTCCAGGAACAGCGGCACCAGCTCGTCGATCGACCTGATCGAGACGCATCCGGCGAGCAATAGCCAGATGCGTGGATGCCCTCCCGCCAGCGCTTCGACCGCGGCGAGCCGGCGGCGCGCCAGGTCGGTACCGAGGTACTCGAGCAACCGAGAGTCATCGTGGAGCCGGGCGATCCGTTTCATCAGCTCGAGTGCGTTGTCGAGGCTCAGCTCATCGAGGTGGGTGATAGCGAAGAACCCGTAGAAAGGCGAGGCGTGGTTCCGGACCCCCTCGAACAGCTGCGGCGAGGTGGCCAGGATTAGCAGCTGGCGCCAATCCTCGACAAAGGCCCGGAACCTCGCCTGGCCCTCGTCGCCGATGCGGCGGAACACCTCGTCGAGGTTCTCGACGAGCAGAACGAGGCGACGGGCCCCCAGCGCCTCGCGAAGGGCTTCCTCGCCCTCCAGCCATTTGGTCCCATCGCTTGCTCGCAGCTCACGGGCTCGCTGCGCCAGGCCCTGGTCCCGGACCTCCTCCGCGACCTTGGCGGCGATCGCAGCAAGGAGCTTGTCGTAGGTCCGAATCGACCAGGGGTCCTCATCGAGCCAGGCGATCACGAGGTTGTCCCCGAGCGCGTCCGCCCGCACCCTGCTGACCACCAACGAGAGGATGTGGGTCTTGCCCATCCCCCGTGGCCCGATCAGGAGCTGATGGCGAAGGCCGCCCTTGAGGTCGAGGGCGCAATCGACAAGCGACGCGATTAGGTCCTCCCGCTGGACCGTGATCGCCTCCAGAACCTCGGGCTCCTGGGCCGAAGGGGTGTGCTTGAGGAGGGGAACGACGCCGCTCATCGCCCTACGCCCGCCTCTCCAGCCAGGTTCTCCGCACCAGAGTTCGAAGGAAGGTGTACTCGGGGTCCGAGCGCAGGTAGTAGTCCTTGCAGAGCAGGTCGAGAACCCCCCTCAGATGCTGCCGCGGGGGCGGCGGCCCGAACGTCGCAAGCCCCTCCTCCAACGCATCGATGTCGAGAGGGTCGGCGCTGCGCGCGATGAGGTCGAGCATGGCGTTCACCAGCTCGACTTCCTTTCTGTAATAGATCGGCGTCCGAGCCACGTAGTGGCCTAGTTCCCAGGGGTCCAGCGGGTCATCGATTGCGTTCTTGACGACACCTCTGACGAGGGGGGCGTCAGCAGCTGGAGCGCCGGTGCGCTGACGGATCTGTAATTGCAGAGCGGTTTGATGGACGTAGTAGGGAATGCAGTCCACCTCGACCGCAATCGCTCGCGCCACGGTCGGGACGTCGTCGCACTCGATTTCGTGATTGCGGAGAAGCTCGCCGGCGAGGTAAGCAGCGTCGTCCTCGGTTAGCGGCGGCAGATCCACCGAACGCATGTCGTGAGTGGGCACCCACATCCCACCCCGAGCCCGAAGGTCATCGACGACGTGGTGGATGCCAAGCGAGCCACTGAGGACCATCCTCACGCCGCGATGGGATTCGCGCGCAGCGCGAAGGACGTCGAGCATCTCCCGCGCCGTGTTCGCATCGTGCTCGTCGCGGATATCGGCGATCATCTGCGGCAGCTCGTCCCAGAGGAGCACAACTAGTTCCTCGACCCCCTGATCGAGGGCAGCAAAGGTCTCGCTGACCAGGTCCTTCCAGCTCTTGTCGTCGGTCGGCGCAAACTCGACTGAAATTGGGCTGCTGCCGATTCTCTTGATGCCCGCCTGGGCGAGGCGATCGCCAAGGGAATGCTTGAGCAAGCCCGGGCTCGCTTTCTCGACATCGGCGATGAACTTCCGGACGAACTCATCCGGCGACCGAATGCCCTGCAGCGTTCGTTTGATCACGCAGGTGCCCACGAGTGGTTCAGCCTCGAGCTTCAGGAGGACCGACGTCTTCCCCATCCGGCGCTCCGCGGTAAGCAGGACACTCTGGTGGCCGAGTGCCTCCCAAATCGAGGCGACAAAGGAATCGCGGCCGACCACCTCGGCCGGCGTCAGCGTCCCCCCTGGGTTGATGCGCAAGTCCAGGTTGGGCTCGTACATTTCTGAGATTGTACATGTCTCTTTATGTACATATTCATTGGAGTACAAAGAGGACGCGAGCTGACCGATGAGCGCGGCAGATAGCGTGGGCACCCGATGAATCTCAGCGACGAGGACAAGGCGGCGGTCCGGGCCGAAATTGAGCTGATGATCGCCGAGTACTGGGCCAAGCCGACCCAGGAACTCGAGGACGAGCTCGGGCTGCGGATCGCCGTCCTACCGCCGGAGCAGCGTGAGTACGTGCCGGTGGTCCTGCTGAAGATCGTCGCCACCGAGCGGGGCTGAGATCGCGGCATCAGGGACGGAGCGGGCTAGGCTGAGGCCGTGTCTCTCCCCCTTGCCGAGCTGATCGGCAACGCTCACGCCTTCGAAGACCTCGACCGCTTCCGCCGCGGGATCCCGGCGCTGCTGCGGGAATTCGTCCCCGCCGACGTCGCCTCCTACAACGAGATGGACGAGGACCCCTCGGCGACGTGGTGGACCAACGACCCGCACCTCGAAGTGACGCCGGCGCAGATCCAGCGGTTCACGGCGCTGGCGGGCGAAAACCCGATTCTCGCCCACATGCGGCGCACTCGCGACGGGCAGCCGCGTCGCATTTCCGACTTCCTCAGCTCGGAGGAGTACCACCGGCTGCCGGTCTACCGCGAGTTCTACGGGCAGATCGAAGCCGAGTACCAGGTGGCGCTGACCCTGCCCTCGCGGCCGCCGGTGGTGATCGGCCTCGCCCTCACCCGCTCGCAGAGCGACTTCAGCGACCCCGAGGTTCGCAACCTCGCCGTTGCCCGACCGCACCTGATCCAGGCCTATCGCAATGCCGAGCTGGCCTCCGCCCGGGAAGCGACGATCGCCGCCCTCGAAGCCGGCCTCGAGCAGGTCGGCACGGCGGTGATCGTGACCGACCACCACGGGCGCATCGACATGGCGACCCCGGCCGGGCGGCTCCTTCTCGACGGCCGGCTCGGCGGCTCCGGCAACCGCCTCGCCGTCGATGTCCGCCAGTGCCTCGCCGAGCGGCGCGCCGCCGGCACCCCCGCCAGCGAGCCGCTGCTGATCGACGACGGTGAGCGGCAGGTCTCGCTGCGGGTGCTGCGCGGCCCCGAAGGCGAGAGCGAGATGCTGGTGATCGAGCCCCAGACCAGCGGCCTCAACGTGCCCGCCCTGGAAGGCCTTGGCCTCACCCCGCGCCAAGCCGAAACGTTGCGCTGGATCGCCCTCGGCCGCCGCGGCCCCGACGCCGCCCGGGTGATGGGGCTCTCGCCGCGCACGGTGGAAAAGCATCTGCAGGGCGCCTACGAGAAGCTCGGCGTCGAGACCGCCTCCGAGGCGGCAGCGACCGCCTGGGCCGCGGTCGGCGTACGCCTTCCTTAGGCGCCCGGCGAATCCCGGTCAGCCGGCGCGCCCAAGGGATCCGGCCGCTGGCGCCGAATACCCGCCTGATGCGCGGAATCAATCTCGACAAGCTGGCCGGCCAGGTCGAGCCGCTGACGCGGTTCTTCTACGCAATGCTCGCCGTCGCCCTGCTGGCGGTGTTGATCGGCTCGCCCGGCAGCGGCCTCTTCTTCCTCATCGTCGGCGCGCTCGCCCAGGTGCTGCGCGCCTCGGTCCAAGAGCTGCTCTGGCAGCGCCAGGGCGAAGCCGTCCCGGCCCCGGCGCGCAAGCGGCCGGCAGCGCGGACCGCTGCTCAGCGGTCCGCCGCGCGGCAAGCGCCTACAACGCCGCAGGCCTCGCGGCAGCGAGCCGCGCTCTCGCGCTGACAGCAGCGCCTAGGGGCATTTCCCCCACTGCTGAATCCAATACGCAATCGTCAGCTTCGCCGCCATCGCGATCGCCAAACCGATCGTGCCGAAACCGGCAGCTATTTCGGGTACCGCGAAATAGGGCGCTGACCCAGGGCCGGTCCGCTGGCTCAGGGCTCGCCCCAGGCGGTCGCGACCAGCGAGCGTGAGCCGCCGCTGTCACGATGCTCGCAGAGGTAGAGGCCCTGCCAAGTTCCCATGGCTAGGCGGCCGCCGCTGATCGGCAGCGTCAGGGAAGGACCGAGCAGGGCGGCCTTGATGTGAGCCGGCATGTCATCGTCGCCCTCGAGGGTGTGCGTCCAGTACGAAACGCCTTCGGGGACCGCCCGATCGAACCAGGCCTCGAAGTCGTGCCGCACTTCCGGCGAGGCGTTCTCGCTCAGCGCCAGCGAGGCCGAGGTGTGCTGGATCAGCAGGTGAAGGATCCCAACCGAGAGCTCGCCCAGCTCAGGCAGGGCCTCCAGGACCTCGGCGGTGACGAGATGAAAGCCGCGCGGTCGCGCGGCCAGGCGGATCTCTCGCTGAATCCACATCTACCCCGCAAGCTAGCGCCCTGCGGCGCGTGCCGAGCCGGGTCAGAGCTGGCCAGGGTAGAAGCCGAGCCGCGCCAAGGGCTCGACCAGCTCGTGCTCCTCGTAGGAGAGGTGCGAGAGCAGAGTGTCGGTCAGCAGGTCGATTGCTTTCTGGAGGGGAGCGAAGTCATCGGGGTCGTTGAGGTGGGCGACGAGGGCGCGGTCGACACCCTCGATCGCGTCGTGGATGACCAGGTGCTCCTCGGTGAGGCGGTCGATCACGGGCTCGAGATCGGTGTCCTGGCGGCGCAGGTGGGGGAAGATCGAGTCGTCCTCCAGGCCATGGTGCTGGGTGACGACGCGGCAGTAGCGGCTGCAAAAGGCGCCCAGGGTCCAGTCGTTCTGGCGCAAGGCCATCTCGTTCAGGGCCACGCGGGCATCGCCGGCGGTGAGCCGGCCCTCCCTCACCTGCTCGACCACCTCGCGCAGCTCCGACAACTCGCGTCGGAGCATGTCGTGGACGTCGACCAGGTGCTGGCCGACCTGGCGACCCTGCTCGGTGTAGACGATGTCGGAGTCGCTGGGCCGGCGGTGCGGACGGGTCGACTCGTCCCAGGGGGTGCCGACCAGGCGCTCGCCGTCGTCGGGGGTCGGGGCGACGCCGAGCCGGTCGTACTCGGTCTTGGGAACCTCCGGCCGGACGCGGCCCTCCCCCGGCCCGCCCCCGTCAGGCGACTCGTCCGCCTGGCTCCCGTCGGCGCCAACCGCGACCGGCCCCATCCCCCTGGCCGGCCCCTGGCGCCGCCCGCTCGCCACCAGCTCGCGCACCGCCGGCGCCACCTCGCGGGCGAATTCCTCGATCTGGCCGGGGTCGTCAGCGGCGGCGATGAAGGTGCCGATCCCCTCCTCCAGCGCCAGCCGGGCCAGCTCCTCGACCTGGCGCGGGGCCGGGCCGTCGAGCGGGCCCGGCGAACCGTCGGAGAAGGCGCCGCTGGCGTTGAGCAGCCGCCGCACCGCCGCCGGCTCCCGCCCGGCCTCGGTTGCCGCTTCGTCAATCGCCGCGTTGGCAGCGGCGATGTCGGTCGCCGCCAGGTACGGCACGCTCGGCAGCCAGCCGTCGCCGAGCCGCCCAGTCAACCGCAGCATCCGTGGTTTGTAGGCGCCGATCCAAAGCTCGATCCGGTGCGCCGGCGCCGGCCCGCGGGCGGCACCCCGCACCCGGTGGTGCTTGCCCGCGACGCGGACGCCGCCGCGCTCCTCGACGTCCCAGATCGCCCGCATCACCGCGATCGCCTCCTCCAGCGCCTCGACGCTCTCGCCCGGTGAGAGCCGCGGCGCCCCCATCGCCTCGATCGCGTCCCAGAACGCTCCGGCGCCAAGTCCCAGCTCCAGCCGCCCGCCGCTCAGCAGGTCGAGACTGGCCGCCGCCCGTGCCGCCACCGCCGGCGGCCGCAGCGGCAGGTTGAGCACGTTCGGCGCCAGCTTGATCTGGCTGGTCCGCGCCGCCACGTAGGCGAGCAGCGTCCAGGTGTCGAGGAAGCTGGACTGGTACGGGTGGTCCTGAAAGCTGACTAGGTCAAGGCCGGCCTGCTCGGCCAGCTCGGCAAGTCGGACCACGGCGCCCGGCTGCTGGGCGACCGGGGTGATGAAGACGCCGAACTCAAGGTCGTGGCCGTAGTCCGCCATTTGACGGGGAAACTACCCCGGCGGCCGGGTGAGCTACCGCTCAGGGCGCGGCCGGCTGGTTCGCGAGCGCCTGGTAGGTCCGGCAGGGCTCGCCGCGCAGGCCCGGACAAGGCGGCAGGCCGGTCGGCACGCTGACCCCCGGCACCACCGGCAGCAGCAGCTTCGAGGGGGTGCCGCCGCCGTAGGCGATCGCTACCTGCGCGGTGCCTGCGGGATCGGCACGGTCGAAGGCCCAGATCGGCTGGGTGCCGTTGGGGGCGGCGATCGTGACCCGGATCCGCGAGCCGGCCCGGTAAGCGTGGCCCTCGTAGTAGAGCGGGATCGTCACCGGCACGAATTCGTTGGCGGGAAGCGGGGAGACGTCGCTTTCGCGCAGGCTCAAGACCGGCTCCAACGGGGTGCTCTTGACCGGGTCGAGGGCGCGCTCGTCACCGCGCACCCAGCCGTTCTGAACGAAGGTCTCCTTGCCGTCCGGCCGCACCTCGCTGATCGTCGCCTGCAGGTCGACATTCGGGGCGGAGGAGCGGACCCAGACGTTGACGGCACCGGCGCCGATCACGGTCGTGTTCTGGGTAAGCGGCGCGGTCAGGTAGGAGACGGCGCTCCCCGGCGGGCTCTGTTCCCAGTGGTATTCCGGGAGGGCCGTCCAGAGCCCGCCAGAGCCGGCCGCGGTGTCCCCGCTGAAGTCGGTCTTCGCAAGGGCGTGGGAGTCCCAAGTGAATTTGTCGGCACCAGCGGCGGTCGGCGCGGCGCCGGCTAGGTTCCCGCCGGGCGCGAGGTACCAGCTCTGCGCCTGCGTCCCGGGGATCGGGAAGGAGTCGAAGGACTTTTCAAAGCCCGGGTAGGGACGGCCGGGCCCCAGCAGGCCGCCGGCGCCGTTATCGAACAGGACCCGGATCTGCTTCTGGCTTTCGAAGGAGCTCAATGCCAGGCCGTAGGTCGGCGCCAGCTGCACCGGGTCGAGCGGCAGGGTCAGGCCGGGGATCCCCATCGCTTCCTGAAAGACCAGCGGCGCCGCGGCGCGAACCGCCGCCGAGGGCAGCAGCGGCGCCCGCTTGGCGACGTAGAGCTGCAGGAAGTCGAACCAGCGGTTGAAGGTGGCCGGGTCGAGCGAGTCGACGTGGGTGCCGTTGGTGAAGGTGAACCACTTCTTGCGGGTGCCGGTGAAGTGCTCGGCGAGGGTCGGGCAGTGGCCGCCGGTCTGCTCGTCGGTCCACTGGCAGGCCATGAAGGTCGGCACGTCGATCTTGTCGACGAAGGTGACAGGCGAAAGCGGGTCGGCCACTGCGGGTTTGTAGTGGCTGTTTTCTTCGACCTTGTTCAGCAGGTCGACCGCTTCGGGATGCAGCGCCTGGTTGCCGGCGCAGGTCTGATCGCCTTCCTGGACCCGTTTGTAGGCCCAGGCTTGGCCGCTTTCGGGGCCGGCGGCTTCGGCGTCGTGGACGCGCTCTTTCGCCCATTCGAGCGCGAAGCCGGTGTTGAGGATGCCGCCCGGGTAGAGCGTCGTCTGGGTGTTGTCGATCACCGAGAGCGGCGAGATCGCGGCCAGGCTCGGCGGCCGGGTCTCGGCGGTGAAGAGCTGGCTGATGCCGCCGTAGGAGATCCCCATCATTCCCACTTCGTGGTGCAGCACCCAGGGCTGACGGGAGATCGTCTCGATCACGTCGTAGCCGTCGAGCCCCTGCAGCGGTTCGAAGAAGTCGAAGGCGCCGCCCGAGCAGCCGGTGCCGCGCATGTTCACGTCGACCACCGTGAAACCCATCAAGTTGGCGATGATCGAGATCCCGCTTTCCGGCCCGGCCGGGTTGGCGTAGCCGTAGCCGGAGTACTCGATCAGGGTCGGCGTCGGCCCGCTCGGCAGCGGCGGCAGTTCGACCCCGGGCAGGACGTGGGTGACGTCCTGCGGCGGGTGCACGTCGATCGCCAGCTTGGTGCCGTCGCGGGTGGTCAGGTAGCCGTAGCCGCTGGAGGGGATCGACTGTTCGTAGATGCCGGGGTCGAGCGGCGCCGACTCGGTGCTCAGCACCTGCAGCGGCGGCGATTCAGTCCCTTCGGCGTCGACGCGGTAACCGCCGCCGGGGGTGACGTCGCGGAACAGCACCCCGCCGAGGTTGTCGGCGGGCTTCGACGCGACTTCGTGGCCTCCACCGTCGGCGAGCGTGACGGGTGCGCCCGGGGCGAGGCCGGTCGCGTAGACCTGTTCGACACTGCCATGCGCATCCAAGGATGCGGCAGCGCTGGCGGGGGCTATCGAGAGCGCCAGCAGGGGAGTGACCAGCGCAATCGACAGGAGCGCCCCGCGCCAGCCGCTACCGCTGTCAGGAAGTCCTCCTCGCCTACCCAAGATTGAGTAGTAGTACCACGCCGCACCGAAATCCAAACAGACGAAATCCTTTAAGTAGGGCGAAGGCACCTCACGGTCTAAGAGGGATTCTTCTTGCCCTTCTTCTTGGCGAGCACGACCTGGATGGTTTTCTTCGAGGTCACCGTCGGCTGGCCGGTCGAGGTGACCTTTACCGTCGCTTCGATCTTCAGCTTGCCCTGCGTTTCCAGCAGCGCCCGACCGTACTTGGTCAAGTACATGTCCAGCGTCTTCTGCTGGCCTTCCTTCAACTTCAACTTGCCCTTGCCGATGACGATCCGCTTCGGCTTCTTCTTCTTCGAGATCTCGGCAAGGCGGAAGGGAAGGCCGGCCGCCTTGGAGGCCTTGGAGGTGCCGGCCACGCTGGCGCCGCAGTCGGGGGCACCGCAGAAGACGGCCATCATGTGGACCGGCCCACTGGCGACGATCGGGGCCCGTTTCGTGAACCAGACCAGTTTCGGTTTCCGCTGGTCGCTCGGCCCGGTGCTGCCGACGCTGCCGCCCGAGGGCTGGATGACCGGCACGTTCGGCGTCACCAGCGGGTCCGGCCGCCAGGACGGTTCGCGGCCTTTGCTGCCGAGCGTGATCGAGCCGACCGAGCCGCTGCCGTCGGCGTTGGCGACGTAGATCTCATCGTGGCCGGTTTCCGGCGAGTAGCCCTCGAAGGCGAGCCGGTGCCCGTCCGGCGACCAGGTCGGGGCGCTACCCTGGCCCATGTTCACGCCCTGGACCTTCGGCAGCGGCGTGGTCACACCACCAAAGCGGCCGACCGTGTGGATGTAACCGTAGGAGCCGTTTTCGAAGGTCGAGCGATAGGTGATGCGCTCCCCGCCCGGTGACCAGGCCGCGTCGATCCACTGGGTTGGTTCTTCCGGATACGGAATCGGCACGGTGACCGGCGCGGCGCCCGAGCCCGGCGCGGCAACGATGTGGAGGTCGAGGAAGGAGCTGACGTAGGTCACCTGGCCATAGGCGATCTGCAGCCCGTCCGGCGACCAGGTCGGTTCGACCACGTGTTCCACTCCCGGCATCTGCTGGGTCCCGCTGCCGTCGGAGTTGACGGTGTAGAGGAGTTGCGAGTAGGTGGCGTAGGCGACCTTGCCGCCGTCCGGGGACCAGCTCGGGTGGTAGCCGTCGGCAGCGAGCGGCAGCGGCGCCAGGGAGGTGCCGTCGGAGGCGACCTCGAAGACGCCATCGTGGGCGCCGTAGTTGGGGCTGCGACTGAAGACGATCCGCGTCCCATCGGGCGACCAGGCGATGCTCTCGATGTTGTTGCCGAAGACGTTGCCTTCGTAGAAGGTCAGCTGCGTGGCGATGTTGCTCGCTTCCCCTTTGCCGGGTTCCATCACATAGAGGTTCTGCGTCCGATCGGCTTCGTTTTCGCGATTGGTGCCGACGAAGGCGACCTTCTTCCCGTTGGGCGACCAGACCGGATCCCTGTCGAGGCTGACGTAGCCGTTGTCGGTGAGGTTGACGACGCTGTTGAAGGTGTCGGGGTCGGCAAGGCAGATGTCCCCGTCGCACTGATAAGCGATCTCTTCCGGCTTCGCGAAAGCCGAGGGCGCGACCGCCGCCGCGAAGGCGAGCAGCACGGCCACGGATGCGGAGAGACGGCGGCGGGACGAGCGCACAGAGGCAGCTTAACCGCCCCGGAGGCCCCGCACAGGGGGCCTCCGGGGCGGCGATGCTCCAGGCTCAGGAGCCCGGCGTCGGACTGGTGGCCGGGTCGTACTCGCAGAGCACGTCGGTCTGGACTTTGTTGGTCAGCGGCGTCGCGAGGATCACGGTCACGTTGCCGTTGGCGTCGGTCTGCACCGACCATGCACCCGAGGGGGCGCCGGGACCGCTGCCGGCAAGGTCGGAGGTGAACGCGAGGATTTCCTTCCAGGGCACCCCGCCGAGCCGTGCGTAGGCTTCGACCTGGGCGACGGTCGGCAGCGTCGCCCCCGGAACGCCGACCTGGCAGGCCTGGATCGCTTCCGTCCAGGTCGCTCCGCCCGCCCGAGTCGTTTTGTAGAGACAGGGACCGCCCAGCACCAGCACGGCGCTGGCGGGGTTGTTGCAGGTGAAGTGCAGGCTGCCCTCGTCGACCTTCGCCCCGGTCACCGCGTCATTGGCGATCTTGCCGGTGGTCACCGCTTCGCCGTCGAGCTTGCCGGTGCCGACCGCGCCGTCGGCGAGCTTGCTGGTGGTCACCGCTCCATCCGTGAGCTTGCCGGTGGTCACTGCGGTCGGCGCGAGCTTGCCGGTGCCGACCGCGCCGTCGGCGAGCTTGCTGGTGCCGACCGCGGCATCCGCGAGCTTGCCGGCGGCCACCGCCTTGTCGGCCAGACTGCCCGTTCCCACGGCCCCGGGGGCGAGCTTGTCGGCGGTCACCGCGCCGCCGGCCAACTTGGCCCCGGTGACGGCGCCGTTCTTGATCTTCGCGGCGGCGACCGCGTTCTTCTTCAGCTGCTTGGGGCCAACGCTGTTCTTCGGCAGCTGCGTGGCGGCCAAGGCGGCACCGCCTCCCAGCAGCAGGAACAGGCAGAGCGTCGAGACGACGTTGGCGTAGGTGAGATGACTGCGCAGAGCTTTCTTCATAGGTCCTCCTTGGCGATTAGACGAAGGACGAGACCCGGCGAGCCTTTCAGGCCCGGGCGGACGAAGGCGCCCGACCGCGCGAGAGGACGTCTCCGCCTGCGGGAGAATCGCCGCCGATGCCACCCGACCCAGAGTTCGACCTCAGCGCCACCCAGGCGCGGCGCCTCGCGGTCGCCGCCCAGGGATTCGGCCGCCCGCGGCCGAGCGGGCGGGTCGACTCCAGGCACCTGCGGCGGGCGATCGACGACGTCGGCCTGCTCCAGCTCGACTCGGTCAACGTCTTCTGCCGCTCCCACTACATGCCGGTCTTCTCCCGGCTCGGCCCCTACCCGCGTGAGGCCCTTGACAGGCTGGCCTGGCACCAGAACGGACAGGCGAAGGCGCAGCGGGCGCGGCAGCGGGATCTGATCGAGTACTGGGGCCACGAGGCCTCGCTGCTGCCGGTCGAGCTGCAGCCGCTGCTGCGCTGGCGGATGGCGCGGGCGGACTCGCTGGCCTGGAAAGGCGTGGCCCGGGTCGCGGCGGAGCAGCCACGGCTGCTGGAGTTCGTGGAGGAGATGGTCCGCGAGCGCGGCCCGCTGCGGGCCTCGGATCTAGCAGCAAAAGGGCGCCGGCACGAGCCGGGCGAGATGTGGAACTGGAGCGAAGAGAAGACCGCGCTCGAGTACCTATTCTTCGCCGGGCGGGTCTGCGCGGCGCGCCGGGTCAACTTCGAGCGGCTCTACGACCTGCCCGAACGGGTGCTGCCGCAGGAGGTTCTCGAGGCGCCGACGCCCTCACAGGATGAGGCGCAGCGACAGCTGCTGCTGATCGCGGCGAAGCGGCTGGGGGTGGCGACCGAGGCCGACCTCGGCGACTACTTCCGCCTCCCCCGCGCCGAGTCGAAGGCGAGGGTCGCCGAGCTGGCCGAGGACGGCGGTCTCGTCCCGGTCCAAGTCGAGGGCTGGCGCCAGCCCGCCTACCTAGCGACCGAGCGGCCCACCGGCCTGCGGCGGGTGGCCGGGGCGCGGGCGCTGCTGACCCCGTTCGACTCGCTCGTCTGGGCTCGCGAGCGGGCCGAGCGTCTCTTCGGCTTCCGCTACCGGATCGAGATCTACGTGCCGGCGCCAAAACGCGTCCACGGCTACTACGTCCTCCCCTTCCTGCTCGGCGACCGCCTGGTCGCCCGGGTCGACCTCAAGAGCGACCGTCAGGCCGGCGTGCTGCGGGTGCGCGGCGCCTTCGCCGAGCCGCATGCCGACACCGCCCAGGTCGCCGCGGCGCTGGCCGAGGAACTGCGGCTGCTCAGCGACTGGCTCGGGCTTGGCGGCGTCTCGGTGGCGCGCAAAGGCGACCTCGCCGCGCCGCTGCGCGGTTCGCTCGCCTGACAAGCGTGTGGGGCCGCGGCCGGATCAGCCGGCGACGAGGGCGCTGACCGCACGCGTCCGCGAGACTGCGACGGCGCCGAGGGCGATCAGCAGCAGGCCGGCGATCAGCGGCGCGCCGGAGAGGGCGGCGCTGCCCCAGCGCTCGGTCAGGTAGATCGGCTCGAGCACGATCGGTAGAAAGGTCTGGATCGCGAAGGAGACGGGGGCGACGAAGGTCGCCGGGCGGCGCTGCAGGGCGGTCATCTCGGTGGTCAGCGCGACCACGCCAGTCACGGCGGCAACCGCGAGCCAGATCCCGACCAGCAGCCAGGCGCTTGAATCCACCCCGTCGCTGACCAGCTTCGTGGCGATGTTGCTGGCGCCGTAGGCGAGCGCCGAGGCGACAATCACGAACATCGCCGAATCGAGACGGCCGCGCCCGCGCAGCACGAAGGGGATCAGCGAGATCGCCACCATCGCCCCCATCACCGAGATCACCGCAGCCTCGTTGCTGACCGTCTCGACCCCGGCCGGCTGCCCCCAGGCGAGCAGCCCGATCCCGGCGGTGATTCCGACGACGCCCGCCACCTCGGCGCGGCCGACCCGCTCGCCGAGCATCCTCACGCCGAGGTAGAGCATCAGCAGCAGGCCCGCCGCCAGCACCGGCTGGACGACGACGAACGGGACCAGCGAGAGGGCCAGCACCTGCAGGAGGAAGCCGACGCCGCCGAGCAGCAGGCCGGCGATCCAGCGCCGGCGGCGGGCGAGGTGGGCGAGCAGCGAGAGGCGCAGCCCCTCCGCGGCGGGCTCCTGGCGGGCATCGGCGGCCTGCAGGACGATGCCGACGTTGAAGGCGACCGAGGCCGCCGCCGCCGCAATCAGGCCCAGCGCGACCACGGGCTAGGCGACGGCCTTGGAGGCGAGCCGCTCGGGGCCGATCCGGACCACGTCCCAGACCAGTCCCAACCGCTCCATCACCCCGATCAGCGCTGCCGAGGGGTCGAGCTCGCCGCGGCGGAGGCCGTGCCGGGCCGAGGTCGGGAAGGCGTGGTGGTTGTTGTGCCAAGCCTCGCCGAAGGTGATCGGCGCCAGCCAGGCGAGGTTGCGGGACTCATCCTTGGTGGCGAAGTTGCGGGTGCCGAAGAAGTGGCAGAGAGAGTTGATGCAGAAGGTGATGTGGTGGAGGAAGAAGATCCGCACCGCGCCGCCCCAGAGCAGCCCCATCAGGCCGCCGAAGATGGTGCCGGTCAGCGCCACCCCCAGCCCGAAGGGCAGGGCCAGGCCGGCCACCGCCCAGAGGACGAAGGTGCGATCGACGAAGAGGACGACCGGGTCGGCGATCAGGTCGGGCGCGTAGTGCTCCTCCTCGGCTGGCTCGTCGCTGAAGAGGACCCAGCCGACGTGGGCGTGGAAGAGGCCGCGCAGGGCGCCGCCGATGCCGCTGCCGTGACCGACGTGGGGACTGTGGGGGTCGCCCTCGGCGTCGGAGAAACGGTGGTGGCGGCGGTGGTAGGCGACCCACTCGATCACCGGCCCCTCCAGCGCCATCGACCCCAGCACCGCCCAGAGGAAGCGCATCGGCCGCGTCGTTTTGAAGGCGCGGTGGGTGAAGAGCCGGTGGAAGCCGACCGTGATCCCGAAGCCGAACGGGATCAGCGTCGCGAAGAAGATCAGGATGTCCTGCCAGACCAGCAGGCCACCCCAGGACTGCTGGATCGCGACGGCGATCAGCGCCAGTGGCACGATCGTGACGGCGAGGTTGGCGAAGCGATCGACGGCGCTGCCGGCAGCCGGCATGCCCGCCGTGTAGTCCTTCTCCTCTGTCATGGGGTTCCTTCCCGGGGCCCCGGGCGGATCTCAGCCCCCGAGACGGTTAAGGGGATACCGGGCAGTCGGGAACCATCCCGAAGGAACGATTCGACAGCGGCTCGTAGCCCTGTTGGTCCCCAGACTCTACGCCGAGTATCTAAAGACGAGCCTGCGCCGGCCTGCGGCAGGGCCGGGGAATGGCGGGGCGTAGCCTGCTCCCAGGTGCCTGAATCCCCCCGACCCCGCCGTCGCGGCCTGCTCTCCAGGCCGGCGCCGCTCCGGGTCCAGCTGGAGCGCACCTTCCCGGAGCGGCCCTTCGCGGTTCGCTTCTGGGACGGCTCCGAGGTCGAGGCGACCGCCCCGGGGCCGACCTTCCTCGTCAACTCGCCGGCGGCGATCGCCCACCTCCTCCGCGCCCCCGGCGAGCTCGGACTGGCCCGCGCCTACGTCCAGGGCCTGCTCGACGTCGACGACATCGACGGTGCGATCGGGGTGGTCGAAGACTGGCGCCCGCCGCAGCTGTCGCCGCGTCGCTGGCTCGGCCTGACGGCCGGCGCGGTGCGGGCGATGGGGATCGTGTCGCCACCGCGGGTGCCGAAGATCGAGCTACGCCTGCGCGGCCGCCGCCACAGCATCCGCCGCGACCGCGAGGCGATCCGCTACCACTACGACGCCGGCAACGAGTTCTTCGCCCTCTTCCTCGACCCCTCGATGACCTACAGCTGCGCGATCTTCTCGCGCGGCGCCGAGACCCTCGAGCAGGCCCAGGAGGCGAAGCTGGAGATGGTCTGCACCAAGCTCGAGTTGCAGCCGGGCTCGCGGGTGCTCGACGTCGGTTGTGGCTGGGGCAGCTTCGCCCTCCACGCTGCGCGCCACCACGGCGCCCGCGTCCTCGGCATCACCCTCTCCGAGCCGCAGGTCCTGCACGCGCGGGCGCGGGCGCAGGAGCTCGGCGTCGAGGACCTGGTCGAGTTCCGGGTCGAGGACTACCGCGAGCTCGCCGGCGAGAGCTTTGACGCGATCTCCAGCATCGGCATGGTCGAGCACGTCGGCGAGGCCAATATCGACGTCTACGCCGCCGGCCTCGCGCGCCTGCTGAAACCCGGCGGCCTCCTGCTCAATCACGGCATCGCCCAGCTCCAGCACGGCGACGACAACGACGCCGGCCCGGTCTCCGAGCGTTACGTCTTCCCCGACGGCGAGCCGCTCCACCTCTCCCGCATCGTCCTCGCGGTCGAGCGGGCCGGCCTCATCGTCGAGCACGTCGAGGGCTTCGCCGCCGACTACGCCCGCACCGTCACCGCCTGGCTCGAACGCTTCGAGCAGCGCTTCGATGAGGCCGTCGCCCTGGCCGGAATCGAGCGCGCCCGAATCTGGCGCGTCTACCTGCACGCTGCCCGCAACGGGTTCGAGAGCGGCTTCGAGGGCGTGTACCAGGTGAAATGCCGGCGGCCGGAGTGAGAGGCTCTTTGCCCCGGCCGACCGGCCTAACTAGGTGGTCTGCAGATTGTGGACCGGGAACTCCTTGACATCGGGTGGATTCGGAAATCCCTGATCGCCGAGGTCCTGCAGGCGCGGCATCAGTCGTTCACCGACGAAAGCGTCGAACGCCTCACGCGACTCCCAGAAATCGATCACGCCCCAGCCACCATCGATCGGTCCCGACGAGTGAACGATCAGTCCCTTCGGGGGATCGGCGTCTACCTCCACCGCCGCGTGGACAGCGTCGTAGTTCTCCTGCGTCCCACCATCGAACTTGAGCCTGATGCCAACGGCCATCTCGATTCCTCTCCTCGAATGTGTTGAACGACACTACCCCTACGCGCTCGCCTCACCGAGCCCGGGGTCGATCTGGACCGGGTACCCGGCGCGCAGCACCGCCAGGCTCGAGGGCGGCGTGATCGCCGTCGCGCTGCCGCGCCGCGGGCGGGCGAGGCGAGCGCCGTAGCCCTCACGCGTCCACCCCCTAAGGTCGCCGCCGAGAACTAGCGCCGGGGTTTCGTCAACCAGGACGAAGGCGCCATCCGGCATCTCGGCCCAAGGTAGTTGGTGAAGCCTGCGGCGGTGGCTGCCGCGGAAGATCCGCTCGCCGTGAAGTTGGCGGTTCATCTCCTGCGCCCCCGGGAGCGGCACACCCAACCCCTCGGCCCAAGCTGCCCGGTAGGCGTTGTAGCTCTGGCGCCGGCACTCCGCGCAGGGCCGATGGCCGGCGGCAAAGGAGACCGCCTCGTCGTGGAAGTAGAGGAAGGTGAACTGGTGGGGCTGCCACTGCTTCCGCCAGCGGCCACGAAACTCCAAAGCGCGGGTGATCCAGAGGTCGCTGGCGTGGAAGCGGACGATCTCGCGGTCGCGGTGGAGGATGCCGCGATTGCCGGTCCAGGCGCCGCGCAGCGGGAACGCCTCGATATCGCCCAACGGGGTGACTCGGTTGCGCGCCGCCATCGCCGCCGAGTCTCGCAGCAGCGCGGCGTTGTTCAGGTCCCGTTAGGGGAGCGCCGCAGGCGGAGACGGCCCAGCCGAGGATGAGGCCGAGCTGCTGAAAGTTGCCACTGCCACCCTAGGCGAGCAGCTTCGCCTTCGCCTGATCGAACTCCTCGGCCGAAAGCGCTCCCTTGTCCTTCAACTCGGAAAGCTTGTGGAGTTCGTCCGCGGATGAGCTCGCCTGTGCCTGCTTCCGTACGTAGCTGTCGAACTCCTTTTTCGAATCAGCCTGCGCCTTGATCGTGCGGTCGCGCATCCCGTTGCCGCGAACGATCAGGTAGAGCAGCACTCCCAAGAACGGCAGGAAAACCAGAAAGAACACCCAGACGGCCTTCGCCACCCCCGACAGCTTGTGGTCGCGGAAGAGGTCGCCGAGGATCGAGATGAGAATCCAGATCCAGGCGAACAGCAGGAAGAACTCGAAGACGAGGAGAAGGCCTTCACCGAAGCTGATGTCTGCGAGCGGCATCGTCAGGACTCTACCTACCTCCCCCCGTGAAAAGAAAGAGATCCTTATCCGAACGCGGCAGAGCCCCGCGACGCCACCGCGTCGGCCGGCTTCGGCTCGAGGTACTCCGCAATCCACTCGCCGGTGATCTGCCTGGTGGCGACGTTGAGCCGATTCCAGGCGTTGATCGAGGCGATCGAGAGCACGATCGAGGCGAGCTGGGCCTCGTCGTAGTGGCGAGCGGCCTCGTCCCAGACCTCGTCCGAGACGGGATCGGGACGGTCGGCGAGCCGGGTCGCGGCCTCGGTCAGCGCCAGCACCGCGCGCTCGGCGTCGGTGAAGTACGACGCCTCCCGCCAGGCGGCGACCATGGCGATGCGTTCGTCGGACTCGCCCATCGCCCTCAGCGCGCGTGAGTGCAGGTCGACGCAGCCGCTGCAGCCGTTGATCTGGCCGGCCCTCAGCTTCAGCAGCTCAAACGTCGCCTCCGGCACCCCCGCCCGCTTGGTCGCTTTCTCGAGCCGCTGCAAAGCCTCCATTGCGCCTTTCACGGTCAGGGCGGGATGGTCGATTCGTGATTCCATTTGGGTTCCTCCAAGGTGTCGTGGGTATCTCGGGTCTGATCCCTTGACAAACCTCGGGAGGCGGTTGTGACATTCGAACGCGAGGCGTCACAGCGGAGGTCGCTGTGCTGTCTTAAGAAGTGATGACCGATCGCGAGCGACTTCTCGACGAGCTGCGCCCGGTCGCGTTCGCGGTCGCCTACCGCATGCTCGGCAGCGTCTCCGAAGCCGAGGACGTGGTGCAGGAGGCGCTGCTGCGCGTGCATCGCGCGCTCGACGCCGGCGAGCAGATCGAATCGCCGCCCGCCTACATCACCACCGTCACCACCCGGCTGGCGATCAATGAGCTCCGTTCGGCCCGCGCGCGGCGCGAGCAGTACGTGGGCGAATGGCTGCCGGAGCCGATCGTCACCGACGGCGAGGACGACCCCGCCCGCCACGCCGAGACCGCCGACTCGCTCTCGCTGGCCCTGCTGGTGCTGCTCGAGAGTCTCTCGCCGGAGCAGCGCGCGGTCCTCCTCCTCCACGACGTCTTCGACTACGGCTATCCGCAGATCGCCGCGATCGTCGGCAAGAGCGAGGACAACGTGCGCCAGCTGGCCTCTCGC
>Ga0105242_10000761_pt1 | contig 25021 bp, 24 predicted proteins | sample KBSM24metaG_FD_81521 | JGI IMG/M metagenome (GOLD analysis project Ga0105242, IMG submission 81521) | Miscanthus rhizosphere microbial communities from Kellogg Biological Station, Michigan, USA - KBS M2-4 metaG | ecosystem: Host-associated > Plants > Roots > Rhizosphere > Soil | place...
AGTTGCACCGTGCTGCTGCTGGACGACCTTACCAGCGCCGGGCGCGACCTGCAGGTGCAGAGCATCGCCCACGGGGTGATCGTGCTGGAGCAGCTCCTGCCCGAATACGGCGCCGATCGCCGCCGGGTGCGCGTGCTCAAGCATCGCGGCCGCAAGTTCCGCGGCGGCTACCACGACTACATCATCACCGCGGGCGGGCTGCAGGTGTACCCGCGCCTGGTGGCCTCCGAGCGGTTGCGATGCTCCAGCGCGATGAGCCGGGGGAAGACGCGCAGGCCGCCGGTGCCGATGAGGTAGTCGTGGTAGCCGCCGCGGAACTGCCGGCCGCGGTGCTTGAGCACGCGCATGCGGCGCCGGTCGGCCCCGTATTCGGGCGTGAGCTGCTCGAGCACCAGCACGCCGTGGGCGATGCTCTGCACCTGCAGGTCGCGCCCGGAGCTCGTGAGATCATCGAGCAGCAGCACGGTGCAGCGCCGCCCGCGGAAAAACTGCTTCAGCGCGAGGAGCTGGCGGCGATAGCGCAGCGGGTCGCCCGCCAGCAGGCGCAGCTCCGAGAGCGAGTCGAACACGAGCCGCGCGGGCTTGAGGCGCTCCACGTCCGAAAGGATCGTGTGCGTGGTTTCCGAGAGCTCGACCTCGGCGGGATGGAACATCGTGTATTGCTCCGCGGGCTGCAGGCTTTCCTCGGGCGGCACGAGCTCGCGGATGGTGATCCCGTCGAGGGACCACCCATGGGATCGTGCCATGGCGCGCAGCTCCTCCTCGGTCTCGGAGAGGGTCACGTAAAGCACGGGCTCGCCGCTCTTCGCGCCCTCGATGAGGTATTGGAGCGCGAGCGTCGTCTTGCCCGAGCCGGGCACTCCCTCGATGAGGTACAGGCGATTGGGCGTGAGGCCCCCGCACAGGATGTCGTCGAGGCCCGAGATGCCGGTGGCGGAGGACTCGATCGCCGGGTTGTTCGTCTTCTTCGATAGGTCGTTCACATTGAGCCCATTGCCGATGGTTCGGGGTCCAGGCAAAGCAAGATCCCATGCTCGGGATCCACGTGCGAATGGACGGACCCAAAAAGCAAAAAGTTCCGAGCCGGCGGACGGTAATCCTTTCCGTCTCGACCATCGGTTAAGATTTCCCGATGATCGTCACGCCCTCGGGTTTCATGCCGCTCGTCGATCCGGTCGAGCACGACTCGCCGGTGACGTTCGCCTTCCGCGGCAACGAGCTCCTCGTCCGCGAGCCGGACGCGGCGCTGCCGGACTCGGCGACGCTCGCCGCCGTGCGCATCGGCGTGGAGTCGATGCAGCCTGTAGGACTTTGGGAAGGCCGCTACTGCCGCGCGGCCTGGCTGCCGCGCGAGGCCGCGCCGCCCGACGGCCATGCCTTCAAGGGGCTGCGATCGCTGTTCGGCCGATTGGACGAGCCGATGCTCGCGGTCGCCGGGCGCGCCTTCCAGGTCGCGGAATGGGCGCGCACCCATCAGTTCTGCGGCGCGTGCGGCGAGCGGATGTCGCGGTCGCCGGGCGAGCGCGCGATGAAGTGCGCCGCGTGCGGCCACCTCGCCTATCCGCGCATCTCGCCCGCGATGATGGTGCTGGTGAAGCGCGGCCCCGCTATCCTGCTCGCGCGCAACGTCGCCGTGCCGGCGGGCGGGCGCATGAGCGCGCTCGCCGGGTTCCTCGAGCCCGGTGAGTCCATCGAGGACGCCGTGCACCGCGAGGTGCAGGAGGAGGTCGGCCTGGAAGTGAAGGACCTGCGCTACTTCGCGAGCCAGTCGTGGCCGTACCCGCACTCGCTCATGATCGCGTTCACCGCGGAATACGCCGGCGGCGACATCAAGGTCGATCCCGCCGAAATCGCCGAGGCTCGATGGTTCGGGCCGGGCGACAAGCTACCCGAGCTCTCGCCCGGGCAATCCATCTCGCGCGCCCTCATCGACGCGAACCTGCCGCGTTAAACCAAAGCCTCCGGCTTTAATTCCCAGCCGGAGGCGCGACCGTGGCGTCGCCGTTGCCGCTCTCGGCGAGCTTGCGGGCGACGAAGCCGTTGGCCTTCTGCTCTTCGATGTAGTCGTGCAGGTATTTCGCCGCGTTGGGCCGCCCCGCGGGAACGCCTGCCGCCTGCGGGATCGTCATGAAGGAATCCTCGATCACGCGGAAGGCGGAATCCTTCTTCGCCGCCACGACCAGCGGCTGCCGGACGCCCGCGGCGGCGCCCAGGCCTTCCTTTCCCCCGACGAACGCATCGATCGCCGCCTGCGAGGTGGGATAGCGCACCAGCTCGGCGTGCTTGAGCTCGCGCGAGAGATGGAGGTCGTACGCAGACTTGAGCCCCACGGCGATCTTGAGGCCGGGCTGGTCGAAGTCCCTTACGCTCTTCATCGAGGCGCCCTGCTTCACCAGGTACGAGCCCTGGATGAGGACATACGGCTCGCTGAAGCTGATGTCCTTCGAGCGCGCGGGGTCCACCGCGAGGAAGGCGATGTCCCAGGCGCCTTCCTTCACGGCATCGGCCAGCTTGCCCGCGATGTCGTAGGTGACGTACTTGATCGGCACGCCGAGCCGTCGTGCGAGCTCCCGGGCGAGCTCCGGTGCGACGCCGCGGGGGTCACCCCCCGCGGGATCCTTCTGGGTGTGGACGATGTTGCCGTAGTTCACGCCCATGACGAGCGTGCCGCTCGGCGCGAGCTCGGAACGCAACGCGGGAGAGATGGCTTGCGAGGAAGGCATGGCGCAGGAGGCGAGCGCAAGGCCCGCGAGGAGGATGAAGGGGAGCCGGAACATCCGCCGGATGGTATCAGCGGCGCGACACCCAGGGACTTCCTTTCACGTAAAAGCGCAGCAACCGCCGTGCCCAGTGTCCCGCGTAGTCGACGCCGATCCGCGGGCGCTTCACGATGGCGACGCGCTCATCCGCCTTGCGCGCGCGGCGCACGAAGAGGTCGTCGCTCAGCAGGTCGTGTCCGTGGTAGCGGCCGTCGATGCCCATGGCCCGCGTGAGCAGCCCCGGGCCGTTGGTCTTGCCTTCCACGTTCTTCACCGGCTCGAGCGCCCGCAGCAGCACCGCGGACGCCTTGCCCTCCTCCTGCGTCACGAAATTCATGCACCAGTACATGCCGTAGATGAGATAGACGTACGCGTGGCCGGGCGGCCCGAACATCACCTGCGTGCGCTTGGTGAGGCCGCGCGCGGAATGCGCGGCGAGATCGTGGGGCCCGAGGTACGCCTCGACTTCGACGATCCGGCCCACGCGCTCCACGCCCGCCACCACGTGCACCAGGTGCTGGCCGAGCAGGTCGTGGGCGACCTCGACGGTGTCGCGATCGTAGAAGCCGCGGGGAAGCTTGCGCATCCCCGCAATCTATCAAACGTGCGCCTTGAGCCACTTCACCATGACCTGCGCCGCGCCCTCGTCGTACTTGCCGCCCGACTCGCTGAACGCGGCTGCCGGATCGGCATAGACGTCGAAGTGGTGGTTCATGCCGCGGCGCACCTCGTAGGTCACGAGCTTCGGGTCGCGCGCGCGCAGGATCGCCACCGCGCGGTCGGATTCCTCGCGTCCCATGATCCAGTCGTACTCGCCCCACACGACGAGCGTAGGCACCGTGACCTGACCCCAAGCCCCCTCGACGTCGAGCGCCTCGAGCTGGCGGTAGTAGTCGATGGGACGGCCGTACTGTCGCTCGGGCTCGTCGTCCCAATAGGGCCGCCACGCCGGCGATTCGGCGAGCACTTGTCCCGGCGAGCGCCCGCCGTGGAGCACGCGATCGTAGAGCTGCCCCAGCGCGCGCATGCCCGAGTTCACGTCGGCGGGCTTCATCCCGGAGAACGTGAGGCGCCGCCGCTCGATGTCCAGCATGTGCTCGTACCACGTGCGCGTGAATCCGCCGGTGACGATGAGGCCGCGCACCTTGAACTCGCGCGCAAGGATCGGCGCCAGTGCTCCGCCCACGCTGCCGCCGAAGAGGAACAGGCGCTCCGGATCGGCGCCGGGATCGGCCAGTGCCGCACGGATCCCCGCGCGGAAGGCGCCCATGTCGTCGTCGAGATCCGTCGCCGAGCAATCGGGACCCTCGCTGTCCGCGACGCCGGGCTTCTCGATGCGCACCAGCTGCGCGCCGCCCTCCTTCATCACCGTATGCAGCATCTTCGACCAGCCGTCGTACGCGGCGAGCGGGTTCTCGGCGGGGCTGCACGAGAGCCACGGGATGAAGACCACCAGCGGCAACCGCCCCGTCGCGCCGCGTGGCCGCGACGTGTAAGTCCGGACGCGATAGCCCTTCGGCGTCGCGACACTGCCATAGGTCACCGTGGCGCCGTCGACGGCCTCCTCGCGCATCGCGGGCAGCGTCACGCGCACCGGTATCGATGCCCCCGCGCGCTTTACTCGCAGCGCGATGGCGTCGCCGGCGCGCGCGCTGCGCACCAGCGCACCGAAGGCCGTCGCGTCGCGCACCGGATCCCCCTCGACGCGCGCGGACCGGGAGCTCGCGATCAGCTCGATCTCGTCGTTCACCTGCACGCCGGCGGCTTCCAGCACCGAGCGGGGGCGGAAGCGGACGATGCGGGGACCCTGCCCGCCGGACGGCGGCATCATGGCGGCCCCGAAGTCGCCGCGCCGTGGCAGGTCCTCGGCCATCAGCGGGACGCAACTGGAACAGGCGAGCAACAGCATGGCGAACAGGATCGCGGGCATCGGGGCCTCCGGTGTCGTGGAGCCCCGATCCTCCGTGCGCGCGCGGCGCACGGCTCGCCGAATTCAGCGGGAAATCGCGCCGATTCCGGAATCGGGGCGCGCGGCGGCCCCCTGGACCGCGGAAACCTGGCGGTACTGGGTCGGGGTCACCTCGAATCGCGCCTTGAAGGCCCGGTTGAACGGGCCGATGGAGCCGTAGCCGCAGTCGAGCGCGATGGTGAGGATCGGCAAGCGCCCCTCGGCGGGATCGGCCAGGCGGCGCGCGGCCTCGGCCAGGCGGTAGTCGTGCAGGAAGTCGTTGAAGTTGCGGTAGCCCAGGTGGCGATTGATCGCCCGGCGCAGCAGGTACTCCTGCGTGTGGAGCTCCGCGGCGAGGTCGCCGATCCCGAGCCCGTCTCGCTTCCAGAGTCGGTGCTCGTTCATGGTGGCGACCACGCGCCGCGCGAGCGCCGCCTCCACGCCGTCGCCGCGCACCACGGCGAGCGGCATCGGCGCGGCACGCGGCGCCGCAGTCGCGAGCAGGCTCTCGGCGCCGCCGCGGGCCACGAATTGCAGCAGCACGAACGCGAGCGCCAGCAGCAACGAGTGCCCGACGACGAGCACCTCGAGCGGCGCACCGACGCCGCCGAAGACGAATTCCGACGAGGCGAGCGCCACGAACACCGCGCCGATCACGGTGACGAACGCCGCGCGAACGCGACGACGCTGCTCCACGAGGTCGGCACGCCAGTGCGAGATCGCCTGCCAGCAGGCCGCGAGCAGCAACGCGATCGCGATGAGGCGCCCCGAAAGGAAAAGGACCCTCGCCGCCTGCGGCTCGCCTTCGAGCAGCCCCAGCGCGAATCGCCCGTAGTCGCCCGCCATCGTCACGCACACGAGGATTCCCGCGACCACGAGATGCGCCGCTCCCGGCCGCGAGTCTTCGCGGAAGAGCGCCAGCGCCAGCATCCACACGGCCGCGGGCGTGGAGATGCACCACGCATTGAAGAAGAAGGCGCCCAGGCCCAGCGCCGAGTGCGCGCCGGGAGCCGACGCCACCATGAAGGCGCCGATGCCGCCCACCGCGAAGGCCGCGTAGGCATTCACCGGGCGCCGCGCGGGCCGCAACAGGATCGCGGCCGCGCCCGCCATGGCGAGCGCGAAGGTCGCCGCGCGCAGCATGAGGTCGAACGTGTCCACGAATCCTCCCGCGGTTATGATGCGCCAACCTTACAGGGAGGCCCCATGCATTTCCACTCCGCGTCACGCATCGCAACATTCGCGCTCGCCCTCGCCGCCGGTCCGGCGCTCGCGGCGGCCACCGATGTGACTCCCCAGTCGTTCGTGGTGACCCATCGCGCCGAGACGAGCGCCTCGCCCGCCGCGGTCTTCGCCGCCTTCGGCCAGGTATCGCGATGGTGGGGCTCGCAGCACACCTACTCGGGCAAGGCCGAGAACCTGAGCCTCGAGATGCGCGCCGGCGGCTGCTGGTGCGAGCAGTGGGACGGCGGATCGGTGCAGCACATGCGCGTGCTTTTCGTGGGACGCGACAGGATGGTGCGGCTCGAGGGCGGGCTGGGACCGCTGCAGGACCGGGCCGTGACCGCAGTCATGACGCTCGCGATCGCGCCGGGCGAAGGCAAGACCGTCGTCACCCTCACCTATAAGGTGCGCGCGCCGGACGCAAACCTCGACAAGGTGGCGGCCCCCGTGGACGCGGTCCTCGGCGAGGGCTTCAACCGGCTGATGGAGCTCTCCGGCAAGGCGAGTTGAATCGGCGTAGATTCCCGTTTCCGCCTGACGTTCCTCACCTGGGTGATGAGCAAGTTCCTCAACATGGGATTCACGCTGGAGCAGGTGATCGCCATGGCCACCATCGCCCCGTCGCAGGCGATCGCGAAGAATCCGAAGCTCGGCACGCTGGCGGTGGGCGCGCCCGGCGACGTCACGATCCTGGATGTCGTCGAAGGGCCGGTGGAGTTCGTCGACACCCGCAACAACAAGCGCCAGGGCAAGGTCCATATCAAGCCGGTGCAGACGGTGAACGGCGGGATCGCGTTCGGACGTCCCTACTCGGCGCCCTTCAGCGTTCGCTGAAGCGCGAGCTCGCGCGCCGGACTAACCCTTCGGCGCGTCGAGGGCGAGGAAGATGTTGTTGAGCCCCTCGGCGAGCGTGGGGTGGGCGAAGATCGCTTCCTTGAGGACGGGATAGGGGAGCTTTCCCATCATCGCGATCTGCAGCATCGACATGATCTCCCCGCCCTCGATGCCCAGCACCATGCAGCCGAGGATCTGGTCGGTCTTCGCGTCGATGATCACCTTCACGAAACCGCGGTCCTCGTCCATCTCGAGGGCGCGGGCGATCCCGCTCATCGGCAGCTTCGCCACGCGGATGTCGAGATTCCTCTTCCGCGCCTCGGTCTCGGTGAGCCCGACCTGGGCGAGCTGCGGGTCGATGTACATCGTGTTCGGCACCAGGCGCCCGTCGATGCGCGTGTCGGCGCCGTGCAGCCAGCGGTCGCGCAAGAGGCGGTAGTCGTCGTACGAGATGTGCGTGAACGCCGGGCCGCCCTTCACGTCGCCCAGCGCATAGACGCCGTCCACCGAAGTCTTGAGCGTATTGTCCGCGCGGATGAAACCGCCCTTCTCCTGTGCGATGCCGGCGGCGGCGAGGTTCAGCGCCTCGACGTTGGGCGTACGGCCGATCGCGAGCAGGAGGTGGGAGCCCACGGCCGAGCGATCGCATCCCTCGCATTGGTAGTGCACCGTGATGCGTCCATTGGCGTCGCGCTCGATGCGCGCCACCGCAGCTTCGGTATCGACCGTGATGCCGTCGTCCTCCAGGATCTTGCGTACCGCCGCCGAGACGTCCGGATCCTCGCGGGGGATGAGGCGCTCGTCGCGTTGAACGATCGTCACCTTCGCCCCGAACCGCCGGTACATCTGGCCGAACTCCAGGCCGATGTAGCCGCCGCCCACGACGATGAGGTGCTCGGGAACGACGTCGAGCTCCATCACCGACGTCGAGTCCAGGTACGGCACGCCATCCAATCCGGGAATCGGGGGCACCGCGGGACGGCCACCGGTATTGATCGCGATCTTCGCCGAGGTGATCCGGCGCGTGCCGCCCGCCTTCATCTTCACGTCGAGGGTGTGCGCGTCGACGAACGAGGCCTCGCCATAGAGCGTGGTGAGGTTCTTGGTCTTCGCGAGCGACTTCTCGCCCCAGGTGCGGAAGCGATCGACGATGGCGCGCTTGCGCGCCCTCACCGCCTCCATGTCGACGCGGACGTCGGGGACCAGGACGCCGTAGTCCTTCGCGCGGCGCGCGAGGTAGGCCACCCGCGCGCTCGCGACCATCGTCTTGGTCGGCGTGCAGCCCACGTTCACGCAGGTGCCGCCCACGTCACCGCTCTCGACCACCGCGGTGTTCCACCCGGCGCCCGCGAGATCACCCGCGAGCGGCTTGCCCGCCTGCCCGGTACCGATGACGATCGCATCGAAGGTTTCGAGGGTCATGGGGATGGGTCGGCGCCGGCTCCTCGACCTTTCAGCGAGCCTGGCCCGCCATGCGGCACGCCAGGTCGAACGCGTTGCGCATCGCCCCGCCGTTGGCGACCCCCTTGTATGCGATGTCGTAAGCGGTGCCGTGTGCGGGCGTGGTGATGGGCATCGGCAGGCCGCCCTGCACCGTCACGCCGCGCTCGAAGCCCATGAGCTTCATCGCGATCTGGCCCTGGTCGTGGTACATCGTGACCACGCCGTCGTAGCCGCCCTCCTTCTTCGTGGCGCGCACGAAGACGGTGTCGGCGGGGAACGGGCCGTCGGCGGGAAAGCCGCGGTCGCGCGCCATGGCGACACCCGGCTCGATGACCTCGATCTCCTCGCGGCCGTAGGCGCCGCCGTCGCCGTTGTGGGGATTCAGTCCGCAAACCGCGACCCGCGGCCTGGCCACGCCGGCGCGCTTGAGGCTTGCGGTGATGAGCTCGACCATCTCGGCCACCTTCTCCTTGCTGATCGCCCGCGACACGTCGGCGAGCGCGATGTGCGAGGTGACGCGCGAGGTCCAGAGATTCTCGAGGACGTTCAGCTCCACGCACGTGCCGTCGAAGGCGAGCACCTCCTGGAACCAGTGCAGCTCGTCGGGATGGTTCATGCCACCCGCGCGCAGCGCCGCCTTGTTGAGCGGCGCGAAGCAGAGCGCGTTCGCCTGGCCGGAGCGGCAGAGGTCGACGCCGACCTTCAACCCGTCGAGCATGAAGCGGCCGTTCTTCGCGCCGGCCACGCCGCGCTCGAAGCCCTCGGCGTCGAGCCCGGACCACTTCACCAGCAGCGGTTCCGGATCGAAGCGGCATCGCGCGGCGCGCATGCCCTCCTCCAGCACCTTGCGGCTCGCGATGAGCCTGATGTCGGCTCGCTTCGTCGCCTCGCCCTCGGCGATGAGGCGCGCGATGAGCTCGGGGCCGATGCCCGCGGGGTCGCCCGCGAAGAGCGCGATGACCGGACGGCTCACTGGTCGCCCTTGATGCCGGCGTCGCGCACGAGCTTGCCCGAGCGCTCGTAGTCGGACCTCGTGAGCGCCGCGAACTCGGCGGCGTTGAGGGTCCCCGGCTCGCCCGCAAGGCTCTCGAGGCGCTTCTTCACGTCGGGCATCGCGAGGATCTTGCGCGTCTCGTCGTGCAGGCGGGTCGCGATCTCGCGCGGGAGGTTCGCGGGCCCGAAGAAGCCGTACCACGTGGTCATCTCGACGCCGGGATAGCCGGCCTCGGCGAGCGTCGGCACGTCCGGCAGCTCCGAGGAGCGCTTCGGCGTCATCACGGCGAGCGCCTTCATCTTGCCGCCCTTGATGAAGCTCATGGCCGACGAGGTGGTATCGAAGTCGAGCTGGATCTGGCCGCCCACGAGATCGGTGAGCGCCTGGGAAGAGCCTTTGTACGGGACATGCACGATCTTCGTTCCCGTGGCGAGCGCGAATGCCTCGCACGCGAGATGCTGCGTGCTGCCCACACCAGACGACCCGCAAGAGTACAGGCCCGGCTTCGCCCTGATGTCGGCCACCAGCTCCTTCACGTTGTTGGCGCTGACGGCGGGCCCGACGCCGACCACGTTGGGCACGACGACCAGCAGCGCGATCGGCGTGAGGTCCTTCAGCGGATCGAAGCCCAGCTTCATGATGTGCGGCGCGATCGCCTGCGCGGTATTGGTGCCGACGAGCAGCGTGTAGCCGTCGGGCGGCGACTTCGCGGTCACGTCGGAGGCGATGGTGTTGGCAGCCCCCGGGCGGTTCTCGACCACGAACGGCTGCCCGAAGATGTTGCCCAGCTTGTCGCCGAGCAATCGCGCGATGATGTCCGTGCCGCCGCCCGGCGAGGCGCCCACCATGATGCGCACGGACTTCGTGGGCCAGGGCCCCGAAGGCGTCTGGATGGGCTGGGCGAAGGCTGCGTTCGCGGCGATGAGCGCGAGTGCCGCGACGGTGCGGTGGATCATGCTTTCTTCTCCTCGTGGGGGGGCGACACCGATTGTACGGGCTGGCGGCTCGCCAGCACCTTGTCGATGCGCTTCCCGTCCATGTCGACCACCTCGAGCTTCCAGGCGCCGAAGTCGATGCGATCGCCGGTGTGCGGCACGCGCCCCAGCAGGAACATCACGAGCCCCGCGAGCGTGTGGTAGCGCGCCTTGTCCTCCTCCGGCACCTCCTTCACCTCGAGCCGGTCCTTGAGCTCGGGAATCGGGATGAGCCCGTCCAGGAGCCACGAGCCGTCCTCGCGGCGCACCGCCCATGCGTCCTCGACGCTCTCGGGCGTGAACTCGCCCGTGATCACTTCCATGAGGTCGCGCAGCGTCACCATGCCCAGCACCTCGCCGTACTCGTCCACGACGAAGGCGAGCATCGAGCCCGACTTGCGGAAATTCTCCAGCAGCTCCATGCCGGTGAGCGTCTCGGGGACGTAGACCGGGGGTACCAGGCCGCTCCTCAGGTCCGGCACCTCGTGGTGCAGCGCCTTCTTGAGCAGCAGTCGCGCCGAGATCACCCCGAAGATCTCCTGCAGGCCGTGGCGCGCCACCGGATAGCGCGAGTGCTCCGATTCCTCGATGCGCTTGAGGTTCTCCTCGAAGCTCTTGTCCGGGTCGAGCGTGATGATGTCGCCGCGCGGCACCATGATCGAGCCGAGCTGCCGGTCGTCGAGCCGGAACACGTTCTTGAGCATGGTGTGCTCGTTGTGCTCGATCACGCCCACGTCGGTACCCTCCACCAGCATCGCGTGGATCTCCTCTTCCGTGACCGAGGGTGCGGCGAGCTCGTTGGCGCCGAAGAGGCCCAGCATGAGGTTGGTCGATCCCGCGAGCAGCTTCACGAACGGCTTGGAGATCGCGGCGAGCCACATCATGGGCCTCGCCACCACGCGCGCGATGGATTCGGGGTTGAGCTGGCCCAGCCGCTTGGGCACGAGCTCGCCCAGCACGATCGAGAAGTAGGTGATCGCCACGACGGCGAGCGCCGTCCCGGCATAGCCCGCGAACTTCGCGTCGATGGCGAAGTGCTCCGCGAGCCACTTCGACAGCGGCCCGGCGAGCACCGACTCGCCGACGATGCCGTTGAGGATGCTGATGGAAGTGATGCCGATCTGGATCGTCGACATGAAATGCGTCGGGTCCTCGCCCACCTTCGCCGCGGCCATGGCGCCCGGGTCGCCCGCGTCGATGTGCTTCTGCAGGCGCGCCTTCCGCGACGTGACGACGGCGATCTCCGACATGGCGAACACGCCATTGAGGAGGATGAGGAAGAAGAGGAAAAGGATTTCCATGAAGTTCCCTTAAACGGGCACAATGGCGCCCTTCGAAGATCGCCCCGAGGGCCAAGATGAAACATTCCGTGACATTCATTATCGCCGGTCTGGCATTTTCGCTCTCCGCCGCGGCGCAGAATCCGGCCGAGCGAGAGCAGGATCGCTGGAAGCTCTCCGACCTTTACGCGTCGCCCGCGGATTTCGACGCGGACGTGGCGAAGGTCGAGAGCGAGCTCGCCGACTTCCAGCAGTGCAAGGGCCACCTCGGCGATTCGGCGCAGAAGCTGCGCGAGTGCTTCGACCTCCAGGCCCAGGCCACCAAGCGCTTCTATCGCATGCTGGTCTTCGCGTACGAGACCTTCTCCGAGGACACCGGCGTCCCCGCGAGCCTCGAGCGCCGCCAGCGCGTGACGATCCTGGGCTCGAAGCTGTCCGAGTCGAGCTCCTTCGTGAGCCCCGAGATCCTCGCCGTCGGCAAGCCCAGGATCGACGGCTTCCTCAAGCAGGAGCCGAAGCTCGCCGTCTACCGCCACGCCCTCGACGACGTCCTTCGCACCGCGCCGCACACGCTCGATGGCGCCGGCGAGGCGATCCTCGCGACCTTCAGCCTCTCGGCGGGCGCGGGCGGCAATGCCTTCGAGATCCTCACCAACGCCGACATGCCGTGGAACACGGTGAAGCTCTCGGACGGGAAGGAAGTGAAGGTGGACGAGTCTGCCTACTCCCACTACCGCGAGACCGAGAACCGCGACGACCGCCGCAGGATCCACGAGGCCCTGTTCGGCAAGTTCGCGGAGTTCGAGCGCACGCTGGGCGTCACTTACTACTCGTCGCTCAAGGAATCGACCGTCAACGCGAAGGTGCGCAAGTACGACGACTCGTTCTCGCAGGCGATGGACGGCAACAACCTGCCGCTTGCGGTGTACGACACGCTGGTGAAGAGCGCGAACGAAACGCTGCCCACGCTGCACCGCTACTTCAAGCTGCGCGGGCGGATCCTCGGCATCCCCGACATGCGCTACTACGACATCTCGCCGCCGCTGGTGAAGGCGGGCAATCGCAAGTACCCGGTCGACGAGGGCATCCGCATCATGCTCGACGCGGTGAAGCCGCTCGGCCCCGAGTACGTGGCCGCGATGTCGAAGGGCATCAGGGATCGCTGGATGGACGTCTATCCGCGCCCGCGCAAGCTCTCGGGCGCGCACGCGTTCGGCGCCGCCTACGACGTGCATCCGTTCCTGATGATGAACTACACCGAGAACTACGAGTCGGTGTCGACCATGGCGCACGAGTGGGGCCACGCCATGCATTCGTACCTGTCGAACAAGGGGCAGCCGTACCCCACCGCCAACTACGCCACGTTCGTGGCCGAGATCGCCTCGACGTGCAACGAGGCGCTGCTCCTCGACCACATGCTCAGGATCGCCAAGGACGACGACGAGCGCATGCTCTACCTCGGCTCGGCGCTGGAGACCCTGCGCGGCACGTTCTACCGGCAGGTGATGCTGGCCGAGTTCGAGCGCGAGGCGCACGCGCGCGTGGACAAGGGCGAGCCGATGACGGGCGACAAGCTCACCAGGATCTACGCCGAGATCATCCGCAAGTACCACGGCGACGCGCAGGGCGTGGTGAAGATCGACGACCTCTACACGCACGACTGGTCGCGCATCCCGCACTTCTACCGCCCGTTCTATGTCTTCCAGTACGCGACGTCGATCTCCGCGGGCTCGCTGTTCGCCGAGCGCATCCTCAAGGGCGAGCCCGGCGCGCGCGAGAAGTACCTCAAGCTCCTCTCCTCGGGCGGCTCGGACTATCCGTACGAGCTGGTGAAGACCGCGGGCGTGGACCTCGCGACCGCCGATCCCTACAAGGCCGTCGCCAAGCAGATGGACGCCATCATGGATCGCATCGAGGCGATCCTGGCGAAGCGCGGGAAGTAGCTACTCGTCGCCGAAGAGGGCGCGGATCAGCGGGCTCGGTCCGCGTCCCTTCGACTTGCGGCAGGCGTCGATCAGGCGGTCGAGCTCGTCGCGCATGCGCACCAGCTCCACCGCCCGCGTGTTGATCACGGCGCGGCGCTGCTCCGCCAGGGCGAGCGCCTCGCCCTGGTCGTCGGCCTGGCAGATCTCGAGGAGCTTGCCGATCTCCTCCAGCGTGAACCCGAGCTGCTGGGCGCGGCGGATGAACGCTACCTGCTTGAGGACCGTCGAGGAATAACGGCGGTGTCCGCCTGGCGGCTTGCGGGGTTCGACCAGCAGTCCGCGCCGCTGGTAGTAGCGAATCGTCTCGACGTTGACCCCCGCGGCCTTCGCCAGGCGGCCAATCGTCATCGTGTCGGACATGCACCGGCCCCTTCTTTTTATTGAAACGGTACGCCCAAAAGGCTACAGCCCGTACCGGAGTACGTGGTCTACCGGAGGCCGGCGGATGCTAAGGCTGGCGCAGGGGGGCGATCCACGCGGCAGGTAACGCGATGCTCTTGCCCGCGCCGAAGCCGTGCTGCAGGGTGAGCATGCCGAGGACCTTGCCGTCGGCATCGAGGAGCGGCGCGCCCTGCATCGCGGGAAGCACCGCAACCGTGGACTCGATCGCCCGGCCGCCCTCCGTCGGCAGCAGCGACTTCACCTTGCCCTCGACGATGTCGGCGTCGCCGTTCGACTTGATCACCGCGGCGAAGACCTTGTCGCCCGCCTTCGGCTCCTCCTTCGAGATCGCGAGCGGCCAGCTGCCGGCGTCCACCACCGCGAGGCGGCAGATGGGGCGGCGCTTGTCGGGCTGGGTGGACTGCGCCGACGCACGGCGCGGACCGAATGCGACCACGAGTTGGGTGTTCGCGACGGCCGGGTTGCAGGACGTGACCATCACGCCCTTGTCGATGGCGAAAGCATGGCCCAGGAGCATGGAGCGGCCCTGCATGTCGAGCCTTTCGACCCGGCCCACCGCCCTTGCAACCGATGCAACGATTTCCTGCGGGATGGTCGCGGCCGGCCCCGCCGACCAGCGCCACCAGACGAGCAGCGCCAGCACCACGACGACGATGCCGGCGATGAGGCCGTACTTCGGGGCGTTGGCGATGGCGGGCCGGTCCGGCCGCAGGAACGAGTCGCCGCGAAGCGACGCGTCGTACGCCGAGCGCTTCTGCGGGTCCGAAAGGACTTCGTAAGCTTCGTGCACCAGCGTCGCCTGGGGGTCGTCGGGCGACGGAGCGATCACGAGGAGCTGCGCGCGCTTGGTGCGATAGGCGCTGACGATCTCGCCGGGCTTCGCGCTGCGATGCACCCCGAGGACGTCGTAGAGCGTGTCCTTGCCGCCGTACATGGCCGACATCATAAAATGCCCCCACGATGAGCGCCACCGAGCCGCAGACCGATTCGCCCTACGCCGCCGCGCGGCTCCTCGTCACGCTCTTCATCATGACGCTCGGCGCGAGCGGCATGTACGTGGTGCCGGTGGTGCTGCCCGCGGTGCAATCGGAGTTCGGCGTCACGCGCGCGGGCGCCTCGCTGCCCTACGCGCTGCTCATGATCGGATTCGGCGCGGGCGGCCTCGTGATGGGGCGGCTCGCCGACCGCTTCGGCGTGGTGGTGCCGCTGCTCATCGGCTCGGTGTCGCTCGGCGCGGGCTTCGTGATCGCGGGCCACGCGAAGGACATCGGCACCTTCAACGCGGTGCACGCGCTGTTCATCGGCTTCGCGGGAAGCTCGGCCACGTTCTCGCCGTTGCTCGCCGACACGTCGCTGTGGTGGGTGAGGCGCCGCGGCATCGCCGTGGCCGTGTGCGCGAGCGGCAACTACCTGGGCGGCGCGCTCTGGCCCACGATCGTGCAGCACTTCGTGGAATCGAACGGCTGGCGCGAGACCTACGTCGGCATGGGCATCGTGGTCGGCGTGTCGATGGCGCTGCTGGCGCTCTTCATGCGGCGCCGGCCGCCGCTCACGCGGCCGCGCTCCGCGGGCGCCACCGAATTTCCCGAGTCGATGCCCTTCGGCCTGCCCACGCGAACGGCGCTGGGATTGCTGATGCTCGCGGGGCTCTCGTGCTGCGTCGCGATGTCGATGCCGCAGGTCCACATCGTCGCGTACTGCGCGGACCTGGGCTATGGGCCGGCGCGCGGCGCGGAAATGCTCTCGCTGATGCTCGGATTCGGGATCGTGAGCCGGCTCGTCTCCGGATGGATCTGCGATCGCGTCGGCGGGCTGCGCACGCTGCTCATCGGTTCGGCGCTCCAGGGCGTGGCGCTGCTGCTCTTCCTGCCGTTCCAGGGCCTGGGGTCGCTCTACGCGGTCTCGATCCTGTTCGGCCTCTTCCAGGGCGGCATCGTGCCGTCGTACGCGATCATCGTGCGCGAGTACTTTCCCGCGCACCGCGCGGGCGCCTTCGTCGGCGCCGTGATCATGTGCACGCTCTTCGGCATGGCCCTGGGCGGCTGGATGTCGGGCCAGATCTTCGACCTCACCGGGTCCTATCGCGCGGCGTTCGTGAACGGCCTCGCGTTCAACCTGCTCAACCTCTCGATCGCGTTCTTCCTGCTGCGGCGAACGATGGGTCCGGGGACTAGGGGTCCTGGTCGGCCGGAATATTCGGCGGCGGCCTGAACGCCTTGTGCAGGCGGTCGATGCGGTCGGGGGTCATCGAGCCCGGACCGTTGGGCATCGACGGCGCGGGCTTGAGCCCTTCGGGCAGGTTGCCGGCCGGTCCCAGCGGTTGCGCTTCGGGCGTCGCGGGGGTCGCGGCCGGGGCGGGAACCGTCGCGACCGGCTTCGGCGGATCGGTCCATGCGTGCGGCAGGAGCACGTGCCGGTCCTGTCCGGCGGAGTGCGCGGCGACCGCCACCACGCGGCCGTAGATGTCGAGCAGCGGCGAGCCGTCCGGCGCCTTGTCCGCCGCGATCGTCGCCTCGATGATCCTGTTGCCGCGCTCGCCCGTGGCCACGCGCTTCACGCGGCCTTCGGTCAGCACGACTTCACCCACCGCGTTGACCGATGTGCCGTAGATGACATCGCCCGCCTTCGCCTCGACGCTGCTCACCGAGAGCGGCCAGCTGCCGGCGCCGTCCACCTCGAGCTTGCACAGGCCCAGCGCCTCGTCGGTCATCGTGAGGCGGGCCGGCACCATTCGCGGCGTCATGTTCACGGTGAGCTGCGTGTTGGGCGCGATGTGCTCGCACGAGGCGACCATCACGCCGGAATCGATCGCGAACGCGAGGCCCGCGTTCTTCACCTGCCCGCCCATGTCCATGGCCTGCAGCCGGCCCATGGCGGTGGTGGCCGCGGCGGCGATCTCTTCCTTGCTCTTCCCGGGCTGGCGCGCGGCTTCGTCGGCCGGCTTCCTGAGGGTGTAGTAGTAGATCCCGCCGCCGAGCGCGGCGACGAAGACCGCGGCGATGGCCGCCCCCTTGGCGCCGAACGAGGGCTTGAGGCGGTCCCCGGCGAGCTTCTTGTCATAGGCGTCGCGTTGGTCGAGATCCGACAGCACCGCGAACGCCTCGTTGAGCTTCGTCTCGTACTTGAGGTCCGGCATCGTGTCGTCGCGCTTGGTGGCGCGCACGGCACGGTTGTACGCGAGGTGGATGTCGTTGAGCTTCGCGTTGGGCTTGACGCCCAGCAGCTCGTAATAGGTGGGGTTCCGTTTCGACATGGCCCGCATTTTAACAAGCGGGCCACGATGATTCACGAGCGCGATTGCAATTTTCGCAGCAGCTCGTCGATCAGGTCCTCGCCCGGGCCCGAGCGGATGCGGTGGCTTCGCAGGACGGCGGCGAGCTCGGGTTTTCGGTAGTCGGAACGGATGAAGACCTCGGCGATGGCGCGCTGCACGCCGGCGCTCTTGGCCTCGGCGAACGCGCGGGAGAGCTCGTCCAGGATCTCGGCGTCCGCGATGCGCATCCGGCCGAGCGTGTCGAGGGCGCGCACCTGCGCCTCGCCGCCCGTCATGCGGGTGACGCCGTTCGCCATGGCGCGCAGCTCCCCGAGGTCGGTGACCGGACGGTTGAGGAAGTAGGCCTGCGCGACCTGCACGTCGCGCGGGTCCGCGCTGGAGAGCGCGCGGATGACTTCACCATGCGCGGGCGCGCTGCCCATGCAGGCGAGCGCGGCCGCGCGGCTCGCGGGGCTCGCGCGGGAGGGCGCCGCGGCGACCTTGTCGATCTCGCCCTCGAGCGCGCCGTTGTCTCCGAGGCTGCAGGCGAGGTCGACCTCCGCGAAGCCCATGGCGTTGCGGCCGAGGAGCTCCGAGATCATGCGGCCGTATTCGGCATGCTGCTCTTCGGGCGTGATCCACTCGAGCGTCGTCGCGAGCGAGACGAGGCGCACGCGCATCGCCGGCTCGCGCGTCGCCCGCGCCGTCGCCATCACGCGCGCGCCGGTAGCTCGGTCCCGGGCGATCTCGGCGAGCGTGGCCTTGAAATCGGTCGAGGCGCGCTCCTCGTCGGTGAGCGAACCGAGGAGCTTCTCGATGCGGTCGAGCACGGCGCGCGCGTCGGCGTGGTCGCCCTGCATCATCCGGTGGATGGCGGCGAGCTTCCTCGCCGGCGACAGCCGATCGTCGAAGAGCTGGCAGATCTGCGTGCGGTACGCCATCTGCGCGGCATCGCCGCGGATCCCCGAGGTGTAGGTGATGTGGTTGCGGCTGAAGGTGCGCAGCAGCCGCTGGCTCACGCGCCCGGTGCCGATCTCCGACGGGCCCGAGTCGAAGTACTTGTCGAGGAGCATCGCGGCGGTGGGTCCCACCGGCGCGGACGACGAGAAGCCGTAGATCGCGGGGACGCTCCAGAAGATGCGGCGCATGCGCTCGCGTGCGCTCTCGCCGTGGGTCGCATTGCGCGTCGCTTCCGGGTTGAGGCTCTCGCAGCCGAAGAGGTAGACCTCCTTCAGGCGCGAGAAAAGCCCGGGGCACGACTCGCTGCACGACGCGCGCTCGAGCTCGTCGACCTTGAGGTGGTCGCCGTTCTCGATCTTGTCCGAATAGAACGTGTCGCCGGCGTTGAAGTGGCCGGAGATGACGAGCACGTCGCACTGGACGTGGCGCTCGCAGGCCGAATGGAGCCATCGCTGCTTTCCGCGCTCCAGCAGCTCCACGAAATCGTATTGCCCCGGCGGAAGGCGGCGGCGCATCGCCTCCTTCTCGTCGCTCGAATTGACGGTGATGGTGCAGACGGTCTTGCGCTCGGCCTGGGCGAATCCCGCGCCGAGCAGCAGCACTGCACAAAAGAAAAGGACGCGTGACCTCACGCGTCCGATTCTCGTCGCCGATCCTCTAAAAAGATGCCGGTGGCGTTCGCCGCTGCGAGTCAGACCCCGTTTCACGCCCTGTAGGAACCGATTCCGTTCCTGCAGGCGGGAAACCGGGGTCTGACCCCGGTTTTACTGGCCTTCCGAGGACAGCGTGCCGCTCACGTTCGCGACGCCCGCGATCCGGCGCGCGTCGTTTTCGGCGATCGACGCCTGCTCCGGGCTCTTCGCCGAGCCCGAAAGCATCACGCGTCCGTCGTTCGCGACGACGGTCGCGGTGATCCCGTTCAGGCGGCGATCGGAGGCGAACTCCTGCCCCACGCGGTCGGCGAGCGCCTGGTCGGCGGCGTTGTTCGCGCCGGTATGGATCGCGGCGCCCGAGAACGACGAGCCGAGCGGATATTCACGCGTCACCGGGTACGCCGTGCCTGGATACGAGCGCTCGACGTAGTACGGGCTGGCGACATGGGTATCCGAATACCACTGGCGGTACGCGCGGTCGTTCGAATAGGCGTCGGTCGCACCCGGGACGTAGGTGCGCTGCTCGATCACCCGGCCATCATCGGTGTAGATGCGCTCGACGCGGATGTCGGCGGCCGCGGCGAGCGGCAGCGACGCGGCAATGAGTGCAAGGGGAACGATTCTCTTCATGGTGAGGCTCCTTTCGGTGGAACCCCATGGAATCGCAACGAGCGTGCCACCCCTCAAGCGTCCGACGGCCGCATGAATCGGGGATCGACGCGAAAGATCTACCCGCGGCGGAAAGAGTTGCCGCTAGGCGTATTGCTGCGCGAGGTCGCGGGCGAGGTTCGCGAGCTCCTGGCGCAGCGCGTCGGGCTTGCGGACCTCGAAGCGGAACGGCAGGCGCGCGAGCTCGCGCGCATACCAGTCGAGCTCATCCGCCGAGCCCTTGAGCAGCACGCCCCCATCGCAGGGCTCCGGAATGCCGAACGTGGGATGCAGCTCCCGCTTCGCCGTCGCGATGTCGGTGCGCAGCATCACCTCCACCTCGATCGCCCGCGGCAGCGTCGCCATGGCGCGCGTGAGGTACTCCGAGGCGTCGAATCCCTCGGGCCGCACGAAGGCCTTCGTGGTGACCTGCGCCTGCGCGACGCGGTCGAGCCGCAGGGTGCGCAATCCCGCGCGCAGGTGGCAGAAGCCCACGACATACCAGCGCCCGCCGCGATAGACGAGCCCGTAGACGTCGAAATGCCGCGTGGTGAGGGCGCCGTCCGCAGCGCGATAGCTCATCACGGCAGAGCAGCGCGTCTGCGCGGATTCGCTCAAGACGCGAAGGAGCTTCGTATCGGCATTCACGCGCGCATCGCCGGTCTGTAGCGCCACGCTCTCGCGCAGCGCCGCGACCGTGCGCTTGGGGGCGGTGGGCAGCACTCGGTCGAGCTTCGCCTGCACGCTCTCGATCGCGGGCGCCGCGTCGGCGAGGCCCAGCCCGCGCGCCGCGATGAGCCCCAGCGAGAGCGCCTGCGCCTCCTCGTCGGTGAACATCATCGGCGGAAGCTTGTAGCCGGCGACCAGGCGGTAGCCGCCGTAGCGCCCCTGCTCCGTCGTGATGGGAATCCCCATCTCCTCCAGCATCGCGATGTAGCGGCGCAACGTGCGCCGATCCACGCCCACGCGACGGGCGAGCTCCGCGCCGCTGACCTGGACCTGGGACTGGAGGTGCTCGAGGACCGCGAGCACGCGGGTGGTGGGATGGGACATAGCGCGAATATATAGAGGAAATAGGACGTGATGTGCCCTATTTCGGGACTATCGTGCGGGGCATGACATTCGCGCTGCGACTCCTCACCGTCTCCCTCCTCCTCCTGGTCCTGGTGGCCCTCGCCGGGGGCCGGCAGGCGGCCGCGCAGAACCTGGGTCCGGCCCCTGCATCGAACTTGCATACAGGACAGTTCGAGGAGAGCGCACATGTCGAGCAGCACCGTCACCCCGGGTAGCGTGCCGCGGCGGGCGACAACGAGCCGTCGCGCGACGGCGCGGACATCGATACGGACCCCGTGGAGCGGATCGTCCCCCCGGGGACGATGAGGACTAGCGCGGCCGCTGCGAGCGCAGGTAGCTGAGGTAGTCCTCGAAGCGGATCACGCCACGGCCCGAAGGATCGATGGCGTCGAAACGCTCGGCGATACCGCCGAGGCCCGCGCTGCTCGCCTGCTCGCGCGTGAGCGTGCCGTCGGGCGACGCCGCGGCCTCGAAGCGCTTGCGCAGCTTCGCCTCGACCTGCGCATCCAGCGCGGCAGCCGTCGTCGGCGCGACCCGTGGCTCGGCCGCCGCCTTGGCGCGAGTCGCGGGCGGCACCCACGGATCGCGATGCTCGGTCTCGAATTTCGCGGGCGGCATCTGCTGCGCCGCCGCCGCCAGCGAGGCGAGGATCGCGGCCGCGAGGATCAGTCGGTCAATTCGCAAGGGCGCTCCCGTAGAACGCGGCGATGTCGGCCTTCATGGCGCGGCGCGACGAGTTCTCGAGGTAGGTCATGTGCCCACCCACGTACTCGTGCACGGCGATCGGCTTCCCAATGCGGGCGAGGTCCATCTCGGTGGTGAAGAACGGCGTCACCGTGTCGTGCCATCCGTTGACCGACATCACCTTGAGCCGCGGGTTCTGCACCATCGCCGACGCGAGGTCGGGCACCGTGTCCGGCACCTGGCGGCCGTCGTGGGAGAAATTCCACGAGTTGATGGCGCCGCTCAGCATCGTGTAAGACGACGGCGTCGTATAGCCCAATGACGCGAGGTACTCGACGATGCGTTGCCCGAACGACGGGCTGATGATGCTGCTCGACGGATCCGGCTCCTGCCCCGCCGCGAACGTGTTCGGAATGTTCACGCGGCCGTCGTAGCGGCCCAGCAGGGTGCCCGGCTTCAAATTGATGCGGTAGAACTCGGGATCCATGTTGGGGCTCGTGACCCAAAACGCCTTGGGCAACCCGCTGATGTTCGCGACCTGCGTGAGCTGGCCATCCGCCGGGCGCACGCCGGAATGGAGGAAGGCCTGGATCGCGGGCTCGTACTGCGCGGTCACGAAAGTGCGCACCGAATCCTCGAACGCGGGTAGCTGCGCCACCGAGGCCGACGGTGTGGACAGGTTGAACCACGATCCGATCGCGCCGAAGCTGGGGATGTACGACGTGCAGCTGAGGATGAGATTGAGGATGCCGCAGTTGCTGTTGTAGTCGAGCGCCGGCGACTGCAGCACGACGCCCGCGACGTGCACGCCCGCCGACTCCAGGAGATCCGCCAGGATGGCGCTGCGCGGGCCGCCGTACGACTCGCCATAGAGGAACTTGGGCGACGTCGTGCGATTGTTGACCGCCGCGTAGCGCATCACGAAATCGCGGAAGACCGCCGCGTCCGCATCGGTGCCGAAGAACGAGCTGTTGGTGTACGGCGCGATCGCCTGCGAGAGGCCGGTGCCGACCGCGTCGACGAATACCAGGTCGGTGAGGTCGAGCATCGACTCCGCGTTGTCCACCAGCGGGTAGGGCGTGGCGGCCGTCATGTTGGGCTCGCCGGTATCGAGGCGCTTCGGGCCGAACGATCCCAGGTGCAGCCACACCGAAGCCGAGCCGGGACCGCCGTTATAGAAGAATGTGACCGGACGCGTGGCGGGCGCGGAGCCGTCGAGCGTGTAGGCGACGTAGAAGAACGACGCTTCCGGCGCCTGGTTGCCGAGGTTGAGCGCGCTCAGGTGGCCGACGGTCGCGGTGTAGTTGAGCGTCGTGCCGTTGAGGGTGAGCTGGTGGTGCGTGACCGCGGTGATCTCGGCGGCGCTCGGCAGGAACGCGGTGTTCACGCTCGAGTACACCACCGGATCGGTGAAGTTGCTGGTCGGGGGCGGCGGCGTGCCGGTGGGTGGGCTGGAGCCGCCCCCGCCGCCACCGCCGCAGGCGGCGACCAGGATCGCGACCGCGGCGAGGAGCCGGACGCGCAGGAGAATTTCCATGGAATCGAGTATAGGGGGCAAAATGCGGCTGCGGCGTAATGAAATATTTCGTGACTCCGCGCCAGGTCGACCTGTCTAAACTCGCCCCTTTTCCGCCCTCTCCTTTCCCATGCGAAAACTCCTTCCCGCGGCCCTCGGCTGCCTCGCCTTCGCGGCCCTCGCCCAGCAGCCCGACACGCCGCTCAAGGAGTATCCGTACTCGCCGGGCCTCGACCCGGGCTCCATGGATCGCAGCGTCGATCCGTGCGTCGACTTCTACAAGTACTCGTGCGGCGGGTGGATCGCGAAGAACCCGATTCCCTCCGACCAGCCCAAATGGGAGGTCTACTCCAAGCTGAACCAGGACAACCTGCGCTTCCTGTGGGGCATCCTCGAGGAGGAGTCGAAGAAGGAGGGCGGCCGCAATCCCTCGCAGCAGAAGATCGGCGACTACTTCGGCGCCTGCATGGACGAGGACGCGGTGGAGAAGCTCGGCATGAAGCCGCTCGAGCCGCTGCTCGCGAGGATCGACGCGCTGAAGAGCGCTCGTGACCTCGGCGCCGTGCTCGCCTACCTCCAGCTGGAGACCGGCGACTCCGGCTTCTACTTCGGGTTCGGCTCCAACCAGGACTTCGAGGATTCCAACAAGATGATCGCGTTCGCGGCAGCCGGTGGCCTGGGCCTGCCGGACCGCGACTACTACACAAAGGACGACGAGAAGTCGAAGGAGATCCGCGCGCAGTACCTGGAGCACGTGCAGCGCATGCTGGTGCTGCTGGGCGACTCGCCGGACGCCGCGAAATCGAAGGCCGCGACGGTGATGGACATCGAGACCGTGCTCGCCAAGGCGAGCCTCACGCGCGTCGAGTCCCGCGACCCCTACAACCTCTTCCACAAGTACGACTACCCGAAGTTGAGGAAGCTCACGCCGAGCTTCGACTGGCCGGCGTACTTCAAGGCGCTTGCGTTCACGAAGACGTCGATCTTCAACGTGACGGAGCCCAGGTTCTTCGAGGCTTTCGAGAAGGAAATCTCCGGGCGCAGCCTCGACGAGATCAGGACGTACCTGCGCTGGCACGTGGCCCACTCGGCCGCACCCTACCTCTCCCGGGCGTTCGTGAACGAGAACTTCGCCTTCTACAGCAAGACGCTGCGCGGCGTGCCGGAGTTGAAGCCCCGCTGGAAGCGCTGCGTGGCGCTCGTCGACGGCCAGCTCGGCGAGGCCCTCGGCCAGGAGTTCGTGCGCCGCACCTTCGGCCCCGACCAGAAGGCGCGCACGCTCAAGATGACGAAGCAGATCGAGAAGGCCATGGAGCAGGACATCCGGGAGATCACGTGGATGGGCCCGCAGACCAGGAAGAACGCCATCGCCAAGCTGCATGCGATCGTCAACAAGATCGGCTATCCCGACAAGTGGCGCGACTACAGCTCGGTCGCCATCAAGCCGGACGACTTCTTCGGCAACGTGCTGCGCGCGCAGCGCTTCGAATCGCGGCGCGACCTCGACAAGATCGGCCGCCCCGTGGACCGCGGCGAGTGGTTCATGACGCCGCCCTCGGTGAACGCGTACTACAACCCGCAGATGAACGACATCAACTTCGCCGCGGGCATCCTGCAGCCGCCGCTGTTCGACGCGAAGATGGACGACGCGCCCAACTACGGCAACACCGGCGGCACCATCGGCCACGAGCTCACCCACGGCTTCGACGACGAGGGGCGCCAGTACGACGCCCGCGGGAACCTGAAGGACTGGTGGACGAAGGAGGACGCGGCGCGCTACACGGAACGCGCGCAATGCATCGTCGACCAGTACTCGCAGTACACGATCGTCGACGACATCAAGATCAACGGCAAGCTCACCAACGGCGAGGACATCGCCGACCTGGGCGGCCTCATGCTCGCGTGGATGGCGTGGAAGATGGAGACCGCGAACCAGAAGCTGCAGCCGGTCGACGGCCTCTCGCCGGAGCAGCGCTTCTTCGTCGGCAACGCGCAGTGGGCCTGCGGCTCCGAGCGTCCCGAGTCGTTGCGCGTGAAGGCGATCACCGACCCGCACTCACCGGTCAAGTACCGCGTGAACGGCCTCGTGGTGAACATGCCGCAGTTCCAGGAGGCCTTCCAGTGCAGGACGGGGCAGCCGATGGCGCCCGAGAAGCGCTGCCGCGTCTGGTGATCAGCCCTTGAATCCCACGTCGTAGTGGGTGCCGTCGCAGAAGGGCTTGTTCTTCGACTGGCCGCAGCGGCATAACGTGTAGCGGTCCTTGGCGGCGCCCTCGACGCCAATGTAGTAGGCATCGATCACGGTGCGCAGAAACCCGAACGCGATGACCGCGACCATGACACCGACGATGGTCAATACCGTGCGGGTGCGGTTGCGCCAGCTATTTCGG
>Ga0105242_10000764_pt1 | contig 25007 bp, 14 predicted proteins | sample KBSM24metaG_FD_81521 | JGI IMG/M metagenome (GOLD analysis project Ga0105242, IMG submission 81521) | Miscanthus rhizosphere microbial communities from Kellogg Biological Station, Michigan, USA - KBS M2-4 metaG | ecosystem: Host-associated > Plants > Roots > Rhizosphere > Soil | place...
TGTATCTTTGGCATGAAAGTTCATTTGATAAGGAAAGAAACAATAGAAGAATTTTGCAGGCAAAATGCTCAAAGCAGGACTTCATTTACCGAATGGCTAACCAAAATCAAATTTGCTGATTGGGAAGAACCGGCAGATATGCAGAGAACGTTTCCAAGTACGGATTTGTTAGGGAATAGTTCAAACAGAGCGGTCTTTGATATTGGAGGGAATAACTACCGGATGATCTGTAAGTATGCATTCGGAGACAGACAAATTCATCTCTTTATTTGCTGGATAGGGGCACATGCAGAATATGATAAGCTCTGTGAGAAGAACAAGCAATACACAATCAGCATTTATTAGAATAAAAAATAGAATATGGCAACACTTAAATATAAAGTCATTACAAGCAAATCTCAATACAGAGATTATAGCAATATGTTGGAAGAACTCATTTTCTCGGGCGCAAAGAATCGTGACACCAAAGACGAAATTGCTTTACTCACTTTATTGATTGAAAAATGGGATACCGAACATAATAGTTTTGATGATCTTAGTCCTGTTCAATTGCTTCATTCTCTGATGGATGAGCATAATATTAAAGCAAAAGACCTGGTAGATATTCTGGACATTAGTAAAGGCTATGTATCAGACATTCTCAATTACAAAAAAGGCTTATCTAAGGATGTAATCCGCAAACTGGCTGAACATTTCAAGGTCACCCAGGAAGCCTTTAACCGGCCTTATAAATTAGTAGTCCCAGAAAATTCTCGTTTGCGCAATGCAAGTGTGATGAATACCCAAAAGAAGTTAAGTACTGCATAAATTATTTTCGTTAAACGATAATGGAAGTGGCAAAGAATCCGGCCATAAATAGTCAGGTGAGTTAGTAAACTCAAGCTTCTTCACAATATTGATTTCCAAAACATTTTGAGAAAGATTCGAATCCCTCCCGAACGTAACAACCCAATTCGCGCCAAATTTGGCAAACTTAATGCATAGGCACATTTGATTTAGAGGGCGTCCCAAAAGAATTACACAAGAAAGTTTGTCATTAGACGTGTCATAAACTTTTTCTATTTACGAACCGAATTAGTAAGAAGTCATTGGCGAATCCTTAAAAGGTCATTATTTCCTTCCCACTTCAACACATAAAAATGACTTCATGATTTCGCACACATTGTCTGCGTTTTCTCAAACCTTTCCACTATAGTTAGTCCCATTATGTCGTGCTGATGAAAATTGATGATAAAACCAAACAGGGCTTTTATGAAATTGAGTCGGTAAAAAATAACTGGTCCGTAAGGGAATTGCAGAGGCAATTTGACTCGTCTTTGCATGAATGTGTGGCCCCTAAGTAAAGATAAAAGACAGTGAAGGACTTGTCTCGTAAAGATCAGACAATTGAAAAACCAACCGATGCTTTAGTGCAGCACCGTTCTTGAATTTGTTGACTTACTCGAAGATGAACGATCTAGTGAATCTGACTTGGAAAATGCTATCATCAACATGATTGAACTGAATGGCCAAGCTATGATCGACAAGCAAGCATGAAAGAAAATGGTGTTTTAAATCTCTTCCTATAAATAATCACAGAATATTCACCAAATCATTAAGCCTGGGCCGCATGGTAAAATAGCTTATTAGTAAGATAATCAACAGAAATGGGGGGAAAGAAAATGTTGCGTAATTGCACATCAACACCCTAAAAAGGACGAAGGCAAAATCATTTAGGCATTTAATTTATTAGACCGGAAATATATTAAACAAGAAAACGGTTGCTAAACCCAATTGGTTAACTATTCTTTTGTACAGTTTTTGTACAAAAACTAAAAAAACAAACTGCTATATGGAAAAGATTCTCTTTTCTAACAAATGTCGTAGACATAAGCCCTACATTCGTTTGATCCTCTTTGTATTTTTATTTCAATGTTCAGCATTATCTGCACTAGCCCAGTCATTCCGGGTTTCAGGTTCGGTCAAAGATACACAAAGTAAAACTCTTTCGGGAGTAAGCATCATTGTTAAAGGCACCACAAACGGTACTACAACCGATGCAGATGGAAAATTTAGTATTGAAGTTCCCAGCCAGCGATCTGTCTTGGTTTTTTCAATGGTTGATCATAGCGATAAGGAGGAAACTGTCGGAAGCAGGCTAGTAATAGATGTTACATTAACTGAATCTGCCAGCAATCTTGAAGGTGTTGTTGTAATAGGTTATGGTTCACAGAAAAGACGTGACGTAACTGGCGCCATCTCATCAATTTCGGCTAAAAAAATAGCTGAACGGGCACCACAAAATGTATTTGAAGCCATACAGGGCCAAGTACCTGGAGTAGTAGTAGCGCAGGAATCGGGTCGGCCCGGAGCGTCAAGTTCCATCCGTATCAGGGGCATTGGAACAATTGAAGGAGGCGCTGAACCCCTTTATGTAGTTGATGGCGCCCAGGGTGTAAATATAGATGGCATCAATCCTGCAGATATAGAATCAATTGAAATATTAAGAGATGCCGCTTCAGCAGCTATATATGGTTCTGCGGGTGGCAATGGAGTTATAATTATTACAACAAAAAAAGGAAAAGACGGAAGACCAAAGATAGATCTGAGGTACTTTACAAGCTTTGGAAATTTATCGCATAAAGTGCCGCAGTCTAATGCTGCAGATAGAAGATTACTAGATGCAAAACGTAGCTCAACAGGAGTAAGCAACAGGCCAACAGATTCCTTAAATCCCGGATACAACGCAGATAATGATTACCAGGATCAGCTAACTCAAACTGCTATTCGCCACCAGGTAGACCTGAGTGTAAGTGGCGGCACCAGCGTGCTCAGTTATTATGGCAGCTTTGGACTAATAAAAGATAAAGGATTGATCATAAATAGCTGGGCTGATATCGCAAGAGGAAGATTTAATATTGATTATAAGCCCAATGAAAAATTTGCGTTCGGTACTCGTGTACAGGCATTATATCAAACGGAAAACAGAATCAATGAAGGAAATACATTACAACAGGCTATTCAGCGACCACCAAATTTCAGAGTGTATTTCCAGGATGGAAGTTTGGCGCCATTGATCGGCGGACGCAGAAACCCGGTTGCCGAGGCTCTCCTGGATCAAAATAGCTATGATATATATGATGGCAACATCTACAATTATATCAGCTATAATTTTCTGAAAGAATTAAAATTTACTGTTGATGCCAATGTAAGATTTACCAACACCCATAACCTTGTTTTCTTTCCAAAACTCGTAAGCAGTGCCAACCCGCTTAACAACAGTCTTGAGGATGATAATCTATATGAAACTTACTGGCAGGCACAAGGTTATTTCAACTATAATAGAACTTTTAGTGGTAAGCATATTATAACCGGAGTTTTGGGTGGAGGTGCTGAACAAGGATTTTCACATGAAGCAAATCAATCAGGCTCTAACCTCGTAACTGAAAGTGTTCTCACTATGAATTCAGCGCAGGTAAAAAACCCTGCAACAACAAACGAAGAGAGATATTTTAAGAGTTCTGTTTTTGCGAGGTTGGGTTATTCTTTTCAAGGAAAATACTTGTTCAACAGTAATTTTCGTGCAGATGCTTCTTCCCGTTTCGGTAAAGACAATAAGTGGGGATACTTTCCATCAGCTTCAGTAGGGTGGCGTTTCTCTGAAGAAAAATTTATGGACTGGTCACGGAAATATCTTGATGATGGAAAATTTCGGGTAAGCTATGGTGCAATTGGTAATGATAAAATTGGCCCTTATGATGCAATTCAACGATATACATTTGGATCTAATTATTATAATGGTGTTTCCGGAGTTGGCCCTAATTCGACATTCGGAAATAACAAACTTGCCTGGGAATCTGTCAACCAATTTAACATAGGAATGGACCTTGCTTTATTAAAAGGAAGGCTATCGTTTACAGTAGATTATTATAATAAGACAACAAACAACCTTTTATACAGTGCTCCTTTACCATCCAATACAGGATATAGCACAGTAAAAGTGAATGTAGGATCTATACAAAATAAAGGGGTTGAATTTGTCTTGAGTGGTTACCCGGTACGTACCCGGGATTGGCAATGGAGTGTTTCTTATAATATGTCTGTCAATAATAATACAGTTAAAGAATTATATGAAGGGACCGAGCTATTACCAGGAAGTCCTAATTTATGGAAGGTAACCGAAGGCGGGCGGTTGGGCAATTTCTTCGGGTATGTTGCTTTGGGTGTTTATTCTTATGATCAATCAAATGCATGGACTCCTGATTATAAGCAGCAATTAACACCTGTTTTTGTAAATAATGCTTTTACAGGATATACTTTGGATGGTAAACCTTATACCGGGACCGTAAAACAGCTAACCACAAATGGTCTCGTTTCTAAAGGCGGTGATATGATATGGCAGAATAACTATCTCGACAGCGTTATTGATGACAACGACAGAATTATTTTAGGAAATGCTCAGCCTAAATGGGTGGCGGGTCTTAATAACTCCGTTACATATAAGCAATTTATTTTATCATTTGACTTTTATATAAGCTGGGGTGGCAGCATATACAATAGTGCCCGTGCTAATCTCAACCGGAATGTAACTACCAACGTTACTCCTGAGCCTGACTATATACATAAAGCATGGTGGCACCCGGGCGATGTCACCATTTACCCTGTTGCAAGTAACAACTCGCTCGGCAATGCACGGGATCTCAGCAGTCTTTATCTTGAAGATGCTTCATTTATTCGTTTGAGAAACGCAAGGTTATCGTATGAGCTTCCCAAAAAAATTATTTCAAAAGTAAAACTGCAGAACGTTTCAGTATTTGTGTTTGGAAATAATTTACTTACCTGGACAAATTATACATGGTATGATCCTGAAATATCTCTTGGTAGTGCATTGACGCCGGGCAATGACAATGGTCGTTTCCCAAGAAAGAGAGAATATGGCGGAGGCATCAACCTTAACTTCTAAAATGAAAAAAATGAAAAGATCATTGTATATACTAATCGTATCTTTTGTCTTGTTGCTCACCGGTTGTAAGAAAAAACTCGATCAGCAGCCTATATCAGAGCTTTCAAGTGAATTGTTTTGGAAAACAGCTGAACATGCTTTGCTTGGGAATGCAGCTATCTATGATGGCATGCAGAAAACATTCAACAGCAATGGCAGCTTTACAGAATGGGGCGATGCACGATCAGACAATTTTACATTTGGGGGAACAGGGGAAAACCAGATCAATGTTGTTCTTAATGGATTGAGTGCAACAACCGGTTCAGCAAGCTGGGATAATATATACTTAACTATTGCAAGGGCAAATTTAGCTATTAAATACCTGCCTGGTATACCAGATTTAAGCGAAGTTCAAAGGAATAATTACCTGGCGCAAGCGTATGGAATTAGGGCCTATATGTATTTCTGGGCAGTGCGTTTGTGGGGAGCAGTTCCTGTAAGACTGGAACCTTATGAAGAGATTGCTCAAAGTCCGAACCTGGCACGCACATCTGCAGATTCAGTTATCACTAGTGTGATCCTACCAGATCTTTTGAATGCAAATACACTTGTTGATAAAAATGCTATTAATGTATTTGAGCTAAACAAAGGCGGAATATTAGCTATTCTTGCCGAAGTTTATTTATGGAAAAAGGATTATGCAAATGTTCTATCAACCATTGATCAATTAATAGCATTGAATAGATATGCTTTAACTCCTTCAACTCCTATCTTTTTGAGTTACAAAGACATCTTTGTTTTGGGAAACACCAAAGAAAGCATCTGGACATTGAATTGGGATTACCTGGTAGATGGTGGCAATGGTATTGGCGGTAGAATAGGATCTTCTGATCAAACATCTAATTATTATGTAGACAGTGTTCCATTAATGAAATGGGAAACTAATAAAGCGGATATCAGGCGTGGGATTACTTATGATACTACGGTAGCAAACGCCCTGCAGAGAATTATACAAGTTTGGAAATATTATCCAATTGATCCTGCAACAGGTAAACCTGTAGTTCCAAGCAGGGCGCAAAATCAAGCGAAGCTGCCATTATATCGCTGGGCAGATATTTTACTAATGCGTGCGGAAGCGCTTAACTGGAAAAATAATGATAAGGTTGGCGCCACAGCTATTGTTAACCAAATACGCACAAGAGTCAAAGCAGGCAATCTTGATCCCGCCAACTATAATGGCCTGGCTACACAGGTTGACATGGAAAAAGCTATTCTTGATGAAAGGCAGTTAGAGCTTTTCGGAGAAGGAAAACGATGGTTTGACCTTGTAAGAACAGGCAGGGTTTTAACAACCATGGATCCTCTGATCCGACAAAGGCAACGCAATTTAGGAATAGGACAAACCGGGTTTACTGATCCTCGTTTAATTCTTTGGCCTATTTCAAGAAGCGCTTTAACAAAAGATCCATTACTGGTACAAAACCCTCCTTATTCAGATTAATTTTTTTCAGAAATAAAAATCAGTTTATGAGATCCATAAAATTTCAATTGAAAATAATCGGTTATAGTATGTGCATCATCCTGGTGGCTTTATCATTCACAGGTTGTAAAAAACTTTTCGGTTTAGAGCTACAGGAAAATACTGACCATGCAACCACAACGATTGATCCGCATATTTATAAAACTGCCTGGCAGTTTTTAAAAGATCGTGCATTGGGCCCTGCCACTTCTCCTGATGATACGATCTTTAAAAGAATGTACCAGGGGATCATTTATTCTGGTATTGATACAAGTGAATATACTCAGCCTGGAAGAACTTTTATTTTTTTACATAATGATGCCGTCCTGCGATACAGTAGTGGTACCACTGTCGATACTATCGGCTGTTATTTTGGAAAATATAAGGTTGGCACACCCCGGGTTCCTGCTAAAAGGTGGGAGGATTATCCGCAGTCACAAGTAAAAAATTATTTTCTTTCTTTAATAGTCCAGGGAGAACACTCTTTTGATAATGTGTTTCCTGATCCGAAGTTTGAAAAAACCCTTCTTCCACCGAATACTGATCCCCTGAATCCTGAAAGCCTTATTGCTTTCCGCGTTATTAATGACAGAGATTCCCGGTTCAGGATAAACGATTTCCCCGGCAGTGCAGTTCCTACTGCGAATCTTGCTAGTCCTGGTATCCAGGCCCGTACTGCTGGTATCCTTTCTACTAATGGCCCGGTTCATGTAATTGACAGAGTTCTTTTTTATCAAAAGCAATAATAAAAATATGAGTCCTTGAGTGAAATATCGCAGAATAATTGTTCTGCGATATTTTTTTAAAGCATTTATAAAAACATGCAAAGACTTTTGTTCATATTATTTCTGTTGATAACTCAAGTGAGTATAGCACAAGTAACCACTGATGATCCAAATTTGAAATTGTGGTACAGTAAACCAGCTACCATATGGGAAGAAGCTTTACCTCTTGGCAATGCAAAAACTGGTGCAATGGTTTTTGGAGGAATTGCAAAAGAAAGATTCCAGTTAAACGATAATACATTGTGGTCAGGTTATCCTAATCCCGGCAATAATCCGGATGCGCCAAAATATTTGCCTCTGGTTAGAGAACTTGTGCTCGCAGGTAACTATGATAGCGCTGCATCTATTTGGAAAAAAAATATGCAGGGACCCTATTCGGCAAGATATTTACCCCTCGCTGATCTCTGGATTCAAAACCAATTGAGTGATACGACTCCCTCCTCCTACTATCGTGATCTTGATCTGAATAATGCAATTGCAACAGTAAAGTATACGATCAAGGGAGTAACCTATAAAAGAGAAACATTTATTAGTCATCCTGATAAAGTAATGGTGATCCGTGTTACTGCTGATAAAAAAGGAACAATCAGTTTTATTACTTCAATTGCAAGTAAATCAAAATATCAAACCACTGCGGTTAGTAGTGATGAGTTATTGCTGAAAGGTAAAGCCCCAATGTTTGTTGCCAATCGTGATTATGAGCCGAAACAGGTTATATATGATGATGTAGAAGGAATGAATTTTGAAGTTCATATAAAACTGGTTGCAGAAGGTGGAACGATAAAACAAAAAAACAATGAGTTGGTTGTTGCAAATGCAAACGTTGTTACTATCTATCTTTCTGAAGCAACAAGTTTTAATGGCTTTAATAAGTCTCCTGGAAAACAAGGAAAGGACCCATCTGTTGAGGCAAAAGCTAATCTTGATAAAGCATTGCAGAAAAATTTTTCTCAATTAAAAGCCGCACATATCAAAGATTACCAATCGTTGTTTAAAAGAGTGGAATTAAATCTTGGAGTTGATTTACAAAAAGTGCACCGACCTACTGATGAAAGATTAAAACAATATGCGGCTTCACCCGACGATTATCAATTACAAACATTGTATTACCAGTTTGGAAGATATTTAATGATCGCTTCCTCGAGACCCGGTTCCCGTCCAACAAATCTGCAAGGCATATGGAATGACAATGTGCAACCACCCTGGGGCAGTAACTATACAACGAATATCAATACGGAAATGAATTACTGGCTCGCAGAGAATACCAATCTTTCTGAATGTCATCTGCCATTATTTGATTTTATGAAAGAGTTGGCGGTCAATGGAGCAGTAACTGCAAAAACAAATTATAATATTAATGAGGGATGGGTAACACATCATAATTCTGATCTCTGGGCAAAGACATCACCACCGGGTGGTATGAATTGGGACGATCCAAAAGCTATGCCCCGCTGGAGTTGCTGGCCGATGGCCGGCGCATGGTTCAGTACGCATTTATGGGAGCATTATTTATTTACAGGAGATAAAAAGTTTTTGAGTAATGAAGCTTACCCTTTGATGAAGGGCGCTGCTCAATTTCTTTTGCATTGGTTGATCGAAGATCCGAAAACAGGTTTCTTAGTTACAAATCCATCTACTTCTCCGGAAAACACAATGAAGATAAATGGAAAAGAATACCAAGTGGCAATGGCAAGTACGATGGATATGTCGATCATTCGTGAATTGTTTACAGCAGTTATCAGGTCCGCTGATATTTTGAAAACAGATTTTGACTTTAAGGATAAATTGATAAAAGCAAAAGAAAAATTATATCCTTACCATATTGGCCAGTATGGTCAATTGCAGGAATGGTTCAATGATTGGGATGATCCAAATGACAAGCATCGTCATCTTTCCCATTTATTTGGGTTATATCCCGGAAGCCAGATCACCTTGAGCACAACTCCTGAATTAGCTGCAGCAGCAAAACAATCTCTCATTCATCGTGGTGATGTAAGCACGGGTTGGAGCATGGCATGGAAAATAAATTGGTGGGCACGTCTGCAGGATGGAGATCATGCCTACAAAATTCTGAGTGATGCATTTACTTATATCAATCCAGGAGAAACAAGAGAAGTAATGGGTGGCGGTGGAACTTACCCGAATTTATTCGATGCTCATCCCCCATTCCAGATCGATGGAAACTTCGGAGCAACGGCTGGCATTACCGAAATACTTTTGCAAAGTCATAATGGAGAAATTGCATTATTACCTGCATTGCCGTCTGCATGGAAGAATGGATCAGTAAAAGGAATCAAAGCAAGAGGAAATTTTACTTTGTCAATTAACTGGAAGGATGGAAAATTAACCCAGGCAAAAATTTATTCTGCCAACGGCGGTAATTGCAGAGCCAGTTCATTACAGCGGATAAAAGTTGTTGAAGTAAAATCAAAACAAGCAACAGGAGTTAATTCGAATGAATTGAACACTGTTTATGGCAAACCGCCTTATCAGGAAAATGAAAAAGCGCAATTGGTTGAGTTAAATATTCCAAAACGTTATACAATTGATTTTATGACTGAGAAAGGTAAAACATATACAATCGTTCCTTTATAATGAAGAGCATGCTCAATTATAGAAATGTTTTTGTGATCATATTCATGTTGGTGTCATTCAGTACAATTGCACAGAACTCACCATTAATTTGGTCTGAGATTGCACCTGGCGTGTGGAAAGGAGTTGTTGGTAACCGTGAAGATTATGATCTGTTGAAGGCATCAGGTTCAAAACCCAATAAAGATGCTTTGGCTAAAATGCCTGGAGTTAATTTTCCTTTATCTCAAAACGATATTTCCGGAACTATCAACGATGCTAAAACATATTTACGTTTTCCATTAGAGAAAGAAGAACAGCTTTATGGCTTTGGGTTAAATTTTCAAACAGTACATCAAAGAGGAAAGATTTTACAATTGCATATGGATCATTATGGCGGAAAAGATAATGGAAGGACACATGCCCCTGTTCCATTTTATGTTTCATCCAAAGGTTATGGTGTATTTATTAATTCTGCCAGATACATTACCGTATATGCAGGAAGCGGTGTTCGCAAAGACAGTAAGGATCCTCCGCCGGAAAAAGATCGTAACACGGATAAATCATGGAGTTCACGACCTTATTCCGATGCAGTTGAAATTTTAGTCCCTGCTGCCGGAGTAGAAGTATATGTATTTGCAGGACCAACAACTTTGGATGCAGTACGACGGTTTAATCTGTTCAACGGTGGTGGTGTGTTACCCCCACGCTGGGGTTTGGGTTTTACACAAAGAGTAAGATCATTATTTACCGCTGATGAAGTAAAAGCAGAAGCAGACTCTTTTAAACAAAAAGGTTATCCTCTCGATTTTATTGGTCTTGAGCCTGGTTGGCAAAGCAAATCTTACCCGGGAACATTTGAATGGGATAAAACCCGTTATCCCGAACCGGGAAATTTTGTAAAAGAAATGATGGATAGAAATATCCGGTTGAATTTGTGGATCAATCCCTATATATCCAAACAAGCTTCTTTCTATAAAGGCATTTCACCTTATACAGGTTCACATACAGTATGGACAGGCGAAGTAACTGACTTCACTATTCCCGAAGCAAGAAAAATTTTCTTTGGTCAATTAAAAAAAGACCAGGTTGATATTGGTGTGAGTGGATATAAGATCGATGAAGTAGATGGATACGATTATTACCTGTGGCCTGATGTTGCAACTTTTCCATCGGGAATAAGTGCTGAGCAAATGAGACAGACCTATGGAGTATTGGCGATGCGTTATACCGCGGAGATGTTTCATCAGAAAAACCAGCGAACTTATGGATTGGTTCGTGCAAACAATGGCGGTGGCGTTTCTCTCCCATTTGTTATTTATAATGACTATTACAATCATGAAGATTTTATCACGGCATTGATCAATAGTGGCTTTGCAGGAGTATTGTGGACACCGGAAGCAAGAGCTTCCAAAACTGCTGAAGAATGGTTGCGACGTTTTCAAACAGTTATTTTTTCTCCAATGGCAATGATCAATGCATGGTCAAGCGGTACAAAACCCTGGTCGTATCCAGAAGTAGCGGAACAAATAAAACAATTGGCTTTGCTTCGCATGCAAATGATGCCTTACTGGTATTCTGAATTTGCAAAGTATCATTTTGAAGGAACGCCGGTGTTCAGGGCAATGGCATTGGAAGAAGGATTTAAGCAGGAAGTAAAAAAAGAGCCGGGCAAGACTGATCTTGAAGAGAACTCTTATGCAGAAGCTACAAGTAAAGAAATCAAAGATCAGTATATGGCTGGTGAATATTTGTTGGTTGCTCCTTTATTCACAGGGCAAACAACGCGTAAAGTTGTTTTGCCAAAAGGTAATTGGTATGATTTCTATACTGGTGAATATGCGGGTAATGGTGAAGTACTAACCGTAACGCCGGGCTTGGATAAAATTCCGGTATATGTCAAAGACGGTGGCATCGTTCCAATGATGAAGCCCATGTTGCATGCACCAAAAGCAAGTGAAAAAGTAGATATCGAAATAAGACACTACGGTGAAAAACCCGGTAAATATTTATTATATGATGATGACGGAGAAACGTTCGATTATGAAAAAGGATCGTTTACATGGCGTACAATATCTGTTGAAAAAGTTAAAGGAACATGGAAAGGAACTATATCGTCAGCTGAGAATGGTAAACCGAATACGATAGGCAATGTAACATGGAAATTCATGTCCACTCCTGCTGTTCCTTTACCATCATTTTTCGCAAAGGATGTAATAAAAACTTTGCAAAAGAAAATTCTTGCAGATGCAGCGCTGGCTTTACAACAACAACCTGTAACAGTTACAGCTCAAACATCATCAAGAAGTGCTGGTGACAAACATGATTTCTTCAGTGAGGGTGATTACTGGTGGCCGAATCCTGTAAGTGTTGATAGTCCTTATGTTCAAAGGGACGGCATGACCAATCCTGATAATTTTGTTGCACATCGTTATGCAATGATCCGTTTTAGTCGTTTGATGGGTGCATTGGGTTCTGCTTACAAGATCACGGGGGATGATAAATATGTACGTCATGCACTGTTGCACTGCAAAGCATGGTTTGTGGACACAGCAACAATGATGAATCCGAATTTATTGTATGCACAAGCAATTAAAGGACGGTTTACAGGTCGGGGTATCGGCATTATTGATGCTATCCAGTTAATGGAAGTCACGCAGGCATTAACCCTACTGCAAAATTCGCCTGCTATGGATAAGACAGTGCTGGCTGAAATAAAAAAATGGTTCGATCAGTTCTTGCAATGGCTTACTACACATCAATATGGTAAAGATGAAATGAATGCCGCTAATAATCATGGCACATGTTGGGTAATGCAGGTATCGGCTTTTGCAAAATTTACTGGTAACCAATCATTGATCAATTTTTGTAAGGATCGTTATAAGAATGTATTGTTGCCAAACCAGATGGCCATAGATGGAAGTTTCCCGCAGGAACTCCGAAGAACAAAACCTTATGGATATTCCATTTTTAACCTCGATGCAATGGCAACCATTTGTCAATTGCTTTCATCTGACAAAGACAACCTGTGGACCTATCAAACAGCAGATGGAAGGTCTATTAAAAAAGGAATTGAATATTTATACCCGTTTATTGCTGATAAAACTAAATGGCCGCATAAGCAGGATGTTATGTATTGGGAGAACTGGCCGGTGGCACAACCGTTTTTATTGTTCGGAGCCGATGCCTATAAAAATAAAGAGTGGTTTAATACATGGAAAAAATTGGATCATTCGCCTGTTGTAGATGAAGTGATCAGGAATTTACCAGTTAGAAATCCTTTACTATGGATGCAATGAAATCATTTGATCAATAAAAGAGATACAATGAAAAAAAAGATCATTAACAGTGTGATTGCAATGACCGGATGTATAATCATTGCTTGTGCCCAGGACATCAAACCTGCTAATGTGTTTGCTGATGCTGAAAAGCAAACAAAACTAATGCTGCAGGAAATTTCAAAAGCTAAATTGGCTAATGCTGATCTTGTATCACCTAAGACTTTAAATAAAGGCGAATTAAAGCTGGTAGCTTCCCGCGACTGGACCAGTGGTTTTTTTCCGGGTGAGCTGTGGTTCCTGTATGAATACACCGGCAACAACCAATGGAAACAACAAGCAGAAAATTTTACAGCTAATATTGAACGGGAAAAAACAAATGGCGGCACGCATGATATGGGATTTAAAATCTATTGCAGTTTTGGAACAGGGTTTCGTTTAACAGCTGATCAGCATTATAAAGAAGTGATCATTCAATCTGCAAAAACATTATCTACACGGTTTCGCCCTATCACAGGGACTATCCGCTCTTGGGACCATAGCAGTGATAAATGGGCATACCCTGTAATCATTGATAATATGATGAACCTTGAATTGCTATTTGCTGCTACGCAGCTTACGGGTGATTCTTCATTTTATAAAATTGCTGTGACACATGCTAATACAACAATGAAAAATCATTATCGTCCTGATTACAGTTCTTTTCATGTGGTGGATTATGATACTGTTTCAGGGAAAGTGATACAAAAAACAACACACCAGGGTTACTCTAATGAGTCAGCATGGTCAAGAGGACAGGCCTGGGGGTTATATGGATATACGATGTGTTATCGTTTTACAAAAGACACAAAATATTTACAGTTGGCAGAAAACATTGCTGCTTTTATGATGCTGCACAAAAATTTTCCCAAGGATCTAGTACCGTATTGGGATTTTGATGCACCCGGTATTCCCCACGAGCCCAAAGATGTATCAGCCGCAGCTGTGATGGCCTCGGCATTATATGAATTAAGTCAGTACAGTAACAAAAAAGGAAAGGCGTATATAGAAGTCGCAGACGGGATAGTAAAAAGTCTTACTGACAATTATCGTTCTCCCATTGGAGAAAATAAAGGGTTTATTCTTTTGCATAGTACCGGATCGAGGCCTTCAAATAGCGATGTCGATGTTCCTTTTAGCTATGCAGATTATTATTACCTGGAAGCATTGCTTCGTTCAAAGAAATTGAAGCAAAGGGAAAGTTTATTTTAAAAGATTTTTGTAATACAGATTGGATTATGTGTTAGTTCTGCCAAAATAATTGAATAAAAAGCGATTTCAGAACAGGCAATCAAGGCAAATAATTGGTTAGTTGCACTTAAAAGATCGATCAACATATGAAAAAGATACTTTTTGTTTTTGCCCTATGCTCTTATTCTTTTCTATCAATGTATGGGCAAACCAGTTCAGCAAATGATAGAATGGCATGGTGGAGAGAAGCAAGGTTTGGAATGTTTATTCATTGGGGCGTATATGCCGTGCCTGCCGGAACATATAAAGGACAAAAAATAAATCGCATTGGTGAATGGATCATGAATCGTGGAAAGATCCCAGTGGCCGAGTACCAGGAGTTTGCTAAAGAATTTAACCCGGTAAAATATGACCCTGAAGCATGGGTAAAAATGGCAAAGGATGCAGGAATGAAATATATTGTGATTACCTCAAAACATCATGATGGCTTTGCACTGTTTGATTCAAAGGCCAGTAAATGGGATATGGTGGATGCAACGCCGTATGGAAAAGATCTGTTGAAACCATTAGCTGAAGCTTGTCGCAAGTACGGAATTAAATTGGGCTTTTATTATTCTCAAGCACAGGATTGGAATAATCCTGGTGGCGCTGCTGCCCGAAAAGTAGCAAGTGAGGGATGGGCAAACCCTGATTCAGCAAAGATTGATGCTTATACCGAGGCGAATAGTGGACATTGGGATCCGGCGCAAACAACAAAAACAATGGCTCAGTATATTGATGAAATTGCAGTGCCACAGGTAAAAGAGTTATTGACTAATTATGGAGACGTAGCTGTACTTTGGTGGGATACCCCAACTGGAATGACAGATGAGTTTGCAGAAAAACTGAATGCAGTTTTAAAATTGCAGCCAAATATTATTACCAACGACAGGTTGAAACGTCCAAACTATCCTGGTGATTTTAAAACACCTGAACAAAGAATACCTAACCTTAGTGAACTGGATGGAAAAGATTGGGAGACTTGTATGACCATGAATGAGACATGGGGATATAAAAGTTATGCGAATAACTGGAAAAGCCTGCAGACAATTATTCAAAACACCGTTGACATTTCGTCAAAAGGCGGTAACTATTTACTAAACGTGGGTCCGAAAGCCGATGGAACATTTCCGCAGGAAAGCATTGACTTGCTAAAAGGAATGGGCGCATGGATGAAAATAAATGGCGAATCAATTTATGGCACAAAAGCAAGTCCTTTCGGATTATTTCCATGGGGTCGTTGTACAAAAAAAGAAAATGGAAAGAACACGACACTTTATTTTTCAATATTTGATTGGCCAAAAGACGGTAAGCTGACCATAGCGGGATTAAAGAATGAAATTATATCGGCAAAACTTTTGGCAGATAATACTGCGTTGAAAATTGAAAAGAATGAGGATGGCATTATGATCAAAGTACCTGAAAAAGCAATTGATCCTAACGCCACAGTCATAAAAGTTGAAGTAAAAGGAACAGTAGAACCGGTTTCTGCAAAACCAAAAGATAAATTGTAGGCAGGAGAATTAGATTGACAGTATTAGCAATAAAAATATTCCCTTTACACATGAGTCTTTTTGAGATAAAAAAAATTTTCATAACAAGTTTTACCTGCTTTTTGTTAGCTGCTAATCTAAAAGCCCAGGATTCATTATCCCAATATATCTTAACACCAAAAACAAGCCCGGCGCCACATATTAATGGTCCAAAGATCTTTGGAGTTCGTCCTGGTCATCCCATATTATTTACTATTCCTGCAACCGGTGATCACCCTATTAATTTTTCTGCAGATAATCTACCCAAAGAATTGAAACTGGATACTAAAACTGGCAGGATATCCGGATCATTGGGTAAAACGGGTAAATATAATATTACACTGCACGCAAAAAATAAAATTGGGCAAACATCCCGTGCATTAATGATCGTAGTCGGTGAAACGATTGCGCTTACTCCACCAATGGGTTGGAACAGTTGGAATATTTATGCAACAAAAGTAACACAGGAACTGGTTCTTGCCAATGCAAAGTCAATGGCCAGCTCCGGCTTGATCGATCATGGATGGAGCTATATGAACATAGATGATGTATGGCAGGGGAAACGGGGTGGAAAATATAACGGTATCATGCCCAATGATTCAACTTTTCCGAATATGCAGGCGTTGGTAAATGAGATCCATGACATGGGATTGAAAGCAGGTATCTATTCTACTCCATGGGTTGAATCGTATGGTCATCACATTGGCGGATCAGCGATGAATCCCGAAGGAACATTTGAACGTACAAAAGAAAATATCCCCCGCAACAAAAAACAATTGCCTTACGCCATCGGTGAATATAAATTTTGGGATAATGATGTAAAGCAATTTGCCAGCTGGGGTTTTGATTACCTGAAATACGATTGGAACCCTATTGAATTACCTGAAACAAAAACGATGTATGATCTTTTGCTCGGTAGTGGCCGTGACATTGTTCTTAGTTTATCTAACAGTACACCATTCGCATCTATTGGAGAATTGTCAAAAGTTTCCAATGCATGGCGTACAGGTGGTGATATACGAGACAACTGGAAAAGTTTAAAGAGCCGTTTGCTTACGCAGGATAAATGGGCACCCTATGCGGGTCCGGGTCATTGGAATGACCCTGATATGATGATCGTTGGATGGGTAGGTTGGGGAAAAGGCCCTTACCCGACTCATCTTACACCCGATGAGCAATATTCTCATATGAGTGCATGGTGTCTTCAGTCGGTACCATTATTGTTAGGTAATGATCTTACAAAGCTAGATGATTTTACATTGAGTCTTTTGACGAATGATGAAGTGCTTGCTGTAAACCAGGATCCACTGGGCAAACAGGCAACAGTTGTTTCGAAGATAGATTCCTGCGGTGTACTTGCAAAAGACCTGGAAGATGGAAGTAAAGCAGCAGGTTTATTTAATGTGACAGACAGTATAACAAGAAAGCTTACAGTAAAATGGAGTGAGTTGGGTATTAGTGGAAAGTATATTGTCCGCGATCTGTGGAGGCAGAAAGATATTGGCATATTTGATAATCAATTTTCTGCTGATGTAAAACCCCATGGTGTTGTGATGGTGAGTCTGCGGAAAGCAAAATAGTGTATTTAAAGATGAAGAAAACAATCTTTCTATTTACAAGCTTGTTATTATCCTCCCTGCTTTATGCAGGTGATTTTGATATCACTCAATATGGAGCAATTGGTGATGGCAAGACGTTGAATACAATATTTATTCAAAAAGCAATTGATGAATGTAATAAAAGCGGTGGCGGTAAAGTTATTTTTCCTGCCGGCATTTATTTATCTGCAACGATCGAATTAAAAGATAACGTTACGCTACACTTAAATAAAGATGCCCGTTTGCTCGGCACAACCGATATTGAACAATACCGGAATCCCGATCCATTTACCGAAGGACTCGGTATTGATGTGGGATGGGCTTTAGTAGTAGCTGTAGATGCAAAAAATATCGGTATTGAAGGTGAAGGCGCAATTGATGGACAAGGAACAAAACTAAAAGCAGCGCATATATTAAAAGATACGAGACCTGAAGGACAGCGATGGGGTCGCCGCCCATTCTTAGTGCGTATCGTTAGATGTACCGGCGTTACCGTAAAAGATATTACACTTAACTATGCTGCTGCATGGACATCACATTATTTTCAATCGCGAAATATAAATATAGAAAATGTAAAGATCGTCAGTGTTGGTGTTGCACATAATGATGGGATCGGCATTGATGGTTGCCAGGATGTAAGTATTAAAAATTGTGATGTGGTAAGCGGCGATGATGCGCTAGTATTTAAAACGACTTCAAGCAAAATGGCATGTAAGAATATTGTGGTTAGTGGAATGCGTTTGAAAAGCTCCCAGGCTGGCATTAAGATGGGTACAGAATCAATGGCGCCCTTTGAAGATATTAAAATAAGTAACTGTCATATTTATGATACAAAAAATGGCGGCATCAAATTACTTACGGTTGACGGCGCACATTTGAGAAATATAGAAATAACCGATATCACAATGACAGAGGTAAGAACGCCGATGTTATTCCGGTTGGGATCCAGGCTAAATGTTTTTCGTAAAGAACAGGACACCAAACAATCAACAGGTACTTTTGAAAATGTTGTTATCAGGAATATAAAAGCAAAAGCATCTGATAGTGCACAGCTAAAACCACCTTCGGGCATTTTGATCACAGGTGTGCCCGGTCATTATATAACCAATCTTACATTAGAAAATATTGAAATTGAAATTCTGGGAACAGGGAAAGCGGAAAATGCAAGATATATTGTCCCGGAGGCAATTGACCAGTATCCCGAAGTAAAAACCTTTGGTCCTACTATTCCTGCTTATGGCATTTGGGCAAGACATGTAAAAGGCTTAAAGTTAAAAAATATTACATTTCGTATTAAGAACAATGATCTACGACCAGTCTTTATTTGTGAAGATGGAAAAGATATTGAGGTAACGGGTTGGAATATTCCTGCTACCACTGGTGCTCCATCTATTATCAGGTTGGAAAATGTAGAGGGGGCAATGATCAGTAATAATAATGTAAAAGGAAAAGCTGATGTTTTCGTAAAAGTGGAAGGGAATAACAGTAAATCGGTACAAGTGATAAAGAATAAAACAAAAGGTATCAAAAAAATTATTGATCAACCGGGTGATGTAAAGCCTGCAGTAGCAATAAAGTTATGAAAAAAATAATCCATAAATTTTTACCTGTTTCTTTTTTATGCTTTGGAACTATCAATTTTTGCATAGCTCAATCTTCTGCGAAAAGCCAATGGGTATACCCTGACGCAAAAGGAAAATTAGTTTACAAAACTTTGGGAACCGGTGATAGGATAATGGACTTCTCTTTTGCCGGGTATATGGGAGGAGGTGTAGCCATACCTTCTGTTCCTGTAAAGATCACATTAAGTCCATCAGCTAGCGATAATACCGACGCTATTCAAAAGGCTATTGATGAAGTTTCTAAAATGAAACTGGTGAATGGGTTCAGGGGCGCAGTTTTGCTCAAGGCTGGTACTTATAATTGTGAAAGGGCTTTAAAAATAAATGCAAACGGAGTTGTGTTGCGTGGAAGTGGCTCCAGTGTTAATGGCACAATACTTAATCTTACAGGAAAGCCTCATGCTTGCATTGAGATCAGGGGTGCTATATCAATAAAAAAAATTGGTGATTCAACAATTATTTCTGATAGCTATGTTCCTGCGGGTACAAATTCCTTCCATCTTAAAAATGTATCCGGTTTTGCAGTTGGCGACACGATCCTTATCACTCGCCCGATAACTGATGAATGGACGAGGTTTATGGGAATGGATCAATTGGTTCGCAGTGGAAAAAAACAAATTTGGGTAAGCGGCGATATAACAACAGAACGCATTATTAGTAAAATAGAAAGAAGTAAGATCACAGTTGATGTACCGCTGAATGATTCGTATGATTCAAAATATACCGGGCCTCAAGGTGTTTCAGTGCAAAAGATCACCACTTCAGGTTTACTATCACAAATAGGTATTGAAGATTTCCGGATCGTTTCACCTGCGCAATCAGTTACTATCAGTGACGATCATCATCGAGCTTTTACAATGAGTGGACTGTCTGATGGATGGGCAAGAAACCTTGAAATTTTTAATACTGTAAACAGCGTTAGCGTTACGGGTAAGCGAATAACCGTAGATAATATCAGTATCATTCATGAAGTTCCAACCCTTGGAGCCGCTAAACCTGCCGATCTGAATGGAAGCGGACAGCAAGTACTGTTCAATAAATGTGCGATCACGGGCGATAATCTTTTTTTCTTTGGTACCGGCGCTAAAGTAACAGGCCCTGTAGTTGTATTGAATTGCATTTTCCGTGGCAACGGATGGATACAACCACATCAGCGATGGGCAACCGGATTATTAATAGATGGATGCGAAGTCCCTGATGGCGGTATTGATTTTATGAATCGTGGTGTTATGGGTTCTGGTCATGGCTGGGCAATTGGCTGGGCTGTTGCCTGGAACTGTAAAGCGAAATCTTATTTGAATCAAATGCCACCGGGTTCGGCTAATTGGGTTATTGGAAGCAAAGGAAATCAACAACGAAAAGCTATACCCGGCTCGAATGAAAGCGGGTCGATAGTATATGATAGTTTATCCGTGTTACCAGAAGGTATTTATGATTCACATAGTATCCCGGTAACACCTTCGAGTCTTTACCTAGCGCAATTGAATGAACGATTGGGCAAGCAGGCACTGATAAATATTGGTTATGGAATTAAGGGTTTTTAAAAAATCTCGAATGAGAAAATCATTGATCATACCAGTAATGATTTGTATGTCTTCTTTATTAACAATGAACCTGTATTCCCAGCCAGCGCCGGGTAAAACATGGACCAAACAGGAAGTAAAAAAATGGTTCAAACAAAAAGCATGGTTGAATGGACTCTCATTGACACCGCATAAAACGATCAACCAGGCTGAATTTGGCCGGCAATATCAACTCAATAAAATATATTGGGATAAAGCTTTTACATTTCTTAAAGAACATAATCTGCAAACATTAGAAAAAGGAAAATATCCTATTGACGGCGATAATGTATTTGCATCCGTAACAGAAGATCCTTCAAAAGACTTTGACAAAACAAACTGGGAATCACACAGAAAATATATAGACCTGCAATGTATCATCACCGGGGAGGAAAAGATGGGTGTCTATCCCGTTTCGAAAGCAACTGTAAGCAAAGAATATGACGAAAAAAAAGATGTAGCTAATTATTCAGCCGAAGGGAAATTTTATGTTGGTACAGCAGGGACTTTTTTTATTTTCTTTCCATCGGATGCACACCGGCCAAATATTACACCGGGCGGTAACAAAATAGTGAAAAAGATAGTGATCAAAGTGAGGGTTGCTGAATGACGAAGCGAATATTTAATTTTAAAACTGGTCTTAGTATGAGATATTCCTTTATAAAACAATTGTTGATAGCTTTTGTTTTTTTTATTTCGAATGTTGCAGAGGCGCAAACAAAAAATGAAATTGCTGATCTTAAAACTTGGCCCAAAGGTTCTTCGCCGGAAGAAATTGGTAAAAGAGTTGCAGATCATTTTGTGGCAACACCACATACAAATTTTAACCGCCCTACCCCACCAAGAACGATCACTTACCCGGAGACCTGCACATGGTATGGCGCCCTGACATTTGCAAAAGAAACAGGTGATAAAAAATTAGTGGAGCAGCTGGCGCAACGTTTTGAGCCATTGTTCGGAAGCCGTGATACGCTTATACCAAAACCCGATCATGTTGATCTATCTGTGTTTGGCTCTGTGCCATTGGAGTTATATATGCAAACAAAAGATCAACGCTATCTCGCCTTAGGTAAAAATATTGCAGATAAACAATGGGCGGCACCGGAAGGACCGAGAGTAAAACCAGAATCATACTATTATTATAATAAAGGAATGACATGGCAAACAAGAATGTGGATCGATGATATGTTCATGATCACAGCCGTACAGTCGCAAGCTTATCGCGCAACAGGTGATACAGTTTATATTAACCGTGCAGCAAGGGAAATGGTTTTATATCTTGATTCACTTCAAATGCCGAACGGTCTTTTTTATCATGCTCCCGATGTTCCATTCTTTTGGGGCCGTGGTGATGGATGGGTGGCTGTTGGTATGAGTGAATTGTTGCGTTCGCTCCCTAAAAATAATCCCAACTATAATCGTATCATGAACGGATACAAACTGATGATGGCTTCATTGCTAAAATACCAGGGTGAAGATGGAATGTGGCATCAATTGATCGATGATCCTTCATCATGGGCCGAAACCTCCTGCACGGGGATGTTCACCTTTGCATTTATTACCGGTGTAAAAAATGGGTGGCTCGATAAAAAAACTTATGCACCCGCTGCCCGCAAAGCCTGGTTAAAACTGATCACCTACATCAATGAAAACAACGACATCACCGAGGTATGTGAAGGAACCAATAAAAAGAATGACCGCCAGTATTACCTGGATCGTAAAAGGAATATCGGTGATCTTCACGGGCAGGCCCCGGTATTGTGGTGTGCAACAGCATTGCTGAGAAAATAATTGAAGTTAGAATTTATAAAAAGCAAACTCCATGATGAGATCAAGAAATTTATTATTTATTGTTTCCTTCTTTATTGCTGTTTCTTCAACTGCACAAACATCGGCCGGAGGTGGCTGGCAAAATCTTTTTAATGGTAAAGATCTTACTGGATGGAAACGTTTGGCTGGAAAAGCTGAATACACAGTTGAAAATGGGGTGATCATTGGAAGAACTGTAATGAATTCCAGAAATACTTTTTTAGTTACTGAAAAAGAATATGGCGATTTTATTTTGGAAGCCGATGTGTGGGTGGAGGATGAAGAAGGCAATGCGGGTATTCAAACAAGAAGCCATTTCAATCCTGAAGCGTTTAACGGTGAAGGAAGAGTATATGGCAGGCAATGTGAAGTCGATCCTTCACTTCGCAGATGGACGGGGGGAATTTATGATGAAGGCAGAAGAGACTGGCTTTATCCTATGCAATTAAATCCAGCTGCACAAAATCTATATAAGAAAGGCGAGTATAATCATTTTAAAGTCGAATGCATCGGCAATGAAATGAAGACATGGGTCAATGGTGTTGCTACAGCTTATGTTGTGGATACTCTCGATCCAAAAGGATTTATCGGTTTGCAGGTGCATGCGATAAACTCAGCCGATCATGCAGGAAAAAAAGTGGGGTTTAAAAATATCCGTATTAAAACAACTGATCTGAAGCCCACTCCATTTCCTGCCAATGTGTATGTTGCCAATTTTGTTCCGAATAGTTTGACAGCTTATGAGAAGAAAGATGGCTGGCGTTTGTTGTTTGATGGAAAAACAAACAAAGGTTGGAAGGCTGCAAAAGGAAATAATTTTCCTGAAAAAGGCTGGACGATAAACAATGGAACGTTGTCAGTAGTTGATGCAGCAGGAAAGGAATCTGCAAATGGTGGTGATATTGTAACCAATGAAGAGTTCGCTGCATTCGATCTGTCTTTTGAATTTAAATTAACTCCCGGTGCAAACAGTGGTGTAAAATATTTTGTAACACTTGCTGAAGCCAGCAGCGGCTCGGCTATCGGTTTAGAATACCAGGTATTGGATGATACATTACATCCGGATGCTAAATTGGGTCGTAATGGGAACAGGACACTGGCTTCTTTATATGATATGATCAAAGCGGAGAAGCAAAAAAGATTTTTACGCCCAATTGGTCAATGGAATTTTGGTAGGATCATTGTTTATCCAAATGATAAAGTCGAACATTATTTGAATGGAGTAAAAGTATTGGAGTACATAAGAGGTTCAAAAGAATATAAAGACCTGGTAGCTATCAGCAAGTATGTAGCCTGGAAAAATTTTGGTGAAGCTCCGAAAGGTCATATTCTTTTACAGGATCATGGTAATGCGGTTTCGTATCGGAGTATTAAGATAAAGGAATTGAAGTGGTAAGTCAAATAATGAGATGTGAAAGGTGAGACATGAAATTTTCACGTTTCACTTTTCACGAAGATGAATTGCGAACAGAACGATGAAGAATGCCCTTCGACAAGCTCAGGGCAAAGTTTGCAACAGAAGATGAAAATAATCCTCCAGCCGGCTAACAAATTTTTTAACATCAAAACAAAAAACTATGTCAGGGTCACGCAGAGAATTTATCAAAAAAACGGCCATCACCGGTGCCGGATTTTATTTTGGTGCAAATGCTTTTAGTGCTAAAAGCTATGGAAATATTATTGGCGCCAATGATCGTGTACGGGTTGGCGTTGCTGGTTTTTCAGATCGCCACAGGAGTACACATATTCCCTGTTTTATGAATCATTATAAGGAATTGAATTTTGATTTTGTGGCCGTCTCGGATATATGGAAAAAAAGACGAGAGGAAGGGACTGCAATTTGGAAAGAAAAAATGGGACACGATATTGTTCCCTGTCGTAATAACGAAGAGATGTATGATAAAAAATTAGTGGATGCAGTATTTATTGGCACTGCAGATTTTCAACATGCGCTGCATGCGATTGAGGCGGTGAAAGCTGGTTGTGATGCATATGTTGAAAAACCTTTTGCAGAAACGATGGAGGATAACCGAGCTGCATTAAAAGCAATTAAAGCGACAGACAGAATTATACAAATAGGATCACAAAGAAGAAGCGGATCAAACTATCATGCCGCAAATGATTTTATACGTTCAGGAAAATTTGGCCCGATCACAATGGTGGAACTGACATGGAATGTAAATCAACCCGGCCGCTGGCGCAGACCTGCATTGCTTGGCCAGTTAAAAGAAGAGGATACGGATTGGAAAAGATTTTTAATGAACAGACCGAAAGATACTTTTGATCCAAGAAAATATTTAGAGTTTCGTTTGTTCTGGCCTTATTCATCTGGATTGCCAGGCCAATGGATGAGTCACCAGATTGATACGGTACATTGGTTTAGTGGTTTAAACCATCCCCGATCTGTCGTTGCTAATGGTGGTATTTATATGTGGAAAGATGGAAGAAAGAATTGGGACACCATTACAGCTGTATTTGATTATGGTCCTGCAAATGATCCTTCATCCGGTTTCCAGGTTACGTTTGGTTCACGTATGCACA
>Ga0105242_10000767_pt1 | contig 24990 bp, 23 predicted proteins | sample KBSM24metaG_FD_81521 | JGI IMG/M metagenome (GOLD analysis project Ga0105242, IMG submission 81521) | Miscanthus rhizosphere microbial communities from Kellogg Biological Station, Michigan, USA - KBS M2-4 metaG | ecosystem: Host-associated > Plants > Roots > Rhizosphere > Soil | place...
ACTTCTCGGGCGATTCCACAACCGGAGGTTAGTTATGCTCAGAATGGGAAAGAATCCAGACGAAAAGAGCCAAAGTCAATCTGACGATTATGCAAACCGAGGGTATTCGCCCTACCAGAACAACGAAGCCTATCGCCCCGCGGCGGAGGCTAGCGGATCAACCAAGGCGCTGACGGAAAGCGAGGCCATTGCCCGCGAAATTAAAGATGGCAGCCTCAGTGGTTTTGTCGGGAGCGGCACCGTGATTACCGGAGAATCTTCATTCAAATCAATGCTGCGAGTAGATGGACGTTTCTCAGGCCGGATCAATTCGACCGGCGGTACCTTGATCGTCGGTTCCGGCGGCCAAGTCGACGCGAATATCGAAGTCGCAGTCGCCACGATTCATGGCATCGTCAATGGTGATATCGTTGCCACCGACCGCGTCGAGCTGGGGCGTGCCGCGAAGCTGACCGGCAACATTCAGACGCCTTCGCTCGTGATCGAGCAAGGTGCGGTGTTCGAAGGAAGCTGCAAGATGACCCAGGCGAAGGCAGCAGCCGATAAGCCAAAGGTCGAACGCAAGGACAACGTTATCGATGTCGCGAAACCGGCGGTGAAGCCGGAGGCGAACGCGAACGCGAACTCCAAGCCGGCCGCAGCTGCGATCGCCAGCTAAATCAGTTTCTAAATCAACGTGGGGAAGGCGGATCGTTTTGGTCCGCCTTTTCTATTGCGACGGCAACACATTGCCGCGGCGACAATCTCTTTCGCAGCCTGTACAATTTGATAGCCCGAATCAGTTATGAAGCGAACACTTCAAGGCATCGTGGGCGCGTTCGTCGGACTCACGATCGGATGCGCCATCAGCGCCGCACAAACTTCGAAGCGAGTTCAGTCTCGGGCCGCCGTTCCCGACGCGACACTGCTGACGATCATCCGGCATGAAGACGAGCGGCGTTGGGACGATCAGTTGCAGGCCCTCTTGACGAGTGGCGATCCGAAAGTGCGCGCCCGGGCGGCGTTGGCTGCCGGCAGGATTGGTGACGACAAGGCGGTGGCGCCCCTGGCCGACACACTGATCATGGACCGGGACAATGCGGTGCGCGAGATGGCGGCGTTTGCCTTGGGTGAGATTGAATCGCCGGGCGGCGCCTATGCTCTGGTGACCGTCTTGCAGGACCCGGAAAAGCCGGCCAGAGCGAGGGCGATTGAAGCACTGGGGAAGGTTACGGCCGCGATGAGCGCGGCGAAGCCCGGCGGCCAGAATACTCCCGACGATGACCGGCTCGATCAATGTAAAGCGGCGATCGTTAGTGCGCTGAGATTCGAGTTACAGCGCAAGCCGAGTCGTGATCGGATGAGCGTCCTTTTGGGATTGACCGCAGTTTTAAGGACGCGCCCGGACGGTATCGGATCGCTCGTGACGAAGTTCCTTGATGATGCTGATCCCGCAATCGTCGCGACGGCGCTGAATACGATGGCGCGGCTGCGTTTGAAAGATGGAAACGAGCGCGTGTGGCAACTTCTCAGTCACAGCGATCCAATCGTGCGCGCGAATGCGGCGCGGGTGATTGGCACTGCGGAGCATAAGGAGGCGTTTGATGCGGTACTTGAACGTGCCCTTCGCGATCCGGACTTGCGCGTGCGCGTAAGCGCGATTCGCACTCTCGCCGGCTTAAAGGATCCGCGCGCCGCCGCTCCCCTGATAAAGCGTGGTCAGGAACTCCTGAGTTCAGAGCGAGTGAATCCTTCGGCGCGGAACGAAGCGCTGGAAGTTGCGACGACCGTCGGTCGCTTGTTGCCTGGTTCCGATAATGCCGAGGCCGTCGCCTTTCTGAGGGCCATGCGTAGCCACACCAAAGGCGAGGCAGTTGAAGTCGAAGGCGCTTTTGCGCGAGTCGCCCCGGCCATCTATTTGACCAGCCCTTCCGCGGATAACGTCCTGCGACCCAGCTGGATCCAAATTTCACGACGTGCGCAAGGGTTGGCCAGCATCAAAGAAGTGATCACCGGCGCGGCCACCGGCAGCGCCGGCGACAACACGCTGAAAGGCGCACAAAAAGAATTGGCTGAGATGTTGCAGCGGCCGCAGCTGCCAACGCTGGCAATTTCAGACGTGTTGGAAGCTTACGCCGGTTACAAGATGCCGGATACGGATCAATTCGCCCGCCGTTTTCTACAAATGCATGACGTTGTCGTGCGAGCGTCGGCGGCCCAGGTGCTGGGCAATCAGACACCCGGCGAAACGAACACGCGCGCGTTGATCGAGGCGTTGCCGCACGCGCTGCGCGACAAAGATTCCGACGATGCGGCGACCGCGATTCTCGGCGCGCTGGCTAAACAAAAGAGCGCAACCGCGAATGATGCAATCAAAACCGCGCTCGATTCATCGAATCACCTGATACGTCGCAGGGCGGTGGCGCTGTTAAAGACGAACGGCGTGGGTGATTTCTCTGAGCGCATCGGCACGGTGCAGACGAGCAACACCGCGTTGGATTATCGCCGGGCCATGTCGCGCATCGGCAAGCACGTGACCGCGACCGTCATCACGACTCGCGGCCCATTCACGATTCAATTCCTGCCGGAGGATGCGCCGCTCACAGTTGATAATTTCGTGCGGTTGGCCCGGCATGGGTATTTCAATGGACAGACAATTCCGCGCGTGGTGCCGAACTTTGTGATTCAGGCGGGCGATTCGCGTGGCGATCAAAACGGCGGCCCCGGCTACCAAATTCGATGTGAAATCAACGAAGTGATGTTCGAACGGGCGGCCGTCGGCATGGCTTTGTCGGGTAAGGACACCGGCGGGTCGCAATGGTTCGTCACGCACTCGGCGCAGCCGCACCTGGACGGCGGCTATACTGTGTTTGGAAACGTGATTCGTGGCATGGACGTAGTAGACAATATCGTGCGCGGTGACGTTATTCGCCGTGTGATCGTTAGCGAGAGATAAATGGACCACAGAGGACACAGAGAAAACCGATTAAAGCGAGGTTCTCTCTCGCTGAGATTCCCCTGTGTCCTCTGTGGTAAGTTCCTGGTTTGTCTATGGGTAGTTGGTTTGCTGGCGACGCCAATTGCTGCTCAGGATCGACAAACGACGACGCGTGATAACCGGCTTCGATATGATCTGAAATTGGCGATCAATTTTGACGATCGCGCCTACACCGGCACGGAGCAGGTGCATTGGGTAAACCATGGGGACCGCGCGACGTCGACAATCTTTTTTCATCTCTATCCCAACATGCGGCCGCCGGATTACGTCGCGCCGGCGCAAAAGAATGATGCGGGCCAGATCATTAGCGACGAACCGCGACTCGACATCACTGATGTGCGGGCTGTCGATAACAAAACGCCGATTTCTTTTTCTTTCGATGATCTGCAAACGACCCTGCGATTGAATTTGCGCGAGCCTCTGCGCCCCGAGGCCGCCATCGATATTCAGATCAAATTCAAAGGCACGGTCCCCGAGATCGATCCCGACGAGACGGGCATCGTCACTCACGTGCTGCAGCAGGTCAGCGCCGCCATCCGCAGCGAACGTGAGTTGCGGCGCGCGCGCGACACGAACTTTGTCTGTCGCAGCGTCATGATGCTGGCAACTTCATTTCCGATTCTGGCCGCGCGCAGTGGCGACGATTGGCTGCGCCGAATTGAACCAACCATCGGTGATTCGTTGACGACTGAGGCGGCCGACTTCAATGTGACGATTGAAGCGGCTTCGGGGATCAGCGTCTTCACGCCCGTCATCGAGTCGGAAGTTACTCATAAAGACAAGCTCGACTCACATCGCTTTGCCGGCGAGAACCTGCGCGACTTTGCGATCATTGCCGGACGCAACCTCAAGTCCGAAGAGCGCCGCGTCGGCGAGGTCACCGTGCGATCGCTTTATCGCGGCGAACATGAATCAATCGCGCAGCGAGTCTTGACGATTGCGACGAACGCTTTGCGTATTTATGAACAGAAATTTGGTCCCCTGCCGCTGAAGACCGTCACGATTGCCGACGTCCCCCTGGTCTCGACGTTAGGCAGCGTAGAGTCTGCCGGACTCAGTGCGATTGCCAGCGCCTTCTACGTGGATTTCGATTCGGCGACGATGCGTAACCTGCCCGACATCATTCGCGATCAGCGCGCCTCGGTCGAGGAAAGCCTCGAGTGGACGGTCGCGCGCGTCGTGGCTCATCAATGGTGGGGCGCGGCAGTCGGCAACGACGCAGGCCGCGAGCCGGTGCTGGATGAGTCGCTCTCAAATTGGTCCGCGTTGCTCTACTATCGCGAGATGCACGGCGAGGAACAGACTCGGAATGCGCTCGAAGAACAACTGCGCGGCGTCTACAAAGTCTATCGGACGTTCGGCGGCGAGGACATGGAAGCCAGTCATGCGTCGCGCGAGTATCGCAATTCGTTTCAATATGCCGCGATAGTCGCGACCAAGGGCGCGTTGATGTTCGAAGCGCTGCGGCAACTGCTGGGCGACGACAAATTCTTCTCGGCGTTGCGCGATTATTATCGCGCGAACTCGTTGGAAGTAGCCGACATGGATGATCTACGCGGGGCCTTTATCGCCGAAGCCCCGGTCGAACAAAGACGCGCCGTGAGTCGTACGTTCGATCGGTGGCTGTCGAGCAAGCGCGGCGACGAAGACATTGGGCCACCCGATCCAAAGTTGGCCGAGGAACTTGGGCTGCCGGCGCGGACCGAAGCAAAGGGTGATAAGAATATGCTGACGCCGTTTGCGAAGTTGGGAAAATTTTTCTGGCAGCAGATGACGAAGATACATTAAGGCAAAGGTTGGAGGTTAGAGGTCGGATTTTCGAGAGATGAGGGATGAACAGTACAGTCAAGAGTTTTATTCCAGCCCATCGCCGGGTTTGCTGTTCCAACCTCTGACCTCTGGTCTCTAACCTCTTAAAAAGATATGCGGCAGTACAAAGATCTCGAATTAGTTTCACCGGAGAAGCAGCGTGTATTGCGCCCTTCCGCGATTCAGATAGAGCGTGAACTCGAAGTCCTCACCCAATTGATGGACAACCAGTTTCGGGTTCCGATTCTCGATTGGCGCTTTGGGTTCAATGCAATCATCGATCTCATTCCCGAATTCGGCGACATCGCGACGACCCTGGTAGCGCTATACATTCTGGTTTCCGCCGTTCGTTATCGCGTGCCGAAAATTACCCTGCTGCGCATGGGACTCAACATCGGCATCTATTTCGTCGGCGGCATAGTTCCGTTCGTGGGTTACCTGTTCGATGTTTGGTGGAAGCCGAACGTTCGGAATCTCGATCTGTTGCGGCGCCGGGCAACTGTCTCGGCGGCAGAAGCAAAACAAGGCCGCAAGAGCGATTGGTTGTTTGTGTCACTGATCATCGGCGGCATCATTGCGCTGTTCTTTGGTTCTGTCATGCTGACGGTTGTGTTCTGGTGGTATCTCGCGACGCATTTGCAGTTCGGCTTCTAGTTAGTGTCAGTACCCCGAGCGTTAGCCAGGGGATCAGGTGACTGTTAAGAAAATCGTCGATCCGGTCGCTAACGCTCCCGGTACTGCTCAATCATGGAAACCGTAATCACCGTTCGCGATCTTAAGAAAACATTCAAGCCGAAATCGCGGAAAGGCGTCGAGGTCAAAGCGCTTGACGGCATTTCTTTTGAAGTACCGCGCGGCGAGTTCTTTGGTTTGCTCGGACCAAACGGCGCGGGCAAGACGACGACCATCGGAATCCTGACCACCCGCGTGTTACCAACCGAGGGCGTGGCGCAAATTGAAGGCATCGACGTCGCGCGCGATCCGGTTTCCGTGAAGCGTCGCATCGGCGTAGTGCCGCAAGTGAACAATCTCGACCGCGCGCTGACGGCGAAAGAGATTCTGTTATTCCACGCTGAATATTTTGGCGTGCCGAAGCAGGAACGCGAGGAGCGCGCGCATCGTTTGCTCGAGCGCTTCGAACTAACCGAGCGGGCCGATGAGAAGATCACCGGTTGGTCGGGCGGCATGGCCCAGCGGCTCAAGATTGGCCGGGCGCTGATGCACGACCCGGCAATTCTCTTCCTGGATGAGCCGACCACCGGCCTCGATCCGCAGGCGCGCCGCGCGATGTGGGACTTGTTGACCGAACTGAATCAAAAAGGATTGACGATTCTTTTGACCACGCACTACATGGAAGAGGCGGATCAGCTTTGCAGCCGCACTGCGATTGTCGATCACGGCAAGGTGCTGGCGCTTGATTCACCGGCGCAACTGAAGCGCAGTGTGCCGGGCGGATACCTGGTCGAGTTGCAGGTGCGCAACGGCGCTAATGGCTCATTCGCCGACGCATTGCAAACGTTGCCCGGAGTGGTGGAGATCAAGAGCGAGAATGATCGGGTTCGCATCTATGCCGATCGCGTCGAGGGGTTGTTGGCGAACGCCATGCGTCTGGCGGGCGAACAGAATGTGATGGTGACGGATGCGCACGTTTCGGAACCGAGCTTAGAAAATTTGTTCCTGCATCTGACCGGACGAAGCTTGCGCGAGTAGTTTGGAGTGCGGCGGCTTGACGCCGCTTTTTCACTAATCTCCGCGAGTCAAGAGAAATAAAAAAAGCGCCGTCAAGCCGGCGCACTCCAAAATGACTGCGTTCATTGCTCTTCTTCATCGTGACTTGCGCGTCGTGCGACGCGAGTTACTTTCGTTCCTGCTGCGCGTCGTACTCAACCCAATTCTCTTCACCTTCATCTTCGGGTTCGTGATGCCGCGGATGGGCATCATTCAAAAAGGCTACACCGACATGCTGCTCCCGGGAATTCTGGGATTGAGCATGACGCTTTCCAGCATGCAGGCAGTGTCGCTGCCGCTGGTCATCGATTTCGGCTGGAGCAAAGAGATCGAAGATCGCCTGCTGGCGCCGATCAGTATCAAGGGCGTGGCCTTTGAAAAAATCATCGTCGGTGTGGTCCAGGCAATCATCGCCGGCATTGTGGTCCTCCCCCTGGCATGGTTGCTGATGCGCGTTCATCTCAGCCTCACGGGAATCGACATCGTTCACTTCGTTCTCGTCGCGCTCCTGAGCAGCTGGCTGTTCGCCGCGTTCGGCATGGTCATCGGCACGGTCGTGCCGCCGCAGCAGATCAGCCTTATCTTTACCGCGCTGTTGTCGCCGATGATCTTTTTCGGTTGTGCGTATTACCCCTGGGCCGCGCTGCACGTGGTGCCCTGGTTTCAATACCTGGTGCTGCTCAATCCGCTCGTCTATGCCAATGAAGGTTTTCGTCTGGCGCTGACTCCGAACATGCCGCACATGCCGCTGCCTTTGGTTTATGGTGCGCTGGTAGGGTTCTCGGCGTTATTCACCTGGCTGGGTCTGCGCAAATTCGAAAGCCGCGCGCTCGATTAACGCAGCGCCTTTTCCACACATTCTCAGCACTTTCGGCACCGTCTCAAAGGGCAATTCCTTGCCTAGCCCGACGCGCTTTTGTTATAGTCGCGAGCAGATAACATCCGAACAAAGAGAATGGTTAGGCGGTCCTCAGCGGGGGATACGCCTCTCAAAAGAAAGGACTTGCTATGGGAAACGATCGTGATTCCGGGGACAATATTTCGACTCGGCTAACATACTTCCTCGTGGGTGCAGGCATCGGCGCGGTGCTGGCCCTGCTGTTCGCGCCGAAGTCTGGTGAAGAATTGCGCAACGACATCGCGGATGCGACGCGTAAAGGCATCGACAAATCGCGTGAGGCGGCGCAGCAAATTGGCACCAAGGCCAACGAATACTACGATACCGGTAAACAGAAGGCCGGCGAGTATTACGACGCAGCGCGCGAGACTGCGGGAGAGTATTACGAAGCGACGCGCGAACGCGCAGCTGATCTCTATGACACTGCTTCGAGCAAGGCTGGTGAGGTAGTTACCAAGACACGCGACGCGGTTACGAACCAGGCAGGATCGATTTCTGCTGCGGTCGAAGCCGGCAAGAAGGCCTACATCGAAGAGAAGCGCAAAACCGAACTGTCAGGTCGCACTGATGCGGCGCCGACTTACAAACCTGAAACGACTATGTAGTAAGAGAGAGTTTAGGGCTTAGAGATTGCTGTTCTCTAAGCTCTAAAACTAGTCACCAGGCTCTTACCCGAACATGAACCCGCACGAACCACTCTTCTGGTTGGTCATTATTACCGCGATCATCGCCGTTTCATTTTTGGTGATTGCTGCGGCCATGGTGGCCATTGCTGTTTTCGTGAATCGCACGGTGAAGACGGTGGGCCGGCTGGAACAGAAACTCGATCCGCTCATCAATCGCGCCAATGCGATTAGTGAGCAGGCGCAGGGCATCGCGGTCCAAGGCCGGCAAATCGCCGAACAGTTCCATGTCATGTCCGGTCATCTTTCGACCGCGACCGGCAATCTGGCCGAATCGACGCAGCTCATCAAGGAAGAAGTGCGGGGCATCATGGCCCTGGCGGATGAAACTGCCGTTGTCGCCAAAGAAAAAGTGCAGGTTGTCAGTCGCGCGATCGATACGACGCACGAGCGCGTAATGGACACCACGGAATTCATCCAGAACAAAGTGATTGAACCGGCGCGTGAGTTGGCGGCGATTCTGGCCGGCGTGAAGCGCGGTCTCGAAGTCCTGGTCGCTCCGGCGCCCAATCCGATTAACCGCAGTTACGGAGAAGACGAGATGTTCATCGGGTGAATAATTAATCACCTCGGCTACCAGGCCCGAACCAACATCTCGCGAGAGAATTGGTTCGGGCTTTTAATTTGGAGTGCGGCGGCTTGACGCCGCTTTTCTAAATCGCCGGCGCCAGTCATCAGAACGGAAAAGCGCCGTCAAGCCGGCGCACTCCAAAATTGTTCCTAGTCCTGTTACTATTTCCATTTTGATGAGCACCGAACATGGCGACTGAAGAAGCAACCCTCGACCTGAAGAAAACCGTAAATCTGCCGAAGACGAAGTTCGCGCAGAAGGCAAATCTGCCGCAGACAGAACCGGCGCGGCTGAAAAAATGGGCCGACATGGATTTGTACGGCTTGATTCGCCAGGCGCGGTCGGGCCGGCAAAAATTTATCCTGCACGATGGTCCGCCATATGCGAACGCCGACATTCACCTGGGCACAGCTCTCAACAAGATTCTGAAAGACTTGATCGTCAAGTCGCGCACGATGCTGGGCTTTGATGCTCCCTACGTGCCGGGTTATGACTGTCACGGATTGCCGATCGAACTGCACGTCGAACGTAAGCTGGGCGAGAAGAAGAAGGACATGCCGGCGCTCAGTATCCGCAGGGCGTGTCGTGAGTTCGCCGCAAATGCTTTGAAGCGGCAGACGAAGGATTTTCAACGGCTGGGAATCCTGGGTGAATGGAACGATCCCTACATCACCATGTCCGATCATTACGAAGCCGAGACGGCGCGCTTGTTTGCGCGTTTCGTCGAGCGCGGTTTCGTCTACAAAGGCGCCCGGCCCGTCTACTGGTGTATTCACGATCAGACGGCTTTGGCTGAGGCCGAGGTCGAATATCACCAGCACACCAGTCCGTCGGTTTATGTGAAGTTTCCGCTGCAGAGCGATCCGGCACTAATCGATCCCGCGCTGGCCGGCCGCAACGTCTTTGCCTTGATCTGGACGACGACACCCTGGACACTGCCGGCCAATCTCGGCATCGCGGTGCATCCTGATTTTGATTATGTTGCCGTTGAGAGCGGCGCCGAGGTCTATTTGATCGCCGCCGATCTGCTAGAGGCTGTTTCGCAGAAGTGCGATTTGAACGCGCCGAAAGTGTTGGCCCGCTTTCCCGGTTCGACGCTGGATCGTTTACAAGCAAAGCATCCATGGATTGATCGTCCGTCGCTCTTCATGGTCGGCGAGCACGTCACGTTAGGGGGCGAAGCCGATGCCGAGACGGAACTCGACGTCAGCGACGCGCGCGACAAATCGGCGACCAGCAAAGCCGGAACGGGATTGGTCCACACCGCGCCCGGTCACGGTCATGACGACTTTGTCATCGGTAAACAATACGGCCTCGACATTTATTGTCCCGTCGACAACGCCGGCCGATTCACGACCGAAGTTGCGCACTTCGCGGGCCTGAGCGTGTTTGAAGCAAATCCAAAGATCGTCGATTTCATGCGTGAGCGCGGCGTGCTTTTGTTCAGCGAGAACTATGCACACCGTTACCCGCACTGCTGGCGTTGCAAGAACCCGGTGATCTTTCGCGCCACGCCGCAATGGTTCATCGCCATGGATCGAGTGGCCGAAGAGCCAATCGAAAAAGATGAAGACGATCGCGATCGATCAAACTTCACCAGTAACATCGTGGGTGGCGAGATCCTCGACGGGTCCTCTTTGCGCGAAATGGCTTTGCATGAAGTCGATAACCGCGTGAAATTCATTCCGGCGTGGGGTCACGATCGCATGCGTAACATGCTGGCCGGGCGGCCTGATTGGTGTGTCTCACGCCAGCGTGTCTGGGGCGTGCCGATTCCGGCCTTCTATTGCCAGTCGTGCAATCAGGTCATTGCTGACGCCGCGGTCATTCGGCATGTCGCCGATATCTTTGAAAAGGAATCAGCCGACGCGTGGTACAAGCGCGATGCGCGCGAATTGCTGCCGGAGGATTTCAATTGCCAGTGCGGTGGCCGCGAATTCACGAAAGAGTCAGATATTCTCGACGTCTGGTTCGACAGCGGCTCGTCTTCGATTGCCGTTCTGGAAGCGCGCGATCATCTGCGTTGGCCGGCGGACGTCTATATCGAAGGTGGCGATCAATTTCGTGGCTGGTTCAACTCATCTCTGATGGTCGGTCTGGCGGTCCACGATCGCGCGCCGTACGACGCGGTGCTTTGTCACGGCTGGACTCTCGATGCGCAGGGCAAGGCGATGCACAAGTCGCTCGGCAATGCCGTCTCGCCTGACGAAGTCATTCCCAGGCTGGGGGCGGAAGTGTTGCGTCTGTGGTGCGTGTCGTCGAATTACATGGATGACATACGCTGCTCGGACGAGATTCTACAACGCGTCAGCGACGGTTATCGCAAACTGCGCAACACGGCGCGATTTGCGCTCGGCAACCTCGATGGTTTCGATCCGGCGACCGACTCAGTGGCCGAGCACGAGCTGCTGGAAATCGATCGGTGGGCGTTGGCGGCGTTGAATTCCGCCGTCGTGGAAGTGCGCGAGGAGTACGAGGCTTACGACTTTCATGGCGTGTACCAGACGCTCCATCAATTTTGCACGGTCACTTTGTCCGCGCGCTACTTCGACATCATCAAGGACCGGCTCTACACTTTTGCGCCGAAGAACAAGGACCGCAGATCGGCACAAACCGCGCTGTACCAGATCGCCGACGCGTTGGCGCGTATGCTCGCGCCGATTCTCGTGTTTACCAGCGACGAGATTTGGGAGAACCTGCCGCCTTCGTCAGCCCAGACGGAATCTTCCGTGCACGTAGCGTTGCTGCCGCAGCCGCGAGAAGCGGATGGCACAGACCTGCTGACGACCTGGGCGCATCTGTTCGGATATCGCGATGAAGTTTTAGCCAGACTCGAAGATGCACGCGTGGCCAAGCAAATCGGCAGCTCGCTCGAGGCGCGCGTGGAAATCTCGGCCGGTAGCGAAGCCTTTGGCAAGCTCGCCGCGCATCGTGATTTCCTGCGTTACTTGTTCATCGTTTCGGAAGTTGAGTTGCTCGAGCCGAATAGTCAGCTGGCGGCCGACACGATCGTAGTCACGATTTCACGTGCCCGCGGGGAAAAGTGCGAACGTTGCTGGAATTATTCAACGCGGGTCGGCGAAGCTTCGAGGTTTCCGACGGTGTGCGAGCGCTGCGTCGCGGCCTTGCAGGAGATGGAGCTATGAAAAATCGCATCGCCTGGCGAATCCTTTATCTCGTCGCTGCGTTGAGCGTCTACCTTATGGACCAGGGTAGTAAGGCCTGGGCCATCCGCCGGGTGCGCTTTCGGGACCAGACGGTCGTTAGCGGAGTGCTTGATTTTGTTTACGCTGAGAACCCCGGCATTGCCTTCGGGCAATTGCAGGAAGGCGGTTCGTTCGGCCGCTGGTTCTTCGTCGTGCTGGCCGCCGCCGCCGCGGTCGCAGTCCTGTTCTATTTTTTCCGCACACCGCGCACCGACGATCGCATACTTGGTTCGTGTGCGCTGTTGTTGGCCGGCATTCTCGGCAATCTTACGGATCGTGTGCGGCTCGGATTCGTGATCGATTTCATTCACCTGCACGCCGGACAATATCACTGGCCGACATTCAACTTGGCTGATGCCAGCATTACGATTGGCGCATTGCTGCTCGCCTATGACCTGATTTGTGCCTCCAGAAATCAGAACTCAGAACTCAGAACTCAGAACCATGAGGTTGCTTGATGCGATTGCTTCTGACTCCTGACTCCTGACTCCTGACTTCTGTATCCTACGCGTTTTTATGTACCCCATTCTATTTCGCATCTGGAGTTTCCCGGTTAATACGTACGGCGTTTTCCTCGCGCTCGCGTTTCTCGGAGCGATCTTTGTGACGGTCAAGCTGGGAGTGCGTGATGGATTGCCGAAGGAACGGATTTACGATCTATGTCTGTGGCTGCTGCTCTCGTCGCTGGTGGGCTCGAAATTGCTGATGCTGTTTACCGAACCTGAATATCGCCAGAATCCAAAGCTGCTGTTCTCGCTCGATTTCCTGCGATCGGGAGGAGTTTTCTACGGTGGTCTCATCGGCGCAATCATCGCGGCCGTCCTGTTGATGCGTCGTTGGAAGTTGCCGTGGTGGAAGACGGCCGATGCCTGCGCGCCGGGGATCGCGTTGGGAAATTTCTTTGGACGGCAGGGGTGTTTTGCCGCCGGGTGTTGTTGGGGCAAGCCGACGAACCTGCCGTGGGGCGTGCAGTTCACGCAAGCCGGCCACGAAGTCACCGATGTTCCGATTAACGCGCACCTGCACCCGACGCAGTTGTACGAATCGTTCGCGATGCTGATCGTCTTCTGCTTCCTTTTGTGGCTCCATAAAAGAAAGAAATTCAGCGGCCAAGTTATTCTCGCCTATGCAGTCATTTACGCGACCGTTCGTTTTCTCATCGAGTTCGTGCGCGATGATCCGCGCGGAGACATCATGGGGTTGACCAGTCTGACGGGTTTGTCGACCTCGCAGATGATTGGCCTCGTAGTCGGAACCGCAGCCCTGATAACTTTGATCGTTCGCTGGCGACGCGCCAACTCCTCACCCAGCCCTAAACCGAAGATCGCGGCCACGGCAGCGCACGTCTGATCGCTTCTGCTCCCTGCTCGCTTGAATCGCCTTCAGTTGTTAAGATTGTCGGCTTTTATCAGATCACAAAATGAAACTGCGCGTTCTTTACCACGGCCACTGTTTTGATGGGGTCGCTTCAGCGGCGACCTTTACCCGTTTCTATCTCGAACGAATCAACCACGACGCGGCCGTTGAATACGGCGGACTGCTGCATCGGCCGGGAAACCTTCTGTTCGATCGCGACATGTTCGACGGCGATGAAAATGCTATCGTCGATTTCAAGTACTCGCCGTCTGAGAAACTGACCTGGTGGTTCGATCATCATCAATCGGCGTTTCTCACGCCGGAAGACGAAGCCCATTTTCGGGCCGACGAATCAGGTAAAAAGTTTCTCGACCCGTCAAGGAAGTCGTGCACTGAATTCATTGCCGACGTGGCGCAGGCGAAATTCGGATTCGATTCCGGGCCGTTGCGTGATTTGATTCATTGGGCGCACGTGATCGACGGCGCGCTTTACGAATCGCCCGCGCAATGCGTGGAACTGAAAGAGCCCGCGCTGCAATTGATGCAGGTGATCGAAGGCACGCCCGATGAATCGTTCATCGAACAAATTATTCGCGACCTGACAGTTAAGCCTTTGAGCGAAGTGGCCACCAGTGAAGAAGTGCAGCGACGTTTCGAACCCATTCTCAAGCTTCATCGCGAGACGCTCGCAGCCGTCAAGCGAAAGGCAGTCTGCGCCAATGACGTGGTGCAGTTCGATCTGGTTGCAGAGGGCTACGAAGGCTTCAACAAATTCATTCCCTACTATTTGTTTCCTGAGGCGACATACACAGTCGCGCTGACGCGCGCGCCGCAGCGCACGAAGATTTCCGTCGGCTCAAATCCATGGGCCCCGCGCCCACGGCGGCACAACATTGCCACGATTTGCGAACGTTACGGTGGCGGCGGCCATGCCGTGGTCGGCGCAATTTCCTTCGCGCCTGACGAAGTCGACAAAGGACGCGCGGTGCTGCAGGAAATCGTCGCCGAACTCTCGGTCTAGCGACCAAGTTCCGGCACATTAAGCTTTCGACAGATTTTTCTCGCGAGCAAGTCTGAGATTTCGGTGTGGCGCGGTACTGCTTCGACAGCGCCGGTTTTAGGATTAGTCCAGAGCGAGTGAGACGCACCTTCGCGTTTTAAGTAACAACCGTGGTGTCGCAGATGTCTCAGCAGCGTCTCGCGTTTCATGCTGCAACAATGACAGTTTCCTTGTCTGCATTTGGTGGCAGACCACGAAGAGAATCCTCGCGCCTATCTTCCAGAATCAGGACGATTGCATCCATCAAATTCTGCCGCGCTTCATCGCGCGTACGGCCCTGCCCATTGGCGCCAGGGATTTCCGGACAATAGGCAATCACCCATTCGCCGTCCTGCTCAAAGATTGCAGTAAATTCGTTGCGCATATGCGTAGTGTCTGACATTTCGCCGCGTCAGGCAAGAGCGACATGAACTGCGTTTCAGATGCTGCTGATGTATCATACGCAACCGTTATGTCGTCCCAAACAAACATAGAATCACTGCAAAACGAAGAGCGCGTCTTTGATCCTCCGGCTGAGTTCGCGAAAAACGCGCATATCAAATCGATGGCCGAGCTCGAGGCGCTGCGCGCTGAGGCGTCAGCCGATCCGGAAGCTTTCTGGGCGCGTCTGGCCGACAGCGAATTGCACTGGTTCAGGAAGTGGGACGATGTGTTGAAGTGGGAACCTCCGCACGCGCAGTGGTTTCTCGGCGGGAAAATCAATATCGCTGACAACTGTCTCGACAGGCATTTGACGACGTGGCGGCGCAACAAGGCTGCTTTGATTTGGGAAGGCGAGCCCGGCGACACGCGCACGCTGACTTACCAGCAGCTGCATACCGAAGTCTGCCGCTTCGCGAATGTGCTGAAGAAGATTGGCGTGGTCAAAGGCGATCGGGTGGCGCTTTACATGCCGCTGATTCCGGAGCTGGCGATCTCGATGCTGGCGTGCGCGCGGATTGGCGCGACGCATTCGGTCGTGTTCGGTGGCTTCTCGAGCACCGCGCTGATCGATCGCATCAACGATGCGCAATGCAAAGTGGTAGTGACGGCCGATGGCGGCTGGCGACGCGGTAACGAGGTCAAGTTGAAAGCCGCAGTCGATGAAGCTTTGAAAGAAACGCCGTCAGTCGAATCGTGCATCGTCGTCAAACGCACCGGCAGCAACATTCAAATGGAAAGCGGCCGCGATCACTGGTGGCACGACTTAATCACTACGGTGAACGCTGACTGTCCGGCGGAAGAACTCGACAGCGAACACCCGCTCTTCATTCTCTACACGTCAGGTACGACCGGAAAGCCGAAAGGCATTCTGCACACCACCGGTGGTTATTTGCTGCAGTCCCATCTGACCACGAAATGGATCTTCGATCTCAAGGATGAAGATGTTTACTGGTGCACTGCCGACATCGGCTGGGTCACGGGACACAGTTATGTCGTCTACGGGCCGCTGTCCAATGGCGCCACGTCTTTGATGTATGAAGGCGCGCCCAACTGGCCCGAGCCGGATCGTTTCTGGGACATCATTGAACGTCACCGCGTCAACATTCTCTACACCGCGCCGACGGCGATTCGCGCGTTCATCAAATGGGGCGAACAGTGGCCTTTGAAACACGACCTTTCCAGCTTGCGTCTGCTGGGATCGGTGGGCGAGCCGATCAATCCGGAGGCCTGGATGTGGTATCACCGCGTGATTGGCAAAGAACGTTGCCCGATCGTCGATACGTGGTGGCAGACAGAAACCGGCGCCATCATGATTACGCCGCTGCCGGGTGCGACGCCGACGAAACCCGGTTCCGGAACGAAACCGTTTCCGGGCATCGAAGCGGACGTGATGACCCGCGATGGAAAATCAGTCGGCGCCAACCAGGGCGGTTACCTCGTCCTCACGCGGCCGTGGCCATCAATGCTGAGAACGATTTACGGTGACGACGAGCGTTATCAACAACAATACTGGTCGCAAATCAAAGGCGTGTACTTCGCCGGCGACGGCGCGCGTAAAGATGAAGACGGTTATTTCTGGATCATGGGCCGTATCGATGACGTCATTAACGTCGCCGGTCATCGGCTGGGCACCGCGGAGATTGAAAGCGCGCTGGTATCGCATGAAGCAGTCGCCGAGTCAGCCATTGTGGCGAAGCCCGATGATTTGAAAGGATCAGCGATCGTCGCTTTCGTAACTCTTGAGGGTGGCCGCACGCCGACAGATGCTTTGAAGGAAGAACTTCGTCAGCACGTGACGAAAGAGATTGGCGCGCTGGCCCGGCCGGACGACATTCGTTTTGCCGATGCGCTGCCCAAGACGCGTTCCGGAAAAATCATGCGCCGGCTGCTGCGAGAGATTGCGACCAGCGGATCAGTCGCGGGCGATGTGACGACGCTTGAAGACTTTTCAGTGCTGGAAAAGTTGAGAGGCGAGGAAGAGTAACTCCCTAAACCACAAATCATTGACAGCTTGGCAATGAGAAAGTACTTTCTGACCTGCCTGAAACGGGAGTCTATTATGCAAATCTCACCTCCGGAGTAAACGATGAGAAGAACCGAATTAATCCACTCACTTAATTTGATTGCTGTCGCAGTAACGTTTAGCCGCTTAGAAAGTCTGCTTGGAAAGCCTGTAGATAGAGAAAAGAATCCTCAGTCCATCATTAACTTGCTCGAAGCCTTAAAGAATTACTCCATCTTGGCTAGTCGCTTTGACGCGCCGGCGCGGGATATCGCGAGGATATTTTCACTTGATAAACTTGAAGATCCGGAGACGTGGACATTAGCGGCCATGGAGGGGCGTCTTCCAGTGACATTGAGGAGAGCTGTTGACGTAGTTGTGGAGCACGTTCCGAGGATTGTGGAGCTATTTCAGCCAGAGGCATTACGGCATGCCGAAAGAGGAGATTTGACACTCGGAACCGCGGTATTGTCTGTCATTGTGATAGAAGACAAGAACCGGTTCTCGAGCCCGACAAGACTCGTGGAAGTATTACAGAGTGTTGACGAACTTTATGAGGCGTGTGCAGAAATCGAAGGTCTTCCGGGAAGTAAGTTAAGTGTAGTCTCGTGCGACGCTGGTAGCGACAAGGCTTTCGATTTCTTGGGAGCCGCAAAGATTATCGAATGTGTGAAGGAACTTATACTATCGCTTTGGGATCGAGTGGTGTTTTTTCGCGAGAAGCAACTGTCACAACGCATTGAGCTAATAGGTAATGCTCTACCCATTATGGACCGGATTGGCTCGCTTGAACGCGATCAGAAGATTGGGAAGGAACAAGCTGAACTCCTACGACGAAAAATTTTAACGGGGGTTGGCAAATTCATCGAATCCGGCGCGATGATCCCAGAGATTCAAGATAGGTCCTCGTATAATCCAAGGTTATTAATGGCTCCCGAGCCAAAGCTGCTGGTAAGTGCACCCAGGGACGTTGTTGAGGATGAAAAAAGTGATAGAGAACACCACGAGTTTCAGTTGAATCGAAATCTAGAGATGCTTGACGAAGCTGAAAGAACTCAGTTACTTCAATTATTGCAAAAAGCGCAGTCGACCCGCGTCGACAGTGAAGACACCGAAACTGCGGATCCGGAAGAGTGACCAGATGCCATTTAAGGTCCTGTAGCCTGCAAAAATAGCAACTTCCCCTGTATCATACGCACGGCTGCCTCAGCCGAGTTCTTCAAGGAGTCAATGAAATGCCCCAAGGTTCGTTAGTTGAAAATCGCGCCGGCCAACGCTACATACACGCTTTCCCGATTCGTGCTGAATGGGACACAACCGACGGAAGCCACATTGTCGCCGAGGGTGAGACGGAAAATGTGGGCCCCGAGGGTACGCTCGTACACCTCCAAAATACTCTGCCGCCGGTGGGCGGTCGGGTGAACCTGCGCGTGCTTGACGAGACGGGCGAGAAGATCAGCGTCATCGCCGAAGTGTTGCGCATCGAACGGAATCCGGTGCGGCCGCAGGCTGCGCTGCAAGTCCTCGGCGAAACCGATGAATGGCGCGGACTCGTGTGGGAAGAAGCCGGCGTGCGCATGTCGCAAGCCGACGACATCTACGACGAAGACGAGTATTGAGTTTGATGGGCGATCCTCACGTCGCTAACGTTTCATGACGCCTCGACCTGATCAGCCACAAGTGCGAGAAGTCGCCGCCTGGGTGCAAACGCGCGTCGTTCTGCGCATCATTCTCATCTTGCTCGCCGTCGCGGCATTGCTTTGGATCGTTTATAAACTCACGGCGGTCCTGTTACTTCTCGTCCTCTCGATCTTCTTCGCTTACCTGGTCGCGCCGCTGGTAGATCTCGTCGAGAAGCCGGTCAACCTCGGTGGCCGAATCGTAAGGGTCCCGCGCGGCCTCGCCATCGGCGTCGTCTACATCTTTTTGTTTACGGTGGTGGGTGCGGGAATTTATTTTCTGGTGCCACAATTCGCCGCCCAGTTCCCTGAGTTCAAGCTACAGGCGACCGCGTACTACAAGAAAATCTCAGACACGTCGGATCATCTCAATCAATACTTCACTGACCATCGCATGCCGCAGGGCATGGTGAAGGCGGTGAATGACACGGTCCTCGGCGTGATTGCCAGAGGCGGCGAAATCGCGAGCCTGGCTTTCGAGCGGGCGCTGGGCTGGATCATCTTTCTGCCGTGGATCGTTTTGATTCCGATTTTAAGCTTCTTTCTTTTGAAGGACGCCGACAGTTTTCGGCGTTCGGCGTTGGCGATGTTGCCACGCGGCCGTCTGCGTTGGCGCGGCGACGAGTTCTTTCAGGACATCAACACCACGCTGGCCGCTTACATTCGCGCGCAACTTACCGCGTGTTTTCTGATTGGCGCAGTCTGCAGCATCGGGTTCGCGTTGATTGGGTTCCCGAGCCCTTTGGTGTTGGGATTGATCGCCGGTCTGTTTGAATTCGTGCCGCTGGTGGGCCCACTCTGCGTGGCGCTACTGGTGGCGTTGCTGGCGCTGCTGCATTCCGGATGGGCCATGGCGTTAGTCGGTCTGCTGTTTCTCGGAGTGTTGAGAGTGGTGCACGACTACGTGGTTTATCCGCGCATCATCGGCCACGGTATTCATCTGCATCCGCTGGCTGTCATCTTCGCCATCCTGGCCGGAGCTGAAATCGCCGGCGTGGCCGGAATATTTCTCGCGATTCCGGCAATCGCGATCATCACCGTCGCCTATCGTCACTGGCTCGAACATCGCGGCAGCGAGACGATCGCGGAAGTCATTGAAGAAGCCGTCGTCGAGGCCGAAGCCGACGCGGCCATGAGTTCGACCCATCCCACCACCACCACTACCGCCGAAGAGATGGCCCGCATCCGGCCGGATCTACTTACGGGTGAATTGAAGGTTCCAAAAGGTTGATGCCCGCAGCCTGGTGCAAAAGTCTTTGTGGCAGTCGAGCAGTTGAATAATCTCTCAGGTTAGGAAGGGCGGTTTACCCCTGCCCCTTTTTCTTCAGTAAGAGCTGCGATAAACAGGAGCGGGGGCAAGCCACCCTTCCGAACCTGAGAGATAATTCTTGGTCCCATTTTCCCTTCATCGACTTTTTGTCCAAAAGCTCACGCAACCACGCTTCAACTCTTCATAACTGAACCTTGGCTGCCCGCAACCGAGCTTCAGCTGTCCGCAACCGACCGTTAGCTGCCCGCGACCGAGCTTCGGCTGCCCGTAACCGAGCTTCGGCTGCTCACAACCGAGCTTCAACTGCCCGCAACCGAGCTTCGGCTGCGCATAACTTTGCCTCGGCTGCGCATAACTTTGCCTCGGCTGCGCACATCTGAGCCCCAACTCCGCACAGCTTTGCTCTGTTTGCAAAACATTTGCTTGAAATTCGTGCAGTTTGGTGCGAGAATCCGGCCCACTTTAGCAGAGCCGTCGAAATCCCCGACAATTTCGCGGATTCGTTTTGAAACAACGTTCCCCGACCGACGCGGCCGCCGAACGCGTGACATTGCGGCGCTCCCACCAGTCCCGAGAGCCCACAATCGTTACAAATCCTCGATGTGTCCCCGTGGGCATGTCATGTCCTTTTACTCATTTCTTCGCCACGCGAAGAGAAAGGATCACACCATGGCAGGACCAAAGGAAATAGAAGACAAGATCAGAAGAATGATAAGCGGCTGGGAGTCTCTGGCGCGCACCAAATCATTTTTCGGCATGACGCTCGACCAGTTCAAGACGGCCGTCGCCCCGTCGCTGGCCGCGCGCGAGCTGATCAAGGATCTGGAGAACCAGTTGACCCAGGCCATTAACCAACGCGACGCCGCCGACGAGGTCTCAGTCGCGAAAATGCAGGGCGTAGTAGCCGGCGTCAACGCCGACCCCACCGAAGGCCCCAACAGCTCGCTGCTGGAAGCCTTCGGCTACACCCGCAAGAGCGAACGCAAAACCGGCCTCAGCCGGAAAGGCGGCGGCGACGGAGGTGACGGCGGAAATAAACCGGCGCCTTGATGAAGTAGGCGGCAGGACTGCGCGATCAAAAACGTAGTCGTGCTGGTTCAGATGATGGTATAAGACGCCGCGAGGCGTCTTATACCTACTCATTGGATCACGGCAAGGAAGTCGAATAAGACTTTTCTTGCTAATACTAATTGGAGGGCAAATAAATGCGTTCTCAACTTATCTTGATGTTCGCTGCGGTAGTAGTGGCGGTTATTGTTCTCCTTTCTTCTAAGTTTGTGAGGACAGTATTTAAGGAAGCCATTCTCCGACCCCGCAATCACTGTGACATCGAAGTCCAGGGGGACAAAGTCTCAGTGAAAAGAACGCCTCGACCGACAGAAACTGGAGGGCCTGGTAGACATGACGCCTGAATCAAATTCTCAAGCCGCGGCCGGCAATGCGGCAGTCTCAAGAACGCACCTATCACCTACTTTCAATACCGTCTTCATTGCGGTACTTGGACTCACAGTTCTGTCGTTGTTAGTCACCTGCACTTTAGTGGGGATAACGGTGAGGACTGGCCGTCAAATGATGGAACAAGAAAGGGTCATGTTTGATTTAGGTGCGACAACCTTCAAACTGGGATTTGGCGCGATAATAGGTTTGTTTGGTGGAAGGACGCTGTAAAATTGATTCCCTGCTGCGATGAGATCGCGCAACCAATCGTTCGACGCAAGCGGCGGGAGCGTTTTCGCAACTTCCTGTGTCCGTCGATGCTTGATTGAATTCGCGCCTTCTCAACTCAACAGTTATCAATAAGGAGGTAAGCGATGAAAAGAATCAACAGATGGTCAGGCATCACCTTGCTTGGTTTACTTGGCGTGGCCGCGTTTGCCGGCCTTCTTTACAACTCGTTTCAGACGCACGTCGCGGCGCAGCGATCCGGCGCGACGTTTGACTTCAAGCGGTATACAGAAAACAAACCGTTCAGACTGAATACGCTGCCGACTACTCCTTTCGGCCCACCGTGGGCGGACGTAATCATGAGGAAGGAGAACTTTGTCGAATGCGAAGGCGCGCCGATCGCCCTGTGCTACTACTCCGGACCGGGGCCGACCGCGCCCTGCGTCATGGACGGGCTGGGTATCGCAAACTGCACGTGTTACGAGATTCCGGCGAAACACCCTTACCTGGTCGACATCAATGCCATCCTGAATCTTGACGTGTACTTGCAGACGGTGGCGAAATGCGGCAAGCACGGCGAGAATTGCCGCCCGACGGGCACTCAGGTAGCGCCGGTCTGTGACGCCATCAACAGCAACCAATTGATTCCCGGGGCTGATCTAATCTCGACCTTCAGTCTGTATCTCGACACGAAGCAGAAACAGTATCCGCAGTTCGCGATCTCTACGACCGACTGTCCGAGTGCGGCCTATGCCGGGTGCATGACGGCGCCGTGTAAGCGTACGCATAAAACAGATCCGACTACCGGCCTGGGATTGGTGCAATGCGGCTGCCCGGTTTACTCGGGCCCCTATCAAGTCGGCGTAAAGATCTCGCCAAGCGAATGTGTTCTCGGCGGTAACTACGTCTGGTCGGCCGCCTACAGACCGACACCCAGCCCGAATCATTAGCATCGGCGTGGAACATAGCGATTATCCGCCGCATCAACTCCAACCTTCGATGCGTTGCGGGAATTAACGATCAAGGCGGAAGATGAATTGAATTTACGTCGTACCCGTCGTTGCCTTACAAACGCATCGATCGTGTATGGCGCGTTCGGTGGGTGCCCACCCCGACGCCGATCATGCTCGATGTAGAAATGTGAGGCAACTCGAAATGAATCGACGAAGTTTACTCAAAGGGATGGCGATGAGTCTGGTTTCGTCTGTCGCGTGGCGAAACTTGCCCATCGTCGCGAAGGCGAAAAGCCTCTTAAGCCGGCGAGTACGTCCGTCTGATTCGCATTGGCCCAGCGCGTCCAGTTGGGAGCAGTTGAGCCAGGCTGTCGAAGGCAATCTGCTCCGTCCAAAGGCTTTGCTCGCGCCCTGTGAGGCTGAGCCGAACGGGGTCGCTTGCGCCGACGTCATGAAAAATCTCCGCAACCCTTTCTACCTGGGCGATCAAGTCGCAGGCACGCAGGTTTCCGGTTGGCTCGACGCGTGGACGCCGGCGCCCAGCGCTTACGCCGTCGCGGCGCGCAAGGCGAGCCACGTCGCGGCCGCCGTCAACTTCGCGCGCGAACACAACCTGCGACTGGTGGTCAAAGGCGCCGGCCATAGTTATCTCGGCACTTCCAACGCGCCCGATTCATTGTTGGTTTGGACCCGGGCAATGAACAAAGTCACGCTGCACGACGCGTTTGTTGGCGAGAATTGCGCAGGCAAGACAACGCCTGTCCCGGCCGTGAGTGCCGAATCAGGCGCGGTCTGGATCGATCTCTACAACGCAGTGACCACGCAAGGCGGCCGCTATGTTCAGGGTGGTGGATGTACCGACGTAGGTGTGGCGGGACTGATTCAAAGCGGTGGCTTTGGCAGCTTCTCGAAAGGTTTCGGTTCGGCGGCCGCGAGCTTACTCGAAGCCGAAGTAGTCACTGCCGATGGAGCTGTGCGGGTGGTCAATGCTTGTCGCAATCCGGATCTCTTCTGGGCCATCAAAGGCGGCGGCGGTGGCAGTTGGGGTGTGGTTACCAGGGTCACCGTGCGGACGCATGAGCTGCCGGAATTTTTCGGCGCGGCGTTTGGCAGAATTCAGGCAAAATCAGCCGAAGGATTTCGCAGGCTCATCGCGCGCTTTATTGATTTCTATGCCGCGAATCTTTTGAATCCGCATTGGGGAGAGCAAATCAGTCTCGAACCGAATAACAGTCTAAAGATTTCGATGGTCTTTCAAGGTTTGACCGGACCGCAGGTGAGGGAAATATGGAAGCCCTTTTTTGATTGGGCCAATTCGTCGCCGCAGGAGGTTACGGTGGTGGATAAGCTCGGCGCCGCAGCGGGGCAGGCCCGCCGTTGGTGGAACGTCGAAGGCAATAACTCGTTTGTTCCGGACAAGCGTGAGGGCGCGCCCAAACATCACGGTTGGTGGACCGGCGACCAGGCCCAGGTCGGAGCATTTCTTCACGGCTATGATTCGTTGTGGCTGCCGGCATCGCTGATGCAACAGAGCCAGCGAGCGCGTCTGGGTGATGCGCTGTTTGCTGCCAGCCGGCATAAGAAAGTCGATCTCCACTTCAACAAAGGATTGGCGGGCGCGCCGGCGGAGGCTCTGGCCGCGTCGCGGAACACGGCAACAAATCCGAAGGTGCTCGACGCTTTTGCGCTGGTCATTATCGCCGATGGTGAACGACCGTCTTATCCGGGTCTGGCGCGGCCGGCGATGAACGTTGAGGCAGCCGAAAAAAACAAGCGCGACATTGACCTGGCCGCGGCTGAGCTGCGCCGGATTGTCCCGAACGCCGGTTCATATGTTTCCGAAAGCAACTTCTTCAATCGCTCATGGCAGGCGGACTATTGGGGCGTGAATTATTCCAGGTTGCGCGGCATCAAGAGGAAATACGATCCTGAGGGTCTATTCTTTGTTCACCACGGCGTCGGCAGTGAAGAGTGGAGTGCTGACGGATTCACGCGATTGCCGAAACACTAGAGCAAAAGCAAGGATGAAGGATGAAAGCGGAAGGATGAATTGAAATTGCGTGGGCAAGGTCAACTCAGACTTCCGCCGGCTGTTTCGTTTGGAGGCAAAGTGTTATTGAGTACAAGAGCTCGTCGGCAGCTACCTGAGTTCGCTCAGACTGCTTTCATCCTGTTGGCTTTTTGTATGGCCCGCGGAAAGACTGCTCGAGATCTTGAAAGTCAATTGAAAGCGCTTGGAACAACCCTCGGACCTCCGTGGCGCAAAGGTCATATTGTGGCCTGTGCCGGTGCGATCTTGTTGCTTTGAGACGCGAAATTGGAGTCAGAGGAAATTGTCATACTTGATAGGCAGGTTTTGGCTCTGGCTCTTCGGCTGGAAGATCCACGGAGAGACTCCAACTTACCGGAAATTCGTTCTCATCGCCGCGCCTCATACTTCAAATTGGGATTTTCCATTTATGCTGGCCACTGCATATGCGATGCAGGTGCATATCTCCTGGTTTGGCAAGCACACCTTATTCATCCCGCCGTGGGGTTGGCTGATGCGCAGGCTCGGCGGCGTTCCGGTAGATAGACGAGCGCCGCAGACGCTGGTCATGCAGATGGTCGAAAAATTCAGACAGAGCGACGACCTGGTCTTAGCCGTGCCGCCGGAGGGGACCAGGCGTAAAGTCGATGTTTGGAAGTCCGGCTTCTACCACATCGCCTC
>Ga0105242_10000770_pt1 | contig 24956 bp, 12 predicted proteins | sample KBSM24metaG_FD_81521 | JGI IMG/M metagenome (GOLD analysis project Ga0105242, IMG submission 81521) | Miscanthus rhizosphere microbial communities from Kellogg Biological Station, Michigan, USA - KBS M2-4 metaG | ecosystem: Host-associated > Plants > Roots > Rhizosphere > Soil | place...
GGCAACACGGACGGCTCGCCGGCCTCGCGCAGTTGGACGGTGCAGAGTGCAGCGCCGCCCGCCGACACCACGCCGCCAGCGACCACGATCACGTCGGGTCCCTCGGGAACGACCACGGCGACCGAAGGGAGCCTCGGCTTCAGCTCCAGCGAGTCGGGCTCGAGCTTCCAGTGCAAGCTCGACTCGGGCTCCTGGGCGACCTGCACCTCGCCGAAGTCCTACAGCGGCCTCACGGTCGGTGCGCACACGTTTGAAGTGAAAGCGACTGACACGGCCGGCAACACGGACGGCTCGCCGGCCTCGCGCAGTTGGACGGTGCAGAGTGCAGCGCCGCCCGCCGACACCACGCCGCCAGCGACGACGATCACGTCGGGTCCCTCGGGAGCTACCACCGCGACCGACGCCAGCCTCGGCTTCAGCTCCAGCGAGTCGGGCTCGAGCTTCCAGTGCAAGCTCGACTCGGGCTCCTGGGCGTCCTGCACCTCGGCGAAGTCCTACAGCGGCCTCGCCGCCGGGTCGCATACGTTCGAAGTGAAAGCGACCGACGCGGCCGGCAACACCGACGCTTCCCCAGCCGCCCGGTCCTGGACCGTCTCCAACCCGCCGCCGGTCGAAGAAGGCGGGGGCGGCAGCTCGGGTGGCGCGGCTTGCACGCAGACCCTCTCCGCCGGGGCAAACGTCTCCACGGCGATCTCCAACGCCGCCGCCGGCGCGGTGATCTGCCTCCCCACCGGCTCCTACTCCGGGATCAATGTCACCAAGGCCAATAAGTCCTCGATGGTGACCGTGAGGGCGGCAGCGGGCGCCACCCCCAGCGTCGCCTACTCGATGCTGAACCAGGCAACCAACCTGCGCTTCGAAGGCCTCAAGTTCACCGGCGGCATGGAGGCGCTCGGCCCGGCCAGCAAGATCCAGCTGATCGACAACGAATTCGTCGGCCCCTTCGGCTTCCACGCCAACGGCCAGGCCCAGAGCAACCACACCGAAGTCACCGATGTGCTGATCGAAGGCAACTACATGCACGAGCTCGACTACACGGGGACCCAAGGAACCGCCAACGGCTACGGAGTGACCGCCTCAAACGGCGTCTCGCGCTTCACGATCGCCTACAACACGATCAAGAGCCCGGCCTCCGACTACGTGCAGTCGGCCTCCCCGAACGATTTCACGGTCGACCACAACACCTTCCTGGGTCCGAGCCTGCTCGGCAGCCACCAGGACCATCAGGATCTCTGGCAGATCTTTGGCGGCGGCAAGAACATCCGCTTCACCAACAACGTCGCCCGCAACACCGAAACGCAGGAGAGCCTGCTCTTCCAGGAGGGCGCTTTCTCCAACGTCGTCGTCGAAAACAACCTCTTCGACCACGACTCGCGCGGCTACACCTGCCAGATCTACCAGTCGACGGGACTGATCTTCCGCGACAACACGATTGTCGGCTCACACTGGGGATGCCTCTTCCGCGACCTCGCCTCCAGCGCGGCCGGCAGCGGCTACCAAGTTGACCACAACATTTTCGTGGGGACCGCGGAAGGCTCCGACATCTCCACCGAGGGTCGCTCGGCTGGCTGGGGCACCTACGACTACAACGTCTCTGAAGACGGCTCGGCCTCCGGCTCCCACTCGGTGAAGAACTGGACGCCGTCCTGGGTCGACACGACCAACTACCTGCCGAAAAACCTCAGCATCACGGCCGGCTACCGGCCATAGGGAGGCGCGACATCCCGGCCGCATGGCAGACTTGCCGCCATGCGCGCCGGGGTGCCCGTGCTTTTGCTGCTCGCAGCGGTCGTGTTGCTGCCTGCCTCGGCGTCTGCCTCGGGACAGGGAGCGATCGGCCTGCACGGCGCGGAAGTCGTGGCCCGACCGGCGCTGCCATCCGGCTCCGACCCCGACCATGACGGGCTGACGACCGGCGTCGAGCGGGACAGGACGCACACGAGCCCGCGCAAGTTCGACACGGACGGGGACGGCTTCGGCGATGGCGCCGAGGTGCGGGCCGGTACCGACCCGCGCGATCCCCGCAGCCATCCGCTCGGGCCGCCGGCTGAGGAAGGCGCCGCCGCGGCGGTGGGCACCGCCGCCGCTGGACCCCCGGCCGCCGGCGGCAGCCCGAACCCGACGCCACCCTCTCCCCCGGCCCCCGGCGGCCCCGAGACGACGATCACCGGCGGCCCCGCCGGCACCACGGTCGCCACTGCGGCCAGCTTCTCCTTCGCCTCCAGCGAGTCCGGCTCGACCTTCCAGTGCCGTCTCGACGCGGGCTCCTGGGGCCCGTGCACCTCGCCGGACTCCTACAACAGCCTTGCCGTCGGCTCGCACCGCTTCGAAGTGCGGGCTACCGACGCGTCGGGTGCAACCGACGCCTCACCTGCGGCACGCACCTGGCGGATCAACGAAGTCGTCGTCCCGGTCAACTGCACGACCCACCTGGCGCCGGGAGCGAACCTGGCCAGCGCGATCTCCGCCGCTGCCGGCGGGGCCGTGATCTGCCTCGACGGTGGCAGCTACCGGCTCCTCAGCCTCAACGGCGTTCACAAGTCGCCGCCGGTGACGATCCAGTCCGGGACCAGCCAGGCGACCGTCGACGGCATCTCCCTGACCGACCCGAGCGGCCTGCGCTTCGTCAACCTGGCGATGTCCTCGGGGGTAAGCGTCACCCCCTCCGCCGCCAACATCGCCTTCGTCGACAACGACATCACCGGCGAAAACGGCATCTACTTGTTCGGCGACTACCGGATCGGCGAGCGCGTTGAAGACGTGCTGATCGAAGGCAATCTGATCCACGACATCGACTACACGGGCACGCAGGGAACCGGCGGCGGCTACGGGATCGAGGGAGTCGGCGACGTGCGCGGGATGACGATCCGCGAAAACACGATCCAGAGCCCCGCGTCCGACTACATCCAGTCGGCGACGCCGGTCGATTGGGTCGTCGACCGCAACACCTTCCTTGGACCCAGCCTGCTCGCCGATCACGAAGACCACCAGGACCTCTGGCAGATCTTCGGCGGCGGCGAAGACATCACCTTCACCAACAACGTCGCCCGCGACACCGAAACGCAGGAGAGCCTGCTCTTCCAGGAAGGCGCCTTCAGCGACGTCGTGATCGAAAACAATCTCTTCGACCACGACTCACGCGGCTACACCTGCCAGATCTATCAGTCGAGCGGACTCGTCTTCCGCGACAACACGATCGTCGGCTCACACTGGGGCTGTCTCTTCCGCGACCTCTCCTCGAGTCCGCCCGGCAGCGGCTACCAGGTCGATCACAACATCTTCGCCGACACCGAGGCCAGCGTCGACGTCTCGACCGAGGGTCGCGCCGCCGGCTGGGGCACCTACGACTACAACGTCTCCAGCGACGGCTCCGCCTCCGGTGCCCATTCGGTACGAAATTGGACCCCAACCTGGATCGACGCCACCAACTTCGTGCCCGCAGGGCTCCCGTTCACGGCTGGATATCGTCCTTAAACGGGCCGGGCCCCGGTCCGGGCCCGTGCGACAATGAGCCGTGTGCGCCTACTGCTGATTCCGGTTGCGCTCGTCCTCATCGGAGGCGGGATCAAGGTCGCCAACGAGGGGACGCCGTCACCTGCTGACCGGCCCGGGCAAGCGCAGATTCACTGCAGCCGCAAGTTGCACGCGAGCGCGAACGTGTCCCAGGCGATCGCCCGCGCTCGCGGCGGCGAAGTGATCTGCCTCGGCAAGGGCACCTACGGCGAGATCGAGGCGACGCGGGTGAGCAAGCGGCCGGCGGTGACCGTGCGCTCAGCAGCCGGGGCGCGAGCGACGGTCGACGGCATCGACCTCACCGACTCGGATGGCCTCAACTTCGTCGGTCTCGCCGTTCGCGACGGGGTCACGGTCACGCCATCGGGCGCCAACCTCACCTTCCTCGGCAACGACGTCACCGGCCGCACCGGCATCTACCTGTTCGGCGACTACCGGATCGGCAAACGGATCGAGGACGTCCGGATCGAAGGCAACCGAATCCATGACATCGACTACACGGGAACCCAGGGGGCCGGCTACGGCTATGGGATCGAGGGCGTCGGCGACGTGCGCGGGATGACGATCCGCAACAACACGATCCAGAGCACCGCCTCCGACTACATCCAGTCGGCGACGCCGGTCAACTGGGTGGTCGACCGCAACACCTTCCTCGGCCCCAGCCTGCTGGCCGACCACGAAGACCACCAGGACCTCTGGCAGATCTTCGGCGGCGGCCACAGGATCCGCTTCACCAACAACGTCGCCCGCGACACCGAAACGCAGGAGAGCCTGCTCTTCCAGGAAGGCGCCTTCAGCGACGTCGTCGTCGAAAACAACCTCTTCGACCATGATTCGCGCGGCTACACCTGCCAGATCTATCAGTCGAGCGGGCTGATCTTCCGCGACAACACGGTCGTCGGCAGCCACTGGGGCTGCCTCTTCCGCGACCTTGAAAGCGCCCCACCGGGAAGCGGCTACGAGGTCGAACGCAACGTCTTCGCCGAAACCCAGGAAGGGGCTGGCATCAGCACCGAGGGGCGAGCCGGCGAATGGGGCACCTACGACTACAACGTCTCCAGCGACGGCTCCGCGCGTGGCCCGCACTCGCTGCGCCACTGGAAGCCCTCTTGGACCAACCCGACGAGCTTCGAAGCGCAGCGGCTGCCGTTCACGGCCGGCTACCGGGCTCCCTGAGGGAGATCAGGACGACGGCAGTAGCCGGTCGGCGAGACGCCGCGCGTAATACGCGGTGGTGAGCCGGAGCTGCTGGGGGGAGTCGGCGCGACCGGCCGCGGGACCCTCGCGGAGCGCCTCCAGCAGCGGCGCCGCCGCCCGGTCCCAGCGGAACTCCTCGGCGAGCTCCCGACCGGCACGGCGCGCAGCGGCAGCGGCGTCCGGCTCCAGCAGGCCCAGCAGAGCGGTGCCGACGGCGTCAGGATCCGCCGCTGGAACCAGGGTCGCGAAGCCGGCTCGCTCGAAGCGATCGGCGGTCTCGTCGCCGCGCCCGAGTACACAGGGCAGGCCGGCCAGCAGGTAGTCCATGTAACGGGCGCGGGCAGCCAGCGAGGCCTCGTCGGCGTGCCGGTGCAAGGTCAGGCCAACGTCGGCGTCGGCGATGTACTCAGCGCGGCGGGCAAACGGCACCCACTCCTCGAGGAAGAATACGGAGCGGTCGAGGACGCCCAGCTGCCCGGCCAGCGCCTTTGCCTCGGCGAGGACCGAGTGGCGCTCGGCGTCGCCGTTGGGGATCCGGCCGGCGGTGAAGACGAGCTTCACGTCGGGACGCGAGTCGGCCAGCGAGGCGACCGAGCGGATCGCGGTCTCGGCGTCGAGCCAGCGCCAGAGGCTGCCCCACCAGAGCACCACCTTGTCGCTCGCGGCGATCTGCGGGAAATGGTCGCGCAGCGGCGTCCCGGCCGCGGCCGGCGGCGGCGCGTCAAGACCGAAGGGGACGATTCGGATCGGCGGCGGCGAGGTCAGCCCGAGCGACTCCACCTCCGCCTCCAGCAGCTGCCGCTGGCGATCCCCCGCGCAGAGCACGAGATCGGCGCAGCGGAGCTGCAGGCGGCGGGCAGCGGCGGCCGTCATGGTCGCCCGCCTGGCACCCTCTCCCAAGGTTCCCAACTCGATCTCAACCGGGTCGTACTGGTCCGATACGGCCTGGATCCCGAGCTGCCGCTTCAGCGCCAGTGCGAACGGCGGCACGGTCGAGGCGATCAGGACGTCATGGCGGCGCGCCTCGCGCAGCATGCCGCGGCGCGAGAACGGCACCACCGCCAGCCCTTCCTGCCGCTCGCCTTCGGCGCCGGGCGCCATCAGGGTCACCTCGTGCTCCGCCGCCAGCGCCTGACCAAGGCGCACAGCGCGGATCTCGGGGCCACTGAGGCTGGCGCCCAGCACCCCGGGAACGAGGATGAGGACGCGGCGGCGCTCAGGAGAGGGCATGGACGGGCTCTCCGCTGGGCCTGCCGACGACGACCTCCCGATGCCAGAGCTCGAAGGAAAGAACGCTCCAGAGCAGCGAGGAATTGTCCTCCTCGCGGGCGAGATGGCGACGGAGCAGGCCGGCGACCGCGTCCTGGCGCAGGTAGAGCCGGCTGGCGGCGTCATCGCCAAGCAGGGTGTCGCGGGCGAGCTCGGCGAGGTCGGTCCGCAGCCACTCGGCCATCGGCACCTGGAATCCCTGCTTGGTGCGGTCGATGTGGCTGTCGGGGACGACCCCGCGCAGCGCCGCCCGCAGGGCGATCTTCTTCTCGCGACCGCGAATCTTGAAACGGGCCGGCAGCGAGGCGCCGAGCGCGACCAAGTCCTGGTCGAGCAGCGGCGAGCGCGCCTCGAGGCCGTAGGCCATCGTCGCGATGTCCATCTTCACGAGCAGGTCGCCGGGCAGGTAGGTCTGCTGGTCGACGTCGAGCATCCGGTCGATCGGATTGCTGGCGGTCGTGGCGCGCCACGGCTCGACGATCGTCTCCGCCGCCGAGCCATCGAGCGCGGCGCGCAGCTCGGGGCCGTAGAGGCCCTCGCGCAGGTCAGTCCCGAAGCGGGACATCGCCAGCACATAGCGCTCCTCGGGCGCCAGCGGCAGCAGCGAGGCACCGCGGCGCAGACGGTTGCGGAAGCTGCCGATGTCGCCGTCGGAGCCGACCCGGGCCGCCAGCGCCGCCGCGGCGGCGCGCAAGCCGGCCGGGACGACATCGAGCCGCTCGATCATCGCCCCGTGGGCGTAACGGCCGTAGCCGCCAAAAACCTCGTCGCCGCCATCGCCGGTGAGGGCGACGGTGACGTGGCGGCGGGCCATCTCCGCCAAGTAGAAGCTGGGGATCGCCGAATGGTCGGCGAAGGGCTCGCCGTAGTGGCGAGCCAGTTTCGGCAGCATCTCGACCGCGTCGGGGCTGACCACCAGCTCGTGGTGATCGGCGCCAAAGATCTCGGCGATCTCGCGGGCGTAGGGCAGCTCGTTGAAGCCGGCCGACTCGAAACCGATCGAGAAGGTCTGGACCGGCTGGGCGGAGAGCTCGGCCATCGCCGCCAGCACCGCGGTCGAGTCGATGCCGCCGGAGAGGAAGGCGCCGAGCGGCACGTCGGCGACCAGCCGTCGCCGCACCGCCTCGCGGACGGCGTCGCGGACCAGCTCGCCCGCCTCCCGCTCGGAGCCGATCTCGAGGGTCGGCCCGAAGTCGGCCTCCCAGTAGCGCTCGATCGTCGTCCTCCCCGCCCGCCAGCGCAGCAGCGAGCCGGGTGGCAGCTTGCGTACCTCGCGAAAGGCCGAGAACGGGCTCGGCACGTAGGTGTAGGTGAAGAAGCGGTCAAGCGCAACCGGGTCGATCTCGCGGGAGATCCCGCTGTCGGCGAGCAGCGCCCAGAGCTCGGAGGCGAAGGAGAGGATGCCGCCGCGGTCGGCGTAAAACAGTGGCTTCTTGCCGATTCGGTCGCGGGCGACGAAAAGCTCTTCGCGGCGGGCGTCCCAGACGGCGACGCCGAACATCCCGGCCAGCGAGCGGACGAAGTCCGGTCCCTCCTCCTCGTAGAGGTGGGCGATCACCTCGGTGTCTCCCTGGGTGGTGAAACGGTGCCCGTTGGCCTGCAGGCGCTCGCGCAGCTCCCGATAGTTGTAGATCTCGCCGTTGAGGACGACGGCAACGCTGCGGTCCTCGTTGAAGACCGGTTGATCGCCGGTGGCGAGGTCGATCACCGCCAGTCGCTGAATGCCGAGGCCGACCGGGCCGTCAACGTGGACACCGCGCGAGTCCGGGCCCCGGTGTTCGAGGCCGGCGCACATCGCGTTGACCAGGCCCTCGTCGACGCCGATGCCGTCGTTGCGCGCCTGTCCGACGATGCCGCACACGGCTAGCTCGCCTCCTCGGCTACCACCACTTTGACCTCGGGCGACGCCGCTGGCGCAGCGCGCAGCGGCGGCTCGCCGAGGCCGAGCAGGACTCTCAGGGCGCCTGCCTCGGCGGCGATCCGCTGCCTGGCGACGCGATCAACCAGCCCGGCCGGCAACCGCACCGCGATCCGCACCAGGTGGCCGACGGCGAGCGCGGCACGAATGCCGAGCTCGCGGCCCCTGCCGTAGTGCTTCTTGGCGAAGAGGGTGCGCGAGTGAGCGAGCTGGGCCATCAGGTCGCCGCGGTCGCGACGGCCGGCGTGGTGGGTCACGGTCATCACCGGTAGATGACGAACATCCCAGCCGGCCTGACGCGCCCGCAGACACCAGTCAATCTCCTCGGAATAGAGGAAGAAGCGGTCGTCCATCGGCCCGATCGAGGTGACTGCCTCGGCCCGCGCGCAGAGGAAAGCGCCGACCACCCAGTCGGCAGAGCTCTCGCGCCCATAGCGCTCGCGGTCGAGGTCGAGCTCCTGCAGAGAACGGAGGACCGGCCAGCGCGCGGCGAAGAGCGACTCGCCAAGGTCCCGAGCCGGGGAGGGAAAGCGCCGCATCGAGAACTGCAGCTCGCCGTCGCTGCCGCGCTGGGGAACGCTGGCGATGCCGACATCCGGGCGCGAGTCGAGCGCGGCGAGGAGGTCAGCGAAGCTGCCCTCGCGGACCTCGACGTCAGGGTTGAGCAGGAGCAGGTAACGACCTCGGGCGCGGGCGATGCCAGCGTTGTTGCCGGCGGCAAAACCGCGGTTGGGGACGCGCAGGACCTCGACATCGGCGAACTCGGTTTCAATCGCCTCCGGGGTGCCGTCCACCGATTCGCTGTCGGCGACGATCCACTCGGCCCGCAGGTCGCCCAGCGCGGCCCGGGCCGAGCGCAGGGTCTTGAGGGCCATCTCCCGCCCATTGAAGGTGACGATGACCACGCTCAAGTCGAGGCGCCCGGCGCTCACGAGCTCGTCGCCGTCCTGCCGAACTGGAACGGGACCCGCGCCGTCCACCCCGCCGGCACCTCGACGGAGGCTGCACAGACGCACATCGCCGCCGTGAAGAGGAACAGGTAGGGCGCCTGCGGGAAGGTGAGGATGTCGTAAAGCGCCGAGGCAACGCCGAAGGCGAAGCAGGCCGCCGCGGCGGCGAGCGCCGGCGGCCCCCGCATCGGGTCGTCGGAGCGCAGCACCGAGCGGGCCACGAAGAGCGGCGTCACGATCATCGCCAGGAAGGCGAGCAGACCGAGGAAGCCGACCTGGAAGAGCTGCCCGAGGTACTCGTTGTCGAAGATCCGGTAGGTATCGACGCGTTCGGAGTCGAGGGTCCCGTAGCCGCGGCCGATCGCCGGCCGGGTCAGTATGTCTGGCACCACTGCCGGGTAGTCGGAGGTTCGCCCGGTGGTCGAGTCCTGTTCGGAGGTGTGGCCGAGCTCGCGCACGGTGCTGAAGATTCCCGGGGTGACGATCAGCGCCACCGCCAACGCAACCACGCCGAATGGCGCCAGTCGCAAGAGCTGGCGTGGGCGTAAGACGAAGAGGACCAGCAATGCCATCGCCGGCACCACCGCCCCCGACTTACGCTGGGTGATCAGGGCCCCGGCGATGATCAGGCAGGCTGCGACCGCCCAGAGAAAGCGCCTTCGCCGCACCGGCGTGATCGCCGCCAGCACCACCGCGAAGGGCAGCGCCATGCCGAGGATCGTCGTCACCGAGAGCGCGTGCCGGGTCGGTCCGGTGATCGTCGGCCGCGGCGTCGTCGCCGGGTTGGGGTCGATTTCAGTCGGGGGCGGCGCCACTTCGGCGATCGGCGAGAGCACCTTGCCGGCAGTTTCGTAAAAGAGGTTGTGGCCGGTTTTCTTCTCGATGATCGTCCCCGTTGCGGTGATCACCGCCAGGCAGACGATCAGCACCGAGAAGGGACGCAGCTCGGCCGGGCGCAGGTTGAGGGAGACGATTGCGAAGACCGCAGCCAGCGAAAAGAGCACCGCCAGGTGTTTCTCGGCATCGCCCCATTCACCGAGGTTGGTGATCCGCTCGATGTTGAAGGCGATGCTCGCCACTGCGATCAGGACGAAGGCGATCATCCCCGCCGCCCAGCCGGCCGGGCGCAGCCGTTCGACCGCCTGCTGGCGTCGCAGCGCCGCCCCGATCGCCCAAACCGCGACCAGCACCATTACTACGAAGCGATCGAAGTCGGAGCTGAAGGGCAGCGCGATCTTGAGGTGGATCGCGTCGAAGGGGATCAGAAAGATCATCGCCAGCAGCGCCGCGAACATCCACGGCAGCGGTCGCCGCGTGCGCGGCCAGGCATCGCCGTTCCAGGTCGCCGCCCGAGCGGCTGGCCCTGGCATCAGCGCACCCGCTCGTGCTCGCCCTGGCTGCCCTGACCGAAGCGGGCGTCGGCGTTGCCGGCCTCGCCGTAAAGCTGCGATTCGCGCCAGCCACGCGCGATCGTCTGGGCCGGGATCAGCAACATGCACCAGGCACCGAAGACGATGAAGAAGACGAGCAGGGCGATCTGCAGATTGACGCCCTGGTTGACCACTCCCCCGGTCGCGTTGCCGAGCTTGCGGATTACGACGCGGCGGTCGTCGGGCGTCTGCTGGCGCGCCTGGATCGAGGCGATGTAGGTGCTGAGTGCCTTTGGCGCCGCTTCGGCGAGCGCGATCGCCTCGTCTTTGGTCGGCGCCTGGGCGAAGACGGAGACGATCGGCAGCACCGGGTTGTTCTCGAAGCGCAGCCGGTAAAGAGCGCCCTCGCCGATCAGCTGCGAGCTGCGCGCACCGGCGGTCGGCTCCTGCTGAATCACCGGCAGATTCATGTCGTAGGGACCCTCCGCCTCGATCGACTCGACCGGGACATCGGCGTCCTTGGCGATCAGTTCGAGGGAAGCGGGGCTAGCGAGAAAGCGGGCGAAGACGCTGGCTCGGGTCTCCAGCGGCGTCAAGTCGTTGGCGAGGTCGGCGAAGGCCGAATCCGGCGCATCGACCAGCAGCTGCGTGGAGGCGGTCGCGAAGACGTTGGTGCGGCTGGTCAACGAGGGCGGCGTCAGGCTGACGGTGTAGACGCTGAGGATCGCCGCGACGAGGGCGACCAGGGCGCCGAGCGCGACGAGGCGTCGCCGCTGCCAGAGGATCTTGAGGGTTCGCGCCAGTTCCATTTGTCAAGGGGTCGCGGCTTGCCTAAGCCACGACAGATGAACGGGCCGCGAGCCGGCCTTCTTTCATCCTCCGACGGGGGCGGCTGCGCGTGGCGCAGGGGGGTTGCGGCGCAAACGGGCACGCATTCGCTGCCGCTGCTCGGCACGAACGAACTGCTTGTAGCCGTCGACGTCAACACGCTCGACGCCCCGCGCGGCAGCGCGTGCGTAGCCATAGAGGTAGGCGGCGCCGGAGACGACCTGGGGTCGAATCGCAGCCACCTTGCCGGCCCGCATCAGCGTCCAGGCCGGGCCGTGGTGGAGGATCCAGTGGGCTTCACCCCAGCGCACGTGCCCGCGCAGGCGGCCGTCGGCGCTGCCGGTGTGGCGGTGGTGCAAAGCGCGGGCTTGGCTCAGCGAGCGGGTCTCGTAGCCACGCATCCGGGCGGTGACCTCGTCAATCCCGTCCCAACCAAGCCGCTCGGTGACGCCGTCGATCGCGGCGAAGCACTCGCGGCTGTAGAGCTTGAGAGCGCCGCGGACGTGTTCGGGCGCGCTGGGCGTTTCCTCCCACTCGCCACGGTGCCGCTCGAGGATGACGCCGCCGGAAATCCCAAGCTGCGGGTCGCGGTCGAACTCAGCGAGCACCGTCGCGAAGTAGCCGGAGAGCAGCTCGACGTCGCCGTCGAGCTTGCCGATGTGGGTAAAGAGCGAGAGCTGTCGCGGGTCGATCGTGTGCAGCCCGTAGTTGAAGGCGCGCGGGGCCGCCGCTACTGCGAGGCGGTCGGCGGACTGCCGGGTGAAGTTGGCGGGGGTCGAAATTACCCGCATGAAGTCGATTTCGAGGCTGAGCCGCTCGGCAACCTCGAGCGTGTCATCGTCGGAGCCATCGTCGACGACCAGCCAGAGGTCCGGTTTGCGAACCTGGGCCAGGAGGCCGCTGGCGACACGCTGGATGTGCTCGGCCTCGTTCCGAACCGGGGTGATTATGAGCAGGTGGTGATCTGACATCGCAATTCAGAAACGAAGCCGAGGCCCCCTGACTTTTGCGCGGAAGCAGGGCAGTCAAGAAGACGTTGTCCTCGTATGCGCACCATTGCCAGGCGCAAGATCCGCCGCGCTAAGGACAAGGCCCGCAAGGTCGTCTACTCGTCCGAGCGCCGCCACGTCGCCGTCCGCCGCCACCTCGCTGGCCGCTACCTGAGCGGCGACGGGCTCGAGGTCGGCGCTTTGCACCTTCCCCTCGGCCTGCCGCGCGGCGCCCGCGCGCGCTACGTCGACCGGATGGGCGTCGAGGAACTGCGCGTCCACTACCCGGAGCTGGACGAGTACGAGCTGGTCACCCCCGACTTCATCGACGACGGCGAGGAGCTCGCCTCGGTGCCCAGCGCCTCGATGGACTTCGTGATCGTCAACCACTTGATCGAGCACACCCAGGACCCGATCGGCGCCCTGATGACCCACGCCCGCGTCTTGCGCGAGGACGGTGTGCTCTATCTGGCCGCCCCGGACCGGCGCCGCACCAAGTTCGACCGCAACCGCGATGAGACCACGATTGAGCACCTTCTCCGCGATCACGAGGAGGGCCCAGAGGTCTCACGGGCGCAGCACTACGAGGAATGGACGCGCCTGGCTATCGAGATCCCGGCCGATGAGGTGGCCTCCCATGCCGCCAAGCTCGAAGCCGAGGACTACTCAATCCACTTCCACACCTTCACCCTGAACTCGTTCCTGACTTTGCTCGGCCGCTGCCGAGCCGAGTACGGGCTGCCGCTTGAAGTCCTCGCGGCCGAGACCAACAACCACGAGTTCATCATCATCGCCCGCCGCACCGCCGAGGTGGCGTCAAGCGGCGGCACCGCCAAGCCCGCCCTCGCGGCCGGCGCGCGGTAGCGCCTCATCTAGGCGCCTCAATCTAGACGCCTTTTAGGCGTCCGCGGTTTGCTGCTCAGTCGGCGGCGACCGAGGCCGGCGTGGGAACGCCGACGGGGGCCAGCTCACCGCTGGGCGGCTCGGCGGGGGTCGAGCTGCGGCCGCCCGGGAGGATCCGCCGGGCGACCATGAATAGGTCGTCCCAGGCGGTCGGGCTGAGCAGGCGCAGGACCAGCGCGTAGACCGGGAAGGCAACGGCTGCGCAGGCGAACAGCAGCGGCACGGCGGCGGCGTCGAGCTTGAGCCGAACCGGCAGGGCCACCGCGGCCAGGGCCAGGCAGGCGCCCAGCGCCGCCCCGGCATCGCCGACCAGCTCGCGGAGCGAGATGTCGAGGACGCGCCCGAGCAGCAGCCAGTAGGAGGCGAAGAGAGCGACAACGCGGAAGGAGGAGACCGCCGCGCAGACGACGATCAGGTTGCCGCCGGAGGAGGCAAGGATCAGCACGCCGACGTAGAGGGCAACTTCGCCCACGTTGAAGACCATCAGCGGCCGCGGCCGACCGGTGGCCAGGATCAGGGGGTCGATCGTGTTCTTCAACGTCCCGGCCATCCCCGCCACGGCAAGGATCTGGGCAAGGACCACGGCGGGCTCCCAGCGGGCTCCGAACATCCACGGGACCAGGACCGGCGCGACGACGATGAAGAAGGTCAGGAGCGGGAAGACCGTGGTCGCGTTGAGGCGGACGATGCGGCGGCGGATATTGCGCAGGTGGTCGAGGTCCTTGGTCCGCGAGTAGACCGGGAAGGCGATGCGGGTGACGATGCCGCTGAGCTTGCGCTCGTACTCGACGCCGATCGTGAAGGCCCGGTAGTAGAAGCCAACCTGGGCGGAAGTGAGCTGGGCGCCGAGGATCGCGTAGTCGGCGTTGCGGGTGCCGATCCCGGCTAGCCCGGCGCCGGCGGCGGGCGCACCGGTCGAGACCACTTCCCGCATCTCGCGACGGCGCAGGCGCGGCAGCGCCTTCATCCGCGCGAAGACGAGCAGCACCACCGCCCAGGCGGCGATCCCGGCAAGGCTGCCAAGCACATAAGCCTGCGCGTCGAATCCATAGACCGCCAGGGCGACGGAGACGACGGTCGTGACCGCCGCCGAGGCGACTTCGGAGATGCCGATCCGGTTGAACTCAAGCCGCCGCTGCAGCATCGCCAGCGGCACAATCATCAGGCCAGCGATCACGAAAACTGGCGAGTAGATCTCGAACAGCTCGGCGGTGGGTCCACCGAAGAGCGGTGCGGCGACCAGCGGGGCGAGGACCAGCGTTAGCGCGGTCAACAGCAGGCCGCCGCCGATGCCGAGCGCCATCGTCGCCTCGATATGCCGCTTGCTGACCAGCTGGCGTTGCACGAGCGGCGTGCCGAGGCCCTCGTTGACCAGCGAGAGGGCGATCTCCGGCAGCACCAGTGCGATCGCGAAGCGGCCGTAGTCGGCTGGCGGGACGAGATGGGCGAGGGCGACCGCGCCGGCGGCGGCGACGAACTCAAAGGCGATCCGCGTGGCGGAAATCCAGCGCACTCCCTCCAGCGTCGCTTCTCGGAGCTCGCCGCTGGAGACTTGCGCGTCGTCAGCCATCGCCGCCGTGGCGCATTTCGAGCCGCGCGCGCTCGGCGAACGACTCGGCCTGCGCCAACGCCGGTGGCTGCTCAGCCGGGATCGTCGACAGATCCAGCGGCGAGATCGGCGGATAGTCGCCTTCGGGCCGCGGCACGGCCGGCGGCTCCTCGTCGGCCGCGTGCCAGGCCTCGATCAGGCGGGGCACACCGAGGATGAGGAGAATGCCGAGCCCGAAGAGGACGATGAAGACCACGATCGCCACCTTGGCGCCAAGCGCTTCGGTGGCGATGTCGGCTTGAGCCGGCCCCAGCACCCGGAAGGTGACCTGTTTGGACTCCGGGATCTTCTGTTCGGCCTGGATCCCCGAAACGATTTCGCGAACCGCCCCAGGGGTCGCTGCAGCTAGCGCCCGCGCCTCGTCCAGGGTCGGTGCCCGCGTTTCGACGTTGACGATCGGCAGCTCATCGCGCTGGACGATTTCGAACCCGTAAGGAAGCAGCTGTTCGGGCGGCGCCGTAGCGCCGACCGCCTCGCCCGGAAGCGGCACCGGACCGGCGACTTCGATCTGTTTGACCGGGATCCCGGTCGCGCCGGCGATCCGGTTGATGACGTTACCGCCGGCGATGTAACGGGCGAAAACACCGGCTCGTGCCGTCAGGGGTTCGAGGTCGCGAGCGACGTCGGCGATCGGTGAGCGCGACGAGTCGACGAGGATCTCGATCGACCCGTGGGCTTCAGCGTGGTCGCGCTTGTGCAGCCCGGGCGGCGAGACGCTGACGTTGTAGACGACCAGGACGGCGCCGGCCACGGCGATCACCGCGGCCAGCACCACCAGCAGGCGGCGGCGCCAAAGCTCTTTGAGAAGTCGGATGAAAGTCACGCAGTCCTAGCGGTCGACCTGGGCGGATGGGTCATGGGGGTGACCGTCTGAGAAACGGATGAAAGACGACGGAACTTGTGCGTCGGCGCGGGCTTCCGTCTCGGTGACGATCTCGCCCCAGAGACGATCGAGCCCGGCCTGGCGGTCGTAGTGCCGCCGGACCCGCTCGGCGCCACGTCGCGCCTGCGCCCACGCCCGCTCGGGGCCAGCGACCAGCACGCGCACCGCTGCCGCCATCAACCGCACGTCTTCGGCTGGAACGACAATCCCACAGGCTCCCTCGTCGAGCAGCTCGGCGACGCTGCCAACGTCGGTGGCGATCACCGGCCGCTCCTCGATCAGCGCCTCCATCAGGACCAACGGCGTCACGTCGGCTCCCTGACTAGAGCAGAACAGCAGCGCATCGTGCTCGCGCAGTAGACCGGGGACGTCGTCGACCGGACCGGTCATCTCAACCCGATCCTCGACCGCGCAGCGCGATACGGCCTCACGGACTCGCTTGGCGTAGTCATCGTCAAGGACCGGCCCGACGATGCTGAGGCTGGCCGCAACCCCTTGGTCACGCAGCACGCCGACGACTTCGACCGCACGGTGTTGTCCCTTGCCGTCTCCACCGGTGAGGCTGCCGACCACGCAGAGGCGCAGCGGCGCGTGCAGCTCGGGCGGCAGCGCCTCTCCCGCGCGAGGGGTGATCCCGTCGGGGATGCAGACCACCCGCGCGTGCCCCCACCCCTTGAAGCGGGCGGCGACGCCAGCCGAGATCGCGACCACGGTGTCGGCGCAATGACGCTGCAGCCAGAAGACAGCGCGGCCCGTCCAGGTCGTCGGCCACTCACGGGCGTGGGCGTATCCGGGCACACCGGCGATCCGGGCCGCCAAGACCGGCGCCAGCAGCACCGTGCTGCTGGTCAGCACCGCGTCGACCTCGTTACGACGGATCACCTGGGCCAGCCGCAGGGCATCGGTGCAGCTGCGCAGCAATTGCAGGCCCCAGCGCCAGGGCGTGGTCTCCCAAGTGGGCAGCGAGGGGGCTCGCTCGACCACCGGCCCGCAGGCCGCGAAGCGCTCCCGCAAAGGCCCCTCGGGCACGGCGGAGATGACCGTGCAGCGCTCGGCAAAGCTCTCCGCCTGCGCCAACGCCATCGCCTGGGCGCCGCCTGGCGCGGCGCTGTGGACGGCGATCAGGATCGCGCGTGGCTCGCCGCGCCGGCGCGACCCGGTCGCCGCTGGCCCGAGCCCGAGCTCTGCCACCGCCCGGCGGCCGCCGGCCCAGGCCAGGGCCCGCTCGGCCATCAGCGCGTAGCCGAAAGCGATCAGCGGCACCAGCACGAGCTCGTAGCGGAACGACGAGAAGGCCGGGCCGATCGCCATCAACAGCAGGTATCCGGGCAGGGTCGACCAGATCAGCACGGTCAGCTGGTCGCGACGACTGCCCAAGGCGAAGGCGCCGACCAGTCCCGCGAGCGCCGCCAGCACCACCAGCGGGTTGCCGGTCGCGTAGTCGGCGTAGCGACCGAGCATGTGGCCGAGATTGCCCGGGTAGTCAGCGAGGACCGACCCCCAACTGGTGTCGGTCGGGACCGTGTGGTTGGCGAAGACGTAGGCCAACGATTCCGACATCGAGACGCCGTGGACGAACAGGGACGGCAGCGATGCCAGCACGCCCCAGCCGACCAAGGCCGCGGAGACCCGATCGCGGCGCAGGGCGAGGACGCCGAGCGCGGCGATCACCGGCATGAAGGCGATGTCGCGGGTGAAGGCGAGCGCCAGGACGCAGGCGAACCAGAGCCACAGCCACCGCCTCCCTCGTTCCAAGACCAGGGCGCCGGCGAGCAGCGAGGCGATCAACAGCGCCAGCCCGGAGCTGTCGGTGAGCGGGAAGACCGACCAGGCCCGCAGCGGCGGCCAGAGGATTACCGCCAGGGCGATCACGAAGCTGCTGCCGTAGCCGAAGCGGCGTCGCAGCAGTCCGAAGAGCAGGACCGGGACGAGCACGAAGCCGAGCAGCGAGAGCAGCTGCAGGCTGCGGTCGCCGAAGATCGGCTTGATGGCAGCTGCCACCGCCGGCAGCAGCAGACGGCGGGCATAGAAACCGGAGCTGTATTCGACCCAGGCCGGGTCGCTGACACGGGGCGGTTCGTCCGGACTCTCAACCTCAAGTTGACGCTCATAGTTGGAGAGCGGCCCGCCGAAGACCTCCTGCCGTGCCGTCGCCGCGTCGGTACCGGAGATCTCTTCAACCTTCGACTGGTAGAAGAGCGCGTCCGTCTCCCAGTTGATCGGCCCAGCCCAGTGCGAGGCCATCGAGAGAGCGGCGAGAAAGGCGAGTGAGATGACGGCGATGGCGGTGCGCACGTCATAAGGAACGGGCGGTCCCAGGTAAGACTTTCAAGCGAATCGAGACCTCTTTGCGCCGAACACCGGCCGAATTTCATCCTCCCGGCTCGGCAGTGACTGCCATCGTTCTCCGTTGCTCCTTTGACGATGCGCGTCCGGATCCCACTGCTGCTGCTCCTCCTTGGAGCCCTCTTCGCCCTTCCCGCCGATGCCGGGGCGGCAGTCACCTGCCCGAACCCAAACCCGGTGGTCAACGAGAACAACTGCATGGGCGCCGGCTCCACGGCCTGGCAGCTCACCAACTACGACCAGGACGGGATCACTGGCTACGCGACCAAGAGCAGCGTCAACTTCGGCGAAAGCGTGCCGCTGCGGATCGCGATCCCCGGCGGCAGCGGCAGCGCCGAAGTCAACGTCTTCCGAATGGGCTGGTACGGCGGCGCCGGCGGCCGCCTCGTCTACCAGGCGAAAAAAGTCACGGTCAATAACGACCGCAACTGCGAAGAACCGGACACGACGACCGGCTACTGGTCCTGTGAAAACTGGGAAAACACGCTGACCGTTCCCGGCAGCTCCCTGCCGGCCTCCGGGGTTTACATCGCCCGGATCAAGGACCTGGCGACCTCGCAGGACAACCAGATCCTCTTCGTCGTCCGCAACGACGCCTGGAAATCGGCCCTCCTATACAAACTGCCGACCGCCACCTACCAGGCCTACAACAACTTCAACGGCCACTCTCTCTACCGCTTCAACTCGGCCGGCTTCGAAACGATCACCAGCACCTCTCGCGCGGTCAAGGTCTCCTTCGAACGTCCCTACGAAAACAGCTACAACGACGCCAACTGGTTCTTCAAAGCCGACTTCCCGATGGTCGAGTGGATGGAGCGACAGGGCTACGAAGTCGACTACACGGAGAGCACCTCGGTCAGCCAGAACCCCGGCCAGCTGCTGAACCACAAAACCCTGGTGATCTCCGGCCACGACGAGTATTGGTCGGGCGCGGAGATGGCCGGCTACAAGGCGGCCCGCGACGCCGGCGTCAACATCGCCTCCTTCAGCGGCAACACCGCCTACTGGCGGGTGCGCTACGAGGACAACTTCCGCACCCTCGTCTGTTACAAGTCGGTCGAGGGGACCAGCCCGAGCGGCACGCCCGAAGGCCAGAAGGGCGTCAACGACTGGGGCCCGGACGGGATCAAAGGGACGAAAGACGACGCGCTCGGCCTCGACGGCAAAGCCGGCACGGCCGACGACAACCCCCAGTACGCGACCACCACCTTCCGCGACGACGGCGCCCCTCCCGGCAGCCCCAATGCGCCTCCCGGCGGTCGGGTCGGCCCCAACGAACCCGAGAACTCCCTGCTCGGCTCGATGTACGTCGGCGACAACGACAACTACGACTACCCGCTGACGGTCCCCGCGGCCAACGCGCAGGGCGAATTCGCCGGTGACCGGATCTGGCGCAACACCGGGATCTCGCAGAGCTCGAGCACGACGATCGGCACCAACCTCAATGGCTGGGAGTGGGACTCGATCCCGACCCAGGCCCAGTACTTGTCCAAGGAGCCCGCTGGCATCACCCGGGTCACCTCCAGCGACCTCGGCACCGCCCCGAGCCCGCCGGAGTGGATCCAGGATGAGGGCCTGCTCTACTCGACCACCCCACCCCCCGGCCAGCCGTCGACCGTCTCGGCCGTCAAATACACGGCCCCGAGCGGCGCCTTCGTCTTTGCCGCCGGCACGATCCAATGGTCCTGGGGGCTGGCGCCGCACTTGCTCAACAAACCGAGCGAAAGCTACGAAGACGCGGCGGTCGACTCCAGCGACCCACGGATCCAACAGGCGACCTACAACGTCTTCGCCGACGGCGGTGTGCAGCCGCAGACCCCGACGGGCATCGTCATCGACGGCAACACCCCGCCAAAAGCCGCCTTCACGGCGACGCCGAACCCGACCTCCACCGGCAGCACCGTCACCTTCAACGCCTCAGGGTCGAGCGACACCGACGGCACGATCGTCAAATACGAATGGGACCTCGACGGCAACGGCACCTTCGAGACCGAAACCGGCACGACCCCGACCGTCACCAAGAGCTACGCGAACCCCGAAGAAGTGACCGTCCGCCTGCGGATCACCGACAACGGCGGCGCCAGCGACCAGACCTCGCGAGTGGTTGTCGTCAGCAGCGGCACCCCGGGCAACATCGCCCCCAAAGCCGCCTTCACGATCTCCCCCAACCCGGCCTCCAAAGAAACCCTGGTCACCTTCGACGGCTCCGGGTCCTCCGACAGCGACGGCACGGTCGTCAAATACGAATGGGACCTCGACGGCAACGGGACCTATGAGACCAGCACCGGCGCGACGCCGACCGCTACCAAGAGCTACGCCAGCGAAGGCAATCTGACGATCCACCTGCGGGTCACCGACAACAGCGGCGGCACCGCCACGGTCAGCCACGCCCTGATCGTCGGCCACGGCAGCACCTACGCCGCCGAAGTGCTCGGCACCCCCGGCCTGAAGGACTACTGGCGCTTCGGTGAGCAGACCGGCAGCAGCTTCGCCGACTCGGTCGGCGGCCACACCGCAACGGCACAGAATGGCTTCACTCTCGGCACCCCGGGGGCAATCGAAAACGACCTCAACACGGCCGCCAGCTTCGATGGTTCGACCGGCGCGGCCAGCGTCCCGCTCGACTTCTCCGGCACCTCCCAGCTGACGGTCGAATTCTGGCTCAACTGGGCGGCCTACGCCAACGACGACGACCTGGCGATGGAGTTCACGCCGAACTTCAACAACAACAGCGGTGGCTTCCTGGTCGACCCGAATGCCGGCGAGCTCGGCGGCAAATTCGGCGTCGGCATCGGCAGCGGCGAATCCCGCAACAACGTCTACTTCGCGCGGCCCAGCGCCGCTGCCTGGCACCACTACGCCTTCGTCTTCAACACCACCGCCGCAGCCGGCCAGCAGATCGTCCCCTACGTGGACGGGCAGCCGATCGCCTACGAAAAGCTCAACAGCGGCACCGGCGCCGGGCCGTTCGCGAACTCGACGCTGTACCTGATGTCGCGCGCGGCCGGGGCTCTGTTCGGCAAAGGCAGCCTCGACGAGCTGGCGATCTACAACCGGGCGCTGAGCGGAACCGAGGTTGCCGCCCACTACCAGTCGGCCAAAGCGAACAAATTCCCGCTCGCTTCGTTCACGGCCACTCCAAACCCGGCCCCGACCGGCAGCCAGGTCAGCTTCGACGCCTCCGGCTCCACCGACCCCGACGGCACGATCGCCAAATACGAATGGGATCTCGACGGCAACGGAACCTACGAGACGAACACCGGCACGGTCGCCAAAGCGACTGCCAGCTACGCGACCCCTGGCACCCGCCAGGTCGGCCTGCGAGTCACCGACAACAGCGGTGCCGTGGCGACCGCCACCCGCACTCTCAACGTCGAAGCCAACCTGCCGCAGGCGTCCTTCACGGCCACCCCCAACCCGGTCGCCGTCAACGCCACCACGATCCTCGACGCCAGCAAATCGCTCGACCCCAACGGCACGATCGTCAAATACGAATGGGACCTCGACGGCAACGGAACCTACGAGACGAACACCGGCACGGTCGCGCAGACGAGCACCAGCTTCGCCAATCCCGGCGACTATCAGGTCGGCCTGCGGGTGACCGGCAGCAGCGGCGGCACTGCCACCGCCGTTCGCACGGTCACGGTCGGCGGCGCCTACAGCAGCGCGGTCGGCGCGACGCCCGGCCTCACCCACTACTGGCGCCTGGGCGAGCAGTCCGGAACCACCTTCGCCGACGTGGTCGGCTCGAGCACCGCGGCAATCTCGGGCGGGGTAACCCTCGGGGCCCCGGGGGCGCTCGAATTCGACCCGAACCCCGCCGCCAGCTTCGATGGCCTCAGCGGTGCCGCTGCTGCCCCCGTGGACTTCTCCGGGAGCTCGCAGCTGACGGTCGAATTCTGGCTCAACTGGGCGGCCTACGCCAACGACGACCGTCTGGCGATGGAGCTCACCCCGAACTTCAACGAAAACAGCGGCGGCTTCCTGGTCGACCCCAACGCCGGCGAGCAGGGCGGCAAGTTCGGCGTCGCCATCGGCAGCGGCGAATCCCGCAACAACGTCTACTTCGCGCGTCCCAGTGCCGGCACCTGGCACCACTACGCCTTCGTCTTCGACACCACCGCCGCCGGCAGCCAGGAGATCGTCCCCTATGTCGACGGCCAGCCGATCGCCTACGAAAAGGTCAACAGCGGCACCGGCGCCGGGCCGTTCGCCAAATCGACGCTGTACTTCATGTCCCGCGCCGCCACCGCACTCTTCGGCAAAGGCAGCCTCGACGAGGTCGCTACCTACAACCGCTCCCTCAGCGCCGCCGAAATCAAATCTCACTACCTGGCGCGCGGCGGCAACAAAGCCCCCCAGGCTTCCTTCACCGCGACTCCCAATCCGGTCGAAACGAACACAACGGTCAACTTCGACGCTTCGGGCTCAAACGACGTCGACGGCAGCATCGTCAAATACGAATGGGACCTCGATGGCAATGGCAGCTACGAGACGAGCACCGGCACCACGCCGACGGTGACGAAGAGCTACGCGAACCCCGGCCATTACAACGTCGGCCTACGGGTCACCGACAGTGGCGGCGGCACCGGCACCAACAACGTCGAAGTGGTTGTCACCAATCAGCCGCCGACCGCAACCTTCACGGTGACGCCGAACCCGGCCCCGATCGGCTCGCAGGTCAGCCTCAACGCCTCGGCCTCCTCCGACCCCGACGGCACGATCGCCAAATACGAATGGGACCTTGACGGCAACGGCTCATACGAGACCGATACCGGCACGACGCCGACCGTGACCACCCGCTTCACCCATAACGGCGAAGCGACTGTCGGCCTCCGGGTCGTCGACAACAGCGGCGAAGCGACCACCGCCAGCCGCGTGGTGACCGTCGTCGGCTCCTACTACGGTGCCGTCACCGCCACCCCGGGCCTTGTCGACTACTGGCGGCTCGGCGACAAACCCAGCGGCAGCTTCGTCGACGGCGTCGGCGGCCACACCGCCATCGCCCAGGGCAACATCGGCTACGGGGTCCCCGGCGCTCTCGCTGGCGATCCCAACGGGGCCGCCAGCTTCGACGGCTCCAGCGCCGCGGCTGGCGCTCCGGTCGATCTCTCCGGGACCTCGCAGCTGACCGTCGAATTCTGGCTCAACTGGGCGGCCTACGCGAACAACGACCGCCTGGCGATGGAGCTCACCCCCAACTTCAACGAAAACAACGGCGGCTTCCTCGTCGATCCCAACGCTGGCGAGCTCGGCGGCAAGTTCGGCGTCGGGATCGGTCGCGGCGAATCCCGCAACAACGTCTACTTCGAACGCCCCAGCGCCGGCGCCTGGCATCACTACACCTTCGTCTTCGACACTGCCGCCCCGGCCGGGCAGCAGGTCATCCCCTACGTGGACGGCCAGCCGATCGCCTACGAAAAGACCGCCAGCGGCACCGGCGCCGGCAACTTCGCCAACTCGACGCTGTATCTGATGTCGCGTGCGGCCGCCGGACTGTTCGGGCAGGGCACGCTCGACGAGCTGGCGATCTACAACCGGGCTCTGAGCACCGCCCAGGTTGCCGCGCACTTCGAAGCCAGCATCAACAAGCCCCCACTCCCCTCCTTCACCGCCGGCCCGAACCCGGTCGCGGCGGGCATCCAGACGACCCTCGATGCCAGCGCCTCAAGCGATCCCGACGGTGCCGTCGTCAAATACGAGTGGGACCTCGACGGCAACGGCAGCTACGAGACCAACACCGGCACGACGCCGACGGTCAGCACCTCGTTCGCGAACGCCGGCGACCACCTGGTCGGCCTGCGGGTGAGCGACGACGGCGGCGAAACCGCGACGACGACGCGCACCGTGACCGTCTTCGGCACCCTGCCGACCGCCGCCTTCACGGCTAACCCCAACCCGGTCACGACCGGTGACCAGGTCAGCTTCGACGCCAGCTCCTCGAGCGACCCCGAGGGCCCGATCGCCCGCTACGAATGGGACCTCGACGGCAACGGCAGCTATGAGACCGACACCGGCGCCACGCCGACCGCCTCGCGCTCCTACGCCCAGAAAGGCACGGTGCCGGTCGGGTTGCGCGTCACCGACAGCGACGGCGCCAAGACCACGACCGTCGTCGGACTGGCGGTACAAAACCGCGCCCCGTCGGCCTCCCTGACGATCTCCCCCAACCCGGTCCCGACCCTGACCCCGGTGACGCTCGACGGGTCCGCCTCAGCCGACACCGACGGCAGCATCGTCAAATACGAATGGGACCTCGACGGCAACGGCAGCTATGAGACCGACACCGGCTCACAGGCGACGCTGACCCAGCCATTCGCCAATGCCGGCAATCGTGAAATCGGCCTGCGGGTCACTGATAACGATGGCGCCACGGCCACGGCCACGCGCACCCTGACGGTTCAGAACCAGCTGCCGACCGCATCCTTCACCGCCGCGCCGAACCCGGTCCCGACCGGCACCGCAGTCAGCTTCGACGCCTCCGGCTCCAGCGATCCCGAGGGCCCGATCGCCCGCTACGAATGGGATCTCGACGGCAACGGCAGTTATGAGACCGATACCGGCAGCAGCGCCAGCGCCTCGGCGAGCTTCGCCAAAGCCGGCACTGCAACCGTCGGCCTGCGGGTAACCGACAGCGACGGCGGCACCGCGACGACGAGCCCCACGGTCACTGTCCAGAACCGCCCGCCCACCGCCTCCTTCACGGCGACTCCCAACCCGGTCCCGACCGGCACGGCCGTCAGCTTCGACGCCTCCGGGTCGAACGCCCCAGACCGCACGATCACCAAATACGAATGGGACCTCGACGGCAACGGGACCTACGAGACCAACACCGGCACCACGCCGACGACTTCGAAAACGTACGCGACCGCCAGCACGCCGACGATTGGCCTGCGGGTCACCGACGACGCCGGCGCCATCTCCACCACCACGCGCGTGCTGACCGTCCAAAATCGCCTGCCCACGGCTTCCTTCACGGCGACGCCGAACCCGGTCACCAGCGGCCAGTCGGTGACCCTCAACGCCTCCAAATCGAGCGACCCCGACGGGACCGTAGTCAAATACGAATGGGACTACGACGGCAACGGGACCTACGACGCCTCGACCACCAACGCGACCACGACCAAAGTCTTCGCGACTGCCGGCAGCTTCAACGTCGGCTTGCGGGTCACCGACAACAA
>Ga0105242_10000771_pt1 | contig 24928 bp, 18 predicted proteins | sample KBSM24metaG_FD_81521 | JGI IMG/M metagenome (GOLD analysis project Ga0105242, IMG submission 81521) | Miscanthus rhizosphere microbial communities from Kellogg Biological Station, Michigan, USA - KBS M2-4 metaG | ecosystem: Host-associated > Plants > Roots > Rhizosphere > Soil | place...
GCTTATTAAGGCAAGGGACTAGACCATGCATTTCACCATTCAACGCGAAGCCCTGTTGAAACCCCTGCAACTGGTCGCAGGCGTCGTCGAGCGCCGACAGACCTTGCCGGTGCTCTCCAACGTATTGCTGGTTGTCGAAGGCCAGCAGTTGTCCTTGACCGGTACCGACCTGGAAGTCGAGCTGGTGGGGCGCGTCCAGCTCGAAGAACCCGCCGAACCTGGCGAGATCACCGTGCCGGCGCGCAAGCTGATGGACATCTGTAAGAGCCTGCCCAACGATGCGCTGATCGACATCAAGGTTGATGAGCAGAAGCTGGTGGTCAAGGCCGGTCGCAGCCGTTTTACGCTGTCTACCTTGCCAGCCAATGATTTCCCCACCGTTGAAGAAGGCCCTGGCTCGCTGACCTGCAGCCTGGAGCAAAGCAAGCTGCGCCGTTTGATCGAGCGCACCAGCTTCGCGATGGCCCAGCAGGACGTGCGTTACTACCTCAACGGCATGCTGCTGGAAGTGTCGGAAGGCATCATCCGTGCCGTGGCCACCGACGGTCATCGTCTGGCAATGTGCTCGATGCGTGCTGATATCGGTCAGCCGGACCGTCACCAGGTGATCGTGCCGCGTAAAGGTATCCTTGAATTGGCACGTTTGCTGACCGAACCGGATGGCAACGTCAGCATTGTCCTGGGTCAGCATCACATCCGCGCGACCACGGGTGAGTTCACCTTCACCTCCAAGCTGGTTGACGGCAAGTTCCCGGATTACGAGCGTGTGCTGCCTAAAGGCGGTGACAAGCTGGTCATCGGCGATCGTCAGGCCCTGCGTGAAGCCTTCAGCCGTACCGCGATTCTGTCGAACGAGAAGTACCGCGGTATCCGCCTGCAATTGGCCAACGGCCAGTTGAAGATCCAGGCCAATAACCCGGAGCAGGAAGAAGCGGAAGAAGAAGTGGGCGTCGACTACAACGGCGGTTCGCTGGAAATCGGCTTCAACGTGAGCTACTTGCTTGATGTGCTGGGCGTGATGACCACGGAACAGGTGCGCCTGATCCTGTCGGACTCCAACAGCAGCGCTCTGGTGCAAGAATCCGATAACGACGACTCGGCTTACGTTGTTATGCCGATGCGCCTGTAATCATGCTCAGCAGAAGCTAGATGTCCCTCAGTCGCGTCTCGGTCACCGCGGTGCGCAATCTGCACCCGGTGACCTTCTCCCCCTCCCCACGCATCAATATCCTCCATGGCGCCAACGGCAGTGGCAAAACCAGCGTGCTGGAGGCCATCCATTTGCTGGGGCTCGCCCGTTCATTCCGCAGTGCTCGACTGTTGCCGGTGATTCAATACGAACAACTGGCGTGCACAGTGTTTGGCCAAGTGGAATTGGCTGAAGGTGGGCACAGCAGCTTGGGGATCTCCCGTGATCGTGGCGGGGAGTTTCAAATTCGCATTGATGGGCAAAATGCTCGCAGTGCGGCGCAACTGGCGGAAATCCTACCGCTGCAATTGATCAACCCAGACAGTTTCCGTTTATTAGAAGGCGCACCGAAGATCCGGCGTCAGTTCCTCGATTGGGGAGTGTTCCACGTGGAACCGCGATTCATGGCCACGTGGCAGCGCCTGCAGAAGGCCCTGCGGCAGCGGAACTCATGGCTGCGGCATGGTACACTTGACGCCGCTTCGCAAGCGGCCTGGGACCGGGAACTGTGCCTGGCCAGCGACGAAATTGATGAATACCGCCGCGCCTATATCAAAGCCTTGAAACCAGTCTTTGAGCAGACCTTGAGTGAGTTGTTGGATCTCGAGGGGCTGACGCTGAGTTACTACCGTGGTTGGGACAAAGATCGCGAGCTGAGTGCAGTGCTCGCCACGTCCTTGCAGCGGGATCAGCAAATCGGCCATACCCAGGCCGGACCCCAACGGGCTGATTTGCGCCTTAGATTAGGCGCACACAATGCCGCGGACATCTTGTCCCGTGGTCAGCAGAAGTTGGTGGTGTGTGCTTTACGGATCGCCCAGGGGCATCTCGTTAGCCAGGCCAGGCGTGGCCAGTGTATTTATCTGGTGGATGACTTGCCGTCCGAACTCGACGAGCAACACCGCCTCGCGTTATGCCGTTTGTTAGAAGAATTACGCTGCCAGGTTTTTATCACCTGTGTAGACCACGAATTATTGAGGGAAGGCTGGCAGACGGAAACGCCAGTCGCTTTGTTCCACGTGGAACAAGGCCGTATCACCCAGACCCACGACCATCGGGAGTGAAGGCATGAGCGAAGAAAACACGTACGACTCGACCAGCATTAAAGTGCTGAAAGGTTTGGATGCCGTACGCAAACGTCCCGGTATGTACATTGGCGACACCGATGATGGTAGCGGTCTGCACCACATGGTGTTCGAGGTGGTCGACAACTCCATCGACGAAGCTCTGGCCGGTCACTGCGACGACATCAGCATCATCATCCACCCGGATGAGTCCATCACCGTGCGCGATAACGGTCGTGGCATTCCGGTAGATGTGCACAAAGAAGAAGGCGTATCGGCGGCAGAGGTCATCATGACCGTGCTCCACGCCGGCGGTAAGTTCGACGACAACTCTTATAAAGTCTCCGGTGGTTTGCACGGTGTGGGTGTGTCGGTAGTGAACGCTCTGTCTGAAGAGCTGATCCTTACTGTTCGCCGTAGCGGCAAGATTTGGGAACAGACCTACGTCCACGGTGTGCCACAAGAACCAATGAAAATTGTTGGCGACAGTGAGTCCACCGGTACCCAGATTCATTTCAAGCCTTCGGCTGACACCTTCAAGAATATCCACTTCAGCTGGGACATCCTGGCCAAGCGTATTCGTGAACTGTCCTTCCTCAACTCCGGTGTCGGCATCGTCCTCAAGGATGAGCGCAGCGGCAAGGAAGAGCTGTTCAAGTACGAAGGTGGTCTGCGTGCATTCGTTGAATACCTGAACACCAACAAGACTGCGGTCAACCAGGTGTTCCATTTCAACATCCAGCGTGAAGACGGCATCGGCGTGGAAATCGCGTTGCAGTGGAACGACAGCTTCAACGAGAACCTGTTGTGCTTTACCAACAACATTCCACAGCGCGACGGTGGTACTCACCTGGTGGGTTTCCGTTCCGCGCTGACGCGTAACCTGAATACTTATATCGAAGCTGAAGGCCTGGCGAAGAAACACAAAGTCGCCACTACCGGTGATGACGCCCGTGAAGGCTTGACCGCAATTATCTCGGTAAAAGTGCCGGACCCTAAGTTCAGCTCCCAGACCAAGGACAAGCTGGTCTCTTCCGAAGTGAAGACAGCAGTGGAACAGGAGATGGGCAAATACTTCTCCGACTTCCTGCTGGAAAACCCGAACGAAGCCAAGCTGGTTGTCGGCAAGATGATCGATGCGGCACGTGCCCGTGAAGCGGCGCGTAAGGCCCGTGAGATGACTCGTCGTAAAGGCGCGTTGGATATCGCCGGCTTGCCCGGCAAACTGGCTGACTGCCAGGAGAAGGACCCTGCCCTTTCCGAACTGTACCTGGTGGAAGGTGACTCTGCTGGCGGTTCCGCCAAGCAGGGTCGTAACCGTCGCACCCAGGCCATCCTGCCGTTGAAGGGTAAGATCCTCAACGTTGAGAAAGCCCGCTTCGACAAGATGATTTCCTCCCAGGAAGTCGGCACCTTGATCACAGCCTTGGGCTGCGGTATTGGTCGCGAGGAATATAACATCGACAAGCTGCGTTACCACAACATCATCATCATGACCGATGCTGACGTCGACGGTTCGCACATCCGTACCCTGCTGCTGACCTTCTTCTTCCGTCAGTTGCCGGAGTTGATCGAGCGCGGCTACATCTACATCGCCCAGCCGCCACTGTACAAAGTGAAAAAAGGCAAGCAAGAGCAATACATCAAAGACGACGACGCCATGGAAGAGTACATGACGCAGTCGGCCCTGGAAGACGCGAGCCTGCACTTGAACGACGAAGCACCGGGTATTTCCGGTGAGGCGTTGGAGCGTCTGGTAAACGACTTCCGCATGGTGATGAAAACCCTCAAGCGTTTGTCGCGCCTGTACCCTCAGGAGCTGACCGAGCACTTCATCTATCTGCCGGCCGTGAGCCTGGAGCAGCTGGGCGATCATGCCCACATGCAGGATTGGCTGGCTCAGTACGAGGTGCGCCTGCGCACCGTCGAGAAGTCTGGCCTGGTGTACAAGGCCAGCCTGCGTGAAGACCGTGAACGTAACGTTTGGCTGCCAGAGGTCGAGCTGATCTCCCACGGCCTGTCGAACTACGTCACCTTCAACCGCGACTTCTTCGGCAGCAATGACTACAAGACCGTGGTAACCCTGGGCGCGCAACTGAGCACCCTGCTGGACGACGGTGCTTATATTCAACGCGGCGAACGCAAGAAGCAGGTCAAGGAATTCAAGGAAGCCCTCGACTGGCTGATGGCTGAAAGCACCAAGCGCCACACCATCCAGCGATACAAAGGTCTGGGTGAGATGAACCCGGATCAACTGTGGGAAACCACCATGGACCCAGCTCAGCGCCGCATGCTGCGTGTGACCATCGAAGACGCTATTGGCGCAGACCAGATCTTCAACACCCTGATGGGTGATGCGGTCGAGCCACGTCGTGACTTCATCGAAAGCAATGCCCTGGCGGTGTCCAACCTGGACTTCTGATCAGGTGTCGTTGGGCACATTAAGTGTCGTGATTGGGCGAATTCTTGACGCCCTTTGAAAAGTCCTAGCTCGGATGCCGGGGCTTTTCCTTGTTTCTACGAAATGCGGGAATCAGCAGTCATAGATGCGACTGTGTATGAGCTGCGCTATAGAAGCACAGTCCCGCTCATATCATCGCTCAAAGAAACCGTTTGGGCGTAAAAGGCTGCCAATGGCAGCCTTTTTTCATCTGCGAATCCCTAAAGTACATATGCGGGACCATGCAAGGTTTTGCGGGCTGGATGATCATGAATAACCTGATTAAGAAAATTGCCGCATTTGAGGCTTCTTGACTTATCTTGTAATCCAAGAAGATATGAGCGTTCGGTCATCAATGCCAAAAGGAGTAATGGGGCAATGGCGAAAATGCGTGAAGGAGTAATGACTGAGGCAGATACATGTCGCGAGTTTGTCACTCCACGGCTGATGGAGGCGGGATGGTCGAACGCTCCCCACGCGATTGGAGAGCAACATACTTTTACCAACGGGAGGATTATCGTTGCCGGTGGGAAAGTGCGCCGTGGAAAGCAAAAGCGCGCGGATTACTTGCTCTACTACCGTCGTGACTATCCCCTTGCGGTAGTTGAAGCAAAAGAAATTGGTCTACCAGCAGAAACTGGTGTGCAGCAAGCCCGCGAGTACGCTGAGATGCTTGGTCTCAAATTCGCGTATGCCACTAATGGCCACCGTATCATTGAGATTGACTACACCACGGGTACTGAGCACGAGGTGAGCCGATATGCTACGCCCGATGAGCTACTTGCACGCCTTACCGCCGCGAACCATCTGCCGGATACCTCCACATCCCACTTGCTTGAGCCGTTCAACCTCATATCGGGGAAAGTGCCGCGTTATTATCAGCAGATTGCCATCCATTCTGTGATTGAGAGCATCCTTCTGGGCCAAGATCGTGTTCTAGCTACCTTAGCTACCGGTACTGGCAAGACTTGCGTAGCTTTTCAGGTTTGCTGGAAGCTCTGGAGCAGTCGGTGGAATCGTGCAGGAGAATATCGGCGCCCGAAAATTTTGTTTCTTGCTGACCGCAACATTCTAGTCGATGACCCGATGGCCAAGATGTTCGCGCCTTTTGGTGATGCCCGCCACAAGATTGCTGGAGGGGATGTCAGCCAGAGCCGGGATATGTACTTCGGTATCTACCAAGCGTTGACCACTTCTAGCGAAGACGTGTTCCGCCAGTATCGGCCAGATTTCTTTGATCTCATCGTCATTGATGAATGTCATCGAGGGTCAAGTCGCGACGCGAGTAGCTGGCGTGCGGTGCTCGATTATTTCGAAACGGCAGTGCAGTTCGGCATGACTGCCACTCCGTTGCGTGAGGAATCTAGGGATACATACGATTACTTCGGAAATCCGGTTTACACCTATAGTCTTCGTCAGGGTATCGAGGATGGCTTTTTGGCTCCGTATCGGGTCCACCGTGTAATTACAACTGTAGACGCAGCAGGTTGGCGCCCGAGCAAATACGAGCTGGATCGTTTTGGGCGCCCAATTCCTGATGAGGAGTATCAAACTAAGGATTTTGAGCGTGTCGTTGCGCTTCGCGCCCGCACTCGGGCTATGGCCAAGCACCTGACAGATCTTCTCAAGGGGACTGATCGCTTCGCTAAGACATTAGTTTTTTGTGTTGACCAAGAGCATGCGGCTGAGATGCGGCAGGAATTGCTTAACCTAAATAGAGATCTTGTGAAACAGTATCCGGACTACGTATGCCGCGTCACTTCTGACGAAGCTTTAATCGGGCTGACTCATCTCGCACACTTCCAGGACGTGGATAAGCCGACTCCCGTGATACTTACCACTTCGCAGATGTTAACCACTGGTGTTGATGCTGAGATGGTGAAAAATGTGGTGTTGGCCCGAGTCGTTGGCTCACGCTCTGAGTTCAAGCAGATCATCGGACGTGGAACACGTTTGAAAGTCGATTATGGTAAAGAATATTTTAATATCATCGACTTCACTGGCACTGCGACAAGCCATTTTGCCGATCCGGACTTCGATGGTGAGCCTGTGCGCATTGAGGTAGTAACAGTTGATGAAGACGGAGAGGTCGTCGAAACGGTTGTCGATGAGGTTCCAGAGGTAACGTCATCAGATGAAGAGTATCAAGTTGATCCTGAGATGGAAGACCCAAGCGGCGGCGTTATTATTAGCGAACCTCCCGCTGAGCCCAGGAAGTTCTACATTGACGGCGGCGAGGTCGAAGTAATTGGCCATCTTGTGTACGACCTCGACACGGACGGTAAGAAGCTGCAAGTAGTACGTTACACTGAGTACTCAGGTCGGGCAGTGCGCACCCTATATCCCTCCCGCGAAGCGTTACAATTGGCTTGGTCAAATCCAGACACCCGTTCTGAGGTACTACGTGAACTGACCGAGCGCGGGATTAGCTTTGAGGAACTTGCCTCCAGCAGCGATCAGCCCGAAGCCGATCCGTTCGACTTGCTCTGTCACTTGGCTTGGAACGCCCCGCTTCTAACTCGCCGTCAGCGCGCAGAGCACGCAAAGCGTCAGACCCAGGATCTCTTTAGCCAGTATGGCGAAACCGCCCGCGAAGTACTTTCGCTGTTGCTCGATAAGTACGTCGAGCGCGGCATAATCCAATTCAATGCCTTGTCTGAGCTGATGAAGGTGCAACCCTTCGACCGCTTTGGTAGCCCTTCCGAAATTGCGATCTCTCACTTTGGTGGCGTCAAGGGATTGAAGGATGCCGTATCACGTTTGCAGACAGCGCTTTATCAATAAAATAACGAGATTCAGCCTCCATGGCCCAAGGCTCCATTGAAAAAAAACCTCGCGCTCCGCGTAAGGTCAAACCGCTGCTCACCACCCGCGAAAATTTGTCAGCGCTGATATCCACTGCGCGCAAGATCCTACGCAAGGACAAAGGCCTCAACGGCGACGTCGATCGTCTGCCGCTACTCACCTGGGTGATGTTCCTAAAGTTTTTTGACGACTTGGAAATTGTTCACGCCCACGAAGCTGAACTCGATGGGAAGCCGTACCATCCCATAATTTCAGCGCCTTATCGCTGGCGCGATTGGGCGGCACGCCAAGATGGTATTACCGGCGATGAGTTGCTGGCTTTCATCAATCAAGATGTAACCATCCGCGCCGATGGCAGTCGCGGTATGGGCTTGTTTGCGTACTTGCGCGGTCTGGCAGGAACAGGATAGAAAGGTAGTCAGCGTGAGGTCATTGCCAATGTTTTTAAAGGCGTGCAAAACCGAATGGTCAGCGGCTATTTGCTGCGCGACATCCTCAACAAGATCAACGGCATCCACTTCAGCGCCAGTGAAGAAATCCACACACTTTCGCACCTTTATGAATCCATGTTGCGCGAAATGCGTGACGCGGCAGGGGACGCCGGTGAGTTTTATACGCCGCGCCCAGTCGTTCGCTTTATGGTACAGGTCTCCGATCCTCGTTTAGGTGAGACTGTACTTGATCCGGCTTGTGGTACTGGGGGCTTTTTGGTTGAGGCGCATGACCATATTGCCCCTCAGGTGACTAACACTGATCAGCGCCAGATCCTGCAAGGTACAACACTCCACGGCCAAGAGGCCAAACCGCTGCCTTACATGCTGGCTCAGATGAACCTGTTATTGCATGGGTTAGAGGCTCCTCAGATAGTTTATGGCAACACGCTGGATCGCCGGATCAACGAGATCGGCCATAGTGAGCGCGTAGACATTATCCTTACGAATCCTCCCTTCGGGGGAGAGGAGGAGGCTGGAATCAAGGCCAACTTCCCTCCAAACATGCAAACAGCTGAAACGACGCTGTTGTTCCTGCAATACATCATGCGCAAGCTACGTGTGGCTGGTTTCGGTGCCGAACGTAATGGCCGGGCTGCCGTGGTGGTACCCAATGGAGCGCTGTTTGGTGATGGTGTGTGTGCTGTTATCAAGGAGGAACTGCTCAAGGAATTTCGCCTGCACACTATCGTTCGGTTACCGCCAGGTGTGTTTGCTCCCTACACCGACATCCAGGCCAACTTGATGTTCTTCGAGCGCGGCGGTCCAACCGAGACCATCTGGTATTACGAACTTCCCCTGCCCGCAGGTCGCAAGAAATACAGTAAAACTGCACCCATACAGTTCGACGAGTTTGATCCCGCTTTGGCCTGGTGGACCGCTCGCGAGGAGGGGCCGCAAGCCTGGCGAGTGGACTTTGCAGGTAAACGTGCTATTGCTGTCGAGGCAGCCACACCGCATTGGCAGAAGGCAGAAACCGAGCGCACAGCCGCATTGGGTTTAAGTAAGTTTATTCGGGAGTTAGAGCAGGATATAGCCGCTACTAACAACGGTAAAAAGGCTGCGTTGCAAGAGCAACTGCGCTCTATCAAGTCCAAACAGCAGGTCCACGAGCAAGCCGCAAAGGCAGCGCAAGCCGAAGGCGACGCCTTATACTGGCCGATCTACAATTTGGATCTGAAGAACCCAAGTGCTAAGGCAGGCTTGGAGCATGCAGACCCGAAAGATCTCATAGCCTCTATGCGTAGTCATGAGGTTGAGGTGATGCGTCTACTGGGTGAGATCGAAGCGCTGATTAACGGGGTGCAGGAATGACTGGCCTCACTCCGACTAATACCGAATACAGCGGCGTTATCCAGTACCGGCTCGCTGAAAACTCAGTGATTGAATTAGGTGGCAATGCGGAGCTTCAAGAATGAAGTCATGGCCCAAAGTCGCCTTGGGCGAATTACTTCGACGTTCGGATGAGCTGGCAATAATTGATCATGCTGCCCAGTACCACGAAGTCACTATAAGGCTATGGGGTAAGGGTGTTGTGAGTCGCGGTAAGGTCAACGGCAGTGACGTTGTATCTGTTCGCCGCGTAGTGCATGCCAATCAACTTATTTTGTCTAAAATTGATGCTCGTAATGGTGCTATTGGATTGGTTCCGCCCGAGTTGGACGGAGCCATAGTAAGCAATGACTTCCCCTCCTTCGCTTTTCGCGATCTTGGAAAATGCGATCCTGCATTCATGGGCTGGTTGGTGCGGTCAGCACTTTTCGTTGAAATTTGTAGGGCGTCCAGCGAGGGCACGACTAATCGCGTTCGTTTAAAAGAGGGCAGATTTTTAAACCAAGAAATTGCGTTGCCTCCTTTGGCTGATCAAAAAAATCTAGTTGCCCACTTCGATTTGTTAGCTGAGAAAGTTAGGCAAATCGAAGAGCACTTGGACGCCGTCGAGCATGACGCCGAACACCTGCTTGCCTTGCGTTTCCGTGACAGCATAGCGAATGCGCCACTACGGAAGATGGCGGAAATAGCACCGCTGATTCGACGAGAGCAAAGTATTGAGCTTGACGGCAGCTATCCGGAGTTGGGTATCCGTTCTTTCGGCAGAGGTACGTTTCACAAGCCTGCGCTTTCTGGCAGCGACGTTGGAACCAAGCGTCTCTACCGCATAGAGCCGGGTGACCTAATGTTTTCTAACGTATTTGCTTGGGAGGGCGCGATTGCAATTGCTCAACCCAAGGATGCCGGGCGCTTTGGCTCGCATCGTTTTATTACCTGCCGCGCTAATTCAGAATTGACTAGCGCTGAGTTCTTGCACTACTACTTCCTGACCGATGAGGGCGTGTCAAAGATTGGTGAGGCATCGCCTGGTGGTGCCGGTCGTAACCGAACCCTTGGCCTAGAAAAGCTCATGGCAATAAACGTACCGGTGCCATCACTAACCGCCTTGCGTGCTTTTGATCTCCTGCAAGCAGAAGTAGTAGCTCTCAGGGCCAAGCACGCTGCTATACGCGAAGCTAATTCGGCCTTGCTGCCGGCCACGCTAGAACGGGTGTTTAGTACAGGAAATTCGGTCCATGCCTGATAAGCTTCTTCAGCCTTTGTTGTTAAGACTATCTGCTGCACGTACTCGGGATGGGTGGCTTCAACTGAGCTGGTGGCCAATGCCCTTATGCCCATGCTAGTCGTATGGATTTAATTCTGCCAACCGATATCGGGATTACAATATCGGTGACCGGTGATGATTAAGGTATGAGTCTATGGCTGGTTCGACGGTGTTGATGGCCTCGCGCCATAACGTAAGTTCGAGCATCCCGTCTTATAAAACTAAGCCGGTTTTCAACGTTGCGGCAACAACGCTCTGACGTCACTCGCCTGCTGCGTCGGCAAGCTGGCGAGGACGTACTTCAAATAGCTCACAGAATTCCAGGAATACGAATGGGGGTCACCTAATTCGGCCAAAGGAATAAGCTGATCTTCGACTGTTTTTGCTGCAACTGCTCAATCTGATAGTCGATATCTGTTTCAGCTTCAAGTACCTCTAAAGCCATATCCGATTGCACGGCTGTCAGGATAGGTATCTGGAAACCTTTGAGCGCGTTGGCTTGTATCATTGGTGCGCTTGTACCTACCACGAGTCTCCGTAGGGCAGCTTGGCCCTTAGTGGATCGCAGATACATCATCAGCGCGTGAGCAGCATAACCTTTACCTCTTGACCGTAATACGGCGACGGACTGTCCACTCACCCATCCCCCAGGTCCAGGCAGCGGTGCTCTACCGATGCATCCAACCCTACCAATTGCGCCTTTTATGCAAATAACGACGTCGTTCGCCTTTAGAAAATAGTCGAACGAATTGGGTCTTTCCAGATCATGGACTGAGAGTTTCGTAGCGTGCCGGATGAGGCCAAAAGAGGGAATATCCTGAGCTGGACCTCTTCAACCGGGACACCTTTAAGCCCCATATGGTGCTGTCGGGGCCTGATGATTTCAAAATGCTCGCTGACTGTGGTGTATTCAGTCTGGACCTGACGATGTGTCGCCACCCTACCTGTGACATGTCGGCTGGCCTCCATGTTGAAATCGTCGGTTAGCAGGTCATTTGCATTAACCAAGGAGCTGAAGCGCCCCTCTGCTCTGTCGCGGATGAGAGCGCCTACCTGACGGAACTTGAGCGTTTGGGTGTCTGCATTTGTGAGTAACTCACTTGTGACCCTCACGAATAGCACCTGCTCTGATGCTAAGACAGTATTGAGTGTGGTGGATGTGTTAGACGAAGAGATTAACGTACCCCACTTGTAGTTGCGGAGGTCTACCATTGGCGAGCGAACCGCGAACTTACCCTACTCGCCGTATGACTCGTCGCAAGTAAAAGCCGCTATCGCATGGAGACCTCGCCGGTCGGGCATCTGCGATTCTCGCCTGCCCCTTGTGGCAGTGCGCATGCCCTTTCATCTGACGTGGAGGGATGCGTTCGCTGGCGAAAACCAGCTCAATCAGGCTCTTGGAATTAGTTCATTGATACTGTATATAAATACAGCATTTCGTGATTGAAATGATGAGGGTTTTGCGCCTGAAGAAAACTGGGGCGCGCCCATAGGCGTTGGGCTATGATCCCGTATAGGGACGGAGGACATATGTTAGGAAAGCCGACTAGAGTAATTCTTGCGCTGACCGCCGTCGCTCCGGTTTCAATTTCGCTAGCCTATATATTTGCCGCTCGCGATCATGATTGGCTCATGGCCATATTAGCTGTATGTGTATGTCTCGCACTTGGCATTATTTCAAGCTGGATTGTCACGGCTGCGGCCTCGAAATTTGAGCAATTGCCCATAACGATAAAGAAAGTTAAGAGTGCAGATAAAGAGGTTCTGGGGTTTTTTATCGCCTATGCGCTGCCATTAATTTTTAAAGGGGGAGCGGGTCAGGAAGTTGGTGCCTGGATATTAGCTGGGCTGATGCTCATGTTTGTGTTGTGGACTACTCATGCGCTTCACGTAAATCCCGTCCTAGGACTTATTGGGTTCCACTTTTATGAAGTCGAAACTCAGGAAGGTGTAACATATTTGCTGATAACCAAGAGAACGATTAATAATCTAAAAAGCATAACCACTGTGGTGCAGTTAACGGAATATGGAATATTGGATTCATCAATTAAGGGATAATGGAATGAATTTGTTTGCAGTTACTGATCTCGCAGGCTCTAGGGTAATTAGGTTTCCGATGTCTGCTGAGCTTGGCGAAGAGGTTAGAGTATTATTTGAGAGTCAGCGAGACAGCTTTTTCCAAGGCGTAGACGAAGTTATTCCATTTGATGGCAGATATACGCCTGACGAAAGTGAGTTGCTATCTATCGCTGACTTTCCGGATGTGGATGGCCTTGCCGCTGCGGTCGCGAACCCATTGGCTGTGGATCAGTTCGACCCTCAAAATCATAGCTTAGATCTAGTAAAGGCTCTGTTTGTTGGAGTTCAGAGCAATGGAGCTACACAGATTTTGGTCCAGCTTTTTGAAAGGAGGCGTTTAATCTCAAGAACCTTACTTTCAATGTTCTTCTCTGGAGATCAGTTTCAAAAAATGACTGACTCTGGGCTGACATTTGATAAGAAGCTCCTAGCGGTTTTAGAGGGCAATGTTCTAAAATTCCAAAGCTTTCACTTCGCAAAGCGTGTATTTGAGTTGAGCGAGTATTATCGGGAAGCCACGAACGAAGAGGTTTCTTCCTTCGCGCAGCACGAGAAAATGTCTGTAGAAGACATTAATCAATTTGTACTTGATGCTGGGCCTCAAACGCGGAAGAAAATATCTTTAATTCTTCAGTCGGGTGTGTTGGATAACTACCCTATAGACCATATCAGCGCTGTTGCTAATACTATGCAGCTTGATCTCAATCTTACCGGGGATGGAAAAATAACCATCCCGAGTAACAAAACTGACTTGAAGAAGCTACTTCGTTTTCTTGACGAGGATTACTACGAGTCTCCTCTATCTAGCACTAGGTATATTTCCAACTCCAAGAGAGTTGCTGATTAATTTTTTGGGTAAGGGGTAACGTAGCTCCAGTGCGCCGTAATGTAGTCAATCTACAAGCTCAGATCGGACACCACAGGCGCGAACAGACGAAGCTAGTTGTTCAGAGTCATCGTTCAGCTATCGTAGATGCGTCACGCGGATGTTGTCGGTGAGCAGCACCGGAGCCTGTTTCATTGCAGAAGGAGGTGTCGATGAGTTTGTACGAGCAGCAGGCACGCTTCAGACGACTGCTTTCCGAGCATGCGGCCTGGCGCCTGCTACATGCAGACAATGCTCCGATTGTTCTTGCGTTCATCCATGACCTCTTTGCGCAAGAGAGCGAAGTGCCATTTGGTAAAGCGCGTGTTGCGCTAGAGGCCGAATTGCCCAATTGGCAAGAAATTTTCGGCCTGCACGACAATGCTGGTACCTACCTACGTCAATGGATTCAGGCAGGTTGGATGCGTGAGCACGATGACAAGCTCACCCGAACCGATGCCTTCGAGCTGGCGTTGCGCTTTGCTCAAAGCCTGGACCAGCGGGATAGCAACGCTACGGCCTCGCACCTGCGCATCGTGCAGGACGCCGTACGAGATTTGGCTATCGCACTTAGCCCCAATGCTGAGGAACGAATCACGCTGCTGAATGCACGCCGGCAAGAACTCGATCTGGAGATTGAACGGTTGCAGATGGGGGAGGTGCAGGAACTCAAAGCCCCCGAACAACGTGAGCGAATTAGAGGGCTCTACCAGCTGACATCAGTCCTCACGGGTGATTTTCGCCGCTTGGAAGACGAAATTCGCCAACTCGATCAGCGCATGCGTATCCGCATGATTGAGTCTGAGTCAGGACGCGGCGAGGTGGTGAAGGCGCTGATGGAGTATGAAAGCGAGTTGCTCCAAACCGATGCTGGACAGGCGTTCGACGGTTTTTATCAATTGCTTTGTGATCAGAATCGAATCATAGAATTCCGGGAGCAAATCCGCTCAATCTTGGCACGTCCCGCATCTCAGTACCTGAAACCAGAAGAATTGCGTTACCTGTCCCATCTGGTTCGAGAGTTGGGCAAGGAAAGTGAGCGAGTATTCTTTGTGAGGCGCCGTACTGAGGAAAGCCTTCGAGCGTTTGTAGAAAGCGGTGCTCAACAAGAACGGCGGGCAGTCGAACGCCTGCTTCGCCAGCTTGAGCGGCTGGCTGTGAATTTCAAAGAGCAGGATCGGGGCTTACGCGAGCCTGTGGTAGTGAACCTACCGACAGGCAGCCTGCGCGTCCGCTCACCGTCCAGTATTCATTTGCGTCTACCTGAGGAGCGATTAGACACTCGCCAAGTGACGGCCAACACGAACAGTCACGTGGCCAGCCTTGGCATGTTGGACCATCTCAATACCGTCAAAGCGCTGGAGGTAGCTCAGGACGTTAAGAAGCTGCTCAGTGAACATGGCCCGATGACGGTGGCGGGCATTGTCAATCACCGGCCTATCACCGGTGGCTTGGAAGAGCTGGTGGCCCATGTGCGAATCGCAAAAGCGGTCAGTGCGGTGATGCTGGAGCACCCAGAATGTCTGGTGGTCGTAGATCGGGCCGGCAATGGGATTCGGGCGAATATTCCCGCGCTACTTATGTCTGCCGAGCAGTTTCCAACGGATCTAAAGGAACTGGCCTTATGAGCGAGGAAAAACAGCATTCCCAACAGGCTCCTGCACTGTTCGATCAATATCGAACGAATATCCCCGAACCGCCCTCGGTCAGCGATGAGGTGGAACCCCTTGAGGATTATCTGGCAGTACCGCCTTCCGTTGAGACTTCAGATGTTGGCATGCCGTTAGAAGCCCGGCGAGCGTTGGTGCTGTTACTACGCCAAGGGGTGGTGATGGCTGATAGTAAACGCCTTGCATTCGAGGCGTTGTGCCGACATGAGGTCCTCATCGCAGAGCATTTGGGCAATATGTTCATGCGTATGCTGCTAGACATGAAGGCCGGGATTGCCATCTTGTTACAGCAGGAGGCGGAAGAGCAGGACGAGGAAGCAGATGAAGCATCACGCCTGATCAACAAGCGCACGCTCAGCCTCTACGACACGCTGCTGTTACTGGTGCTGCGCAAGTACTACCAGGAGCGAGAAACAGCAGGTGAGCAGAAGATCATCATTGATATCGAGCGGATTGAGACATTGATGACACCTTTTTTACCACTGACTTACAGCTCGCGTTCCGAACGCCGGACGCTCAATGGATCGCTGACACTATTCAAAGAGAAGCGCCTAATCAGTGCCGTTAGGGGAGACGACGAGCGTTTTGAGATCACCCCGGTGATCCGCTATGTCGTCAATGCCGATTTTCTTGAACGCCTTCTGAAGGAATACGAGCGCCTAGCCGGCGACGCGGACGTCAGTACGGATGAAGAGGTGCAGGATGCTTGAGACGACGGAGCTGAGTCTGAGTGAGTTGTTCAGTACGGGGCAAATTCGCCTATCAGAGCTTTCGGTATATAACTGGGGGTCGTTCCATGGTCTGCATTCCGCGAAGATTGATTCCGAGGGTACTCTCATCACCGGGGACAATGGTGCAGGCAAGTCGACGCTCATCGATGGCTTGATGGCGCTGTTGCTGCCATCCAGCAAGGCGTCGTTCAACATCGCGGCTGCTCAAGGGGATCGCACGGATCGGACCCTGATGTCCTACGTTCGAGGCAACTATGGCAAGGCCCATGATGGCAACGAGACAGCCACCCTATTGAAACGTTCTGGGGCTACCGCAACAGGGCTCCGGGCGCTTTACCAAGCGGAAGATGGTTCGCAGATCACCTTGGCTGCCTTGTTTTGGATTACCCAGCCCAGCAGCTCTCTCAAAGACCTCAAGCATCTATTTGTGGTGGGTAAGCGCGATGTGCGTTTGGAGGAGCTGTTGCATGTCTTCGGTGAGGGCAATGCACGTGTGCTGAAGCAGCATCTCAAAGAAGAACCTTTGGTGGATGCGTTTGATTCTTTTACCGAATACCAAGAAACGTATTTACGCCTCCTGCGAATGGAAAATCGCAACGCTCCCGCCCTGCTCTCCCGAGCACTCGGTTTGAAGAAAATTGATGATCTAACCAGCCTGATTCGAGACTTGGTATTGGAGCCTAGCCAGGTTCGAGAGCATGCCAAGCTTGCGGTCAACGAGTTCGATGACTTAGTCAGCATCCATAACGAACTCGATGATGCTCGGCGGCAGCGGGACGCCCTGATTGAACTGCCAGCCACCAGCCAGGTACTGAATCAAGCTAGGGAGGAAATGAGGCAAATTTTGGCAGAACTAGCGAGTCTGCCAATCTATTTTGGTGAGCAGTGCTCTCGACTGTGGCAGGTGAGGCTGAAGCAATATGACGTGGAGCTGCTTCAGTTGGCGGATGAGGTGACGCGTCTGGAAAGCCTGGAGGGGCAAGCAACAGAACGTGTACAGACACTGTTCCATGCCTACCAGTCGCAAGGTGGTGAGCGACTAGAGGGTCTTCGGAAGGATCTGAAAATTGCAACGGACGCGTATGAAGCGAGTGTACGTGATGCGCGCGCGTATCAAATGGATGCGCGATCTCTCGGTTTGCCAGAAACGTTGACGTTAGATCCGTTCAGGCTCAATCAAGCTAAGGCGCAAGATGCACTGGAGGATATGCCTGCGTTACGCCAAGCGAAGCAGGATCATTTTGCCTCCTCGGCCGCGAGTCTGTCCCGTGAGCAAGCTCAGCTCAAGGAGTTGGTGAGTGAAATCGATGAGATTGAGTCCAGGCCAGACTCCAACATTGAACCCTCTTATCAGAAGCTCCGTGATCAGTTGGTTGAGAGTTTGTCCCTTGATCGAGCAGAGGTTGTCTTCGTCGGCGAGCTGATTGATGTCCAGGAGGAGCAGCGACCCTGGCGAGGTGCAATTGAACGTGCATTGGGAGGGCATCGCACCACTCTGCTGGTGCCAGACCAGCAATATCGCTTGGTTACCAAATGGCTGAATACCCGTCACACCGGACTCCACGTAAGGGTGCAGGTTGTTCGGCTCAATCAGTATCAGCAAACCGCTGAATTTCTGGTAGATGGTTTTCTAAGAAAGCTAGATTGGAAGCCCCACCGCTATCGTGATTGGCTGAAGAAGCATCTCTCGCGTTTCGACCTTCACTGTGTGGAGTCTACGGAGCAACTGGACCAAACCGACTTCTCAATGACCATTCAGGGTTTGGTACACCTAGATAAAGGGCGTTTTGAGAAAAAGGATCAGCAGCCCATTGATGACCCACGCTATTGGTGTCTGGGCTTCAGCAACAAAAGCCGCCTGACGGCATTAAGGGCAGAGCGCGTCGTGCTGGAGGCAGAAGTACTGAGCCTAGACAAGCTTGTCGTGGATGCTCGCTCAGTGATGGACGACCTCGAAAAGCACATAAGAGTGTGGGAGCGGATCGCCCAAGTCAGTTGGACGGCCATCGATATACAGTCTGCACAAGATCGTATGCAATCGCTCAAGGACGATCTACAGGCACTTGAGCGACCGGGCGGTGAGCTGGGAGTGGCGAAGGCGCGCTGGGAACAGGCCGGCGATGAATTGAAAAAAGTTCAGGAACAGAAAGGGCAAGTTAGCAAAAAAGTTGGTGGGGTGGAAATCAACGTCGCGCAAGCGAATCGGCAGCTTGATCGGGCTTACGAGATAGCCAGATCTGGCGTGCCGGATACCGTGCGTGAGTTACTAACCAAACGAATCGGACAGCTGCATCTCGATGACTTGGATGCGGCTGTGGAGATTGAAGGCCGCCACCGTTCAGAGTTGGAGGATGTGCAAAAGAAAGCCCATACCCGTGAGGTTAAAGCCTCTACGAAAGCGAGCGGCATAGTCGCTGAATTCAAAGCAAAATGGCCAATCATTGCGAATGACTGGCTCGCAGGTGTCGAAGGGCTGGATGAGTATGTCGACCACCTTACCCATTTGGAAAAGGAGGGCTTGCCAGATCTGGTGGAGCGTTTTCGAGAGCGTCTGAACCGCAACGCAACCCAGTCTCTGGCTCGAATCAGCCAGGGCATCCAAGCGGAGCGCGAAGATATTCAGGACCGAATCGAAACTATCAACGGTGTCTTGGAGCGCACTGAGTTTAAGCAAGGTACTTATCTTCGCTTAGGAAGCCGGCCAGAAATTTTCGAGCACGTGAAAGCTTTCAACGGCCAACTGATGCGTGTGCTCGCGAGAGCCGGAAGTGATGATCATGAGGCTCGGTTTGTCGAGCTAAAGGATTTGATCGAGAAGCTGGATAAGGCTACCAATCCTGCGACTTCAGGCAACATGGAAAGCCTTCGCCTCCTTGACTCGCGTTACCAGCTGTCCTTCTTTGCCGAGGAGGTTGAGAAAGGCAGTAAAAGAGTTCGCGATGTGCTGGAATCTTCCAGCGGTAAGTCCGGCGGGGAAAAGGAGTCGTTTGCTGGAACCATTGTCGCCGCGAGCTTGGCTTACGTGCTCACCCCCGATGGTAGTGATCGCCCGCTCTACTGCACCGTATTCTTGGATGAGGCGTTCTCCAACACTGCGGAAGCAGTGAGCCGTCGGGTGCTTAAGGTATTCCGGGAGCTGAAGATTCACGTGAATCTGATCACGCCATACAAGAACCTCAATCTTGCTCGCGAATCGGCGCGGTCGCTGTTGATCGCTGAGCGTAACGAGGAGAAGCATGAGAGCCGGCTCTGCGAGGTCACGTGGGAAGAGATTGACGAACAATTGGCGCGACATGAACAACAAAGTTTGCAAACGGTTGCCAGCTCATTGGGGATTGAAGTGGAGCCGACCCTATGAGGGCTTGGGGACGACTGCCGGAGGATGCTATTGATGAGTTGCGTCGGCTGGAGTGGGATCACTCTAGCCGGCTTCGGGAGCGACTTCTTGGGACTCGGCCGTTCCCAGTCACTTGTGCGTTGAAGCCTCCAACGGGTAACCAGCTGCTTGAGGACCTTGCCCACTTCCATGGCTACATCGCAGCTTGGCGTAAATGGCCATGGCCGCATCAGGTGACTTGGGTGAAGAAACAATTTCGGCAAGTCGGTGAATGTGATGTCCCCATCAGGCTGGAAATCAATTCCACCCAGGCTCTTATAGCTGTGCTGGGAGCTACAGCGATTGAGAGAAGCCAGGGATGGGCGGAGCGAATGGAGCCGTTGCTCTCGTTGGACAGGACTCTGTTCACCACGCTCATCAAGCAGCTTTGGGAATTAGAGAGGCTCTCGATGGCGGATATCCATTTGCTGGTTAGTGTGCTGCCGCAGCTGCATCGCGGATTGGGCCAGCAACGCTACTTGCGGGCCCTACCGCTCCAAGGCGTGGATACCAAATTCGTAGAGCTGAACCAGACGCTGATTATCGCACTGTTGGATGCGATGCATGGCCAGGAGATTTCCGCCCACGGTGGATTAGAAGCTTGGCTAGATTGTCGCGCGACTCCGTCTAATTGGCTTCACGTGAAACCACTTTGCACTGAAGCGAAAGAGTATTTTGCTGGGATTGATCTCCTTCGATTGCCCTTCGAGCATCTGGTGACTTACCCCTTGCCCGCTCGGAACGTGCTGGTCGTTGAGAACCTCCAAGCTGGATACGAGCTTCCCGAATTACCAAACACCGTTGCGGTATTTGGCGGAGGAGCCAACACAGCCTGGCTACAAGCTGAATGGCTGAAGGATCGACGTGTTGGGTACTGGGGCGATCTTGATACCTGGAGTTTGAGGTTTCTCGCCGATGCGAGACAAAGACAGCCGCATGTTGAGGCCTTGATGATGGATCAGGAGACATTGCTTGCGCACGTTGATCGGGGAGTGTGTGAAGAGCGGCCAGCAGAGCTACCTGAGCAGGGCCTGACCTTTGTCGAACGGGCCTTATTTGACGGGTTACGCTCCAATAGTTTTGGTGTTGGCCGGTTGGAACAGGAGCGGTTGTCTCAGGATTACGTCGAGCAACGCCTTGCAAATTGGGCCTTTACCGATGCGACGGTGGTCAGCCCGTAGGGGTTGTGAACTCATCGAGTAAGGAGGCCTTGATGCAATTGTTTAGCTACAAGATGACCCACGACACAGGGTTCGCGCCTAACCCTTTTGGCTGCACTCTCACCCTTGCGACCTGTAAACCCATGATTCGCCGGACCAAGCATGCAGGTCAATGGATTGCAGGTTTCACGTCAGTGACACTGACCGGTGATCACGTCGGTGAAGAGCGATTAATTTACCTTATGCGGGTTGGCGAGAAGCGTCATTTGCGTGACTACTTCAACGACCATCGTTTTCAGGACAAGATTCCGGACATGCAACTGCCTGGCCCTATACCCAAGGCAGGCGACAATATCTACCGTCCCTTGGTAACCGGTGCATGCGAGTTTTCACACTTCGAACAGCTCAAAAATCCGAACCACTGGGCTGATTCTGGGCCTAGCGAATTTGACCTAAAACGAGACATTTCAGGTCAGTACGTTCTGGTGGCGGATACGTTTTACTACTTTGGCGCTCGCGCAATAAGCATTCCCGTCGAGTGTCGGCCATGGTTACCGAAGGGGCAGTCAGCACACGGGCGTTTGACGCCACCTGAACAGGCCTTGCGTTTCATCCAATACATTAAAGAGCGCTATCAGCCAGGGCGACATAGCAACCCGACGGATTGGCCGGAAGACGAAGTGCTGAACAAAACTCCCTGTGGAGGACGTCGATGCGGATCATCTTAAGTCGAAAGGGTTTTGATTCAGCTGCCGGTGGTTGCCCCAGTCCAATCCTGCCGGATGGACGCTTGTTTTCCCTACCTATCCCAGACAAAGCTTCGTCTATTGGATATTCCGAAATCCAGTTCGATGGGCTTGATGTGGGCGAGCTGGTTGCGCAATTAACAGATGATCCGAAGCGTGTGCGACATTTCGCCCATCTAGATCCCGATTTGCGTCACACAGCCTTGAAACGGCAGCCTGGATGGAGGCCTGTACTCGGTCAAACTGGTAGCGCACAGGGGCACCTGCTCAATCAAAAGGTACAGGCTGGGGATATCTTCATTTTCTTTGGTTCTTTTCGGACCGTCGAAAAAATTGATGGTGTCTGGAGATTCATTAGAAGTGAACCCGCTCGGCACATTATCTGGGGATGGCTGCAAGTCGGAGAAATTTTGAAAGTGGATGATTTAGCTGAGACGGCCATTCCCTGGGCGCGCTATCACCCCCACTTCTCTTATGGTAAAGACAAGGCGAACACGTTGTATTTGGCAGCTGACCATTTGGTTTTCGATGGGCAGCTGACGAATACTCCTGGTGCAGGGGTGTTTCCCCATATTCATGACACCCTGATGCTCACAGCACCAGGTGCTCTAAACCAAACTCAATGGAGGATGCCGTCTTGGTTGTTCCCTAGTGACGGAATATCTATGTTGAGCTTCCATCCAGACCTGAATCGTTGGACTTCCGATGGGGAATTCTGTCTTCTCAAAAGCGCAGCGCGAGGGCAAGAGTTTGTGTTTGACTCCAAAGGAAAGCCGGAGCCCATCGCGTGGATTAAGGGACTGCTTGAAGTCGTTGGACATTAGAGACGCCGCTCAAGCATCGTGGATGCGAGATCAGAATCTTGGACTTTTGATAACCGCTATGTTTCTGTTGGATTGAGGTCAGCAGCGCTGGGTTGTGCGCTGGTTCTGAATGGTAGAGGTGGAAAGCTGTGACAGACGCCAATCTGCTGGCGACATTACAAGCTGAGAACGCGAGGCTAATTGCCTTGCTTGACGCTCATGGGATTGATTGGCACCTGCCTGTTGAGCCGGTGAAGATACCGGTTGCTCAAATTGAGGCTTCGCGGCTGCTCAATACAGATGCCAAGGTTGACCTATTCAGAAACCTGTTTCGCGGTAGAGCCGACGTTTATCCCATCCGTTGGGAAAGCAAGGCCGGCAAGTCAGGATACGCGCCTGCCTGTGCTAACGAATGGCGCCCTGGGGTTTGTGAGAAGCCGCGAATCAAATGTGGCGATTGCGGCAATCGTCAATTGCTGCCGCTGACTGATGAGGTGATTTTTCGTCACTTGGCAGGCGACGTGGTGGTTGGTATCTATCCTTTGCTCCCTGATGACACCTGTTACTTTCTGGCCGTCGACTTCGATGAAGCTGAATGGCGTGATGATGCCCGAGCTTTTGTTCAGTCGTGTCATGAGCTAAATGTCCCAGTGGCATTGGAGATTTCACGCTCAGGCAATGGTGCTCATGCGTGGATTTTTTTCGACCGTAATGTTTCTGCTTTTGATGCACGCCGCCTAGGTGCTTCGATCATCAGTCATGCCTGTGAGCGTACTCGCCAATTGGCACTCAGTTCCTATGATCGACTGTTTCCGAACCAGGACTATATGCCGAAGGGGGGCTTTGGGAACCTCATTGCTCTGCCTTTGCAAAAGCGTGCAAGGGCGCAAAATAACAGCGTATTTGTAGATGAGTCACTGGAACCTCATTCCGATCAATGGGCCTTTCTGGCCTCCATTCAGCGGATGAGCCCTGGGGATATTGAGCCGGCTATTATCCGGGCGATGGGTAACCGTGATCCTGTAGGCGTCGCGTATGTCGAGGACGAGGGGGATGCAGAGCCTTGGAAAGACCGCGATACGAGATCGCATAAGTTGACTTGCCCGTTACCTGCGTCTCTCCGTATCACATTGGCAAACCTGGTGTACTTCGAAAAATCGGAGTTACCGCAACCCTTGGCAAACCAGCTTGTCCGACTCGCGGCATTTCAAAATCCTGAGTTTTATAAAGCCCAGGCAATGCGAATGTCCGTCTGGAACAAGCCTCGGATCATTGGCTGCGCGCAAAATTTCCCTAAACACATCGCCTTACCACGGGGATGCTTGGATGCGGCTCTGGAGCTTCTGGAGGAAAATGGAATCACCGCTGAGTTCCAAGATGAACGCTTTGCGGGCGACCCCATCGACGTGAGCTTTCTCGGCACGTTGCGTTCTGATCAGGAAGTTGCGGTCAGCTCGATGCTTAGTCATGACGTCGGTATCCTGTGTGCGCCGACAGCATTTGGCAAAACCGTAACTGCCGCCGCGTTGATAGCGAAGCGTAGTGTTAACACGTTGGTGCTCGTGCATAGGACTGAGCTGCTACGGCAATGGCAAGAGCGTTTGCATGCATTTCTAGGTGTTGGCAATGAAGTCGTGGGTACTATCGGTGGTGGAAAGGCAAAACCCACAGGTGTCATCGATATCGCTGTAATGCAGTCTTTATCGCGAAAAGGTGAGGTCAGCGATACGGTAAAAAACTACGGCCAGATCATAGTTGATGAGTGCCATCACGTGTCAGCGGTCTCGTTCGAGTCGTTACTGAGAAGTGCTGTTGCAAAGTATGCGGTGGGACTTACAGCAACTCCAATACGACGTGATGGGCAGCAACCTATCATCTTTATGCAATGCGGACCGATCCGGCACTCTGCTACTCGACCGGCAAGTGCCCCTCATGATTTGTCTGTGGAGCCCCGATTACTTTCCAAGCCCATTGTCGTCCCCGATGGCTCAGGGATTCAGGATGTATTTCGACGTTTAGCCGACGATGTCGAGCGTACAGCCAAAATTGTCTCCGAGGTTGAGCTAGCCTTTAGCCAAGGTAGGAAGATTTTGGTGCTGACTGAGCGTACTGAACATGTGGATGCACTTGAGACTGAATTGAAGGGGCGCGTGCATAACCTTTTTACACTTCATGGGCGTGTGCCAAAAAAGCAGCGAATCGCCCGCATGCACGATCTTGACTCACTGCCACCTGATGCTCCACGCGTCCTCGTTGCAACTGGAAAGCTAGTTGGTGAAGGCTTCGATCATCCAGCATTGGACACATTGGTGCTGGCAATGCCTATCTCTTGGAAAGGAATTCTTCAGCAATACGCAGGCCGGTTGCATCGAGCGCATGCCGATAAGGCCGACGTGCGAGTGATCGACTTCGTAGACGCGGGTAATGTCGCGTTGATGAGGATGTGGGATAAGCGGCTGGCGGGCTACAAAGCGATGGGGTACCGAATGGCTGACTCTCTAGCCACTATGGACTTGCTCTAGCAGCACAGTCGGTCCCATGGATTTCGATTTTGGATGCAGCCAGCAAGCTCCTTCAGTACGGTGAGGATGCTGGTTCCGGAAACGACATTTAATATGGTCAAATAACCGCAGTACGACACTTATCGTGGCTCAAATGCGACATTTATGGTGCCCATGTTCCACGTGGAACCCTGATTCCACCTAGGGTAGCCATGACACTTAATATGCCCATCGACATCAGATGGAGGTTCTCAGAATAAATGAGAACTTTCACAAATAGATGACTCAAGCTTGTCAGCTCAACTGACTGAAAAAGCCAACGTTTTTAAACGTTGGCTTTTTTGTCTTTAAAAACAGAGATTTTTAGCGCTGTTGTAGTTATCGGCAGCGGGGCCAATTCGGTGGTGACGCC
>Ga0105242_10000772_pt1 | contig 24888 bp, 25 predicted proteins | sample KBSM24metaG_FD_81521 | JGI IMG/M metagenome (GOLD analysis project Ga0105242, IMG submission 81521) | Miscanthus rhizosphere microbial communities from Kellogg Biological Station, Michigan, USA - KBS M2-4 metaG | ecosystem: Host-associated > Plants > Roots > Rhizosphere > Soil | place...
CGCGCCCGCCTTCTTCATGAAGAGCTTCATGAAGAACGCCTTGAAGCCCTTGCCCTCCTCGGGGCGCGCCGGCGCATTGGTCTCGGCGACGAGGACGTCGCCGTTGGGAAGCACGTAGACCCAGCGGGGGTGATCGAGGCCGCGCGCGAACGCGTTGACCCTCAGGCCGTCGGCGGCTTTCGGCGCCGCGCCCTCGGCCCACGAGCCGGCCTTCGCGACGTGGACCGTCGGAATGAGGCTATGCGAGGGCGGCGGCAGCGTGGGGTTCGGCCCCACGCCGGCGTTGGGTGGAATGGGCGTCGTGGCGGCACACGCGGCGATCGTGCCGCCCGCGACGAGCAGCACGAGGTGCGCGCGGGTCATTTGCAGGTTTGGCCACGTTGCCTCGCAAAGGTTGCGCCGCGCAGGGCGGAATATTTTCCCGTCGTGTAGCTCATCTTCAGCTTCGCGCCGTCGAAGCTCATCGTGAGGCCGGGCGGCGCGCGCAGCACGTCCGCCGTGATCTTGCCGGCGAACTCGCGCGCTCCCGACGCGTCGTTGAGCGTGCCGGCAAACTTCTGGAACGACTGGTCGATGCGCATCGACACGCCCTTGAACTTGCCGGTGCCGCACCACGCGCCGTCGACCCGCGCCGGCACGACCCAGAGGTGCACGCGCGAAAGCTTCTCGCGCCCGATCGCCTTGTCGGGCACGTCGACGACGACGGTCTTGTCGGGTTCCCAGTCACCCAGGTCCCAGTCGTGCGAGACGATGCGCGTGCCCGGGCGAAGCTGCAGCAGCTTCGGGCGCAGCTGCATGTTGACCTCCGGCAGCAGGTACATCGTGACGACGCTCGCGGGCGAGAGGTCGGCCTGGAAGAGGTCCTGCTGGCGGAAGTGCGCGCGTTGCGACACGCCGGCGGCCGCGGCCGCGGCGCGGCTTTTCTCCACCAGGTCGGTCACGATCTCCACGCCCAGCCCGCGCGCGCCGAAGCGCTTCGCGGCCGTGATGACGATGCGCCCGTCGCCCGAGCCCAGGTCGATCACGTAGTCCTCGGGCACCACCTTCGCGAGGTTGAGCATGGCGAGCGTCACGTTGTCGGGCGTGACCACGAACGGCACTTCCTCGCTCGGCGCCGCGACGGATGCGAGCGGCCAGAGCGCGGCCATGGCAGTGCACAGGAGGTTCTTCATTCCGGGGGACCTTTCAGCTCGACGACGTTGCCGTCCGGATCGCTCACGTAGATGGACGGGCCCTCACCCTCGGCGCCGAAACGGGCGGCCACGTTTCCGGGCGAGGCACCCATGGTGCGCAAATGCTCGGTGATCGCTTCCGCGTCCCACGGATCCACGCGCAGGCAGACGTGGTCCATGTTGCGCGCCTCGAGGCCCGGGGGTGCGCCTCCCATGCGGCCGAGTTTCCCGTCCACGGGCACGAGATCGATGAGCGACCGGCCGGCACGCAGTTGCATGAGGCCGATGGCCTCCTGGTGGCGCTCGATCGAACAGCCGATCACGTCCAGGTAGAAATCGACGCTGCGCTGCAGGTTCGCCACGCGCAGCACCACGTGGTCGATCTCGAGAAGCGAGAACGGGATCGCCATCAGTACTTCTCCCAGTCGGGCTTGCGGCCGAAGCGCTGCGCGAGGAAGTCGACGAAGGCGCGCACCTTCGGCGGCACATGGCCGCGTTGCGGGTAGACCGCGTGGATGCCCAGCTCCTTCAGCTTGTAGCGCGAGAGGATCTGGCGCAGCCGCCCCGAGCGCAGCAGCGGCGCCACGTAGAAGCTCGGGGTGACGAGGATGCCGTGGCCGGCCACGGCGGCCTCGGCCAGCACGATGCCGTTGTTGATGCGCAGGCTTCCCTTCACCGCGACCGGGATCTCGCGTCCGTCGGGCGCGGTGAAGCGCCACACGTCGGCAAGGTACGAGTACACGAGGCAGTTGTGGCTGGCGAGGTCCTCGGGCGACTCCGGCTCGCTGTGCTCGGCGAGATAGCCCGGCGACGCGCACGCGACCGCGCGGGTCGTGGCCACCTTGCGGGCGACGAGCGAAGAGTCCGTGAGGGCGCCGATGCGGACCGCGACGTCGAAGCCATCCTCCACCAGGTTCACGAAGCGGTCGTCGAGGCGCACGTCGAGCGTGATCTCCGGATAGGCGCGGGCGAAGTCGGCCATGGCGGGCCCGAGGTGCAGGATGCCGAAGGACATCGGCGCGCTCACGCGCAGCCGGCCGCGCGGCTTCGACTGGAACTGCGCCACCGCGGCCTCGGCCTCCTCGATGCGCTCGAGGGCGCCACGGCTCGCCTCGAAGAGCGCGGCGCCCGCCTCCGTGAGCGACAGGCGCCGGGTGGTGCGGTGCAGGAGCCGGGCGCCGAGGCGGTCCTCGAGGCGCGACAGGTACTTGCTCACCACCGCGCGCGACAGCGCGAGGTCGCCCGCGGCGAGCGTGAAGCTGCCGCGTTCGACCACGCGCACGAAGACCGCGATATCCGTCAGGGCGTCCATGGATTAGTTCGTTTCCGTGAACAATCATATGCCACCCGGGCCGATTATCAAAAGGCCGCCGGTCCCTAGAGTTCGCCTCACCCACCCACCGAACAGGAGACCGCAGCGTGAACTACGACATCCAGGCCGCAAAGGCGCACTTCGCCGCGAAGCAGGGCTTCACCACCGGGCCGCACGAGCTCACCGGCATGATCGACCGCAAGGAAGACATCGTCATCGTCGACGTCCGCTTCCCGACCGACTACCGCAAGGGCCACATCCCCGGCGCCATCAACGTGCCGAAGGGCAAGTGGCACGAGACCGCGGGCCTGTCGAAGGACAAGCTCAACGTCCTCTACTGCTACAACCAGACGTGCCACATGGCCGCCGAAGCCGCGATCGAGCTGCTGAAGAACGGCTACCCGGTGGTCGAGATGGAAGGCGGCTTCGCGACCTGGGAAGCGAACAGCTATCCCATCGCCACCGCCGCGCCGAAGGCCGCGTGAGGAGACCGACATGATCGACAACAGGACCGCGCCCTATGGGGCGCTCGTGCTCCGGGTTTCCCTCGGAGTGATGTTCCTGGTCCACAGCCTGTACCTGAAGCTCGTGGTCTTCACGCTGCCCGGCACGGTGAAGTTCTTCGAGTCGCTGGGACTTCCGACGCTCTCGGCGCACCTCACCATCGCCGTCGAGGCGATCGGGGGGCTCATGCTCGTCCTCGGCGTGAAGACGCGCTACGCCGCGATCGCGCTCCTGCCCGTGCTGCTCGGCGCATCGTGGGTGCACTGGAAGAACGGCTGGCTGTTCACCAACGCGAACGGCGGCTGGGAGTACCCGGTGTTCCTCGCCCTGGCGACCGTCGTGCAGGCGCTGGTGGGCGACGGGGCCTTCGCGCTCGGCGCCCGCGACGAGGCGGGCGCCCTCGAAGGGAGGATGCGCCTCGCCTAGAATGGGTGGATGACCGCCCGACTGCTGGCAATCCTGGTCGCCTGCGGTGCCGCGTCCCTCGCGGCCGCCCAGGCGATCGACCTTTCACCGGCGCGCGCCACGGAGTTGCGCCGGGCGGCGAACCTGGAGACCTGGGACGACGGCGGCGCGATCTCCAACTTCGTCTATCGCCACTCGTCGGAGGTCTTTCCCGCCGCGGCGGTGAAGCGCGCCGGTTCCGTGCGCGAGCTGCCGGTGCGGCTGCGCGACGATGTGGCCAATTTCAAGGTCGACGAGTCCCACACCCTCAAGGAGTACGTCGAGCAGGAGCCGCTCGACGGCCTGCTGGTCGTCCACCGCGGCGCCATCGTCTTCGAGTCGTACCCGCGCATGCGCGCCGACGACCGGCACCTGTCGTTCTCGGTCACCAAGGCCTTCGTGGGCACGCTCGTCGCCCTGATGGAGAACGACGGCCGCATCGAGCTTCGCGCGCCGATCTCGCGCTACCTGCCGGAGCTGCGGGGCTCGGTGTGGGAGAACATCGCGGTGCGCGACGTGGCCGACATGGCATCGGGCATCGACGGCTTCGAGGAGGCCGACTCGTATACCAACCCCGCGAGCCGCATCTACCGCATGGAGGCCGCGCTCGGCTGGCAGCCGCGGCGCGACGACATGCCGCAGGCGGTGCGCGATGGCGACGCGTACGGCTACATCCGCACCATGGGCAAGGGGCGGGATCCGGGCACGAGGTTCCAGTACAGCAGCATCGACACGCTGATGCTGGCGCAGCTGCTCGAGCGCGTGAGCGGCCGGCGCCTCGCCGACCTGCTATCCGAGCGCATCTGGTCGCGCATGGGCGCGGAATCGGACGCCGATTTCCTCGTGAACGAGCGCGGCGTGGCCATCGCCCACGCGGGGCTCGCCATGACGCTGCGGGATCTCGCGCGCTTCGGGATGCTCTTCATGGACACGGGCGCGGCTCCTGCCATTCCCGCCGCGGTTCGCCAGCGGATGCTGAAGGAGGGGCGCCCGGCATTGCTGCCCGCCGATCATCCAAAGTGGTTCACCCACGCGTCCTACCAATGGGACCAGGTGAACGAGGCGGGCACCTACATGAAGGGCGGATTCGGCGGGCAGGGGCTGTACATCGACGCGCGGCGCGAGGTCGTGATGGTCATGTTCGGCACCAACACCACGGTGGACGCGAAGGCGCCGCCGATGCCGGTGCTGAGGCTCGTCCCGGCTCTTTTTCCCGAAACCGGGGTCAAATCGCCATGAGCCCGGGAGAGTGGACCACGCTGCAGACGATCGCGCTCGCCTCGCTGATGGCGTGGGCGAGCGGGCTGCGGCTCTATCTGGTGGTGTTCGCGGTGGGCCTCGCGGGCTACGAGGGTTACATCGACCTGCCCAAGGGGCTCGCGGTGCTGCAGCATCCGTGGGTGATCGGCGCGGCGGGCTTCATGGTCGTGATGGAGTTCCTCGCCGACAAGGTGCCCGCGATCGACTCCGCGTGGGATGCGGTGCACACCTTCATCCGGATCCCGGCGGGGGCGCTGCTCGCCGCCGGCGCGACCGGCGACACGCTGACGCCAATCACGATCGCCGCGGGGCTGCTGGGCGGGACCATCACCGCCGGCACGCACTTCACGAAGGCGGGCGGGCGCGCCGTGATCAACACCTCGCCGGAGCCGTTCTCCAACTGGGGCGCGTCGTTCACCGAGGACGCGATGGTCGCCAGCGGCATCTGGCTCGCGTTCGCGCACCCGGCCGTCTTCCTGGTGATGTTCGTCCTGTTCCTGCTGCTGCTGGCGTGGATCATCCCGAAGGTGTGGCGCGGGATCCGCGCCGTGTTCGCGCGGCTCAATCCGCCGCGCGCGGAAGGCTCGGGAGCCTAGGGCCGAGCTACGCCGGGACGGCGGCGTGCACCTGGATCGGCACCCAACCTTCATGGATGCCGTGGCATGCGACCGCCGCACCCTCGAAGGGCAACAGCGCCGGCCGCTCCGCGCGGCACTTGTCGCGCGCGAAGGGGCAGCGCGGATTGAAGGCGCAGCCCGAAGGCGGATCCAGCGGATTGGGCACCTCGCCCGCGACCGGCGTGCGCGCCTTGCCCGACATGGTCATGTCCGGGATCGCGCTCTGGAGCATGCGCGTGTAGGGATGCAACGGCCGCTCGAAGAGCGTGCGGGTGTCGGCGATCTCCACGATGCGGCCGAGGTACATCACGCCCACGCGTGTCGAGATGTGCGACACGACCGCAAGATTGTGCGAGATGAAGAGATACGTGAGCCCGTACTCGCGCTGCAGGTCCTTCATCAGGTTCAGGATCTGCGCCTGCACCGAGACGTCGAGGGCGCTGGTGGGCTCGTCGCAGACGAGGAACTCGGGGTTCGACGACAGGGCGCGCGCGATCGAGATGCGCTGCCGCTGGCCGCCGGAGAACTCGTGCGGATATTTCTCGCCGTCGAGCGGCGAGAGGCCCACGTCGGTGAGCAGCTCGCCCACGCGCTTCGAGATCGCGGCCGTACCCCGCACCAGGTCGTGGGAGCGGATCGGCTCGGCGACGATGCGCTCCACGCGCCAGCGCGGATTGAGGCTCGCGTAGGGGTCCTGGAAGATCATCTGGAAGCGCCGGCGCAGCTGCAGCATCTCGTTCGCGGGGGTCGCCCCCAGGTCCTTGCCGTCGAACACGATGCGCCCGCTGGTGGGCGTGTAGAGCCCGCAGATGAGCCGCGCGACCGTGGACTTGCCGCAGCCCGACTCGCCCACGAGGGAGAGGGTCTCGCCGCGGTTGATCGTGAAGGAGATGCCGTCGACGGCCTTCAGCAGCAGCCGGGGCGCGCGCTCCATGACGCGATTGAGCCAGGGGCGCGAGACGTCGAAGACGCGCTCGAGGTTCTCGACTTCGAGCAGCGGTCTGGCCCCTCCCTGCGCCGCGTCATGCATGCACCGCTCCCTCGCTCCAGTCGCTGCCCGCGCCGGGCGCCTTGCGCTGCGGCTCGTGCAGCCAGCAGGCGGCCATGGTGTGGTTGGCCTGGAGAAGTCCGGGACGATCCACGCGGCAGCGGTCGAACACGCGCGGGCAGCGCGGATTGAAGGCGCACCCCGGCGGGATGGCGTTGAGGCGTGGCATCGAGCCCTCGATCTGCGGCAGGCGCTCGAGGTCCTGGCCGACCGACGGGATGGAGCCCATGAGCCCCGCCGTATAGGGATGCTGCGGATCGTGGATCACCTGCTGCACGGGCCCGATCTCCGCGATGCGCCCCGCGTACATGACGGCCACGCGATCGGCGGTCTCGGCGATGACGCCCATGTCATGGGTGACCAGCATCACCGCGGTGCCGTGCTCGCTGCACAGGCGCTTCAGCAGCGTGATGATCTGCGCCTGGATCGAGACGTCGAGGGCGGTCGTGGGCTCGTCCGCGATGATGAGGCGCGGGTTGGCGCACAGCGCGAGCGCGATCACCACGCGCTGGCGCATCCCGCCGGAGAACTGGTGCGGGTAGTGGTCGATGCGCCGCTCCGGCGCCGGGATGCCGACCTCGCCCAGCAGCTCGATCGCGCGGGCGCGAGCCTGCGCGGCCGAGAGCGTGAGGTGCTGCTGGATCGTTTCCGTGATCTGCTGTCCCACGGTGTACAGCGGGTTGAGGGACGTGAGCGGGTCCTGGAAGATGGCGCCGATCCTGCGGCCGCGGATGCGCCGCATCTGCTCCGCCGGCAGGTTGTCGATGCGGTTGCCCTCGAGGAGGACCTCGCCGCCGGCGATGCGTCCCGGGCGCTCGAGCAGCCCGATGATGGCCGTGCCCGTGATCGACTTGCCCGCGCCCGATTCGCCCACCACGCCCAGGACCTCGCCGGGCGCGATGTCGAAGCTCACGTCGTCGACCGCGACCAGCGTCCCCTTGCGCGTGTTGAACTCCACGCGGAGGTGCCGCACCTGCAGCAGCGGTGCGGCGTCGGCCTTGGCGGAGGGCGTGGGCGCGGACGAGCTCACGGGGTCTTCGCGATCTTGAACTTCCGCATGCACTCGCCGATGGGCTCCTGGCTGCGCACCACCGGCGTCCAGGTCTGCAGCGCCGGGGAATCCAGCTTCGCGGCCACGTAATAGCGCGTGCACGCCTTGGTCTCCAGCGGGAAATCGGCCTGGGTCGCCTGGTGGAAGCCCTGGCGCGGGGGCAGGTCCATGGTCACCGTGTGCGGGCCGGGGGCCACCACGGCCTTGTTGTCCACCGTGGTGATGGTCACGCCGTCCACCCGGTTCACGATGACCTTGCGCAGGTTGGGGTCGGCGGACTTGAGGGTATCGACGGTGATGATGGAGTAGGGCTCGTCGTAGGGACCGGCCACGGCGGCGGTAGCGGCGAGGATGGAAGCGGCGAGGATGGATCGTTTCATGCAGACCTCCTTAGCGAAGTCGGGGGTTGAGGGCGTCACGCAGCCAATCCCCTAGAACGTTGATCGACAGCACCAGGATGACGAGGGCGGCGCCCGGGAACACCGTGATCCACCACTCGCCGGAGAACAGGAAATCGTTGCCGATGCGGATGAGGGTGCCCAGCGACGGCTGCGTCGGTGGCACGCCCACGCCCAGGAACGAGAGCGACGACTCGGTGATGATCGCCGCGCCGATCTGCAGCGTGGCGATCACCAGGACGGGCCCGAGGACGTTGGGCAGCACGTGGGCGAACATGATGGCGAGCGGGTGCCTTCCGATGACACGCGCCGCCTGGACGTATTCCTTGTTGCGCTCGACCAGCGTCGAGCCGCGCACCGTGCGCGCGTAGTTCACCCAGCCCGCCGCGGCGATCGCCAGGATCAGCACGTACACGGCAAGCGTGTCGTGCATTTCCTTCGGCAGCGACGCCCGCGCGAGGCCGTCGATGAGGAGCGCGATCAGGATCGCCGGGAATGAAAGCTGCACGTCGGCCACGCGCATGATGAACGCGTCCAACTTGCCGCCGACGTATCCCGACAGGAGGCCCAGCGTCACGCCGAGGATCATCGCGAGCACCGTCGCCGCGAGGCCGATCACCAGCGACATGCGCGAGCCGAAGATGATCGCCGAGATCACGTCGCGGCCCTGGTCGTCGGTGCCCAGGAGATAGGTCGGGTTGCCCCGATCGCTCCACGAGGGCGGAGTGAACGCGTCCAGGAGGTTCAGCGTGCGCAGGTCGAAGGGGTTGTGGGGCGCGACCCACGGCGCGAACAACGCCGCCACGACGATGGTGAGGAAGATCAGCGACGCGGTGATCGTGAGCGGCGAGCGCTTGAACGCATGGAAGATGTCGCCCTGGAGGAAGCGGCGGAAAGCGCCCGGCGGCGGCGCCTGCACGCCGGCGGTGGTGCCGAATCCGATTTCCTGCGGCATCAGTGCCCTCCCCCCGCGGCGCGCTCGGCGCGCAGCCTGGGATCGACCAGGTAGTAGAGCATGTCGACCACCAGGTTGATCACCACGAAGATGAGCCCGATGAGGCAGAGGTACGCCGCCATCACCGGGATGTCGGCGAACTGCACCGCCTGGATGAAGAGCAGGCCCATCCCCGGCCACTGGAACACCTGCTCGGTGATGATGGCGAAGGCGATGATGCCGCCCAGCTGCAGGCCCGCGATCGTGATCACCGGCACCAGCGTGTTCTTGAGCGCGTGGCGGAAATGCACCGCGCGGTCCGACAGGCCCCGGGCGCGCGCGAACTTGATGTAGTCCGTGCGCAGCACCTCGAGCATCTCGGCGCGCACCAGCCGCATGATGAGCGTGAGAGGGAAGAACGACAGCGTGACGGCGGGCAGGATCAGCGCCTTCAACCCCGTGGTCGTGAGGAATCCCGTGGTCCAGGCGCCGAGCGCCACCGTGTCGCCGCGTCCGAAGGACGGCAGGACCCCCAGCCAGACGGCGAAGATGAGGATGAGGAAGATGCCGATGAGGAAGTTGGGCAGCGACACGCCGACGAGGGACGTGGTGAGCAGGAATCGCGCAAACCAGGAGTCGCGCCGGAGCGCCGTGTAGACGCCGATCGGGATTCCTGCCGCCAGCGCGATGAGCGCGGCGGTCATGGCGAGCTCCAGGGTCGCCGGCAGGCGCTCCACCAGCAGCGTCGAGACCGGGCGCCCGAGGCGCAGCGAGATCCCGAAATTGCCCTGGACCGCGTTCTCCACGAAGGTCGCGAACTGCTTGTAGAACGGCTTGTCGAGGCCCAGGGACTGGCGCATCGCCTCGCGGTCGGCCTGGGTCGCCTCCGGCGGCAGCATGAGCGAGACCGGGTCGCCCACGAAGTTGAAGAGCGAGAAGGCGATGAAGCCCACGACGAGCATCACGGCGATGCCCTGGAGGAGCCTCTGGAGGACGAACGCGATCATTGTTTCTTCACGCGGTAGAAATATACCGTGTTCACAGGCGAGAACCACGCCTCCACGTTCCTGCGCATCGCCCAGGGCAAGAGCTGCTGGTGGATCGGCAGCACCGCCCGGGTCTCGTTGGCGATCACCATCACCTTGCGGATCGACTCGTTGCGCTTCGCCGGATCCATCTGCACCTTGATGTCGTCGAGCAGGCGGTCGACCTCGGGATTGCTCCAGCGGCCCATGTTGAAGTCGCCGTCGTGGCCGTGGCTGGGGGTGTGATACAGCGCGTTCAGGGTGTATAGCGCGTCGGACGTGATGCCGCCGCCCCACGACAGCAGGTAGAAGCTGGTGTCGTAGGTCTCGAGCTTCGGGAAGAGGGTCGTCTGCGGCATGATGTTCGGCCGCGTGCGGATGCCGACCTGCGAGAGCATCGCGGCCACGGCCTGGCAGATCTCGGCGGCCGGGGCATTGTTGCCGCAGTCGAGCGTCACCTCGAAGCCGTTGGGGTAGCCCGCCTCGGCGAGCAGCTTCTTCGCGCGCTCGCGGTCGAACGGCACGCGCTTGTCGCCGTCGGGGTGGTAGCCGCCGATGAGGTCGGGGATGATCGCGCCGATCGGTCTCGACAGGCCGCGCATCACCTTCTGGCGGATGGCGTCCGCGTCGACGGCGTGGGCGACGGCGAGCCGCACCTTCGGATCCTTGAAGGGGTTCTTCTTCTTCTCGCTGCCGTAGGCGAGCTCGTCGCGCTGCATGTCGAATGCGAGGTACTGCACGCGCATCTCGGGCCCCTCGACGATCCGGATCTGCGGGTTGGAGCGCAGGCGCTCCACGTCCTGGTTCGCAGGATCGATGACGAAGTCCACCTCGCCCGAGAGCAGGGCCGCGAGCCGCGTCGCGTTCGACTGGATCGGGATCATGATCACTTCGTCGAGGTTGCTCTCCCAGAGGCCCGCCTTGCGTCCCCACCAGTCCTTGTTGGCGGCGAGCACGACGCGAACGTCCGGCGTGTATTCCTTGAGGATGAAGGGGCCCGACCCGTTGGCGTGGCGCGCCGAGTAGGTGTCTTCCTTGGCCTTGTAGTCCTGCGGCTTCTCCGCGCGGTTCTTCACCGCCCACGCGCGGCTCATGATGCGGAACTGCGTGAGGTGCTGCAGCAGGGCGGGATTCGGCTCCGAGAGCGTGAACTCGACAGTGCGCGCGTCGATCGCGCGTCCCCTGGCGATGCCCTGCACCGACGTGCGCATCTGCGAGAGCGGCGACATGGCGCGCTCGAGCGAGAACACCACGTCGTCGGCCGTGAGCGGCGTGCCGTCGTGGAACTTCACGTTCTCGCGCAGCTTGAAGCGCCAGGCCAGCGGCGAGACCTGCGTCCACGACTCCGCGAGCCACGGGATCGCTTTCCATCCGCGATCGCGGTAGACCAGCGTGTCGTAGATCTGCATGGTGAGGCGTGCGCTCACCAGCAGGTTCGCCGCGTGCGGGTCGACCGTCTGCGGGTCGTTCTGGCTCGCGTACTTGAGCGTGACGGCGCCGGCCGTCCCACAAAAGAAAAGGGCGGCTAGCGCCGCCCTCGAGACCCTGAAAATCACTGGATCTTGACCCACTTCACCGTCAGCCGGTTATCCGCGCGGTGCACCACGCTCACGTTGGAGCGCATCGCCCACGGGATCACCTGGAAGTGCAGCGGGATGTGTCCCACGTCCTTCATGTGGATGTCGGTGACCTCACGCGCGATCGCCGCGCGCTTCTTGGCGTCGACCTCGGTCTTGAGGCGGTCGATCAGCTCGTCCACCTTCGGGTTGGAATAGCGCCCGAGGTTGTAGTCGCCGTCGGGCGTCTTCTCGATGCGCGTGCGAAGCAGGCTCTGCACCGCGTACTGCGAATCGAAGGTCGGCACGCCCCAGCCCAGCATGTAGAAGCTGGTGTCCAGGTTCTGGATCTTGGGGAAGTAGGCGGCGCGCGGCATCGCGTTCACCTTCACCGTGACGCCTATCTGCGCCAGCATGGCCGCGGTCGCCACGCAGATCTTCTCGTCGCCGATGTAGCGGTTGTTCGGACAGTCGAGCGTCACCTCGAAGCCCTTCGGGTAGCCCGCGTCGGCGAGGAGCTTCTTCGCCTTCTCGCGGTCGGGCTTCACCGGCTTGTCGAGGTCCTTCGGATATCCGTCCACCTGCGAGGCGAACATCACCGCCGTCGGGATCGAGAGGCCGCGCAGCACCTGCGTCTTGATCGCCTGCGTGTCGATGGCGAGCTGGAAGGCCTCGCGCACGCGCTTGTCCTTGAACGGATTCTTGCCCTTCACGTTCGAGTACTGCAGCTCGTCGCGATACTGGTCGAAGCCGTAGAAGATCGTGCGGTTCTCGTTGCCCTCGACGATCTTGATCTTCGGGTCCTGCTTGAGGCGCGGGATGTCCTGCGGGCTGGGGTCGAGCACGAAGTCGATCTCGCCCGAGAGCAGTGCCGCCAGGCGCGTGGCGTCGGCCTTGATCGGCTGGTAGACGATCTCGGTCACGTTCCCCTCGCGCTTGCCCCACCAGTTGGAGTTGAGCACCGCGACGGTCTTCACGTCGGCTTCACGCGACTTGAGGATGAAGGGCCCCGTGCCGTTGGCGTTGCGCGACGCGTAGGTCTCCTCCTTGTTCTTGTAGTCCTGGGGCTTGGTCACGCCGTGCTTGGTCGCCCACACCTTGCTCATCATGCGCACCTCCGTGAGCTGCGGGATGAGCACCGGGGCGGGACCCTCGGTGATCACGTCGACGGTGAGGTCGTCGACCTTCTTCGCCTCCTTCACGCCGGCGAGGTACGGCTTGAAGTTGGAGGTGTCGGAGAGGGCGCGCTGGAACGAGAACACGACGTCGTCGGCATTGAAGGGCGAGCCGTCGTGGAACTTGACGCCGTCGCGCAGCTTGAAGCGCGTGGTCGTGGTGTTCACGTTGGACCACGACACCGCCAGGCAGGGCTCGATCTTGAGGTCCTTGCCGCGCGTCACCAGCGTCTCGTAGATGTTCTCGAGGTAGGCGTTGGTGAACCCTTCGTTGTTGCCGTGCGGATCGATGGTGGTGATGTCGCCTGCGCTCGACCAGCGCAGGGTCTTGGCGTGCAGCGGCAGGACGGCGAGCGCGAGGCAGGTGGCGGCCAATGCCGCGCGGGCGGCGCGAGTCGTGATCATCGGGTTCCCCTCGGAAAAGTGCTTGATTTTGTTTGGAATAGGAGCGGACGCATAATAACAGGACCGTGACTGAAACTCTCTTCCGCGAGCAACCCTACGCACGTGAAACGCCGTCTCGCGTAGCGGGCCGCGACGAGCGCGGAATCTGGCTCGATCGCACCGTTTTCTATCCCCGCGGCGGAGGGCAGGCGGGCGACGCCGGCGTGCTCGCCTTGGCTGGCGGCCGCGAGCTCGCGATCGCCGACACGGTGAAGGGCGAGGGCGAGGCGGACATCCTCCACGTGCCCGCGCCGGGGCAGGAAGCGCTCCTCGCGGCATTCGAGCCGGGCACGCCGGTCACCGCGCGCATCGACTGGGACCGGCGCCACCGGCATATGCGCTTCCACACGGCGACGCACCTCCTGTGCGCGATCGTCCCGCATCCCACGAATGGCTGCTCCATCACCTCGGGCTACGCGCGCCTCGACTTCGACATGGTCGAGCCCCTGGAGCGCGAGCACCTGGAACGCGAGCTCGCGCGGCTCGTTTCCGAGGCGCACGAGGTGCGCACCGTCTGGATCACCGACGAGGAGCTCGACGCCAAGCCCGAGCTCGTGCGCACGATGTCGGTGCAGCCGCCGCGCGGCGTGGGCCGGATCCGGCTGCTGCAGATCGACGGCGTGGACCTCCAGGCCTGCGGCGGCACGCACGTGGCCAATACCCGCGAGATCGGGCCCATCAGGGTCGTGAAGATCGAGAAGAAGAGCGCCCGAAGTCGCCGAGTCGTAATAGAGTTCGCGTAGTCCAACAACAAGACCGGGAGACGGAAATGCACGCAGTCGTGAGGATCGTCGTGATGGCGGCTGCCTGCGCGGCGACCGCGGGCCTTGCGCAGGACGGCAAGCTCGGCGCGTACAAGGGCGTCGTGTCCATCGCGGGATCGGAGATCGAGAAGCACGGCAAGATCGACTACAAGGCGACCATCAAGGTGAACCTGCCGGTGACCGACAGGAGTGGCGACCTCACTCGCGCGGAAGCCGGCGACGTGGAGAAGCCGAGCGCGATGGCGACGGTCACGTCCTTCGAGCTCGAGGCGCGCAACGCCTCCCCGGACTCCGACGGCAAGATCACCAGCTGGAAGTGCTCGCTGGCGGCGCCGACCGACGTGCCCATGAACGCCCAGGGCGCGCTCGACGTCGATCACCGCAAGAAGAAATACTCGATGTTCGTGGCGCTGGTGGGAATGAAGGCGGTCGCGATGAAGTGCGTCAACTCGCGCTCGGGGGCCTACAAGGACAGCAAGCAGGTCGGGTTCTTCTTCGGCACCAATCCGCCCGAGGCCATGGGCAGCGTCGAGCTCCCCTACGCGGACCCCGCCAGGCTCGTGGCGAAGCACCGCATGACTCCGCCGGGGCACGTCGTGGACATGGAGTGGGAGCTCCAGCTCACGAAGTAGCTAGCGGTTGAAGTCGACTTCCGCCTCGACCGTCCGTCCGGCGACGCCGTCGTTGTAGCGCCACTGCGTGAGCGCGCGCACCACGGCGCGATCGAACACGCGGCGTGGATTGGCCTCGATCACCTCGACGCGCGTCACGTTGCCGGTCTCGTCGAGCGTCATGCGCGCCTTCACGCTTCCCTTGTCCACGCCGGCCTGGATGGCCTCGCGTGGGAAATCGGGATCCACGCGCGTGACGAGGCGGATGGCCGGGGCCGGACCCGGTGCGGAGGAGGGCTTCGCGGCGGCGACATCGGTGCGCGGTGGCGGCGTGGGTTCGGCCTTCGCGGGCGCGGCCTTCGGCGCAGCCGGCTGCGGCGCGGGCTCGGCGCGCACCGGGGCCTTGGCGATCTCGGTGCGCGGCCCGGGCTTGGGCTCCACCTTCGGTGCTGCGGCGGGCGCGGGCGGCGGTTCGGGCTGGGCGGCCCTGGGCGGCGGCGCCTGCGGCACGTTCTTCTCGAACATCCTGGCCGCGGCCTCCTGGCGGGCGAGCCGTTCCTTCAGCGCGGGATCGATGTCGGCCGGTGCCGCCGGCGTGGCCGCGGGGGCCTGCGGTGCGGCGGCGCGGGGTGCGGGCTTGCTCGCGGTGGGCGCATCGTTCTGCGAGCACGCGGCGAGGGCGAGGGCGGCGAGTCCTGCAAGAAGGCGACGCGGGTGCATGTGACGGCTCCGTTAGCTCGGGGCGGGCGCGAGTTTATCCCAACTGGGCGAGCGGAAGGGCGGTCGTTTCCTTGACCTCCTCCAGGACGAAACTCGATTTCACGTCGAGCACTCCGGGATGCTTCAGCAGCGAGTCCATCACGAAGCGCGAGAAGTGGTCGAGGTCCTCGACCTGCACTCGCAGGAGGTAGTCCATGTCGCCGGTGAGCGAGTGGCACGCGAGCACCTCGGGCCAGTCCTTCACCGCCTTCGCGAACGCGTCGGTGGGCATGCGCCCGCGCTTTTCGAGCTTTACCGTGACGAACGCCATCAGCCCCAGGCCCACCTTGCGCGGCTCGACCAGGGCCACGTAACGGCGGATCACGCCCGCGGACTCGAGCGCGCGGATGCGGCGCAGGCACGCCGAGGGCGACAGGTTCACGCGCCCCGCGATCTCCAGGTTGGTGGCGCGGCCGTCGCGCTGGAGGATCTCGAGGAGCTTCCGGTCGGTGCGGTTGAGGCGTTCCATGATCCGTCCACGCAATATTATTGCGTAAGAGTGCCTCTCCGCGCTTCATTTCGCAACCAAATTGCGGGATGCCCGGCGTAAACTAGGCCGATACCGAACTTCCCCCGCGAGAAATGACGATGGCCCCGCACGACAACCCGATGGGCACCGACGGCTTCGAGTTCATCGAGTACACCGCGCCCGATCCGCACCAGCTGGGCGCGCTCTTCGAGCAGATGGGCTTCACCGCCGTCGCCCGCCACCGCTCCAAGGACGTGATCCTCTATCGCCAGGGCAGCGTCAACTTCGTCGTGAACCGCGAGCCCGACAGCTTCGCGCAGTCGTTCGCGCGCGTGCACGGCCCCTCGGCGTGCGCCTTCGCGATCCGCGTTAAGGACGCCGCGAAGGCGTTCGAGCGCGCGATCCAGCTCGGCGCCAAGCCCTTCCAGGGCAAGGTCGGCCCGATGGAGCTCAACATCCCGGCGATCCGCGGCATCGGCGACAGCCTCATCTACCTCATCGACCGCTACCCGGGCAACGGCGGCAATCTCTCGGTCTACGACGTGGACTTCGTTCCCATCGACGGGGTGCCGCAGCATCCGGCCGGGGCGGGGCTCCTCGAGATCGACCACCTCACGCACAACGTCTACGTGGGACGCATGGACACGTGGGCGCAGTTCTACGAGAAGCTCTTCAACTTCCGCGAGATCCGCTACTTCGACATCAAGGGGAAGATGACGGGCCTCACGTCGCGGGCGCTCACCAGCCCCTGCGGCAAGATCCGCATCCCGATCAACGAGCCCTCGGACACCAAGAGCCAGATCCAGGAATACCTCGACGCGTATCACGGCGAGGGCATCCAGCACATCGCGCTGTCGACCCACGACATCTTCGAGACGGTCGAGAAGCTGCGCGCCCAGAACGTCCGCTTCCTCCACACGCCGGACACCTACTACGACCGCGTCGACGCACGCGTGAAGGACCACGGCGAGGACCTGGCGCGCATGAAGAAGAACCGCATCCTCCTCGACGGCGAGGGCATGGACAAGGACCACCACGAGGACAAGCTGCTGCAGATCTTCACCGAGACCGTGATCGGCCCGATCTTCTTCGAGATCATCCAGAGGAAGGGCAACCAGGGCTTCGGCGAGGGCAATTTCCGGGCGCTGTTCGAGTCGATCGAGGCCGACCAGATCGCTCGCGGCGTCATCTGAACCTGAGGGCGAACGCCGATGTACGCCGATGACCGCCGATGAATGACCAATCGATAGGAGCGGGTTTCAAGTACCTCTCGGGGTTCGGGTCCCACCACGAGAGCGAGGCGGTGGCCGGCGCGCTGCCCCAGGGGCAGAACTCGCCGCAGAAGGTCGCGTTCGGGCTGTACGCCGAGCAGCTTTCGGGATCGGCGTTCACCGCGCCGCGCGCCCACAACCTGCGCTCGTGGCAGTACCGCCTGCGTCCCTCGGCGATGCATGCACCGTTCAAGCGCGTGGACGATGGCTTCGTGCGCACCGCGCCGTGTGCCGAGGCCGAATGCCCGCCCAATCGACTGCGGTGGGCGCCGCTGCCGATGCCTTCGGAGCCCACCGACTTCGTCGCGGGCCTGCGCACGTACGCGACCTGTGGTGATGCGCGCATGCAGCATGGCGTGGGCGTGCACGGCTACGCGATCAATCGCCCCATGGTGGACCGCGCGTTCTACGACGCCGACGGCGACCTCCTCTTCGTTCCCCAGGATGGCGCGCTGGTCCTCGTGACCGAATTCGGCCGCCTCGCCGCGGCTCCGGGCGAGATCGCGCTCGTGCCGCGCGGCATCAAGTTCCGCGTGGAGCTCTCGGAGGCGCGCGCGCGCGGCTACGTGTGCGAGAACTACGGCGCGCCGTTCCGGCTGCCCGAGCTGGGCCCCATCGGCTCCAACGGCCTCGCCAACGCGCGCGATTTCCTCGCGCCCGTGGCGGCGTACGAGGATTCCGATCGTCCGGTCGAGGTGGTCGCCAAGTTCGGCGGCCACCTGTGGAGCGCGAAATTCCCGCACTCGCCGTTCGATGTCGTCGCGTGGCACGGCAACTACTTCCCGGTGAAGTACGACCTCGCGCGCTTCAACGCGATGAACACGGTGAGCTTCGACCACGCGGATCCCTCGATCTTCACCGTGCTCACGTCCGCCTCGGATACGCCGGGCACGGCGAACGTCGACTTCGTGATCTTCCCCCCGCGCTGGACCGTCGCCGAGAACACGTTCCGTCCGCCGTACTTCCACCGCAACGTGATGAGCGAGTTCATGGGGCTGGTGCGCGGCGAATACGACGCCAAGAAGGGTGGCTTCGTGCCGGGGGCGGCGAGCCTGCACAACGCGATGAGCGGCCATGGTCCCGACCGTGCGTCCTACGAAGGCGCCGTCGCCGCGAAGCTCGAGCCGCAATACCTGGGCGGCACGCTCGCGTTCATGTTCGAGAGCCGCTACGTGTTCGAGCCCACGGCGTTCGCGCTCGGCACGCCCGCGCTCGATCGCGACTACGACGCCGTCTGGGCGAAATTCGACAAGGCGAAGCTCAAGTGACCGGCGAGACCGACCACAACCTGCGCGGCGACTACAGCCGCATGCGGCCCGACTACACCGTCGACCAGGACTGGGACGCCTACTCGGCCGCGGAGCACGACCTGTGGCGGCGCCTCTATCGCCGGCAGGAAGGGCTGGTGCGCAAGTACGGCTGCGACGAGTTCGTCGAGACGCTCGACACGCTCAACTTCGGCGAGGGCATCCCGCGCTTCGACAAGATCAACGCGATGCTCGGGCCCAAGACGAACTGGAAGCTGGTGGCGGTCCCGGGACTGCTGCCCGACCTCACGTTCTTCGACCACCTCGCCAACCGCCGCTTCCCGGTGACGGTGTGGCTGCGCAACCCGGAGGAGTTCGACTACATCGTCGAGCCGGACATCTTCCACGACTTCTTCGGCCACGTGCCGATGCTCTTCAACCCGGTGTTCGCCGACTACATCCAGGCGTACGGCAAGGGCGGCATCAAGGCGCACGCGCTCGGCGCGATCGAGTTGCTGGCGCGCCTCTACTGGTACACGGTGGAGTTCGGGCTCATCGAGACGAAGCGCGGCCTGCGGACCTACGGCGCGGGAATCCTCTCTTCCGGCGGCGAGATCAGCTACTGCCTCGACAGCCCGAACCCGAACCGCATCGGCTTCGACCTCATGCGCATCATGCAGACGCGCTACAAGATCGACACGTTCCAGGAAACGTACTTCGTGATCCGGGACTTCCGCGAGCTCTTCGAGGCGACGGCGCCCGACTTCACGCCGTACTACGAGCAGTTGCAGGGCCGCGAGCCGCACTCCGCGTCGACCGTGCTCGCGAGCGACCGCGTCTACCACCGCGGCGTGGCACCCGTCGTCCGGGCCGCCTAGAAAGTCTTCCTGAGCTGCACGCCGAGGCCGCGCCCCGTGCGTGGCACGTCGGTGAACGGGTTCAGCGGCAGGGGATCGGTGCGGTCGAAGAGGTTCTTCGCGTCGAGGCTCAGCGTGAGCCCGCGGCCGATGGACCTCGAAAGGCGCGCGTCCACGCCGGTATCCAGCGCGCGGGCTTCGACTTTCGGAGGTGTCACGAAGAGGCGCGCGCGCCAGCCGCCGCCGATCGGCACCGACTCGCTGGGCGCGGCGCTGCCGGGCATGCCCGCCATCGCGCCGCCGGAAAATGCCGACAGCGCCGCGAGCAATGCGGCGACCTTTTGTAGTGATCCTCCCACACGACGAGCCTAGCACCCGGCCGCGCCGCCGGGGACGCCGAGCCTAGTCCACTCGGACCCAGAGCGGCTGCACGACGTTGTCGGCGCGGTGAAGAGCGTGGATTTTCGCCCTCATCGCCCACGGGATCACCTGGCGATGCAGCGGGATGATGTAGACCTGGTCGCGGACACGCGTGAATGCGTCGAGCATCATCGCCCGGCGCTTTGCGGGGTCCATCTCCACCTCGATCGCCTCGATGAGCCGGTCGAGCGCGGGGTCCTCGAAGCGGCCGGAGTTGAAGTCGCCGCGGCCCTTGCCGTCACGGCCATGGATCACGGGCGTGAGCGTGAAGCCCGGGTCGGTCGCGGCCCCGCCCCAGCCGTACATGTGCATCGAGACGTCGAGCTGGTCGACCTTCTGGAAGAACTGGGCTCGCGGAAGCGCCGTCACGCTCGCGCGCACGCCGACCTTCGCGAACATGGCCGCCACCGCGGTGCAGATGCGCTCGTCGTTCACGTAGCGGTTGTTCGGGCACAGAAGTCCCAGCTCGAAGCCGTCGGGATATCCCGCCTCGGCGAGCTTGCGGCGCGCGGCCGCCGGATCGAACGGCAGCAACCGCGGCTCCGTCTCGGGGAAGGATTGGCCCAGCGTGGGAATCACCGCGCCCGTGGGCAACGCCACGCCGCGCATCACCTGCTTCTGGATCGCCTGGATATCGATCGCCTGGTACAGGGCCTGCCGCACCCGCACGTCCTTCAGCGGATTCTTCCCCTTCACGTTCGAGTACTTGAGCTCGGCACTCGCCTGGTCCATCACGAAGAAAACGACGCGGTTCTCCACGCCCTCGACCACCTTGAGCGCCTTGTTCGCCTTGAGCCGCGGGATGTCCTGGAGGGGCGGATCCAGCACCAGGTCGATCTCGCCCGTGAGCAGCGCCGCCATGCGCGTGGCGTCCGACTTGATCGGGCGATAGATCATCTCGTCGACGTTGCCCTCGAAGCGCTTGTCCGCCAGCCCCCACCAGCGCGGGTTCTTCTTCATCACCGTGGAAACCTCGGCATCGCGCTTCACCAGCATGAACGGGCCGGTGCCGTTGGCGTTGCGCGAGGCGTAGGTTTCCTCGCCGGTCTTGAAGTCCTGCGGCTTGAGCACGTTGTATTTCGTGCACCACGCGCGGCTCATGATCCGCACGGTGTCGAGGTTGTCGACCAGGATCGGCGACGGGCGCGGCGTCTCGATCTCCACGGTAAGCGGATCGAGCGCGCGCGCCTTGCCGACCGGTGTTGCGTAGACCTTGAAGTTGGAGCTGGGAAGCTGCGCGCGCTCGATGGAGAACACGACGTCGTCGGCGGTGAGCGGCGTGCCGTCGTGGAAGACGACTCCCTTGCGCAGGTGGAAGCGCCACGTCGTGGGCCCCACCGCCTCCCAGGACGTCGCGAGCGACGGCACGAGGCCGAGCTGCTTGTCGCGCGTCGTGAGCCGCTCGTAGATCGCGTCGTTCAGGTTGTTGTTGAGGCCCTCGTTCTGGGCGTGCGGATCCGCAGTGAGGTAGTCGCCCTGGGACGACCACCGAAAGACAGCGGCCTGCACGGAGACCGTGCAGGCCGCGAGGACTGCTGCTGCTAGGAGCCTTACTTGACCGTGACCCACGTGGCCTGCAGCCAGTTGTCGGCGCGGTGGATGGCGCTCACGTTGGCGCGCGACGCCCAGGGGATCACCTGCAGGTGCAGCGGGATCATGTAGACGTTGTCGTGGAAGTACTTCATCGCCGCGTTGATCGTCTCCTGGCGGTGCTTCATGTCCACGTCGCCCTTGGCGTCGTCGATCATCTTGTCGAACGCCTCGTCCTTGTAGTCGCCCCAGTTGTAGTCGCCGTCGCCCTTGTCGTTGCGGCTGTGGAGCACCGGCTGCAGCGTGAAGATGGCGTCGGTCGTCGCACCCCCCCAGCCGAGCATGCAGAAGCTCGTCTCCAGGCGCTGCATCTTCGGGAAGTAGGTCGCCCGCGGCATGGCGTTGAGGTTGATCTTCACCCCGACGCGCGCGAGCATCGCCGCCACCGCCTGGCAGATCTTCTCGTCGTTGATGTAGCGGTTGTTCGGGCAATCCATCCCGACCTCGAAGCCGTTGGGATAGCCCGCTTCGGCGAGCAGCTTCTTGGCGGCGTTCACGTCATACGGGTAGCGCTTGTACAGGTTCGGCGGGATGCCGGCCTTGTCCGGGTTGGGCAGGTTCACCTGCGTCACCACCGACAGGCCGCGCATGACGCTCTTGTGGATCGCCTCCACGTCGATCGCCTGGTAGAAGGCCTGGCGCACGCGCTTGTCCTTGAACGGGTTCTTGCCTTTCACGTTCGAGTAGAGCAGCTCGTCGCGCTTCTGGTCCATCTGCAGGAAGATGATGCGGTTCTCGCGGCCCTCGTAGACCTTCACGCCCTTGTCGGCCTTGAGCTTGTCGATGTCCTGCACCGGCGGGTCGAGCACGAAGTCGAGGTTCCCCGCCAGCAGCGCCGACATGCGCGTGTTGCCTTCCTTCACCGGCGTGTAGACGATCTCGTCCACGTTGCCGTCCCAGTAGTCCTTGCCGGCCTTGAGGCCCCACCAGTCGGGGTTCTTCTTGAAGGTGCTCTTCACGTCCGGATCGCGCCCGACGAGGATGTATGGCCCCGTGCCCATGGCGTTGCGCGAGGTGTAGGCCTCCTTCTGGTTGGTGAAGTCCTGCGTCTCGACGGCATTGTTCTTCTCGCACCACGCCTTGCTCATCATGAAGAGGCTGTTGGCGAGCATCTCGAGCATCACCGGGTTCGGCACCGGCGTCACCAGCTGCATCGTGTACTTGTCGACCTTCGTGGGCTCGCCCACGGCGTTGCCGTAGACGCGGAAGTTGGAGGTCTTGCCCTGCAGGCGCTTGATCGAGAAGACCGCGTCGTCGGCGGTGAACTCGCTGCCGTCGTGGAACTTGACGCCCTGGCGCAGGTGGAAGATCCACGTCCTCGGATCCTTCTGCTCCCACTTCACCGCGAGGCACGGGATGATCTCGAGCTTCTTGCCGCGGCACACCAGCGACTCGTAGACGTGGCCGTTGATCGAGTTCGTGAGCAGCTCGTTCTGCGCCATCGGGTCGGCGGTGAGGTAGTCGCCCTGGCTGGACCATCGCAGCGTGGCGGCATCGGCGACGGGAAGGCAGGCGAGGGTGAGGAACGTGGCAGCGACCATCCTGAACATGGGGGCGTTCTCCGTGGGGCGATGGCCGCATGATATCGTGCCCGGCGATGCGCCGCCGCCTCCTTCTCGCCGCCGCCGTGTTCGCGTCGATCGCGGCCATGGCCGTGGCCCGGTCCTGGACCACCGACGACGCGTTCATCACCTTCCGCGTGGTCGACCAGCTGCTCGCGGGACACGGTCCGGTTTACAACTGGGGCGAGCGCGTCCAGGTCTTCACGCATCCGCTCTGGTTCCTCGTCCTGGCCGCCTGGGCCGGCATCGGCGCCTCGCTCTTTCCCGGCGCGATGGTCCTGTCGCTGGCCATTTTCGCGGCGGGGCTCGCGGCGTTCTTCCTCGCGTTCCGCGACAAGCCGCTCGCGCTCGTGGCGAGCGGCCTCGCGCTGCTCCTGTGCCGCGCCGTCGTGGACTTCGCGACCAGCGGGCTCGAGACGCCGCTCACCTTCGCGCTCGCCGGCGCGGCCGTGTGGGCGCTGCGGAGCGGGCGCGCGCCGCTGGCGCTCATCGCGCTGGCCGCGATGCCGCTCAACCGGCTCGACCTCCTGCCGTGGGTGCTTCCCTTCGCTTGGCTCGCGGGACAGCGGGTGCGGGGGGGACGGCTCGCCGCGTTCGCGATCGTCGTGGCGCCGGCGGCCGCCTGGCTCGCGTTCTCGACGCTGTACTACGGCACGCCGTGGCCCAACACCGCGTTCGCGAAGCTGGGCGCCGGTCTCGGGACGAGGATCGACGGCGGCGCCGCGTATGTCGTGGCCTCGCTGCTGACCGATCCCGGCGCGGTCGCGATCCTTGGCTGTTCCGCGTGGGCGTCGCTGCGCGCGTGGCGGGTGCGACAGGACGTGCCCGCCGGCGACCGGGATCTCGCCCGCGCGGCATCGGTGTCGTTGGCGTTGGCACTCGCTTACGCGCTCTGGGCCGGCGGCGACTTCATGCTCGGCCGCTTCCTCCTGCCCGCGCTGTGGGCAGGGGCGATCGCACTGCTCGCGGCCCCTCCCGCGGAAGGCGAGACGCCGGATGCCGGCTCGTGGCATTTCGCTTCCGTCGTGCTCTTCACGCTCGGTGGCGCGCATCTCCTGCTGGGGCACGGCACGCTGCCTCCGCGTTACGACGGCCCGCCGCGCGGCGCCGATCCCGTCGCCTACGCCGGCGCCATCGACGAGCGCGCGTTCTACGTGCGCGAGCTGGGCCTTTTTTCGCGCGCGCCGACGCCGGCGCGCGACAGCGTCGGCGGCGCCGCGGACCCGCTGCGGATCTTCACGCAGCTCGGCGTTCCCGGCTATGCGGTCGCGCGGGCGGCGCGCGTCGAGGACGACGTGGGCCTCATCGACCCGCTGCTCGCGCGCATCGAGCCGCTGCCGAATCCGCGGCCGGGACATGCGTGGCGGCCCGCCCCCGCGGAATTCTGGCGCTGGCCGGATGCGGGCCATCGATTCGCCGATCCGCGCGTCGACGCGCTCGCGGCGCGGCTGCGCAAGGCGCACGTGGAGACGCCGCTCCTGTCCGCGGATCGCTTCGAGGCCATTGCGAGCCTGCTGCTCGACGGCGGCCTCGCGTCGGACGACGTGCGCGTGGAGCACCGCGGCGACGAGATGGAGATCCGCATCCGTCCGCGACGCCTGGCGCTCGACGATCCCGCCACGGAGCGCTACGCCGTCGTGCCGCGCCTCTATGACCATCGCGTGCGCGTGGAAGACCGGGGACCGTACCCCGACGTATCGCGCTATCCCGGCGTCGACGTGCGCTGCGAGCCACAGCCCCGGCCGGGCGCGATCCCGGTCGAGCCCCAGGGCGAGCTCGTGATGCGCTGCCCCGCGGCGCGGCTCGCCGGCGACGGGTTGCTGCTGCAGGTGGGAGCGATCGCCGCGGGGCAGTCGCTCGCGACCGCGCGCTGGGGAATCCCCGTGGTGGCGGCGAGGCCCGCCGGATGGTGGCTCGCCCAGGTGCCGGGGTGGTGGCGCGACGGCTGGGCCCACCCGCTCGCGCCCCTGCTGGGCGCGGTGCTCTCCCTGGGGGCGGCCATCGGGATGCTGCGCCGCAGCGTATAATTTTTGCTTCCCCGGAGGTCTTTCCATGAACGCCGTAGCCAAGCCCCGCACCGCCCCGCCTACCCTCAAGGACCCGACGCTGCTGCGCGAGCAGGCGTACATCGACGGACAGTGGGCCGATGCCGACAACCGCCAGCGCATCGACGTGGACAACCCCGCCGACGGCTCGCTGGTCGCGACCGTTCCCGAGATGGGGGCCGCGGAGACGAGGCGTGCGATCGCCGCGGCCGAGGCCGCGCTGCCCGCGTGGCGCGCGATGCTCGCCAAGGAGCGCTCGGCGATCCTGCGCAAGTGGTGCGACCTGATGGTGGCCAACGCCGACGACCCCGCCGCGATCCTCACCGCCGAGCAGGGCAAGCCGCTCGCGGAAG